>CEPC01091382.1_pt1 | contig 16427 bp, 19 predicted proteins | sample 530651 | NCBI WGS metagenome assembly CEPC01 (sample SAMEA2620828, study PRJEB7988) | marine metagenome | biome: marine biome (ENVO:00000447); feature: deep chlorophyll maximum layer (ENVO:xxxxxxxx); material: "saline water (ENVO:00002010), including plankton (ENVO:xxxxxxxx)" | depth 65 m | reverse complement strand
ATGGCATGCAGGGGGTCAGGAGTTCGAGTCTCCTTGGCTCCATTCTCCAAAACACAGTCACTGGAAGGGGTTTCGGTCGTCCGAGACCCCTTTGTTTGTAGGTCTTAATTAGACTCAAACGAGACAACTCAGGATTTCTATCCTGTTTTGACACGGCGCTCTCACTGGGATCTGTTGCACTAGCGGGCTTTCCATCCTAGAAAGGACACGCTAAATGGCCAGTAGAGTTTTGGGTAGAGTCAAATGCAGGGATTCCGTCTCTGAGCTCAACAACAACCTGAAAAGGATAGGGTCCAGACACCGCATCAGGGCTACGATCCAAAGCCCCAGGATTCAAATCAGAGCACTTCATCGGTTTGAGGATGGCTCAGAAATTCGTACCAGTGCTCTACTGATCGAAAAAGAGGGCGATCTGGAGAAGGCGTTCAAACTCTGCATGGAGATGGACGAGGCAGACGCCCCCCTCACGCTCTTAGGCGTTGAGGATGAAACCCTGCCCGGCTTCACGGCTTGGTCGGCCCTTGGATTGACGCTCCAGACGTACCTGGACAAGAAGGGCACCAAGTGGAGAGGACAGGCCTACGACACCCACATCCGGCAGCTCAATGCTTTCACGGGAAAGGTCACAGCTCAGAAGCTGATGGATTGGGTTGAGGCATCCAACCCCAAAAGCGCCGACCGTGTTCGTCGCATTGGCACTCTCAAAAAACTAATGATCTGCGCCGGAATTGACATTCCGAATCGCTGGATGGAACGCATCAAAGACGAGACAAAATTTTCAATCGTCACGAAAGCGGTCAATCCTCGGACGCTCCCGACAGACGCGCAGATCGAAGCGTTCGTGGATTCGATACCGAACCGCGCCTGGCAATGCGCCTTCGGTTTCATGGCCGTCTATGGCCTGCGCCCCCACGAGGTGTTCTGCATCAGTGAAGAGATTGATGAGCAGGGCCTGATCGAGATCAATTCAATGAAGGTCTGCCTCGGTAAGGAGGGGTGGCGCTATGTACAGCCACGCCGCTTGGATTGGATCAAGCGTTGGAACCTGCGGAACGCGACGCTTCCTCGATTCAATCTGAAGCACGAAGCGAAGGCATTGGGCAAACGGGTCACTCAGCAGTTCGCTCGTTACCGCGACCAGGAGCTGGCTCCACATTGGCGCGTTAATCAAAGGACGTATGACATACGTCATGCCTACGCGGCTGCACTTCACACCGAAGCAAAGTTCAAAAAGAAAGTCAGCATCGATCAAGCAGCGGATTGGATGGGGCACTCAACGAAGGTCCACAAGGACACCTATTTGCGTTGGCTTAGTAAGAGCTCGGCGAAGGATGCCGCACATCGTCTTGCAGAGGAGTTGGCATGAATAAGCAAAACGAAAAACGTGATCGATTCGCTCGTGTCTTTCCCAACCGGGTTAATACTCTGCGCGACACGCTACGCAAAATCGCTAATTGCTCGAACAAAGGCAATTACGACTGGGATAGCGAAAAGGTTCAGGATGCCTGGATTCTGATCGCTGAGGAGTTCACTGAAGCGGCTCAGCAGTACGGCGTTCGATTCAACGTCGAAGTGACGGAGCTCGAACGATGAGCCAACCCAACGCTGGCCTGGGTTGGATGCCAGGTGCCCTTTTACACATTTTTCAAATGCAAATTTCAGAAGCTCTCCTTGTCCAATGCCATAGCATGATGTCCGTTATGGAGGGACTGCATGACACCGAGGATGTCAAAGAATTAGAATCTGTAGAAAACCTGTTAAAGGCTTTTGCAGAGGACTTGGATCATTATCACCAACTTGTCGAGGGCAAGTTGGACACCGCCCCAAGCCTTACTCCTGCGTGAGAGGTGGATGCTGCATGTAGTCCCCACCTCCAGACAAGATTGATACTGCTCTCTTGTAGAAGTGAGTATCAGTTTTCTCAGCCGCCTCCAGGGCGGCTTTTATTTTTTGCCAGTTCTCTAGTTCGTGAGCGTCCATTAGTTTTTAAGCTTTATGTGATGTAAGGCCACGACATATCAATATCGAGTTCCCAAACATCTGAATCGATTGGATTCACTTTTACATACTGCCTAAATTCTTGTTGGAGTGTTTTGAGGGGCATGTCTAAGCGTTTTGCCATGACAGCGACGTTCGACTGCCCCTTGTAGAGAATCTGGAGTGCTTCGAGCAACTCCATGTAAAACCTCAAATAGGCGCGAACATTGAATCCTTCGAGAAGGGTTTCGCTTCTACCTCACTTGAAGACTTCAGGCAGTAGTCCGAATCACAGGGTGCAGGGCCTGCCTCCACGAGAGTGTCGCCGTCATGAGATTTCAGTGCTGCGTCAAAGTCACCATTCATTCGACGTTGATGCACTTCGGCCTGCATCTGCAGAAATTCATATTTACTGATCGGCTCAAATGGCAAGCGAGGAAAGGTCTCGTGGCTGTCAAAACGAGCAAGCAACGCGGCTGAGATGTAACCCTTTCCACCCCTGATGGCAGAGAAAATCATGCTCGCCAGGCGCTCAATCTCATCCTCACGGAATTCCAACGTCGCTGAGGTGTTATGCGTCGTGTAGAACGTCTGCACCTGCATATAGAAATCGAACTGTGCAGCAACAGAAAACTTACTGATGTCGATGGTGTCAGCTCCTGGGATGTTGGCCCAGCTCACTTCAGTTGGAATCTCAACCAACCACTCGGTGCAACGCGGATCGAACGGATTGTCGAGCAACCGACCTTCCTCGTCTTTATCGGACTGAGCGGGAATGACGTTGTAGCCGAAGTCTTTGCAGGCCAGGGCGACGGGGTCGTTCTTGCGGAAGGTGATCCGGCGAATGAAACGAGCAGCCTTGGGAGGATGCCAGCCGGAAGATGCCCCAGTTAGCAGGCTCTTTGTTCCTGCGGGTTGAACAGTGGTGTAGCGATTCGGCACCCGTAGACCATGACGGTTGCAGTATTCGGTGATGGTGTCTTTGACGATCAACCGCCACCGATTCAAGTAATCAGCCTCCAGCTTTTTGAAGACCCGGCCTTTGGCCCCATCAGGGCGTCCATCGGCCCACCACTGCAGCCAGTCAGTCCCAAAGGCATGAACGCAGAAATCAAAGAATCCAGTGAACGAGACACCAACGATCGGGTCCAGTTCGCGGGATTCCTGATAGCGCGGCTCCATAAATTTGTGATGAAGCAGGGCAGCTACAGCCAACGCACCCGCCCGAAACGCCTTGTCGAGAGTGTCTTGATCGGAGGGGTCGATCTTGTTCAGGTGGACCTCGCTGAGGTTGCAGTGAAAGTCAGCGCCGATGATCTCGCCGCAGGGGTTCAGGCCGTAGCGATCCAGCCGGTGTGCCATTTCTTTGTCTGAGATGGCTTGCCCTTTTCCAAAAGCCAGGCCCTTAAGAACTTGTCCGGCAGCTTGTTTCCCGAAGCGTTCGTAAGTGCAGAGGAAGTTGTTTTTGTCTGTTGGATCTGAGAGCAGGTCGGCGTTTGCTCGGGCAATGGCTTCTGGTGCATATTGGATCGCGCCTTCACCTGAATAGAACTGCTTCTTAACTGCAGCCAGCACTGAGGGATAGTCCGGTTCGCTGTGAAAGACCCTTGTGTGGTTTGCCATCCGAAGGGCGTCACGATCTGGATCGATCCGCCAGTTCCCCTCATTGTCTTGCTGCCAAAGGTTGTCCTTAGCGACGAGGGCTGCCTCATCGTCATGGCTGAACTGACGCATACCAGCACTACGGCGAATGTTGCCCGCCACAACGACGCAAGCCGCCTCGTCAATCAGCAGACAAATCTCAACTGAGGTCAGTTGTCTGCCGTATGCATTGTTGAGGATGCCCGCCAGCTTGGGGAACAGTTCTGGCAATTTGACGGGGTTGGACGTGCCACCAAAACCCTTGAGTCGTGTCCCGGCCCGTCGTACACGAGACAGATCGACGTACACGGATACAGGGCGGGTGTGATCGTATTCATTGCTGAATGCGAGGTCCAGGAAAGCCTCATAGGCCTCGACCCATCCAACGCGGGAATCACCGCAGTCAATGGTGACGGTGTTGCCCCTTACATCGACATAAGTGTGATCACGTCGGTTCTCGGGAGAGGTTCCGCCAACGTCCCCAACGTCTTTGATCTTGATCCGATTTCGCACAGCTGGAAGCTGCTGAATGTGGCGCTCCTCGATGACAGCACCAGTGCCTGAACCCATCATCGCCAGGTCCATCATCAGCGCCAAGCTCCGAATGTCAGTGACACGGGTAGACGTGCAGTTGTAGGAACCGCTGAAGTTGCGTTGCTCCTTAAGCCAGGGGGTGCCCCCTGTCCATAGCCATCGACCTGAAGGAAGAACCTGCTGTTTCTCCTGCATCTCACGGACCAGGGCGGTCTCTTCCTCTGTGAACTGACCGAGCTCAGAGATTGCCTGCATGGTGCGGGCGGTCACTTGCTCATACGTCTCGCGGCCCGCTTCTCCCATACGGCTGTAGGTGCGATAGAAGACCGGCAGCGCAGCAGGTGCGGAGGCGTCAAAGGGATTTTTGGCTGACATAAAACTTGGCACGACCTTAGGCGTCGTCTTGAGGGTATCTTTTCCAGGATGAATGGCGACCTAATTCAGTTGGGCTTAAGAATGACTTCAGAGCCTGTCCATTTTGTTAAGCAAATTCTCAATATGTTCACATTGCAATAGCAGCACGGTCCTGGCCCCCGCGCTTAAATTAGGTCGTGTTGCCAGCTTAGAGTAATTAAGAAGTTGGCGAAGCAGATTTTCTCTCGTATCACACTTATTTTTAGCCATCAATGACCGAAAAAACTTGGACTATTCCTATTGATTCAGAGGGTCTAATGACCTTTCCTGAAGAACTTATTAAGGAAATGGGTTGGGAGCAAGGCACGGTTCTTGCGTGGGATTACACCCCTGAAGGAACTATCAAGTTGAGCGCAGTGAATCCCGATGCTCAAGATACAGTCTCGCCTGAGTCAGAGTCCTGAAGTAGTGCCGTTGATCGTCAATAATTGCGAAAAAAGCTGCGTCTTCCCCTACAGGGAATCCAACCTCATAAATCTTGTAATCGTTAAAGGTGTAGTACATCCTGCCCATCTTTGACGAGACTGACTTGTCTGTCTCCAAAATACCGCCCTCTATAGGGCTGATCAGCGTTCTCGGCGTATTCAAAGAAAGTAAGTTGTGCAATCCTCAAATTTGGATAGATAGGAATACCACCATATTTCAGATTGTTTTTTAGTTCGAGGGTCAGTTTCCCATTCCAGCCCGCATCTACCAGTCCTGAAACGGCATGCTGAATTCCTTCCCTGGCACGGGAGCTTACAAGGTGCAAATGGGCCTCGACATTGTCAGGCAATCGTACATATTCCACAGTCTCTCCCAGTAAAAAAGTGCCGGGGGTTATCCACAGGGGATGAACCTCGTTGTACTGCAGAAAATCGACCCTGTGGAAACCTTCTGGACCCTCGATTAAGAGGTTTTCCCCAAGGTGAACGTCATAGGAACAAGGCTGAACAGCCTGCTCGCTGAACGGCTCAATCATCTGCTGTGTTTTGCACAGCTCACGGATTCGGCGATCAATCAAAGCGTCCGTACCCCCGTGGTTTTTTCCCGCGATTGTTGCGGCGTAGTTCTTTCTTGGATTTGTGCCAAGCAATGAATTCCTCAGCGTCTTTAACCAACCGAACCAGTAAGCCCAGGGGCATCTGATTCGCAAGGTAGTTAAGACGACGTAGGAGTTCATCTCGGTACAACGTAGCGACCTAGTCCCGCTTTGGTTGTAACTCAAAACTTAAGAGCTGGTTTATACGGCTCGTTATTTGGTTTCGGCCCAGCTCCGACCGCTTGAGGGTTCAGCAATGATTGGGACTGTTGTGATTCCCACCAGTGGGGCAGCGTCTTCCATGCACTCCTTGAGCATCTGTTCTGCTTCAGATGCCCGATATAAAGGAGCTTCGAGGATCACCTCATCATGGACACAGGCGCAGATTTTGATTTGGGGGTCGTGTGCCAGGTACTGCTCCCATAGCAACGCCAGCGCTGCTTTCATGCAGTCAGCGCCGAGACCCTGAATTGGCGTGTTGAGGTTAGTCGTGAAATTCGACTCACCTTTCTTCGGACGTTGCAAGAGACGCCTACGTCCAAACTGCGTGAAGACTTCAAGATCCTCTGAGTTGCCCTGTCTCCGCTGCCACTGGATCACCCCCGGATATGCAGCTTTCCACGACTGGAGTTTTTCGGTGACTTCCTCAAGGGACCACATCAGCCCGAATTGAGAGACGGCCTGTCGCCTCACCGTTTTTGCACCCGCGCCGTAAAGGCATGAAAAATTGAAAACTTTGGCGGCCTGGCGAGCTTCTTTTGGTACTTCCTCCAGGGGGATGCCGGTCATTAGAGACGCCGAAGCTGTATGGACGTCTAAACCTTTTTCATAAATCTCGAGCAGATTCTTATCACCAGAAACCTCCGCGACAACTCGCAGCTCTACCTGTGAATAGTCAGCAGAAATTAGACGGTTGGCCAGCTCAGATACAAAGCCCTGTCTATGTGCTGGTCCTTTTTTAATTTGCTGTAGGTTCGGTTCAGAACAACTTGCACGGCCTGTCCTGACCATAGTGTTGTAGCGAGCGTGGATGCGGCCATCGGGAGACTTCTCTGCAAAGTCAATAAGTTTTTCGACGTAACTACAAGCAGTCGCGGCCTCTTTGAATTCCTTGTAAATCCGCAGGATCTCGAAGTCAGCTAAGTAGAAAGCAATGATGTTCTTGTCGCAGCTATAGCTGACCTTGCCGCTCTCTTCGTTCACCTTCTTTTTCAGAGGGACGCCGTATGCAGCCAAGACAACTCCGAGCTGAATGGGAGACCCCAAGTTGAACCCTTTGACTTTGGTTTCACCTTTGCCGGAGCATTTGGGGTGTATCAGTAGTTCCCCTGTCCTAGGGCACTTGTATTCGTTCAGCAGGCCCCGCTCGTCAAGGTGTTGAATGACTTCCAGTTTCTTCTCCTCTCTGAGCATGGATTCAGAGACCAACAGCTCTTTGTAGTAGTCAATATCGAGCTTCAGCCCATTGATGTGCATCTGTATGAATGCAGGCAGAGCACGGCATTCCAGCTGCCAGACGTGCAGTAGATCTTGACCAGCCAGTAGTTTCTTCATCGCCTCGTAGAGGTCAAAGATCACATCTCCAACGTCATCAGCGGCGTACTGCAGTTGTTCCTCACTGAGTTCACCCTCGAAACCGATAAAAGATGTTTGCTGTTCCTTATCCAGATCCACTCCAAGCAGGCGTTTGGCACAGCCCGCCAGACTGTTAAGCCCTTTTCGTTCTGGCAGTCCAGCTGTATCTACCTTCGATCCGAGAAAAGTATCGACAAGGGGGCCACGCACTCGCAGTCCGTTTATCTCAAGGAACGCGCAGTCAAACGCGATGTTGTGGCCAAGTTTCGCGAAATCGTCGGAACCCAGCATTGGTTCCAGCTTTTTAATTCCGTCGCCAAGCTTTCGGCAATCAATGACGAGTCGTTTTGTTCTTGTGCCGAGCTGTATCAGCAGCAGTTGATCGTGAAAGGGGTCAAGACCTGTCGTTTCAACGTCAAACGCGATCAGCCTCCCTGTCAGCATCAGCTCGTTTAGCTGCCTGATCAGTTGTGACTCGGTCGTGACATAGACGAACGAGGTCGTGGATGGCTGAGAAGTCACGCGGCTTGATCTCAAGGGACACGTCTTCCACGTCGTCCACCAGCGTGATCAGAACATTCCCGTTTTCCAGAAGGTTCAGGCCCATGCAACGTGCAACCTGCTCTTCCTGCTCCACCACCTCAGCGGTGTCGCTCTGACCAGAGAGCTCTACCTCAGCTTGAAACTCACCAGGAGCGTTGGCTGCGATCGATATAGGTTGGAAGGGGCTGGTCTCTGACACCGATGGAAGACGGGTGACTTACAAAAGATAGAACCGAATTAGGACAACGCAAGTGTCCATGCTCGTTTCATTTGGGAACCGTTCTCAAGGGAAAACAATAATCCGTTTTGGACAGGAAGTGTTCAGAAAGGAACTCTATTGCCTAAAACTTTGAAACTCTCGCAAAGACCTCAGGAGGTCTAGGAGGTCTAGCTGCACACCCCCTGCTAGCGCTGTCTGGCAGGGGTACTTGACTATGTGGCCTGCAAAGAGCGAGCCAAATCGCATTCCTTCATCAAATGACACATATCATTCTCCCCTACGCCTTCCAAATATCGTCTACGAGACTCCCGCTTTGGTCAGTGTCCATCTTTTTGTGAGCACGATTCTCTTCTATGAGCTTCCCTGAACTGTCACCCTGGGGCGAATCCATTGGTATGACTGGGTTTTGTGTGGGGTACGCTTTTTTCTCGTTTTCGATTTGTACCCCCTGAGTAGGTTCGATTTGGGGTGAGGGGGACAATGATTCGTTTTCATCGCTGTACCCCTGACGTGCAGCATTCTCCGAAATCTCCTGTGCCGCAGTGGATCTGGAGGAATTCAAATTTTCGGGTAGCCCTCCCCTGTGCCCCGTATAAACGTCAGTGGTGCCAACGGGTTTGGAGCAATTAAGAGAAGAAGTATTTCCTTTCTCCTCCCGCGAGATAGCGCCTTGCATTTCAGCCGCGTTCGCCAGCAACTCCAGCCCGCCTTCAGTACAGGCGAACCAGTGCTTAGCCGCTGAGCCTCCGTCAGCGGTACATTCCGGCAGGTTTGCGCTCTGAATCAGCCCTCGCGTCCTGAGGCGCTTTAGAGACTGTTTCAGGACAGAACTGTTCTGGGATACCCCCAGCACGCTCGCGAGCTCTCTGCGGGTCGTAGAGGAGCCTCTCGCGGTCATGTTGCGGATATGGCTGTGGATCCGATCAATGGTCGGCACCTTGCCACTGAATTCCCGACGCCGTTCGACTTTGGTGGCATCCTCCACGTCCATAGAGAAATCTTCGTGCTGGCGGGTGATGAATTGATCTCCCTCACGCCCGATTCGGCTCTTACCAATCGTCAGGACTCGAACCATCTCTGTGTCAGGTCCGAAGACCCCCTGCTCACACATCTCTTTTGTTGGCTTATCAAGCCCCCACGTCTCCGTCACCGCGTCACCAATGCCGGAGTGGCCACGCATTCCGTTGCTCTTGTTGTTGTGGTGCAGGATTAAGAACACCGTTGCGGGGAAGTCGAGCCCATTGCTGACTTCAATGTCGTAGAGGGGTTTGCAGACCTCTTGCTTGTTTTGATCGACCCCCGGCATACATCCGGCGAGTGAGTCGATGATCACCAACGCAGGCCGATCTTTCGTGATTTGCTTGTAGAGCCGCCGCGTCCACTCCAGCCTGAACTTTGGCCACGCTTTGAACTCGGGATGGTCGGCAATGCCGTGACTTTCGAGCTGTGATTCAAAGATCTCCGGGTTCTGGTCACCATTGCACCAAAGCACCGGCCCTTGTTTGACAGGCATCTCCGCCCCCCGAACTTTGAAGGGGAGCCCGTTGAGAACGTGCTTTGCAAAGGCCATCGCCGTCTGGGATTTGCCAGTGCCGTGCATGCCGTGAAGGATCACGGTGGAAGGCGTCAACAAAACATCAGGGATGACGAAGTTCAGGCCCTTGAGAGTTGCAGTCCTCTCCTCAACCGTCTGCGGTTGTTGAGCTGTTTGAAAGTCGTAGTCCTTTTTCAGCAGGTTGTTGATCTGATCAACGCCGAACCTGATTCGGTGATCATTGGCGAGCTTCGCCAACTCCAGGGCCTGCTCTGCCGGGTTCTCATATTCCTCATCAATCCACCGCGCCCATTCCAGCGTCGTTTTGCTGCGGTCGTAGGTGATGTCTGCATCACTGATCTTGGTGGTTTCGCGAAAGTCCTCGGGATAGGTCTTGCCAAGGAGTCCGGCCGCTTCGATCAGATAGTTCTCAAGCGTTCTGGCGTCGGGTCTACCTGCATCAATGTCGCCTGTGCGTAGGGCATGCAGCAGTTCAATCGAGCCACCGGAGACTTCCTCCTTGTGACACATCCAACCAAACAGGCCATTTCCTCGCTCGTCTCCCTCTCCTTTGATGTCCGGCCAAAGGGTGAAGGACTTACCTGAAACCGAAGTGTGAAAGGGGCATCCGCCGACCAACGGCTTGAATGGATTCCCGTGTTCCCGTTCCAAGGGCTGACGTTCTGGCCGCCAAATATCTGCTTTGTAGAGCTGCCAAACAAGTGAAGCGGGATCATCTACATCGCTTTTCTCTACAAGCTCCTGTAGGACCGTGCGTCGAAAATCTCGTGAAAGCTGGCTGTAGTTTTTATTGCTGATGGGACCGAACTGGGTTGCCAGCTCTTCGGGTATGAATTGCGTTGTCTCCGGGGTCTTGGCCTCCTTGGCCATAAGCCACTGAATCAGGCGCTTCGGCAGGGTCGCGACCACACCCCCGTTCTGGTCGAGCCACTTATATGTTGTTTTGGTATCTGGGTGATAACTGCCTGGCAAAACGCTGTAGCACCCCCCATAGCGCAAACAGATTTCGCTGTTTTTCTGCTTTTTAAGTTGTTTGTCCAGCTGGGCCTTCGTGAAATCCACGAAAAAGTGCTGTAAACCCGGCGGGATGCGATAGATGAGCTGCCTGTTGGTGGGTTTGCCGCGCCATGACATGGTTCCGGGCTTGTCTATAGCCGGGTAGTCCTTGCCCATGAACTCAGCGAAAACCTCCTCAGCGTTCTCGCCGTCAATGTCCACCGCAATCAGACAGCCATTTGCTGGACCGGTTAGGACGCCAAGGCCGTTCTTGCGAACGTTGCCCCACTTACCTGTGCTTTCGTTCTTTTTTCTGGATGGCTTGTCCCATTTGGAGAAGACCTCGTCTGGGCTTAATCCCTTGTTGCAGTCGCCGTTGAATTTTTCAAGGTCTGTCTTGTCACCTCTCCATGCGGTGAAAGCGGCCTTGTCTTCAACGATGTTGTAGATCCAGTCGGAAGGGAATACCCCCTCACGAAGCTGATCGATCGCACTCTTGGAGCTGGTCATCCATCCTTATCCCGCTTTGGTCAACGTACCTAGGCAACAAGGGGATGCCACTTTTGAACAACCGTGAGGTACGAAATTCACGCACCGACTTTTTGAGGTTGCCTCGAATTCGGCGTAGCGCTAGATTCACGTCACTGGGAGACCTCTGTAGCCCCAGTGATAGAGGGATCTGACTGGATCATCTCTGTGCTTGATCCTTCTAAAACACTTTCTCAGGCATGGAAATTTCTGGCTACAACTTTGGTGCTGCGGATATAGAGGAACAGTTTGAGCAGGGTGCAGTTACCTTTTCTCGCTGGTTCGCGAAAATGATGGACGCCAACGGGTGGTCACATCCAAAGCTGGTTGAGCTCGCAAAAATCGCCACTGATGGCAAGGGTTGGGTATGGAGCAGCCAGATTGCCAGCTTGAGGAAAGGACAGCTTAAAAGTCCAGGCCCGCGATCTATTGCATCACTGGCCTACCTTATGTACGAGATTGATGCCTATCAGAAAGGCACACAAGACGAGCATTCACCGGACTTCTCGAAGCAAGATCGGTTCATAAAAACAGCGGTGATCTTGCGCGATGACGATGACAATCCGGCCTCCGTTGGTTATTTGTTTGAGGTTTTTTGTGGTTGGCGTCAACCCCCTGAAGGCACAGCAAGGCGAGACTTCACCGATGAACAAGCTGCAGTAGTCAGCATTAATGCCGGAAAGCATGTCCGACGTCTTGTCACTGCTGATCGATTGGATCTAATCGAAGCAATGCCAAGGCTGGTCCGCAGTTTTTCCAACGACAAAGAGGGCCAGGAGAAGTTCAGGAAGGTGGTTCTTGGCGAGGAAGTTTGGCTGAACGTCGAGCTAGATCACAATGTGACATGTCTGTCACACATGCTTACAAAAGTTTTCAAAGAAGAGCGTAAGCCTGAAGAGTTACTGAGCGACCTGCTTAAATAAAAGAGGTCATATCTTTTTTAGGTTGACGATTGCCTAAAGCGTGGATACAACTTCAGTACACAGGTACTGGATGATTTTTCATGCCAATCACCAAGAACGCGAAACCCATTAAGGAGTTTCTTCCGTCTTCGTACAAGCTTCAGGTCGAAAAAGAAGCGCAAGCAGCAGAGGAACGTAAAAAACTCTCTGATGGACCTGGGCGTTATCTTCGCGCACCAAAGGAAGGCAAGAACCCTAAAACGGGTAAGCCTGAAGCTGGAAGCGTTGAATTCAGAGTAATTTCTGATTGTGAGTTTGGGTTCTCACTTTGGTATGAGACCGAAGAAGGTGGCAAAGCTTGCAAGCGTTGGCTTGCCTCTGATCTGATCGAACGCGGCATCGAAGGCGGTGACATCCCAGCGGATGAAATCCCTGAAAAGTGTGAGCGCTACGACAAGTCAAAGAAGCCCAAGATCGTCAAGTTCTTGAGCATGGTTGTCTACAACATCTCAGAGGATGCGTTCCAGATCTGGGACTTGGACAAAGCCACGATGTTGGAGCAATTCGCTCAAGCGTGTGCAAACCCCCGGTTTGGCCATCCCACTGGTTACGACTTTATTTGGAGTCGTACTGGTGAATTGCAGGCGACTAAGCACACTCTGCAAGCACAACCGCCTTATGCGCTACCAGCTGACATCATGACTCGTTATAGCGAGCTGGATGTAAATCTGAAGGCTCACGCTGCAGGCGCTCCCATGAGCGATGTATGGGGCGACATTGAACCTCGCGAAGAGGGTTAATCCCTTTTAACAGTCAACGGGGGAGGGAAACTTCCCCCTTCAAAAAAGGGATGCACCAGTGAAAGTACGACCTCGCGTCGAAACAATTCCCAAGTATCCAAGCCATCGAGCACAGCACGATGGGAACCGGTTTTATTCCACACCGCTGGGCTTCATGCCAAGCGTCACAACGGTTCTCAGGGACGATTCCAAATTCGAGCCCTGGCGTAAATACAAGGGTGAAAAGAAGGCCAATGCGATCATGCAAGCGGCCTCAGCTCGTGGGACTTGGACCCATGACTGTTCTGAGCAGTATTTGCTGACAGGCGAGCTACCGAAATTCCACCACATGTATCAGCCGTGGTGGATCTCGATGAAGCCGTTCCTTGATCGAATCGATCACACGCTACTTACCGAAGGTGCTCTGTGGAATGCCGACAATTATGCGGGCGCGTGTGACTGCATTGGTTACATGGTTGACGAGCCGTCTGTACCTGTTTTGATCGACTTCAAAACAGCAAACAAGCCGATTGGTGGGACGAAACTGTATGACTATGAAATGCAGGTCAGTTCCTATATCAAGGCGGCTAACTATGTGTACCGAAAGGAAGGCCTAACGATCCGCAAAGGTTTAATTGCCTGCGCGGTGCCTGACTATGAGGTGCAGGTGTTCGAGCTTGGCCGTGATGACATCAACCAGCTCTACGCTCATTTTCTAGAAAAGCTAGAAGATTGGCATGAAAAGCACGTTATCCCTCATACGTTAAAAATTACTTCTGATCCAGATGTGGCAAACTAACCATGAGTTCAAGGATCTCCGATTTTTTCTGGGAAGACCTCATTGAGGAACAACATCGCTGGTCACTAGATCAGATCGCGATGTTTTATCAGACCACGGAAGAGGAGGTTATAGCGGCGTTAATCAAGGCTAATGACAGATATGCAGAAGACCCTCGCTCTACTCGCTACAGCGAGCCAGACAGCAACAGCGAGGGATCTACCGCTTACGAAGATGAAGCACCACGCGGGGATGTTTCAAGTGATCCAGGGAAAGATCGGATTGAAAGCAGCCCGTGAATGGCTCTTAGGCGTATCCATCCTCGAACGAATCAACCAATGACACTGCCCAACGGCCTCAGGATCAACAAAGAGACGAAAGAGGTGGATCTGGACCGCCCCGTGACGTTAGTTCAATGTCCTGATGACGCTGAGAAGCTAATAGTAAAAATCGCTAGGGTCTCGAACCAAAAGAATGAAAATAATTGGGCGACAGGACCAAAGCTGCTTAAGTTCTTGATCGACCATAAGCACTGGTCTCCCTTTGAACACAGTTTTTTAACAGTCAGAATCTCAACAGAGCTCGATATAGCGGCCCAGATTTGTCGTCATAGATCTTTTACGTTCTCCCAATTTAGTTATCGGTATGCGAAGACGACTCGGGCGGCTGTTCCGCACTTTAGGGTTCAGGACACTAAGAACCGACAGGCATCCCACGATACGCTTCACCCGGAGGTCCAGGCCTCGGCGCACGATTGTTCAGAGAGCGTTATTGATCAGGCGTTCAATGTATATGAGCGAATGCTTGAGCAGGGAATTGCTCTCGAAACTGCACGCCGTATCCTCCCGGTTTGTTCGCCTACTACGCTCTATATGAGCGGAACACTGCGATCTTTTTTGCATTATGTCTTGGTGCGGACGGATCCCAGCACTCAATACGAGCATCGAGTGATTGCTGAAGAGATTAAGAAAATTTTGATGTGGAAATTTCCAATTACTTCTGAGGCGCTGGGATGGCAAGACGAAACTATCTCCCCCGACTGTTCATAATTCCAATTACGCCTAAACCGGCCGCTAGGCCGCGTTGCTCACGTCAGGGGAGGGTCTATACCGATTCCGCCTACAGGACGTGGCTGGAGACCTTCTCGGCGTTAATGAAGGAGCGTTGGGATCAAGATCCCCTGGAAAGAGTTACTCACATGGAGATATTGATTAGCGGGCCTAATAGAAGAGGCGATCTTGACAATCATCTGAAAAGTATTCTTGATGGTCTGCAGTATGCAAATGTCATACGTTCGGACAACTTAAAAGTGCTGGACTCGATTTCAGCAAGTTTTTCTCCATCAGACAACGCAGATCCTTTCATCATGATCAAGATCTTTGACTAGATAAGATTTAGACAAGCCAACTAAATATGAGATGCGGAAAGCACAATCGCCCAACGATTTGCTGTTCAACCTCTCAGAAATAAGGCCAAAACATGCGGTAAAAAGATTCCGAAAGTCGATCATTGAGGATTATCCCGGTGATCGTTGCGCGTATTGCGGGCGACCCGCTAGTTCGTGGACGCTTGACCACATTATTCCGAAGAGCAAAGGCGGTCCTACCAGACGGTGGAATCTGGTGAGGTGTTGCGCTGAGTGCAACGGCAGAAAAAGTAATCACGATCTGCTGCCTTGGTATCGCCCCCAATATTTTTGGGATGAAGACAGAGAAAATACAGTGTTCGGGTGGATGCGTGAAAATTCAAGCATCGATGCGATGATTGCCTTGGAAAATTCACTGCGTGAAGGCACCCTCGATCAAGAGGCTCTGGAAGAACTGAAGCGGCCAGAGCAGCCCAATTTTTTCGATACTTATTGCGATCTGTACCCCAGCGAGCCTGAGTGTCTTATCTATGACTGTTGATGCCTGGGATCTTAAAACAAGCCATCGTTAAGCAACTGGCTGAAACTAATTGACCCGGCCACTCGTTCCTTAGCTGGTTGCCGGACTCCATCGGGATCTGGAAGAGCAGGGATGACATCTAAACGACGACGACCCTTCGAGCCCTTCAGCTCCAGCATCTTGTCCTGGAACTGGTTTAGTTCTTCGTAGGTGTCGTCAAGCGTGCAGAGCACGTCCAGCAGTGGACAGCGGTCGGGATAGCGCCAGCGGAAACGCTCCATCTCCTCTTGGCTGATTTCGGCCCAACCAAAAATAAATTTTTCGCAGAATTCCACGTCGTCTTCGTGCATGGCTACAGCCCGTAACCCCTGCTCCACTTTCTGCCACATTTTGAAGGGTGACAAGATATGACGTCCAGCGATGTAGCGGAAAGCGTCTCGACTGATGCGGTGAAAGTCCTCTATGAATTCTTCGTTAATGCAGACGGGGCTGGTGGAGGGATCGGGCTGTTTGACCCGTGCCCTGACCTCGTAAGGTCTAAGCCACCCTCTCCCTTGATAGGAGCTCCACCGTTCTGCCAATGCGTCCAAGTTGTAAGCATTCCGCATCCCATAGCCGTACTGGCGTCTGTGTGCTTGAGACCCTTTATTTGCGTCGAGGAGAGGGACGAACATGTGTGCCTGGCCTTTAGAGAGCCGTGAAAGGATGTGGTAAGGGGGCTGAACTTATATTTTCTAGGTCAAAGTCTGGAACCGTCAAGGATGCTGTGCAACAAAGCTGACCGTGATCCTCAAAAAAGTTCATACTGGACTGTTCTAGGATAGAAATGAGCCTAACGAGTCATTCGTTCGCACCGCGAGGTAATTGGGCTGGGATCTCGAAAGGGTTGGGATCTCGAGGCACCTTAGGATCTCGAGAGACCCCTAGGATCTCGAAGCACCCCTAGAATCTCGAGCGACCCCTAGGATCTCGAGCGACCCCTAGGATCTCGAGGGGGTTAGGATCTCGAGAGGGTTAGGATCTCGAGAGGGTTTGAGATTTCAGGCGAAATTTCTTATTGAGAATCGTTCGCAGTTAA
>CEPC01003609.1_pt1 | contig 16540 bp, 6 predicted proteins | sample 530651 | NCBI WGS metagenome assembly CEPC01 (sample SAMEA2620828, study PRJEB7988) | marine metagenome | biome: marine biome (ENVO:00000447); feature: deep chlorophyll maximum layer (ENVO:xxxxxxxx); material: "saline water (ENVO:00002010), including plankton (ENVO:xxxxxxxx)" | depth 65 m | reverse complement strand
CCAATCGCCTGCACAACCCCAATCAAAATGAAGTGCAAGTCGGCACCCATGTTTATGTCGGCGCCTTTACCCTGTTTGTAGACTACCTTTCCAATCCCGATGAAGATCAACAAGCTGTTGGCAAATAACAGCAGCCGCATCACACTCATAATGGACGTGCGATGCTGCACGTACATCCTCCTGTTTGATACCGCTACGAACGCCTGCAGCAAGTTGCCGCCAAAAAAAATCAAGGTGTTGGGGAGCATCTTTGGAGGACTGGTGTATTCCGCCATCACGCGCCTGTAAAAAGCCAACGAGGACCCCATGGTGATGAAACATTTGACGATATCCGCGGTTACCATGTGCGACCTGTGCCAACGCTCAAATCGCGCCTCCTTCGCCCGGTCGCGGAACTCCAAGAGAGGCGCCCATGCCCTCGTACGCTCCCACAGGAGATTAATCGTCGCGAAGTTGTGCCCGTCGTAAACCCCGGAGGTACGGCTGGTTCCCCGAGCGTCCGACACCCCGCTCCCTCCTCGCGACGCCCTGGCCCTGTGGACCTCGACTTCAAACATCAGCCGCGAGTGCCTCGCCTTGACAAGAAGGATGAGCGCCGGAGCAACCACGACGAAGAAGAAGTCGAAAATTAAGCCGCGCGTGGAGAAGGAGAAGCCCCGCTCCATATACAGTTCGGCCTGTCGCGCGGCCGGCATCCTGGATGTCGGCCAACACAACCCGAGGGGTGAACACCGCCAACTCTCGTTGTCGTCATGGACGAGGACCTTCAGCGCCAGTCCCATACGAAGCATTACGAAAATCGTCAGCTGAAGGACCAGACTGGTCAGATAGTCAACATGCCATCCCACCGTGCTCAATAGTCCCCAAAATAATCGTGAGACTACGACGTTCCCCCGCGACACTTCCCACGCGCCGCTGAGCACGTACCCAGCGATCGGCACCTTGAACATTAACAAACGAACAACAACCACGACGGCTTCGCGATGTGCCTCATACCACACGCGCCTAGCGCTCATAACCCACATGTGCGCGACCAACACAATGATCATTCCGGCGAGGGACCACATGTGTGACTCTTGTGAACCTATCAAGCTCGCCTCGGGCCACGACAACGACAGACCGAACAGGGTTTGTGACGCGGACAAGAAAAACCGCAAAAAGCTGTGCCATAAGACGATCCGCGTGCACAGCCTGTCCGTCGTGATCAGTTCCGTCCTCTTCCACGCGCGGAACGCCGCATCGACGACGGTGACTTGAGAGGGAGCCTCCCACTGGCCTCCGCTGCGTCTTCCGGACATGCCGAGTTGCGTCACCCGTGTATGTTCTATCTCGCCTGGCTCCCGTCGTGCAAATTGTTCGGCCCGGAAAAATTCGGGTCGCCGGGAAAATTCGGGTCGCGCGTGTGTTTTTCCGCCCGGGCAAGAAACTCGTCGGCACTTTTGGAGGTGGTGGGCAGTCAATCCCCATGAGCGCGACGGCGCGTGCTTCGGTGGTTGTCGCGCGGCCCCGTCCAACGCCGCGCGAGGTTTCGTGCGAATCGCTCGCGCGCCAGGGGAGGAGGCGCGCGATATCTTCCATCGTCGCGGTGGCCGCGTCGACGCTGGGATGGAGAGCTCCGCCCCCTTGTTTTGCCACGTCCTCCGATGAGGTGATTTCGTCGCTGCGAGCCAAGGCGGTGGACGCCTTCTCTTCCCGAGACTTCCCCGCAGCGCGCGACGCGCTGCGGCGACTGGCGCGTCTGGAGCCCGATAATCCCTCCTGGCGCGAAGCCTTGGGTCAGTGCTACGTCGATGCCGGCGAGGAGTCCGACTTTGCCTCCGCGGCGGAGGAGTTCAGCTTGGCGCTCAAGATGATTGACGCCGCCGACCTCGAGTCGAGGGCCAGGATACTCAGCAACAGGGCGCTCGCGTGGGAGGGCGCGGGTAGGTGGGACGATGCCCTCGGAGACTACGACGCCGCGCTGGCCGCCGCGAACGACGCCGGGCTGCCCCCGGATCCCTACGTCCTCAACTCACGCGGCAACTGCCTCGCGTCGCTCGGCGAGTACGAGAGCGCGAGGGACGCGTTCCTGAGCTCGGCGCGGGCGTTCGGCGACGCGGGGGGCGTGAACACCGCCAGGAATAACAAGATCAGGGGGGACGGGTACACGTTCGCGGCGTCCAACGCGGCGTTGACCCTGGCGCAGCTCGGGGACGTCGACGCCGCCAGAGCCGAGATGGAAAAGGTCTCGAGACGCGCTCCGGGAAACGTGGACATGCGCGCGGGCCTGGCGGCGATCTACTGGTCGGAGGGGAGGGGAGAAGACGCGGAGAGGGAGTGGGAGTTCGCGTGCGATCGCGTCAGCGTCGGGTGTTCGAAATACAGGTCCAGGGAGTGGTTGACTAACGTGAGGCGTTGGCCGCCGAAAATGGTGGAACTGTTGGACTCGTTCTTGCGCGTGTCGTGAGAGGGTTGGATTCGTCGAGGGTAAATAAAGGAGGCTGTGCACTGCGTATTACGAGACCATCTCCCGGTTCGCATCGGACGAGTCATGCGGCGTCGTCGTCGTCTCCCTTGCTCCGTCCGCTCCCCAACGCCCCTCCTTCTCGCCACTCGTCGCTGTCGAGCAGAAACTCCAACGCTCCGAGCGGCGGCGTCGTCATCCCCTCCTCGTCGTCGTCCCCTCTCGGCCCGAGCACGTTTTCGCCCTGGCCCCAGAACTTGTCCCGCTTCACCGCCTCGCAGTCACCACCCAACCTCACCTGGCACGATAGCCTGAGCCTGGCGTTCCCGGGTGGTCCGTGCGGCGGGAAGTTGAGTCTGAGCCTCTCGGCGTCTGTCCAGTCCCGGGGTGTCACCGCTCCGGACGGGACAATCTCCACCGCGCACGTTCCACACGTGCCGAGCCCGCGGCAGTTTATCGCGTTCGCGCCTCCGTTGTGAGGGGACTCCCCGCCCAGTAGCAGCGCGGTGCGGAGTCTCTGGCCGCGTTTCGCTCTGATTACCTTTCCTCGGAACACGACGACGCAAGCTCCTTCGTCTCCAGACTCCCCGCCATCGCCTGGATTCGAAGACGACGACGCGGCGCGAGCGATAAGATCACAAGCACCCCGCGATGGCCTGGATGCCCTGAGACGTACTGCGGAAGAAATGACGGTCGCCATCGTCTGCGCGCGGGGAGAAGTGGAAAAACGATGCAGCAGAATGCCGTGGTTCGAGATGTCAGACGAGGCGAGTGACGAGGAGTGTTTCATCACGCTCACGCGGCGAGACAGCTGGGACTAATTCAATGCTCCGCATTTGCTTACAAAAATGTTGCATCCCCCGGCGTCCTCGACTAAGACGCGGGCGGCCTCTGCTATGTTGTACAGTCGTCTCCCAAGGGCACACGACCAGCTAATCGTGAAAAACCAAAAATGTTTGCTTCCCAGCCACCGCCGCGTCGAGTCTCGACCCGCGGGGCTGAGGATGGAAACGAAAAATTCAAATCACCTGTGCTGCTTGATGCGCTGCATGAGCACCATCTTCTGGTGCGTCTTGACCAGCGCCGCCTGCACCGCGGTCACCGTGCTCAGCGCGCTCACGCCCGACGCCGCGCCGTGCGACCTCACGTCGAAAAAGTCAGAGCCGGGCCCCGCGCCTCCCCTCGGCACACCCGCCCACGCATCCTCGAAATCTTCCTCCTCGTCCAGCTCATCCACCGCGTCGTCCACCGCGTCCTCGTCCCCCTCGGGCACGTCCGGCAGGTCCGCGTACATGTCCGCCTTGACGACGTTGTCGATGGCATTCGCCACGAGGTGCGCGACAACCTGCTCGGGCGAATGCGCCTCCCCTTCGGAAGGGGTCTTTGAGCCGACGCGATCCGACTCGGGGGTGGTTGCCGTGGATGTGGGAGAGTTCTGAAGCGAAAGAACGCCCTTGGGGCTGGACCCGCCTCCCTTTGCGGCCGGGGTTGCCGTGGAGGTTATGAACCCGTGAAATTGGGCATCGGCCCGTTCGCGCTTCATCGCCAGGATCTCCTTTCGCTGGTGCTCGATCGTCCGCTTCTGCTCCGCGAGCATGGCCATAGCCTCCCTAAGCTCAGCCTTGAGCTCGGCGAGCGTGTCAGTATCGACCTCCCTCCTCCTCGTCCTCGCCTCGTCTTCGGCGCGAACGTCATCGCCTCGTTTCTTCCCCTTTCCGATTTTCTTCTTGACGAAGACCGCCAGAGAACCCAGGCCCGCAATCACCACAGGGGCCGCCTTGGGTATCACGAGTCCCACAGCCGCCATATCTGGTCCCGATACGTCGCCTCCGCGGTTCCTACGCTCCGGCCGGCGCACAGAAGCCTCGCAGTCTGGCGCGACCCGTCGGCTTCGGTTGGAATTTTCACGACCTGTCATTTCGGGAGATCTGACAGATTTTTCCTTCGAAATCGCGCGAGTTGCAGGTTGGGAGAAGCCTCGAACCGTCGCGATCACCGTCCCCAACGGTTACTTGCAAGCTAACGGCCCTCGGAGGGGACCGAACCAGTCGGGGGCGCGCGTCATGGCGGGACGCAAGCCTCTGGAGGGGAGGCCTCCATGGGGTAGCTCGCTGGGTATCCGGCAGAAGACGACCACGACGAATAGACCATCGCGCGTCGGACTCGCTTCGCGTCCGTCGACGGCGCCCTCTCCGCGCGGGACGGCACCCGACGCGGAGCCCGCGCCTTCGAGGTCCCCGAAAAAGAAGAGGAGGTCCGTCGCCAAGAAGCCCGCCGCGGAGCCGGCGCCGAGCGCACACGAGGAGAACTGCGAAGCCGCGAAGGAGGTCGCTGAGCTCATCGGTAGGAGGGTCACTCCCCCTCAAAGCCCGAAGACCGCCAGCAAGTCGCCCCGACGGTCGCCCAGATCACCCCCGGCTTCGACGCTCAGGCCCACCATCGCGCACAAGCTCAAGGAGGCGACGTCGCCGGTGGCCTCGACAACCCCGGAGACGGCGTCGAGGTCGAAGCAATCCCCCATCCGCGTACCGCACGGACGCATCGCGGTGGTGGACGAGCCCACGCCCGCGCCGATGGACCCCACACCGGTCGAGTCGCCTACTGGGGACGGGTTCGATGCGCCCGTCTCGCACCCGTCCCAGCCAGTGGCGACGCCCGCGGGGAGCGGCGGCGTGGACATCGGCCGCGGTGACAAGTTCGGGTCCCCCGCGGAGGACAAGATGAGGTCGCCCCCGCGGGATAGGTTCGGGTCCCCGATCGAGGAGAAACCGGAGTCCCCGGCGGCGCCCCGTCCGCTCCCGGCGGCGTCCGGCGAAGTCCAGCCGCCCGCGAGCTCGACCGCCCCTCCCGCGACCCCGGTCAGCGTATCCGCCGCGGCGCGCAGACGACACCCGGAGCCGACGGAGTTGCTGCTCGAGGGAGGTGAGCCGTTCGTGGACGTTCGCGCGCTGACGGCTCCCGGGGGTGCGCTCTACGCGCTCACTCTCGACGCGGCGCGACCCAAAATCGCGCAAATCGGATCCTCGGACGCGAATGGGTTGACGCCCTCACCGAAAAGACGCGTCCGCGCGGACGACGATACCGACGACGAGGGAGACGACGACGAGGCCGTGTACAGGGCGTCCAAGTTCGCGGTCAGGCTGGTGGAGAGCGCCGCGACGGAGCTCGCGGGTGCGTCGCGCGAGCTCACCGCCACCGCGGATGAGGACGTGGCGCAGACGGCTGCGGAAGTTTCCAGGGCGGAGGTTGCCGACGTCGAGGACGCGGTGATGGTGGCGCTGCTCAACGCGCGATCAGCCGCGGCGAGGGCGGAGCGCAGGAGACTCCTGCAGCAGATCGCGCAGCGAGCGACGGACTGGGTCTGCGCCGTGCAGCCGTCGCTGGGCGCGTTGCCCGCGCGTCTCAACGCCGCGATGGCCGAGAGAGCCGCGGACGCTAAGAGAGCCGCGGACGCACCCGTGACGCCGTCCACGCCCGCCGTCATGGACCACAGGGTGGTGCAGGAGTTGCAGCGCGACCTGGCGTCCGCTCGCGCGGAGGTTGCCACCGCCAAGGAGGAGGCCGCGGCCGCCAAGCTCGAGACCGCGGCGGCGAAGCAGGAGACGGCGGCGGCTCGGAGAGAGGTTCGCCCCGCGCGAAAAGGCGATGCGCCGGCTTTGACGGCGGCGGCCGAATCGACGGCGGACGCCAAATCCCTGCTGATGGAGGAGCGCATGGACGCGGCGGCTAAGCTGGCGAGCATCACGGCGACGCACCAGGCTGAGCTGGCGAGGTTGAAGACGAGGATCGCCCGGGCCGAGAACGAGGCGGCGACGGCGAAGGTTGAGACGGAGCAGGCCAAGGCCAACGCGGAGGAGTGTAAAAGCCGGATGGAAAAGGCTGAACGATTCGCGGCGGAGAGCCGCGAGCGGACCAGCGTCGCGCTCGGGAATTCCGCGGCTGAACACGCCAAGTACGAGGCGGCCGAGGCGCTGGTGCGGTCGCTCACGCAGAGGGAGGAGGAGGCGCTGCGACGGGCGAAGGAGGCTGAGATGCGATGCGCGCAGGTTGAGGGATCCATCGAGGCGAAGATCGAGTCCGAGTCGACCCGGATCGTCCTCGACAACAACGTCCGCAACGCGACGCTCGTCTCGGACCTTCGCGCGGAGCTCGCGGAGGCCAGAGCGGCGCAGCGACGGGCGGAGACGAGGGCAGCGGACGCGGAGGAGCACGAGCGCGAGGCTGCCGCCGGGGAGGTACTCCGGGTCAGAGCCGAGTGCGCGGCTGCGAGGAGAAACGAGGCAGCTACCAGGAGGGAACTCGACGAACACCGCGTCGCCGCGTCGGCCGCCGCCGCGGCACGTCACGAGGAGATCGAGGGGCTTCGCAGGGACATCGTCACCTTGCGCAATCAGCTCGAGGCGAGGGTGGAAGCGGCGGAGGAGCGCGCGAGGGTGGCGCAGGCGCAGTTGGCGGCGAATAGGGAGGCGGCGGCGATGGAATCCGCGCAGGTCGCGGAGCAGTCAAACTCGCTTCGCAGGCAAGCCGCGGAGGCGGAGAGGAAGCTACGCGAAGAGATCGTCGTCGTCAGGGCCGAGCTCAGAGGTGCCAGGGCTGGTGAGGCTGCCGCCATAGCCAGGGAGGAGGAGGTCATGTCAAAGGCTGTCGAGCTGATTGAGCAGCGGGACGAGCAGCTCCGCCAGGCCAAGGACCTCCACGCGGCTGAGCTTCGCGCCGCGCTCGCCAGGCAGGACGACGAGATGCGGGCGCTGAGACGGGGAGGCTCTCTCGGTGATCTACATCCCGAGTTCGTCAGAAACGTGGAGCGAGCGCTGCAGGACGAGCGGCGACGGAGGGTCGCCGCGGAGGAGGATCTCGTGAATTGGAAACGCGCCGCGAGGGAGTCGAGGCGAGAGATGGAGGAGTCTCGCGAGGTGGCGGAGATTGGCGACGGGCTCGGGCGACTTCGCAGGCAGCTAAGCAGGCAGAGCAGCCTGAAGAACAGCCTGAAGATACCCGATCGGGACAAGCCGATCGACGCCGCGCTGCTCTCGCCCGTGGACTCGCCGCCCCGCCGGCGGACCCCGCCGCCGAACGTAAGCCAGCGGCTGAGCAGCCCGCGGGGAAGCCCGAGGGTCTCGGGGGGCACACCTCGAGGGACGAATGCGCGGGATTCGCAGGGATCCGGGAGGAGCGACCCGGCGACTCGCGCGGAGAGGTTCGCGAGGGACTCTTCCCTCAACGTGTTCGCCTCGAAGGAGGGGTCGCAGGTGTCGCTTAAAATCGCACCCGCCGCGTCGCCGCCGCCGGTGCCGCCGCAGAGCAGGGAGAGGGTGACACCGGCAGCAGCAGCCGCCGCCGCCGCCGCTCCCAAGCCGACGTGGACCCCGGGGTACGAGGGTCTGCAGTCGCCCACCCAGCGCGCCGCCCTCTTGGAGGAGGTCCTGAGCAACATAGAGTCCCTGTAGTGTCGTGTTATGTAAGGCATCCAGTCGAAACGGTAACAGTCGGCGTTTCTGGTCTGCAAGTGTGAGTGTCTGCGCTGTCGGGTTTTGAATAAAGTGGAATAAAGTCCGAAAGCGGCGTGCCCACACGAGCGAGGCACCACCTTCGACAACCTGCGCCGAGATGGGTCTCCCGGACCTGCCGCCCCTCGAGGGAGATCTGGGGTTCCCCATCGACGACGGTCTTCCGCCTGTCGCGCCCGGACCAGCCGCCGCGCGAGCCGGGTCGGCGTCTCCTCCCGAGATCTCGACTGGAAAGGAGCGATCTGTCGTCAGCCCTACCCGCTCGCCGTCGATGCCAAACGTGGGCGGCGGCTACGTTCCCGGCGACACCGCGTACGCCCAGCTCGCGACCCTCGCAGACAACATGGCTGTTGAATCCTACTCGAGGGCCCACGCCAAGGTTGTCGGCAAGAACTCGTCTAAAGCCTTGGGATCGCGGGCCAGGGTCCACCGCGAGGGCACCGTCGGAGCGATGATCGAGGACATGCTGACCCATGAGTTGAAGAAGCCGGTGCCCGCCGCGCTCTTGCCCCTGGGCACGGATGCCATCGCCAAGTCCATCAAGATGGCTCCCGCCGTGCTCCGTCTGGCGACCGATCTGTCCATTCCCGACGTCGAGCTGTGCAACACCCTGTCCAAGCTCGTCAAGGAGACCACCAAGCGTGGGGAGCTACGGGACGAGCTGTTCCTGATAACCCTGCGACACACGAGGTGTAACGACGACCCCAAGAGCCTCGTGCGCGCCTGGCAGGTCCTCCACCTCACCTGCGCGTCGGTGGCCCCTTCCCAAACCTTCCTCGGATTCGTCTCTGAGTACGTCAACGAGTGCGCCAACGCCGACGCCTCCCCGGGCCCGGTCAAAGACCTGGCACACAAGGCCCTGCTCGCACTCAAGCGAAGCGCCAAGTCCGGCGCGCGCAGGCACCCGCCCGCGCCCGAGGAGATCGAGGCCCTCCAGGCTGGACGGCAGATGAATACCATCGCTTTCTTCCTGGACGAAACCTTCGAGGAGCTCCCGTACGACGTCATGACCACGGTGGGCGAAGCGACGGAGGCGTTGGCCGGGATAATCCGCCTGCAGAACTACCAGACGTTCGGTCTGTTCGTGTCCACGAAGGAGTTGATGTCCCGTTCGTCCGCGGCGAGCAAGGGTGAAGAGGTGACGGAAGAGACCAGGGCCCTGCAGGACGCGGACCTCATCACCGACGTCATCCAGGAGATGCGGCTCGTCAAGGCTGAGCGGAAGGAGCAGGTGCAGCTCAGGCTGGTGTTCAAGAAGCGCATGTTCAGGGACACCGACGAGGCGGTGCAGGAGGCCATGTTCGTCAACCTGTCCTACCTCCAGGCCAAGCACGATTACCTGGCGGGTAACTACCCCGTCGGTCGCGAGGAGGCTATCCGGCTGGCCGCTTTCCAGATCCAGGCTGAGGATGGCGAGTCCCTCGGCCAGGGACCGGTGGAAACCCTGGCGCAGGTCATGGTACGGTTCGTTCCCAAGGTTATGCTTCAGCAGCACCCGGTGGAGGAGTGGGCCGCTGAGGTGCAGCGCACCCACGGCGCGCTGACGCAGCACACCCGGGAAGAGGCCCGCGGCGGTTTGCTCCGGATGATCCGATCGCTGCCCTACGGCGGGAGCATCTTCTTCCAGGTGCGCCGGATCGAGGATCCCATCGGTCTACTCCCCGGTATGATCGCTCTCGGCATCAACAAGCGGGGTATTCACTTCTTCCGACCCACCCCTATGGAGTACCTCCACAGCGCCGAGCTCAGGGACATCATGCAGTTTGGTTCGTCGGAGACTGCCGTCTTCTTCAAGATGAGGGTCGCCGGCGTGCTGCACGTGTTCCAGTTCGAGACCAAACAGGGCGAGGAGATTTGCGTGGCGCTGCAGACGCACATCAACGACGTGATGCAGAAGAGGTACGCGCAGCAGGCTGCCAAAGCCGCGGGGGCCCCAAAGACCCCCGGCGCCCCCGCGGCGCAGCCCCCCAGCCCGGTCGCCAACGGCCAGGCGGAGGCGGCTTTCGGCAAGCAGGCCGGAGCTGGCGGCGGCGCGGGCGCGCAGCAGATGCAGCGCGTTCTCGAGGACGCCAACAAGAAGCTGGACGAGATGGTTCGAGAGCGATCGCAGCTGCAGCAGCAGCTGGTGGCTGCCCAGGAGGCTGCGCAGGAAGCGACGGATCGCGCCGCGGCCGAGTCCGCCGCCAAGGCTCAGGCCCTCGCCGACCTGAACCAGGCGCTCGCCGACGTCAAGCTCGGAGGAGGCGCGGGCGACCCTGAGACGAAGAAGAAGCTCGCGGCAGAGTCTGAGAAGGCTAGGTCTGCGCAGGCTGAGCTCAAGGTTTTGGAGCAGAAGATCGCGAGGCTGGAGTCGTCGTCCAAGGAGGAGTCGGCCAAGAGGGACAAGGAGACGGCGTCTGAGCTCGAACAACTCAAGAAGAAGTGCGCCGCGGCGGAGGCCCACTCTCTCTCCGTCTCTGCGGAGCTCGAGCAGACGAGCAACGCCATGGAGCAGATGCGCATCGAGTTTGAAGATTCCCAGAAGGATCTCGAGGAACTCGCCGAGCTTCGCGAGCTCAAGGCGGATGTCGAGCGCAAGGAGAAGCAGACCGCCGAGATGCTCAAGACCCAGGCGACCCGCATCCAGGAGCTGGAGGCCAAGTACCAGGAGGAGTCCATGCTGCGCAAGCGATACTTCAACCAGATGGAGGACATGAAGGGCAAGATCAGGGTCTACGCCAGGACCCGCCCGCTGTCTAAGAAGGAGGTTGGCGAGAAGCAAACGTTCGCGCTCACCCTCCCAGACGAGTTCACCCTGGAGCACCCGTGGAGAGACGAGAAGAAGCCGAGGTCGTACACCTTCGACACCGTCTTCGGCGCGGACACGACCCAAGAGCAGGTGTTCGAGGACACCAAGTACCTCATCCAGTCAGTCTTTGACGGGTACAATGTTTGCATCTTTGCGTACGGACAGACGGGCAGTGGTAAGACCCACACCATCATGGGCGACGAGGCCAATCCGGGCCTCACCCCACGCGCTATCGAGGAGGTGATGCGGATCGTCTACCAGGGATCGAAGAAGGGCAAGTTCAGCGTCAACATGGAGGCGTACATGCTCGAGCTTTACCAGGACACGCTCAATGACCTGCTCCTGTCGCCGGACAAGGCGAACAACCCCCCCAAGCTGGACATCAAGAAGGACGCGAAGGGTTGGGTGACGATCCAGAACGCGACGGTGGTCCCCGTCGGCAGCAAGGAGGACATTATGCATGTTGTGGAGAGCGGACTCAAGGTGAGGAGGACCGCGTCGACGAAGATGAACGTGGAATCGTCCCGATCCCACCTCGTGTTCTCGCTGGTCATCGAGACCACGGACCTCCAGACCCAGCAGGTGACACGAGGCAAGATTTCGTTCGTCGACCTCGCCGGGTCTGAGCGCGTGAAAAAGTCGGGAGCGTCTGGCGACACCATGAAGGAGGCACAGGCCATCAACAAGTCCCTCTCGGCGCTCGGCGACGTCATCAGCGCGCTGGCCGGCGAGAAGGCGGGGCACATTCCGTACCGCAACCACAAACTCACGATGATCATGTCCGATTCTCTGGGCGGCAACGCAAAGACGCTGATGTTCGTCAACGTCTCCCCGTCGGACAAAAACATCGAGGAGACGCAAAACTCGCTCACGTACGCCACTAGGGTGCGAACGATCAAGAACAACGCGAGCAAGGACAGCGCCAACAAGGAGATGATCAGGCTCAAGGAGGCACTCGCGAAGTGGCGCGCCAAGGCCGGCGAGATGGGCCCAGAGACGCAAGAGATCGAAGACCGGATTCAGGGGGAGATGGAATAAAGTATCTCGCTATATGCTTGTTTTCGTCGTTTGTTGTAATCAGCAGAGTCGACTAAAATATTATTTGTCGTTCTTCGCCTCCTCCTTTGCAACTTCGGACGGCGGCACGACTGCCAACACCCTGGTGTTGTAACTTCGACACTCGGCGCACGCGTGATACACGAAATGAAACGGCGCCAGAGACTCCACCCCGCAGTCGTTGCACGCCACCCTCTGCTTCGCGCGCTTGGGCTGCTCCTCGTCGTCACCCGGCTTCGCGTTGGCCTCCTCCTCCTCGGCCAGGATAGCGTCCAACATGCGAAAGTACGCCGAAAAGTCGCCCAAGGATTTGCGACACAGCGGGCAGGTGTAGTAGTGCTTGGTGTACGCCTGGAAGCACGAGGTGTGCATGAAGTGACCGCACGGCAGGCACTTCACCGGCGTGTCCGAGTAGAACAAAAAGTCCTTGCACACCGGGCACTCGCTCTCCATCGATGCGGCAAAAACGGTCCCGCCCCCGCCGCCCTCGTCGCCCTTGGCGTTCTTCGCCGCCGGGCAGACGTGCGGTCCCATGGTGAGCGAGACGCAACTGTTGCACTGCATACAGTGGAAGAAATCCTTGCCGAGGCCCTCGCCGCGCCTGCACACGTTGCAGAACGGGCAGTGATACACGTCGTTGCCGCTGTCGTCCCAAAAGTTGCAAACGGAGCAAAAGTACCTCGCGACGACGTCGCCGCACTCGCGGCACTCCTTCGCCGACGGTTGCCGCGCGCTGCACCGCATGCAGATCATCTCTTTGGTCGCGTACCTATCGATGGTGTGATCCTCAGCCTCGTCGTGGCAGAACCGGCAGACGTGCGCGGCGCCGCAGCACGCGGCAACCAGACGAACCTTCCTGGCGTAGTGCTTGCACCCCAGGACCTGTTTCTCGCCAACCGGCTGGCACACATCGTCCCTCGCGCCCTTGTGGTAACTCGTCAGACCGGGCGCGCCCGCGAGCGCGAGCGCCGCCTCGGCGGTGTCCGGCGGCGGTGCGGTGCCCGTCTTCTCGGCAGCCCCGTCGACCCCGGCGTCGGCCGCTCCGTTGCCGACGGCTGCCCTCTCCCCCGGTGAGCCAGCCTCGTCTAGGATGTCGACATCTTCGCCCTTCTCGCCCTCCTTGAGCCGCTTTGCCCGTTGTTGCGCGCAGATCCACCTCGCCGCGAGGAGGTGCTGCATCAGGTACGCCTTGCGCTCGGGAGCGAGTGAGTCGTCGCGCGACAGCGTCCGAGCCGCCTGTTCCAGCTGTTGACGGTTCATGCGGAACATGTCGTCCCAGCTCGGCGTATACCCGCTCTTGTCCGCGGCGGCGGCGGCGGCCAGGGCAGCAGCCTTGGTGACGCCCGTGGTCGACGCGTCCCCGTCGGCTCGGCGGCGAAGGTACTCCTGCACCTGACCAAGGCCGTCCACGGCGGCGGCGTCGACTCCGGCGTCGTTAGCCCTCCCGTCGTTAGCCTCTGTTAGCCTCTCGTTACCCGCGGTCGTCGCGCCCAAGTCCTCTCCTCCCTCCGTCCCGGTCGTCTGCTCCTCGCTGCTCCACCAGGTCTCGAGCCAACTCGCGAACCTGGTGTTTTTGCTCGCGTCCCGCATGGATCCTATCATCGCCGCCTTCTCCTCCTCGGTGAGCGCGTTGCGCTGCCAGCTGAGCATGCTCTGCAGAACCTCCGCGCCCGTCCGCCCGATGATGAGCCCCACCAGTCGACCCTGCTCCGCGCTCGTGAAGTGTTTCTCGAACAGCGGCCACAGTTCAGCCTCCTCTCTCGCGACGTGAGTCTCGAGGCAAACCTTCACGGCTACGCACGCCGCCTGGAGCCTCCTCTCAACCTCCATGATCGCCGCCCGGGTCTTCGGGTCCATCCTCCTGTTCGAACATTTCGCCTCCATCGCGTCGTGCACCTTCTCGCCGTCGACGCCGCCCTCGTCCCCCGCGAGCCCCGCGTGCTCTCGTAAGTCCCTGAGGCAGGCGTCCACCTCCACGAAGAGCTCAGCCTCGTGCTCGTGGTCCAGGGTATACGAGTGGCTCACGTTGTGCAGCTCATCCTTGTTTTCCAGCGCGGGGAACACGAGCTCGTCCTCGGACCTGCTGTGCGCGCGGTAGACACCCCAGAAGAACACGAACCGACCCTCCAGGGTTCGCAACGCCGCCGCCCGCTTGGCCACCTCCTCGGGCTTTGGCAGCGCCAAAACATCAGACTCGAGCCGGCAAAGCTCGCGTCGAAGCGCCGCGTGGAACTGGAATATGTGATCGATGGGACCCACCGCCTGGGTGTTCCTTCCGGTGCCGCCGTGGTCCGAGACGCCCGCGTCGGCGCCGGATCTCGATCGCTTCGCCGGCGGCTGGTCCCCCTCGCTCTTTCCGCCGTCGTCATCGCTTAAACCCTTCTCGCTTAAACCACCACTCTCGCCGCGAGCGACCCAAGACGCGATGAGCGTGCGAAGCGGGCCCTGCTCCCCCTCGGTGGGTCCCCGCGCCAGCACGGGACCGACCCACGCGGCGGGTACGGACGCTATGAACCTCTCGACCAGCGCGGTCTGCTCATCTGGGGCGAAGGCTCCGTCCATGAGGGGCACCAGGTGCGCAGCCTCCTTGGCGAGGTGCTGCGCGAGCGCGGTCTTGGTGGCGTGCGCGGTCCTCGCCGCGCGCTGGATCGCCCCCTGGAGCCGTTCACGTCCCTCGGCGTCGGTGGGCGCGGGTCCCCCGCCGTCGTTACGGGCGATGAGCTCCACCGCCTCGTCGAGCGCCTGGGTGATCCCGTCGAAGAGGGAATCCTCAGCCTCGTGCTCGAGCTCGTACGCGTGGGCGACGTTGCTGACCCTCGCGGCGAGCGCGGGTAGGACCACCTCGTCCTCCGCGGCTACGTGCGCGCGATACATGGCGAGGATGAACCCCCATCGCGCCACGAGCTCGTCGACCAGCGCCTTGAGCGACCCTGACGCGTCCCCCGCGCCGTCGCCTCTCGGGGGATCCGATAAATTGACGGGCTGATCCGCGACGCGCGCGGCGGCGGAGCGCAGATCTCCCACGAGGGCCTCGAGCTCCTGCGTCACCGCCGCCTGGAAGGTGGAGTGGAAGCGCTCGTACGCGCTCGGCTCCGAGGAGCCGACGGCGCGCTTCGGGGCGACAGGCATCTCGCCCCGCCTCGTGCGCCACCAATTGGGATAAAAAGGTGCACAACACACTTGCATGTGTCGATCGCATTTTTTACGTGCGGCCCATAACCAGCTGGGAATTCCAGTTGGGCGAAAGCTGTCCACGCCGCGCGTTGACCTACTACCCACTCGCATAGACACTAGCACTACCTAAGACTAAAACGCCTACCCCTCGCGGCTGTTCGGCCCGGTTCTTCTCGGCCACGGATCACCTCCCAGCGCCTCCTCCAGGACCGCCTCCTCTTCCAGCTCCCGCGTGTTCCGACTGCGCGCAAACGAGTTTGCCTCGTCGCGTGCCCTCGTCACCGTCGGCGCAATCTCCGCGTCGATGAATGACATGGCGAGGTGCGACTTCGGACCGACCCAGTACACCTTCTCGCACCTTCCGCACGCCCAAAACTCATTCGTCGAGGCCTTCACCTTAGCCGGGATGGCGCCGTTGGCGGCCACCTCCTCTGGGGTGCAGCGGCGCTCCACCGCTCCGTTGCATCTGGCGCACCGCGTGAGCAACTTCCCGCGCCTGTACCTGAGCCCGAAGTGCGCGCTGACCCTCGCGAGCTGCCGCTTCGGGTCGTCGTCCTCCACCAAAAACGCCGCCACCGCGTCCTTACGTTGGAGCAGACGCCTGTCCTTGGTCAGTATGACGCGGTCGTCCCTCTGCGCGAGCGCGAGCAGAGCGCCGTACTGACATGTATTGTTACCCTTGACACCCCGACGCTGCGCAGGGACAGGGACGTGCTCGGCGTCCACGCCCAGGCACCTGAGCCAACGCGCGAGCCGGCCGAGGGATCCATCGGCGACGAACCGCCGCTGCCTCTCGTGCGTGCCCTCGCCGTGCGCGCTCTCGTCGCCGGATCCCTCGTGAGACGCGGCGGAAGCCCCCAGGCCCCAGTCCAGGGAACCGCAATCCGCGAGCAAAGCGGTGGACAGATCCCGCGAGCTCGACGACGACGACGCCGCCGCCGCCGCGCGCCTCGCGGCTTCCCTGACGACGGACGACTCCGCCACGGGCAGCGTGGTGGCCGCGGTGGCCCGCTCGAGGACCGCGGGGAGGCACCTGAACACCAGGTGCGGCGCGCCCGCTCCGGGATACACGAAGCCCCCCGCCGGTGACTCGACGCCCGGTGACTCACCACCCGGCGAGTGCTCCCGGAGCGCCGCGTCCATCAGCGTCGGGCACTCCACGCGGTGGCCCAGCGGCGGCATGCTCCCGGGCGGGAAGCCAAAGACGCGGACGCACTCGTCCGGCGTGGCGAGTCGCGCGTGGCGCCGCGCGACGCCGAAGTGGGACGCGATCGCGCGCAGGTCCGCGCGGTCGGTGCCACGCAGGAGCAGCACGACCGGCTCCCACGGCTTCCTCCCAGCAGCGCCGTTTGACCCGCCGCCGCCGCCGTTTGACCCACCGTCTCTCCCCGACGCGCCGAGCGCCCTCGCCACCGGATCCAGACCGCCGCCGACCGTCGTGTCCCCCGCGACCATCACCCCCATGCTCTTGACCACCGCGTCGGGGGCTATCCCATCCCCCAGCGCCGACGCGGTATCGCTCGCCGCGGGACCGGTTTCGACGCCGAGCTCGATGACCGTCGGGTCACCCCC
>CEPC01150953.1_pt1 | contig 16596 bp, 11 predicted proteins | sample 530651 | NCBI WGS metagenome assembly CEPC01 (sample SAMEA2620828, study PRJEB7988) | marine metagenome | biome: marine biome (ENVO:00000447); feature: deep chlorophyll maximum layer (ENVO:xxxxxxxx); material: "saline water (ENVO:00002010), including plankton (ENVO:xxxxxxxx)" | depth 65 m | reverse complement strand
GTCGACGGCGACGTCAACTCCGTCCTCTTCACGGCTGTCTCCCCCGTCGCTCGCTCGGGCCGATTGGTGTCCTTCTCTTCTAGAACCCCTACCGCCGCGACGATGGGCTCGGGCGGCTCCCGTTTCGTGACCTCTGGCGTTCGATGCCGGGTCCTGGAGCGCTCGCGTCCCTCATCCGCTTCGACAGATCTCGTTAGCAACCCGGCAAGAAGCGGCCCTTCAGACCCCTCCAGACGCAACGTACGCTCCAGTGCGTCTCGAGACATCGGTTTATTCACCCCAGATTCAGTATTTAGCACTCTGAGCGTCGATTCGCAACCTAGCACGCCGAGGATGTCCGCAACGAGGCCCGCCACGACCTGCCCGTCACTCGTCGCACGGTACTGTATCAAACGCTCGCTCGGTTTCGCCCTCGCAGCGTGCTCCGCGGGCAGGCTCGCAAACATTTCAGCCTCATACTTAGCTATGAGCTTACCCCACGCGTTGTTCGAGCGCTTCAATTTTCTAATCGCCGCATTCTTCCTCGCGTCCATTCTATCCTGGCGCGTTCTACTCTGGAAAAAAAGCCTGAAAAAGGAAGCGTCTCATGGAAACATTCGAACTTTTTGGCCACTGGATGTGACGCCGCGTGAGGGGACGGCAACTGAGGGTCGGATGGTAGGAACGCGGCAGCGACGACGACGCTTTTAAGATTGCGCAGATCTTATTCCATAAAACCTACGCACAAATGCACGATGGCGAACCCCCCCAATTTAGTACTTGATACCCTCACGAACGATGTCGTAGGGGACGGCCGTCAGGATCTCCGTCTTGACGTTCTCCAGGGTGAAACCCTCACGGGGACCGGGGACGGTGCGCTTAGTCTGGGGCGCGGGCTCTGTTGAATAGAAGCAGAGGTGACATGTGAGTGAATCGCGTCAAGGGAGGGGTGTCGAGGGGCAGCGCCGAGGAGAGCTCGCTGCGCATCTTGGAAAAAAATGACCGGTCTGGGGCGAGATGAGGGGGCACTCACGTCCAGACTTGTGCGCAGCCTCGTGGGCCTCATCGTTCGCCTTGCGGCGGGCGAGGAAGTCCGCGCGGCAGTTGGAGTGCTGCACGTGCTCGATGCGGACGTGGATGCGCTTCCTAGCGACGCGACCACCAATCTGTGAAGGGGAGAAGGCACCTAGGGTTTAGTACTGCGTTCCCAGTCTGTTGGTGTTTTCTGCGGGAGATTTTTCCGCAGGAGCGCGCGGAGACGCGGGGTTGGACACGCACCTGCTTGTTAACCTCAACACCGACGGCACGGGGGGTGACGTTCCACACGATGCCAGTGCGGCCCTGGTACGCCAGGTAAGGCATACCCTTCTGCTGGGAAGGGTTCACCTTGATGTCGACGTAGTCACCGATCTGCGGGAAAGGGGAAAACCCTAGCGTCAGTAAAGATGTTGATACGCGCGAGACTCGGCCGAAAACGGAGCCACGACGCGATGCGGAAGCGCGGATGACGGCGTCGACGCGGCGCGCGTGACGAAAACATCGTCAACGCGACGTACACGCGCACGACGGGTCGCCCCCGGTACCGAAGCGCCGCTCGAGGCGCGCCATCCCACGTGTTTCTAGCGGCTACTCACCCTGAAGGTCCTCAGGTAGGTGGTGGCGTTGTTCGGTCCCTTCTTGCGGAAGGGACGGCTGAACATGTTACGCGTGCCATGGCGGAGACCGCGGGAGCGAGCCCTCTGGTTACCCATGTTTAAGCTCTAAAGTAACGAAGCCGGAACTCGCGTGCCACTTGCGCGCGGTTCAAAGAGGGAGAGTTGGAAGACGGGATTTCGCTTTTCTCTCCTCTCCTCGTCTCAGAGCTTGCGACTCTTCCCTCTTTCCTGACAATCTCTTCACACGAGGTTTATTAGTATGCAATTACGAAATTGGGGAAATCAAAGGAAACATGGTAAGAAAAGGAACACGATTTGGCATTAAGCAGTCACCTTCGTAATGAATAAGCAAGACATTTTTTTTTCAAAAAAGGAAGAGAAAGCCGACGCCCCTCCAGCGCAAGGGAGGAGGCGACAACAACGAGCATGGAGGCAGCTCATCATCGCCTCAGCGACGCGTGCTTGCTGGTGAGTAGGGCCGCGGGGACGCTTGAAGCGGCGTGTGCGGAGTACGAGACGGCTCAGGCGACGGTCAGGAGATGGTCGCAGACCGGCACCGGTGACCCAACCTCGCTGGACGACGTCCTGGACCGCGCGAAGGGCATCCGGCAGATGCGACTGGACGACGGCGACGCGCCCTCGACGTCGAGCAAGAGACGTACGCTGCCGGTCGATTTCGTCGAGCTCAAGCAGCGATACATGAGCGTCGTCCCGACGAACGAGCGGGTGCTGCTGGACATCCGCGAGCGCGTCAGCGAAGCGTCGCGGGGCTTCATGGACAAGCTCGCCGCGCGGAGACGACGACGCGGGGGCGCAAGCGGTGGGAGTTCGGACGAGCGCGAAGACTGCCTGAATGCCAGGTCGGTCCTGGGCGCGCTCCGGTGGATCCAGGGCACGATGAAAGCCACGGACTGGACGCGGCTCAGGGCCGAGGAAATGTCCACTGGCGAGCTGTGCGACGCCGCGTACGCTCTCGGTAACGTGGTCAGGCTGTGGAAGGAGTGCGGTCCGGTGCTCGATGCGCTGATGAACTCAGACGACGTCAAAGTGCTGCGGCGGAGGGACGATTTCCTCACCGTCCTGGCGCAGTCCAAGCACCTCAGGTACGCCAACAGGAACGTCTACGCCGAGGTGGATGAGCGGGCGCTGCGACAGATGGACGGAGCGACGGGCGAGCCCTCGTTCCTGACCTGGCTGCCTCGCGAGTGTTGGCTGGACGGCTCGCCGCCTCCTCAACCCCCGGAACCCGACCTGAACTGCGACAGGACGCAGTACGTGGAGATTGCGCTGGTGTGGCAGCAGATCCAGATGAACTTCTTCATGGCGCACCTGGAGAATGCGTTGTACGAGGAGGTCGTGCCGGAGCTGTTCGACGATATTGACGACGAGGACGACGACACGGTGGCGTACAAGCTGCGCCTCGCCCGATCGATCGTGCTGGCAGGGAAATCTAGGCGATGCGCGACCATCGGAGTTTACCAGGACGTGGAGTGAGGGGTCATCATATCATATTTGTCGTGCAGTAGGAAACAAGCGTAGTCTCAAACCTCCTCCACGTGTGCCAGCGCCCTTAAAACATCAGCGGACTTGACTGGGTGGTACAGCCTTCCGGGCTTCGCGCTTTGCTCCGACTCGTCTAACGCAATGAATGGACGGTATCTGTATATGTCCCCGTGGCTGATGCTGATCCACTCGCACCACGAAAGTCTCTCGCACACGGTTGGCAGGAGAGCCTCGTGGTGACCTGTGCGGTTCGAGCGGAGGGTCTCGAGAACCGCGGACGCGAGCCTTCGAGATATCCTGAACACCGGCAGGAACGCCGTCTGCCACCGTCCATCGCCCTCTGAGCAAAGCGTGCACTCCGCAGCGTGGGCCCAGCTCGACCCTCCGGTGCTGTGGGTGCTGTTTACTGATACAAGGTCCGCGCGTGGATATTTCTCATCGTAAAAGGCGAAAAGCTCGGCCCACTGTCCGGTGTAGACAACGTCGGGTTCGATCACCCACGCGCGGTCGTACGTGGGCGGAGACTCGTGCAACCATCGGATGGCCCTTGTCTTGACAGCTGCTCCGTAGATGCCGCTGAACTCGTCGAAAGCCTCGCCCACGGCGTCGCGCTCTTGACGCCTGGAAGCCTCGACAAGCCTGGACGAGTCAGAGCCCGGCGCGCCCCCGAGCCACCGCTCGACCTCCTCGGGTTCGAGGGGATCCGTCAGGTCGTTCTCGTACACGAAGTGCGCGCGCACGATGTTGAGTCCATCACCAACCTCGATCTCCGCGCCGTCGTCCCTCGCGAGCCTCTGAGCGGCGAGCCTCTCCACCTCCCCTGCTTGACTCCCGTCGTTTTTGGGGTCACCTCGCCTGACGTGTACCGCGAACATCGCCGCCTCGTCCTTTGGTCGTCGTGGGTGACGAGGCCGCTTGTGCTCGATCGGGCCGAGCGCAAGCACGCGGTCGAGTAGTCCTGATGATCCCACCCGTCCGGCTCCCGCTCCCGTCTCCGCGGCCGGGGAGAGCGCCACGACCAGCGGGGAACTGTAGAACCACATAAGCAGCGCGGCGCGGGCCAACAGCAGGCAAACCGCCGCCACGGGCACGAGCAGGAAGGTGCGGACGCAAAGCTCGTTCCCACTGGTCCTTCGCATGGCTGCGCTCATGGTTCCCGACGCGCGTCGTGGTGTGACGCGCTGCGCCGGCGGACTCGTGAAAGGACCCGCGAAAATAGCCCTCCACGCGGGTGACAAGACCGCGTGGGGAAAGCAGGTGATCGATCTCATCACACGCAGCTGCAGCACAGGCAGACAGGCCGGTTACTGTTAGCGAAATGGCTCGAAAAAAAGGCCCTGAAAATGCACGAAATCAAAAGCTCTGTTTACGACTCGTCCTAAATCATCGCAGTTGGATTGAGGCCGATTCATCGGTGGAAAGCCTTGGTCTATTCTTGAGATATTGCAGTGTGGCTGCCAGATAAAAAATCTCGACGATCTGATTGGCTGGGAAGAAACGAGGAAATCCTGCCCAGCTGACTTGCTCCGTTTCCTGCTCCTAAATGCCGTCATATTCGCACACTCCCCGACCGCAAACGAGCCTTATACTCGTCAAAATGGCTGCCATTTCCTCCGCTGCTTCCGTGTTCACCGGCAAGGCCCTCGTCCAGGCGAAGACCGCCCCCAAGGCCAAGGCGTCCGTCGCCGTGACCGCCTCCGCCGATGCTCGCAAGGTGAGAAATCTCTCGCGATTGCGTTGCGGATATTAACAAGACTCCGGCTTTCGCGCGGGAACCGGCGACCCGTGGGGAATCTTCCGCCGGTTTCGCGCGCGCGAGGTGCTTGAACGATGTCTCAGCGACATAATACTCCGCACGCGCGGGGAGTTCGTGGCTCGGCGCTCCCCTCGTCGCGATCACCCGGCGTTGTTGCCGGCAAAAAAACCCTGAACTCATCGCCCTCCCCCCCAAACCGATTCCTTCCTCGCAGACTGCCTCCCTCCTCGCGGCCGGTGTCATCGCTCTCCAGGCCACCCCCGCCATGGCGCTCAACCAGATCGAGCTCCAGGACGAGCGCCAGACCAACAAGAACGGTCTCCAGCTCATCTACGAGGTGCGTGCTGGGCCGAACCCCACCCCCCATGGTGATCCGACGTGATCGCCCCGCGGTGTCGTCAAATTTGTCCGTGGCCCCTCCAACAAACTTATCTGCAAACAACAACGACAACTCACCCCGAGCGATCCACTGACGATCCCTTTCCCTTTTCCATCAGGCCCGTGATCTCAACATCACTCAGTCCGTGCGCCAGGACGGCAACTCCCGCTTCTCCTTCCAGAAGCTCACCACTGCCCAGACCGCGGCCCGCGCGTCCGAGTCCATCAAGCGCCTCAACAATGACGTGGGTGAGTACGTCGGCAAGGCCTACTGGACCCAGGCCGCCAACGAGCTCCGCCGCCAGGTTGGTACCCTCCGCTTCGACATGAACAACCTCGTTTCGGACAAGGGTGGCGACAAGGCTGCGGCCAAGGCTTTCTACGCCTCCATCGAGAAGCTCGACTTCTCCATCCGCCAGAAGGACCAGGCTGCTGCCACCGCCGCGCTCGCCGCCGTCCAGGACCAGGGCAACGCCCTCATCAAGCAGCTCGCGTGAGCGCCGCTGGGGGGATAGAACTGCTAACATAGAGACCAACAAAAAACCCATTTTAAAATACAGAAAATGGCGGGCAGATATAGCTGCCGGCTGCGAAAGTAAACGGTGTCTCGTTCTCTTTTCTCTAAATTAAAATCTATGCCAGGCGGAGGTGGTTGTGAACTCACCTTCCGCCCCCGTTTGACTTATCTCTTTCAGCTTTACGCTGTGCCATCCTCTCTTGCCAGGTCTGCCTGAGCGTTCCCTCCCTCGCCTTCAGTGTCGCGCTCTGTTCTGCAGCCTTGCGCTCTCGCCACTTCTCAGCCGCGGAGACCTCCTTCACTCTGTGGACCTCATCCACGCGGTATTTCCTCTCCACGTTGGCGTTCCAGCGCTGCTTCCACTTAGATCTCATATCCTCGAGTTTGTCCGACAGCTCCTTATGATCCTGTCGCATCTCCGGGACCGTCGCGGTCCTCATCTTCTCCCAGAGATTGTCATCGGCAAAGGGAAGTGGCCGGCCTATCATTTGGTCGAGCTTGGCCTTCTCCTCCATCGCCTTCTGTTGGTCCTTCTCCTTGTCGCGCCTCTTCTCGAACTCATCCGCGATCTTGTCTTCCAATTCATAGTCGTGATTCGCGCGGGCGATCCTCATCGTCTCACCTTCGAGGGCGAGCTCCTGCTTCAAGCAGACGAACAACAAAAACCACATGAAGAGGTTGAAGGCGAAGAACACGAATGACGCTATGAGATGTATCCACCACTCGTCCCGTTCGTAGAACAAGTAACCCATGTTAAAGGTGAAAATATTTGCCACCAATCCATACGTCTCGATCTTGTGCTGCCTCTCGTTGTCATACGGCGCGAATAGTAAATGACCAATCATGAATATCTCGAGGATCCAACCAGCAAAATAACTGCTGACGCGAGTGGTCTTAGCTCCGAGGACGACAACGCTGATCATCGTGAATTTGCGAGCAAATATCACAAGGTCCCACCACCAAGCCCTCTCGATATCATGTCCTTTGTAAAGAAATCCGACACGGAACCGCATACCGAGTCGATCGTGGTTTTCGCCTTCCAGTTGTAGGAGGAACATCGACAGCAATGGAATGCCGAGGACGTAGATGATGAGAACAACGAAGAAGAGGAACAGCCAGCCGCTGTGTGTCGAGTCGTAGCACTTGATGCTCATATCTGCGACCAGAAAGACGTTGTCAGATCCGGTGTCAAGCCGCTTGCATTGCAGAAGACCGATCATGTACTTGGCGAGCGTGGGGTACATGAACCACAGCATAATGATCGCCAGCATGAAAACCTTGTCAAATGCTTTCGCTTCCCATGACTCCTCAAACATTGCGTTGTCCATTGCCTCGACCCTTATCTTAGTCCTGAGATCTGCAGCTTTGACCACAGGGCTACGATCTCCATCATCGTCGCTCTCCGATTCCTCTTCAATTTCTGCAATCTTAGACGTCCTTCCCCGTCTACTCGAGATTGAGCTTCTCTGTTCTTCGAAGAACTGGAAAACTGAGTAGTACAGCAGCAAGGCAGTGCCCATGATCAGGGGTGTTGCAAGATACAATCCAGTCTCGGAGTAGTAGTTGCCCGGGAACAAGCACTGCACCGAGAAAGATCGCATGTCTATAGTACTTAGCTTTTCCATGAAGACCATAAAGCCAGACGTTGCTTCTGGCCATCGCAAGTCAAGGTCCTTAGCGAGGGAGACAGTCTGCATATAGGTGATGAAGGTCTTGATCAAGCAGATGGCATCGGATCCGCGCCTGACATTTGTCCACACAACTACGGAGATGATGGACACAATGCCCGCAAGCTGCACGAGGAAGATTGCTGTATTGATGCCAACGTTTCCACATCCCAGACATCGAGGAGGGAAGCGCCCATTGATGGTCGGGTGAGCATATCCAGGCAGACAGTTTGCACAGAGCGTTCCTGTGTACCCACTGTTGTTGCCCACGAGGCAGAGGCTGTCAAACCCGCCAACACATGCTTCTGGATTAGGGCATTTGTTGAATTTGGTGGTAACCGTGCTAGTCCTGTAAAATCCAGGCTGCGCAGCAATATACGGCACGTCAAGGCCCGTGCAGTTACCACCATGGGGACAAACATCGCATCTGTACCCTTCACGAGAATAGTTTCGGTAATATGATTCAAGCTCAGGCTCGCCCGCCCATACCACACCTTCGATCGGAGTGTTTGCGATGCAGTGGCAGTCTTCTAATCTGGTCTTCCCGAGCGGACCGGCAAGGATCTTCCCCGATGTAGAATTGTGCGGGGGAGCCCAGTTGCCGTCTATGCGCGCAGTGTCAAAATTCTCTGGACACTTTGTGCAGGGGTGAGACCCGGGGTATTCCTTATAGTACCCATTCCTACATGGCACGCAGACTCCGTATGGATTTAAGGCACCGACCCAATCGCCCTCAAAGAACACCACCGGCTCGTACAACGACATCGGTGCAACTTGAGTGTTGTTGAGGTCCAGGAAGTATCCAGTACCATTTTGGTCGGGAAGAGCAGTATCTTCGGTGTACCCAGGCAGGCAGTGGCAGTTACCCTTCCAGTCCGTATAGCTGTTTGGCTTTACCTCCTGACACGGTCGAGTCATGAATGGATAAAATTCAAGCTTCAAGCCAAACTCATGCAGGTCAAAGACGAGAGTGAAAGGTTTTCCTCGCTCTGCGCTGAAACGGAGTCTGGTGAAGTTTGCCACTCCCCCGATGACTGGAGCGACGTTACCGCGCAGCTGATGAGGGTGAGGGTTGAGGTCTCCAGTCATGAACGAGTGTGTCTCGGTGCACAAATTATCAGCCTGATCGTAAACACCAACCAATGGCATTGGATTTAATCGGAAGTCGTTCTCATTCACAGCTGGAGGCTCCACAATGAATTTCATGTTATGAGGGGTTCCCGGAGAAATTCTGATCTGAAGGATATCCGCTTCCAGGGTAGGATAGATTGCGTCTCCGCAGTACTTGAAGGAACATTCGGAGGTGAACTTCAGAAGGTACGTGCCAGCTTTTGGATATCTCAACTTGAGACCTGCATTGACGTGTACATCCGGGGCGATTCCACTGTAGCTTATCTCTCTGCAGAATGATGGGGAAGAATCGGAGTACACGGTGTATTCCAAAACCTCTCCTGTCGCAGGATCAATCCTGGTCTGCGTCACAGGGTTAATGTCGTACCCATCTTTGCACCAACCGATGGAGCCGTCCTTAACCTCCATCGCTCCATCAAAATCGGGCACGAGTGGATTATTAGCTGCGACAAGTTGTTTGACTCCGCGCGTGTCGATGTAAGAGTCAAGACTCACCGACACGTTCCGCTTTTCTGAGTTCCAGCGGCTTCCAACAAATACCCTGCCAGCATCCAGAACTTGAACCTGAAAGTCTCGCAGGACGACCTCATCAGCTGACCCGTACGCGACCCGATCCTCACAGTAGCTGGTGTTGGCATTTCTAGTCAAGAAAGAATTGCCAACGCAAGTGTCCAACACCGCAGTGTAACCTGCGGTGATGGTGATGTCCATGTTGATGGCCGTCAGATTATTTGAACTGAACGTGAGCCTGTACTTTCCAACTGCTGGGCGGATCATGACGATGTCATCGAAGAGTAGGTAACCCAGGCTTGAATTTCTCGGAGTATACGAAATATTACCCTTATCAATCGTGACGTTAACCGTCCTCGATGCGTCCTTGACGTAATTGAGGCCTCCGTCCAGCACAAGCACAACCAAGGGTGTCAGTTTGGTCTCCTTGAGGGACTCGTATTTCACGGAAGGGGCAATCATCTGTCCTGTGCTCGGAATCTTGAAAGTAACGGGGATGTACAGGCGAGAAGAGGGGCCTTGAACAATCTTGAAGTGTGCCACGGTGCCCAACAGGCCAGTAGAGGTGAATGTCATGTTGAAATCCCCAACTGCAGGACTCCCAATTGCCAATCTTTCAAAGGAAATTTCACCGGTCAGCCTCACGAGGATAGCTTCGTCTTGGCCATCAGCGACGTCGAATGTGTGCCTGGGTCCGGCAATCACCACTTTAATCAGACGCGTCATTGAATTCTGATTCCCGACAAGGTTACCACCGGCGTCAACGACAGCCACCTTCGGCGGTGAGAGTGCAACCATCTCCAAGGCTTCATATTCAGTCTTGGCAAACTCGACCACCCTGAGGCTCACGGCGTCGCCGATGATCACGGTGATTGTGTACGTCGCCTCGACAGAGAGTCCAGGCCCCGAAAATTTGATATCGTGCGATCCAGCGACAGGCGATAGAAGCTTGATGTTGCGGAATTTCGCAACTCCTGGTTCCTCGCCTGTCGCGCAGTTCCCTGGCATGCACGTGACCGCATATTGGCTCCCTCCAACACCGACCCCTTGAGGATTCGGTGCCAACTCGGCAGTTTCGCATGTCACGTAAATCAGACGACCCGACGGCTCAGTGCCACCGATGAAATTACCGCCACCATCGAGGATCTTAACCTTCAGCGTCGCGGCGTCGAGAGGGTTAGTGATCCATGTGGTGAGCGCAGAGCGGAAGGTGTCCTTTGAAGTCGCAGGAGCAGGGAAAGCAGTTGGCATCACCACCTCCAGAGCGTATCCTTTTCCGGGAGAAATCTTTATCCCAAACGACATATCGAGTACTCCAGGGGAACTGAACATTAATTTGTAGCCGTCAGGACCGTACACCGAGCTGATGGTTGGTGTCAGCATGTACAATCCTTCAAACCGGGCGACGCCGTCAATCGAAGTAACACTCAAAGCGTCCACTGATGTGCATGAAGTGCCCGAGACCTTTCGCTCGCCGCTCGTCATGTTGCCAACACACTCGCAGGGACTCACAGTATTAGAGACGTTCAACTTGCAAAGTATGACGCTACTCATCTCTGCCTGGAGGAAGACCTCACGGGTATAGGGTTGAGGCAATGGCAGCGTGTCCAGCTCGTAAACAGGATTAACTCCTGCGTCCATGACGTGCACCGCTAGTGTGTTCAAGGCAACCTCATTAGTCGCCATGTAATCATTGCAGGTACAGGTGCTGTTGGCAACACACTGAAGATCCTTAGAAGAATCGAGGTAGGTGTCGCAGGGATTTGGGAGGCCGAGATGATGTGAGCGGCCGTGCACCACCGTGACAATAGTTTTGGCGGGTTGGAAGGAAGGATCATTCGAGGTGAAAGTCAACTCGTAATTTCCAACTGACGGTCTCGCGAGATGCAGCCCTGAGTGATAATTTGGTGGGAACAGGATTCAGAAATAAATCAAGGACCGCAGCGCAGTCAAGGAATTTTGTGAAAAACATGTTCGGGAAGTGTGTCATTTCCATAAATTTTTACGCACCTGAAAACACCGCGATCCCATCTTGCTGAACGACAGACAGAGTTCCAGCGCGGTGATAACTTGAGTCAGCGACGAGAATGGGACCTCGGTTCAGAATCTCGTTGTCATTTATCGTGAACGAGTATGCTTCTCGGCTCGTATCGTTCAGACTCGCAGTGATTGTGCGCTGCGTGTACAACGTGTACGCGATTTTGAAATTTACGACATTCCTGTACTCAACAACATGCGTTGCGTTGACTTCGATCACCTGCGTAGTATTTCTGTACGTCTTCTCCACTGTGTTGAGCGAAGTATGAACATCGCTTCCAACTTGCTGCGTTATTGTTTCGGACGAGCTGCTCACTGACATGCTTGAATCCTCTGTTGCGACATAATCCGTGATTGCGGTTGACAGAACCGTTGTCACGTTCTCATAAAACGGTTGGAATGAAGTGAGAAGGTTTCCTCCGCTGTCCACGGATTGAATGGTATAAACATCAAGCGGCGTGATTTTATCACTCAGGCCATAGTAGGCAATCTCACTTGGCTTCAGCTTGGCGCCTAAAGAGATAGAAACCATATTGTCTGGATTTCCTGATATTGCCAGGTGAGATGCAATCCCAACAGAAATCTCAACAGTGAATGTTCCCGATTTCAACACCGGAACCTTGACGACGCTATCGACCGTGGCTTCTTCCTCCTCCATAACGATGACGTGTGTGCCGTTCTTCGGGGTCAGGCACGATACCGCACTTGCAGTAGACTTTCCATCTCCAGCAGTGTAAAGAGTTGTTGTTCCTGTCAACTGCAGCGTTGAAGATGATAATTTAATCTTTCTGATGACAGTTGATGTGTCGGTATTTTCGTAGCGATCTGAGCTCCCTACGAAGTTACCTCCGGCGTCCATAACTTGCACCTCGAACGTATCGAGTAGCACAGTTGTTGCGGAGGCGAATGGGCCGAAGCCAGCGGGTAAAGAAGCGGTAAGCTGATAGCCCCTCTTGCCAAGAATAATTCTTATGATCTGGTCCACTGGAATTAGGCTGGAAGAAATGTCGGGGGTGAAGCGCATGGTGTATTCATTTATTAGCGGCGTGTGCACGTAGATTGGATTCTGCGCAGTTGCGAATGACCAAGCCCCCTTCGACGTATTCAACGGAGTCATCAGCGTCCCCGAGAGCTCTAATGCGGGATCCGACGGGCTCGTAACCGTTATATTAACATCATCAACATTTGCTCCAACCCTGTCGGAATTGGAGAAAAAATCAGCAATCTAGTGTTGGCATAGAGTCAACAAATTATGATATCGTACCAGTTATTACCGCCGTCGTACGCCGCGATCTCTATATTTTGCGGCACGGGCATGACCTCTTCAGTGGCATCGATTACAATCTGCGAAACGGTTTTCATCTCAGGGGGAAAACGCGGAACCAAATTCAAGGCACTACTTACCACGCTGTACGTGCCATTTACGCGCAAATATACCGCTATTCCAAGGCGCATTTCGACGGCAGCATGAACATAAGCTGTGTTTCCGCCAAGGATTGTACTGAGTTGAACCAAATATTTATTATCGGTGCCATGGGGTCCCCTCGATGGGTCTCCGTAAGTTATGTCCGTGTTTTGATTTGGTAGTCGTTCACCAGAAGGAGCAGCGGAGTCCAATGTGAGATCAATGAATTGCAACTTGCCACTGTTGATATCCATCATCGTTTGCGTGACAGTACCTTTCAGAATCGCCCCCGAACTCCTCGCAATATGGGTTCCATTGGAGTGGGTTTTAGTGGTAACTAACTCCGCTGAAATCGAGTGTCCTCCACTATCAAGTCCTAACAATTTGTTTCCGCCTGCATCGACTGTGTAAACGATCAAATAATCGATTTCGACGGATTGAGACGCATTCACCACTTGGGTTCCGGGAGGAAATTGGGGACCGGTCAAATATGGCCCGTCTGCTTTTCCGGGTTCTAAATCAAGGCCAATCGCTTTTCCAGGTGAAACCGTAAATTTGAATGATTGAGTGGAACTCAGTGCCGCACAAGTCGATCCATCGGTGCAATCCTCCCCGTTGAAGAAAATCTCGTACATTCCCTGGATTGGGACAAAGCTGAGTGAGAGCTCAAAAGTTGTGGTGCCATCCACAGTGGTGCGTTCCACACCACCAGGCGCCAGGGTCAGGATGTTCCTGCTGGATCCTTCAGAACCAGTCGCGTTCACTGCAGCTGTTATTTTGAATCCACGGGTACCACCGACGCCCATGTCGTTTTTAATCACCGTGCCGTTGATGTCCGCCAAGCTCACCTCGACCGGGTCAAGTTTCATTGTCCCGTCGGCCTCGGCGTTACCGGGGTAGCTGAGAAGGTTGTGTCGGCAGTCTCGACCCCCGTTCAGTACGCCCAGCGTGGAATCGGTCACCACACCGGAAAATCCATCCGTAGTGCATTTCGGGTGTATCACGCTCAGCCCGTGGGGTGATCCGTACAAGTGTAGAACCGTTGAGCCTGAGGAGTGATACTCAACACCATTCATCGTGATCGACACGTCGACGTCAGCCTTGGGCTGTCCACCTGGCAACCATGGGAGTGGGATGTACTGTGCTGCGCCGGAAGTTCCATGAGCACCGCAACGATCGACTCCAGACGCGTTGGAAACCTCACACAGTGGGCAATGCAGCTGGTTCACGGCGACAAAAGTTGCCGCGACATCGGTGGTGGCATCGCCGTTGTACCTGCACTTCAGGCGCGCCGGTCCACCATCACTGCCGTCACTGTCGATGAATGGACCACCAAACAATCGAAGCGTGACGGGTGCGTTGGTCTCATTTTCGCCAGTGAACAACACCTTGTTCCCGTAGTCGCCGTGTCCAACGTCAAAAGAGGCGATGATTGGTTCATCGTAGTAAAAGACAACGGCATTGTGACGAGTCCACATGCTCTGCCCCCAGTAAGGGTTGAGCGACCCAGACGTTGGAACACCATCGACGGGGAACCCGTCAAAGGAAACCTCAAGTTCCGTGTACGTTTGCCGGTTGTTCGTTTTCGTAGAAGTCATCGAATCCAATGCCGAGGGCACCGTGCAGCGAATCTCCGTGGAAGACACGTAAATCGCGCCGCTCCACGCCTCCTCCTGAAAGTCCGAGTCCAAAGTGGAGGTGTGGCCAAACCTGCAGCTCACGTTGTAGGTCGACTCGTCGTTCAAGGGAGAGTAGAATCCGGTCCCTCGGATCGTAACAAGCGTCCCGGACGTAGTAGAGCTCACAAACTGAGGAGATATGGAGGTCACTGATGCTGTCGAAAACTTCGTGTATGTCGTGTTTGTGAACGACCGACTGAGGGACACAATCCCGTTGAGGTCGGCGACGTGGACAATACCTCCAAACGGAGCGCTCTCCTCGAACGTGCCCACGCGTTTGAAGCAGCCCGATGTGCACGTCGATGTCGTATCCGTCCCACCGATCATGACCTTGACGATCCTCCCAAAACCAGAGTTCGAGCGGTCACCGACTGCGAAGTAGATGAACCCACCGTCGGCACCCATTTCAGTGATGGGCTCGACCGCCGCGGCCCAGACGTCCTTCTCGTCCAGGCCCCCGTCCCCACCCTCGAACACGATGACCTTCGTCGGGGAGTCTAGACTGTTGTAGTCGAGCGAAAACATGACCACACACGCCGAGCGCTTCTCGCAACCATCGCAATTCGCGTCTCGACCCGAAGTGCCTGCGTACCCGTATGACCCATGCTTCGTCAGCGCCGTGAACGAGGTGTGGCGACCCTGCTTCGCATCCGTCACACCCTCGCACGCGCTGGGAAGCTTAAGCGCTTCGCTCGATCCGTCGAGATACATTTCCTGACCAGTGCCCTCGCCCGTGGTAAAGTCAGAGGAGTCCGCGGAGATCTTGAACAGCGCTGGGTACGAGGTTCCGTCCGACTCCATCCTCGCTGCGCCCGCAAAGATGACCCAGTTTTTGCCGTCCAAAGCAGTCTGCGCGTACATCGCAGTCTCGAACCTCAGAGCCTCGTGGTGCGTCGCGCACGCCGGGCACGTACCGCCAACACCGCCAACCCTCGTGTTCATCAGCGTGGGATCGATGGGAAACTCCGTCGTCGTAGACAGATCAGCTGCAAGCATCCCGACCTTCCCCTGGGACACACCGTTGTCTGGTGAAAACTTGTAAACCACCTGGCCGGTTACCTCGTTAGATGCCATCGCATCAAGGACGCCGTTCCCACCGTACACGCCGCTCGGATTTCGCGAGTTCGCGGACCCGATGACGCAATCGTCCCACGAGGAACCGGTGCAATCTTTGCCGACGTACTTGACGATCTTAAACTTGTATGGCGGCGTCTGGGCGGCTCCGTGCATGTTGAGCGAGCCGAATACACCAGTCAATGGACTACTGAGGTCGAGAGCCAGGCCCCTGAAGACCGAGTACCATCCGCCGGAAAGCGTTGCGTTGTAATGACCGTGAGCCCTGGGATGTGTCCCATCTGAACATCCCGTTGCGGTCTGAATACCCGTCGCCGTGCCGCAGTAGCCCGCATCAGGGGCGAGCGCGACAGGTTGCTTCGTCGCGCCATCTGCACGGTGGGGACCAGCCACGCCCCAGCCGCGCGACGTCAGGCTGCTCGCCGTGAAGGTTTCGGGGTTCAAAGGGTCCACCTCGAACACCGCATCTGCTCCCGCCGCGGCATCGTACACGGATACGTACAAAACCTTCTTCTGCGGGTCAAAAATCGCCGCGCCCACGCCCCTCTCCGCCTCGGTGGTGAAGGAATAGCCGTACGTACCGTCGCGTCGACGTTCCTTGGAAATGCCCGGAGCCGCGCGCTCGCATCCCTCCCCGGTCCAACCGTCTTTGCACGCGCACGTTCCGTCCTCCTGCGGGATATTCATTATTGATGCGTGGAATGTTCGGAGTCAGCGGGGCGATGTCGGTCGTGCGGTCCGCGGGAACGGGTGAGGCAGCGCGCGACGAGGGAAGGTGGTGGAAACTGCTTTATGGGTGCCGTTTATAGCTCACCAGGCAGAGGCCGCGCCCCTTGTTGATGTTGCACAGGCTCTTGCAGTTGCTGAACGAGCGCGGTTGGACCGGACTGGCACTGAGCACGCAGAGCAGCGCGATCAACGCTAACGTCCGACTCAGCGACATCCCAACGCGAGGCCTCATGACGGGGCGCCCGACGCCGGCTGTTTGGCGAGGGGCGATTGTTTCTTCCCTCCTCGTCGCTGTCCTCATGCCGCGCTGTCTCATATATCACGCATGGTTCCGATGCACAACACGCCTCCTCGTGCCGATATCTCGATGTGTCGACGATCCGCGGTGTAAGTACCGCCTTGTCGCCCTTTAAAGTGCTCACTCGCGACCGTCTCGGCTCCGCCGATGGCCAAAATCGCGATTAACAACGGCTAATCATCCCGGCTTTTTCGAGAGCGGAGAACAATGCGATTTTGATTTCCGCGCATTTTCTGTTTTTATCTGTGCAGTATGATATCACAGGCTTTTTACCCTCA
>CEPC01003610.1_pt1 | contig 17256 bp, 8 predicted proteins | sample 530651 | NCBI WGS metagenome assembly CEPC01 (sample SAMEA2620828, study PRJEB7988) | marine metagenome | biome: marine biome (ENVO:00000447); feature: deep chlorophyll maximum layer (ENVO:xxxxxxxx); material: "saline water (ENVO:00002010), including plankton (ENVO:xxxxxxxx)" | depth 65 m | reverse complement strand
TGCGCCCCGCGTCGTGGAGGGGTATTACGGGCGGGTTCGATCGGGAAATCGCGGGCGAATCGTCGGTGAGAGCTTTCTGGGCTCACCGTCGGCGCCGTTCGTCGCCGTGCGATCGAAGACTTCGTCGGCGAACCGCGCGAGGCCTGGATCGGGCGCCAATCGCCCAACCTGGTAGGACCTGGTAACAACCGAAAAAATGTCTGCTGCGACGCGGAAGACGGGCAAGAAGAAGCTCGCAAGCGGGAGAACGTCGCCATCGGATGACAATCCGTCCTGGTTCTTCACAGTGTTTAAGTCCAATGGGGGTCTGACGGGTAACTTCTTGGACGAAGAGCCGTTCCCCGAGCCTGAAGGTGAGCACGTGACCGACACCCGCGTACTTTCCTCCTCGTAATTTCCCATAGGTTGGCAACCGCGCGCCTTCGCTATCCTTGGCTCACCGCACGCGCCCCTTCAACCACCCAGGCGGATTCTACGATTCCAAGAAAGACATGACCTTTCGCGAAATTGTCAAAAACTCTCCCCGAGCGTACGCAGCTTCGTTCAAGACGGACCAGAAGCGGATCGACCTCCCGACAGACAAGTTTAAGAAGGGATCGACCGATGCGCTCTACAACCCAAGAAACGGCACGTTCACCGAAATATTGGCGAAGAAGGGTAACTTCTCGGTGATGAACTCGAAGGTGAAGAGGAGCGCGTTCACGGAAGCCAGGTTCAAGCAGGGTAACGGCCCGGACGTCTTCTACGACGTCCACCGCGGTACATTTGCGGAGGACATGAACAAGTCGCCTCGGGGATACTCAGCCGCATTCAAGACGACGCAGAAACGCATTGACGATAGCAGGGATAGGTTCAAGCAAGGCAGCGTGGACATCATGTACGATGCTAAGGACCCGAGGTATGCGATGCCCGCGTACAAAACGAGACCGCAGGTGGCGGCTTTCGGGTCTTCGGTGCCGCGGACAAAGCCGCGGCGGGAGCCGAGGGTGATTAAGGATGGCGGGACTAGGAGGGGATCGAGATCAGGGTCAAACGTGGGGACAACCACTCCGAAAAGCGTGGGGAATAGAACGCCGAAACGAGCGGCGAACGATACACCGAAAAGCATCGGGGACGAAACGTTGTGGAAGACGCAAAGCAGCTTGTCAGAATGGTCGGAGCCGGCGATGCCCGACACGCCCGACCAATAGATCTGAATGTTGATGTCATTTCACAATTCAAAAGGTAGAACGCTCTCAACGCCGCCGTTGATCACGTAAATTTTCACATCGCGAGAGACTGCAGCGCCTCCGCCTCCATGACGCCGAGTGCATTCATCCCCTCGTTGAGCTGCGCCCTGAGAACCTCCGCCATCTTCGCAACAGCCGCCGCCGCATTTTTCTTAACCGCCGCGAGCTCCGCACGAAGATCCTTGTTCTCCTGAAGTAGGGCCTCGTTGTCGCCACCTTGCGGGTCCCTCGTGCCCCGCAGGGACTCGACTTCGCGCTTTGCGGCATCGAGATCGCTCTTGGTCATCGCAAGTTCTGCGCGGAGCAGGGCCATCTGTCGCTCCAGTATCGCGACAGCCTCAGACTCAGACGGACCAGACGGACCAACACTTTCACACCCGGCGTTGACTGTGGCCGTGGCGTTCATCGGTGATGGAGTCGCCTCAAACACGACGGCCTGGTTCGCCGTGAAGTTCACCGATTTCGCCGGGGTCATCGCGTTAGCCTTCATGCTGATCGTGGTCGGAGACTTCTCGTCCTCTGCTCCGGGTGAGTTGAAGAGGGCGTTGCCGTACTCCTTCATCGCGCTCTTCGGCGGCTCTGTGGATTTGCCAAAGGATCGGCGCCTGTCCTCGACTACAGCCTGCTTCTCGGCCGCTTCCTTGAGCGTCGCTGCTGCCTCGCCGCCGAGTGAGACGCGCTTCTTTGACTTGTCAGACTTCTCGACCACCTTGGCAAGGCTGGACGCTGTCTCCGCCTCGGTGACACTCTTCCTCCTCGTCGCCATGCCTCGCGGGGGTCCGTTAGCAGCCACATTCACGGCAGTGTTCTTCGCCGCCGAACGGCACGCGCCCTCGTTGTTTGCAGCCGCCCCGAACCTGCTCGCCTTGAGAATAGACTTTGCCGGCGGCGTCTGCATCTGTGAGGCGAGCTTGGCGTAGTATCCCTGCCCGCCCCACGAGTCACTCAGCTGTTCCCTCAGGGATTTCTGGTTGGCGGCGTCATCCTTGCCGTTATCCTCCTCGAGCGGCAGCACGGCGTCTGCCATCTTCATCAGGTCTCTTACCCGTTGCTGAACGTCCTCGACGGTTGTTCGAACCTCTGGCGCCTCAAACTTTCCCGGCGGCTTGACACCCTTGACGTCTTCGGGCTCGGACGAGTCGCGGCGCTTGCGAAGCGCATCTCCCGGGGTGCCGCACGCGCCCCGCTCCACGTGGTCCCAGCTCGTGAACTCGCCGAACCTCTGAGCTTGCGCGGCTTTGTTGGTCCTGCGCGACCTTCTCGGACCCTTACGATTCGTACCGGGGGTCTTGGTCGCGAGGACGCCGCCGTTGAGAGCGGCGAGCATGGCGAGTTCCTTGGCCATCGTACCGCGGTGGGACCTGTCCGCGTGGTTGTCCGAGGGTTGAGCCGCCTGAGATTCTTCAGCGTGCGCGTCATCCTCTTCGTCGTCGTCGGCCTCGTCGTCGGCGTGCTCCTCCTCTTCTATATGAACTGGCAGCACAGTCGCGGTGGATGCGTTGGGCGCAATCGAGGGGATCGACACGGTGGCCTCTTCGTCGAACGCCACCCGTTGCTCCTCCGACTCTCCCTCCTCCGCCTCGGGAGTATCTGCACCAGCGATGGGATCGGGCGCGCCGGAAGTCACGGGATGTACCACCTCGGTCTCCGCCTTGGCCTCGGCCGCCTGGGCCTCGCAGGGCGGTTCGAGGTGAGCCGTGATGGAGGTTTGCTTCATCGCGGGCGCGGACTGCTTCGCGGCCATGGCGGGCGGACCACCGAGCGTCCTCTTGCCACCCTTCGACGACTTCGCTCCAACTTTGGCCTCGCCCGGGCCCGCGAGGCTTTGTCTGGCCTTCTTTCCCATCTTGGACTGCGCCACCGGCGGGGCGTGCGTCAGTCCCGGAATGTTGAAGCCGCTAATGGCCTTCTTCCCGGGGGTTCGAAACTCCCCGGTGGAGGATGCGTTCGACACATCGTTGAGCGGCATTGTCGGCATGAGATACCTCTCGCGTCGATATGTGGTGCCTTGGACGAGATTCCGTCCGTGCGTCCGCGCGAACGCGCGTCGCTGTTGTTGTCCGACCTCCGCAGCTGGGGGGAACTTGTGAGAGGCGAAAACTCGGAAATGGGCATGTTCGTAACGCATAAAGTTTTGTCGCGCTGCGCGCTGACATTTTTTGACGAGTAAATAGACCGTGCTTTGTCCGTATAAAAAGTGATCGGGCCGCGGCTTGGGTGTTCACATCTGCTTTCGCCAGGCCCGAGCGCGCACACTCGACGGCGCGGGATGAGCACGTCGGACGAGGAACGGAGCCTGAGCGGCGGTTCGTCCGTCTCTGGGCGAAGCTACGGCTCGGTGCCCGCGGCGGATATCAGCCTCGGCGTCGATGAGCCGCCCGAGAGCGGGGGGGGCGATACCGCGATGACGCCGATAACCGCCGAGGACGAGCGGCACGCGCGGCGACTTCGTCGACGGCTCGCACTCGACGGCGGAGCGGAGACCGCATCCGGCGCGGTCCCCACGTTTGTTAAGCTGGATTCCCCGGACGAGGTCGCGGTAATCGTGCCCCACGGACTCCACTTCAACGACGTCGAGCACATCGACTACACCGCGCTCGCCGATCGAGACGCGGGCCTCGCGGTGCAGTCGTCGTCAGCGGACACGCAAGCGGCGGAATCGCCGATGCACGCGGGCAGCCCCCAGCGGCCGAATAAAAGCTCGCTGCTGGGCGCGGTGGTGGGTAACAGCAGTAAGAGGGACGGAGGCGCGCGAAACGAAGGCGGCGGTTCGTCGCGCAGGGCGCACCCCGCGGTGCTTTGGTTGGCGATCATGCTCACCGGCCTGGGCACCGGACTTGTCAGCGTGGTGCTCACCAACATATCGGTCGGCTTCGGGAACACCAGGCTCCAGCAGGCCAACGAGCTTCTGGAGCTCAACCGCCCGCTCGCGGCTGGTGCGGTGTGGGTTCTGGTATCGGCGGCGTTTACGTTTGTCGCGGCGGCTGTCACGGTGTACTACGCTCCTCAGGCAGCGTCGACGGGTATCCCGGAGACCAAGGCGTTCCTCAACGGATGCGACGTGAGGGGCGCGTTCTCGCTCCAAACGTTCTGCGTGAAGAGCATCGGCGTGTGCATGGTGATCGCCGCGGGGGCGCCCGTCGGTCTCGAGGGACCCATGATCCACATAGGCGCGATGGTGGCGTCGTACGTGACGCTCGCGTTGGAACACGTGGGACTCCTCAGGGGAAGCAGCAGGTCTCACCTCCTGACGCACCTGGTGACGTGCGGAGTGAGCAGCGGGATCAGCGCGGCTTTTAACTCCCCCATCGGTGGTGTACTCTTCGTCCTGGAGGATCTCGCCGCCAGGTGGCTGGTGGACGGGCAGCTCATTCTGCAGTGCTTCGTGTCATCGTTTTTCTCTCAGCTGGTCGTTGCCGGGGCGCACATCACGTCGCTGCTCGTGCAGACGGTGCGAAGCGGCGACAGGGGCGAGTTTCAGGCGGCAAACTTGGTGAAGACTAGCTCGGGGGGCGATGAGGTGACCGGCGCGTGGTACGTGGCGGACGTGGGACTCTGCGTGCTGCTCGGAGTTGGCATCGGAGCACTTCTGAGCTTCTCCACGGCGGCGGCGACGACCATCGTCCGCGTTAAGCGTTCGGTGGTGTTGCACATGACCCAGACGTACGACAAAAGGAGAGGGGGAAGGAAGAATAGGGCGCCGAGCAGACTCAGCGAGGTGGTCGCCGCGGTGTTCCCCGTGGTGTTTGTCTCTGTTCTCGCGTTTGTCGCGCCGCTCCTCTTCTCGTGCAAGGTGCGACAGGACCACGTGGAGGGTAAGTCGTCGGCGGACATGCCGCTCGGCATCGGACACGAGGTTGACCACAGGATGTTCGTGAGGTTCACGTGCCAGCAGGGCCAGTATAACGACCTCGCGTCCCTTTTGTTGCCGTCGCTGTCCGGAAGCTATCACAGCACCCTGACGCACCTCTACAGTCGAGACGCAGACGAGGGGGCGTACTCCGACGCCTCGTTGGTTGTCCTCGCGGCGTGCTACTACGTCTTCCCCCTGTTCATCGTAGGATGCTCGTTCCCTTTTGGGCTTTTCGTGCCCAACATGGTGTTCGGGTCCGCGGCTGGGCACCTGTTTGGACGGATGGTGAACCGCGCGCCCTGGCTGGTTGGCACGAGGGTCGCTCACCCGACTGTGTACGCCGTGCTCGGCGCGGGCGCGGCGCTTGGCGGTTGGACCCGCATGGCGATCGCAATCTCCGCCATCATGCTCGAGCAAACGGGCAACACCGATTCTCTCATTCTCATGATGATCGCGGTGCTGTCCTCGAGGCTTGTGGGCGCAGTGCTGACCCCGAACTCGTTCACCGACGAGGTCATCAAGCAGAAGAACTACGAGGTTCTGGAGCCCAGGGAGCCGAAGATCATGTCCACCCTCTCCGCCGGAGCTGTGTGCGCCAGGGACGTCGTCTGCTTAAGGCCCGTGGAAGACGTCGCCAGCATCGTCCGGGTGCTCATGCACACCACCCACACAGCATTTCCGGTGTGTCAGCCCGCCAGCGGTTCAAACGAACGTTTTTATGACCCGGAGCACGGGGGATCAAAACAGGACCCGGTATGGCGAGTGGAGACGGGGTCGCACGAGCCCGAGCCCGAGCTTCTCGGACTGGTCACAAGGGCCACGCTGCTCGACCTGTTGGAGGAGATGGTCAACAGTAGGAGAAGCTCGGAGCGCACGGCGCCCCATCTGAGGGTTCCCGCGTCTGTCATGGACCAGCACGTGAACTTTTTGGGAACTGGGATGATGATTGGAGCGGATGAGCTCGGGACCGTCCCGGCGCACGTCCCGGCGTCCAGGGTGTACAGGATGTTTTCACTCATGGGCGTCCGCAGGGTGATCGTGGTTCAGAGTGGCGGCGGCAACAGGCTCGGCGGTGTCATCACTCGCGGGGATCTGCTCGACGCGATTGAGGAGGAGGAGGACCTCCGCGACGGTGGCGCTGCGCGGGAGTTGCGGCAGAGGCGCGAGAGGGGAGGCGGAAGCGGACCGAGGCAACGACGTCGTCCGGCTGGAGACGGTGCGCAGGGTGGCGCACTGTTGACGCCCAGGCCGCGAGCGTCGTGGGCCTCCGGATGGGACGACTCACGCACGGGAAGGAGCCTCCCGGCGACTGTAGAACATTGAAAATTGTAAGACTCGCTATATTATTCATGATAGTCCCTATCGTCACTCTTTCTTGTTTAGACTCTTGATGAAACCGTCCAAGGCAAACTCTTCCTTGTACTGGTTCTCGTCCCAGAGCTCCTCCAAGCCCGCCAGCGCGCCCTTGAGCCCGCCCGTCACCGCCTCTGCCGCCGCACCCGCCGCCCTGTTCTCACCGCCGGCGTCCTTCTTCTCCCCAGACTTGTCGCCCTTGTCAGCCGTGAATAGCTCCAGCATCTGACCGGTGTCCATCGCGGACAGGGACATGTTATCTGTGTTCACCACCGCGTTCGCGACGTCGAGTTTGAACCGCTGCAGGCCCATGATCTTCTCCTCGAGCGTCCCCTTGGTGAGAAGGCGGAACACGTTCACCGTGCGCTTCTGCCCGAGCCTGTGCGCTCTGTCCATCGCCTGCAGGTCCTTCTGCGGGTTCCAGTCGTGCTCCAGAAACACCACAGTATCTGCGCTGGTCAGATTGAGACCGAGACCGCCGACGTGCGTGGTGAGCAAGAGGACGTCGATGGAAGGATCCGCGTTGAACTTGCGCACCACGTCGAACCTTGCGGTGGGCGCGACGCTGCCGTCAAGTCTGAGCCAGGACACACCCTTCAGCAAGTGACCGAAGAGCTCGTCCTCGACAAGGTCCAGCAACGACTTGAGCTGCGAGAAGATCAGCACGCGGTGGCCGGAGGACTCTTGCTTCTGGTCCGGGTCCTTCTCCGCGAGTGGGTCCTCCCCGATGCCGCAATCCAGCAAAATCTGTTTCAACGCCATAAACTTGGGTGACATTGTTTCCGCGGTGGGTTTGGCCTTCTTCCCCTTCTTGCCGTCACCCTCGGTGACGAGCCGAGGGTGCGAGCAGAGCTTGCGCAGGTATTGCAGTGCCTGAAAGACGTGAGTCGCCGCGCCGCTCGCACTCTCGCCGCCGCCGCTGATTACGTTGGTGATCTCGGCATTTGCTGAGGATCCCTCGAATGCGTCGTACAGGTGCTTCTGGTGTGGGGTGAGGTCGACGTAAATGTCCTGAATTATCTTGGGGGGCAGATCCTTGAGCACCTCATCCTTAGTGCGCCTGAGCACGAAGGGCATGACCTGCTTGTGGAGCTTGCCGGTGGCGAGCGCGCCCTGCTCGGTCAATCCTCCGCCCTTCTTTGCTGCAACGCTCCTCGCCGAGGCGATGCCATAGGACTGCTTGAACTCCCTCTCGGTACCCAGGAATCCGGGCATGAGGAAGTCAAACAGGGACCAGAGCTCCACCACATCGTTCTGAATGGGTGTTCCCGACAGAAGAAGTCTGTGCTCCGCTCTCACCTTCTTCACCGCCTGCGTGATCCTGGCTTTGGGGTTTCGAATGGCGTGGCCCTCATCCAGGATGCAATAGCTGTACGACTTGCCATCCACCATAGCCGCGGCGTCCGATCGAAGCGAGTCATAGGACATGATGATCACGTCGTACTTCCCGGAGAAAGCGTCGGGCTGCAGTTTAGCACGATCACCCGGCTGACCGTGGTACTCTAGTGGCCGCAGCACGTCCTCGGCGACGTACTGGTTGATCTCGTGCGCCCAGTGACCGACGAGTGTCGGCGGGCACACCACCAGCGCGGGGACGTGCGGCAAACCTGCTTTCCTGCGCTCGACAATGGTCGCTGCGAGGATGCAGGTGGACTGAAGCGTCTTTCCTAGGCCCATGTCATCGCACAGAGCGCCGTGAAGCTTGAACCTGCGCAGGAACGCGAGCCAGTTGACACCCTCTTGCTGGTACGGTCGCAGAACGCGGTTGCACTTGAACGGCAGCTCAAAGTCCTCAACCTTGCTGTTGTCCAGCAGCGCCTCGAGGAAAGCTCCGTCATTCTCGCTTCGCTTCACCTGCTCTGCGGTAAGCTCCGGCGGGGGCGTACGGCCACGCGCAAGAGGTAGTAGAGGCACCAGGGATGCGAACGACTTGGTGGCCATTTCTCTAACCACCGGCACCGGGTCGCTCATTCTACCCATCAGCGGCACCAGCATCAGAACGCAATACGGCGCGAGCGCGGCGCCGAGGTCAGTCACCAGAGCTGACGCCACTGCCGCCGCGCCGCGCCTCTTACCGGTGGCCGAATCCGCTTCACCACTATCCTCCAGCGCGGGGACCACGAGTGCGAGCAGGTTGGCGATTACCTTGGACGGAACCGCCTTTGCGAGGGCGGCGAGCGCACCAGCCGATGTCTTCTGCAGAGCTTCGCCGCCGTTGACAGCCGCGTCGAAAACGGCGGGGATCAGCGCCAACACCTTATCCTGGAGGGACGGATGGACGTTCGGACCGAGGACCTTTAGCACCTGAGTGCCATCGATGACTGATTGGGGCGTGGGAGCCGACGTGAGGGGACCCGCCATGAGCTCCCATAGTCTTGGCAGAGCATCAAAGAGGCTCTCGCCAAAGACGTTGGAGAGTTCCAGAAGCGTCGCCTCAGCGCCCCGCCTCGCCACAGCCGCCTCTGTGAGCTCGCTATCACCGCTTCCTGCAGCCGCAGCGGCAGCGGCAGTCGCGGCGGCGGCGGCAGCGGCAGCTTGTTGCGCCGCGAGGTCGCCGCCGTCAGCGCGAGGGGTCTCAAGCGGGTCGGCACAAGCAAACCCGATGATGTTCTGGACAATCTTTGGAACCGGCGAAGGAGTGCGCGCGTTGGCGAGTTTAATGAGACACGCGAGCGCCCTCGCAGATTTGCGTTGCAGCAGTCGGTCGGTTTCTCCCCTGATGCTGCGCACTAGGGGCTGAATCAGGTGGTTTAGCTTGGGCGGCAGCGCTCCAAAGGCGACGGCGGCTCCAGCAGCAGCGGAGAGAACATGGCTGTGAAGTCTTGTCTCCTCTCCCTTGAGGTACGCCGCAGAAGCGAGAAGTTTGCTGCGTGCGGACTCGATGGCAACTCCAGCAGGTCCTTGCGCCGCACCCTGTGGATAGTGAACGCAGAAGAGGAAATGTGAGTGCTCAGACATGGATTTGACAGGAGAAAAGACTGGGAAACGTGTCGGGGCTCTAATACTTCTCTCCAGGCAATCCTAGCTCTGGGTAAACCTGCTGAGCCCCCGCGCGTACGCGCCTTTCTTATTTCGGAACTTGCCTTTGCGCGCACGCAACGTATTCGCCTTGAAGGCATGCGCGCGCGTCTGTGTCAACCCCGAGAGAGGGGTCGACAAAGCTCCTCGTCGGGAAAAACCAAAACCGAGATTTGTTTCGTGGGGAAAAGTCGGGAAAAGAGAGCGGGCCGACTTGTCGCCCTCACCTGTGGCACAGCCGCGGCGAGCGTGCCCGCGTGTTCCGCCCCGAACCCCTCCGCCGCCGGTGAGGGCACCTCGCTGGTCGTGAGTTGGACACCCCCCTGTCCCGCGGCTCTCAGTAACCCCATTGCCTCCGTCTTGACTCGCTCCTGGAAGCCGACAACCTCGGCGTACGGCGCGGCGGACGGCAGCGACGGATAGGACGGGTTTGTGTTGGAGAGGAGCTCGCCGAGCCTGGCGCCCGGAGCCTCGAGCGGGGGTTTTGTCGCACCCTCGGGTATGGCGTCGAGCCATTGCGCGAGCAGGTGCGCCCCGGTCATGCGCCACGTCGCCTTGGGCGCGGCCATGAGACGAATCACCTGAGCCTCGAGAGTCTTTGCCGCCTCCGCCGCGGCGGCGTCGCCGGACCCGCACAGAACCTTCGCCAGCTGACTGAAAGCGCGCACCGCCCTGAGGCGACCGGCGCTCGCGACGGTCCACTCGCTCGTGGACGTCGGGGCGCGCTCGTGCGCGCCGGATATCTGACCCACGGCGTCGCCCAGCGATACCACAAACAGAAGTTTTGGATCCGGGCGAGATCCCGTCGCCGTCGCCGCCTTGGTGCACCACGCCTCGACGTTCGCCTTGACCGCGGCGGCGACGGTGCCGACGTTCGCCGCGGTCACCGCATCTTCCCACGCCCCCTGCGCCTCGGACGCGGTCTCCGGGTCCTCTTCGAGCAGGATGGCCTGGTACAACAGCCTCAACATCGGCGCGGTGACGCTCTCGTCGCAGATCCACCCCGCGCGCAGCTCCGCGTCGCTCATCAGCCGACGGAGCGTGCGCCACACGGCGATTCGAACCGAAGCGATGGGATGCGCCGCGAAGGGGAACACGGAGGGGACGACATCCTTGAGCGCGCTGCCCGGTCCCGCGGGGGGCACCGCCCTCGTCTCGGGTAGCGCGTACAGGGCGGAGATCAGTCGCATGATTGGCACGTTGGACGGGGAAGTGAGCAGGTCGGGGTCGTCCAGGCGTCTCAGCAAGCCCCACAGCGCGCTGAGCAGCTTGGGGAAATCCTGGTGCGAGGGAAGGTGCCTAGCCGCGGGAAGGAGAGCCTCCGCTGCGGCGCCCCTGACGTCATCGTCCTTGTCGTCCAGCGCGGTGACCGCCGCCGGTAGAGCCGCGGGAAGGAGCCTCGGCGCGAGTGTGTCCCTCGCCGCGAGCACGTATCGCAACGCGAGAAGCGCCGAGTGTCGCACCTCCCACTCGCCCCGCCGCAACAGCACCAGCACCGCGCGCACGACAGCCTCGACCGCCGGGGGGGGAAGCGGAAGGAGCCCCGCGCCCAGAGCCTGAGCACCGGTCTCGCGCACGGGAGCGACCACGCCATCGCCGACGTAATCTCCGAATCTATCGAGGGAGAGCAGGCACAGCAGACGCACCGCCATGTCCTCGAGCCACGCGCCGTTTGATTTGGCGGCGAGGGCGGCGGTGGAAGGAGGGAGCGATGTGGTCCTCGCCGGTGGTTTGAGAACAGCCGCGGCGTCTGCATGATGCCTGAGGATCTCCCTGAGCGCGGCGGCCGCGCCGTGACGTTCCTCCCACCGCGCGGCGAACAGAGAGTACGCGAGCGATTCACAGGTCCTGGTGAGCGGCCAAGCCCCGGCCTCAACCTCAGCAGCCTCCTCCTCCTCCTCGGCAGCCTCAGCCGCGGCGAGCGCCGCATCCTCGCCGCCCTTCTTCGCCTTCTTGGACGCGGGCGCCGCCGCGGCCGCTCCTTCGGCGTCGTCTCTCGCCGCGCGTTTCTGCTTACGCTTGAGCCTGTTACGTTCCCTCGCGCTCAGCTGCGACAGGTCCGCGGCGTCGACCCTGTTTTCCTCGACTTTGACCGCCGCCTTCTCCTCCACGTCATCCTCCCCGACGAGATCGTCCACGTCCACAAACTTGGTGACGTCAAGCGCGCGGGTCCCTTCCTCTCTCTTGACGCTCGTGTCCCCGTCATCCTTGACCGCCATGCCAAGCCTCTCCTTAAGCGCCTGCTTGGCCAGTCTTAGCCTCTCCTTCTTGGTGAGTTTGGCGTCGTCGGCGGTTGAGGCGTCAAAGTCTCCAACCTTGGACGCGAGCAGCGGCGCGGCGGTGTCCAGGACCCCGACGATGTCGAACTCATCGAATTTGAGGTTAACGTCAGCGTCCGAGTCGTCGTCCCCTGGATTGGCTTTGGGCTCAGCCTTGACCGCCGCGAGCTTATCTGCACCCGCTGCGGCGTCCTCCAGGGAGATCCCCTCGAGCCTGGCGATGTCCGCGACTGTGGCGTGGTGGATCCCCTCGCATATGAACGACACAGCCTTGGCGGCGGCGACGCGGGTCTCCCACTGCTTGTTCTTCAGGAACCCACGGATCTGGAGTGAAGAAAAATGAGGTATGGGGATGGTCGTGAGCCCGGGTTGAGAACGGGGGTGCCGAAGAAGAAAAGGGATGAGGAATTAGGGCGGGATCTGGCGTGGACGTGTGAACGCACCCTCCGCAGCAGGTTCGGGAGCTGATTGGGGTGGTGCGACGCGATCTCTCCAATCTGTCGAGCCGCCTCATTCCTAGCCGCCGGGGTCGAACCCGCCTCGATGAGCCTGAGCAGCCTATCGAGGCGACTGCCACCGCCCTCCTCCGCCATCTCGATCTATCGCCCTCGTCAGGCTCGCCCGATCCGGTCGATGGACGACGATTAGTCCAGCGCCCTTAGTCCGACAGGGATCGGAGTGACCCCACGGACCTCGGTGTCGTTAGCGCGGTCGTCTACCGCGGTTTATTGACACCTTACGGTGCCTCGACGGAGTGGCGCCCCGCCTTCGACGCGGATTCTGTCGGCTCTTCTTTTGCCGTTTCGGTTTTCTTGTCCTCGCCAAATTTTGTGCCGTTGACCCACTCTCGACAGCACCATGCCTACCAAGCCCCTTCCAACCGTCCAAGAAGGACCGCCTCGGCGGAGGATGGACGACACCATGAACAAGAGCGGGCACCGCAAAGTTGGCGGCGGCGCTCCGTACTGGGGCGCGGGAGGACCCAAGCTGCCTCCGCCCGTGTCGCCCCGGAAAAGCGACAAATCGCCAGCGAGGGCGCCGAGGGACTCCGCCCAGGACTCCTGGGGTCTTGCCCCGCTGCTGGGTTCATCCAGGGTCAACCAGCGATCCAAGCCCATTAAGAGCCCGTACGCGTCGTCGGTCAAACCCACGCAGCCGAGGGACCGCCCAAACGTCAACGTCCATCCTCCGGAGGGGACGCAGGCGGGCAAATCTCATCGAGACGCGGCGGTGGCCAGCCTGATGACGCGAGAGAAGGAGAAGCTCGCGGAGGAGGTGGTCGAGTCCAGAAGGTTACTGCGGGATATGGAGGAGCAGCTCCGCGTCGCGAACACCGAGTCGCTCCGCCTGGGAGCCGAGGTGAGGAAAAGGGACAAGACCATCGCGGCTCTCGGCGAGGCGCGCAACTCGGGACCCGACGGGGGCAGAGCCGCGCGGGTCACCGAGCTCGAGGCTGAGGTGGAGGTGTACCTGTCGGAGATTGCCCGGCTGTCCAAAGTGCTCGCGGGGGTGCACCTCGATAAGAGGGAGGGCGCGAAGAAGGTGACGTTCGCGGCCGGGACGGTCCCGGCGGTCTCCTCAGGGAGCTCGTCCGCCGCGAGCGAGGAGGTGAGGGAGCTCAGGGCGCAGCTCGCGTTGGGGCCGAGGCTCTCCAAGTTTGGCGGGGACTCGAAGCGAACGGACGCTGCGAGCGCCGAGGATGACCTTCACGACGCCGAGGAGAGGATCAGGTCACTGGACGAGACCTTGGAGGAGAGGGAGCAGGACGCTCGGAGGTTGCGAGCCGAGTCGGAGCGGCTGAGCGCGACGGGGGACGAGCTTCGACGCGAGAAGGAGGCGCTTCAACGGGACGCTCGGCGACTGAGGGAGGACAGGGAACACTTCAGGCGCCTCGCCGCGATGGAGGCTGCCGCGGCGGCGGCCGCTCGGGAGGAGGCGAGCGTGGCAAAGGCTGAGGCGGCCAGGACTAAACCGGTGGTGAGCAGGTTGAAGCAGCAGCTGGTCACCCTCGTCGAGCAGGTTGACCAGATGCGCGCGGCGGGAGGGGCATCGGTTCGCGGAGGCGATACGGACATGGACGGGGCCTCCATCATCGCGCCGTCATCCATCGACGCGACCGCATCTCGCGCGTTCAGGCGTCGCGCGTCGGCCGGCGGCGGGCTCGCGACGATGGCTGAGGAAGGGAGCGAGGCTTCAGAAAGCGGGGTTCCGTCGAGGATGTCCGTCGAGAGCCCCGGGGCAAACGCGGCACACGAGGGGGGAGGAGGGCGCGAGGAGGATGAGGACAGCGACGTGGACGAGGCTGACGAGTATCTCATCGCGGACGCGCTGGATAAGTCGGAGGCGTCCTCGTCGGGCTATTCCTCGTACGGCGCCGACGATTATGACAGCGACGACGACGAGACGGCGACCAGGGACGACGAGACGCACGCGCGGTCGGAGTCGGAGACGACGACGAGCTCCAAACGATAGCACACCAGGGCGCCCGTCGTGTACTAATGTGTCGTACTGGCAAGCAAGTAGCCGTTCGCATGGTAGCACTCCCGAGCGAGCGAGGGGAAAATTTTTGGCCAGTCGCCATCGCATCTGCTGCCGGCGCGGGAAAAATGCACACAGATCCGCGCGCCCGGGATGGGGGTCATGTCGAAGCCCCGACGGGCTGGTTACGCGCGAGACCTCGCCGACGTTGTGGCGAGAGTGGCAGGAGACTATGCTCGTGACAAGCGTCTGTGCATCGCCGTCGCGGTGGGGTTCACCGGCTTGGCGGCTTATGCGCATCACATGACCTCTCAGCCCGCGATTGCCGAGCAGTTCCACCTGGTGCATGAGGAGGCGAGGGCACGATCGAAAGCGAAGCGTGAGCGACGCAACCATCGGACGGGCTCGAACGTATCGACGATAGCATCTTCGGCGGCGAGGAACGGCACCCCGTCGTCATCCGCGCCAGCCTCGGACAACGAAGACTCGAAGCACGGCGTCGGCGATGGCGGGAAGGCGCTTGCCGAGGCCAAGGTCGCGGCTCCGAAGCGGAAGGTCGCGGCGGTCGACGCCACCTTCCTCAAGCGCATAGCTTTTATTCTTCGCATCGTCATCCCCGGGATCACGTCCAAGGAGTCCATGCTGCTCGCCATCCAGACTGTGATGCTCGTGACCAGGTCGTTCATCTCGCTGCGCATCGCTCGCAAGGGCGGCGACGGCCTGCAGGCTGTCATGGAGAGGTCGTGGAAGAAGTTTTTCATGGTGCTCGGCGACTTCTTCGTCTCCGGCGTGGCGGCGAGCGTGGTGAACTCCGCTCTCAAGTACCTCACCAACTCCATCACCGTCGCCTTCAGGCAGAGGCTCACCTTGTACGTCCACGCCAGGTACCTCTCCAACCGAGCCTACTACCGAGCCGCGGTGCTCCGCGTGGGTAACCTGGACAACGCCGACCAGCGGATCGTCGAGGACCTGAACCAGTTTTGCGCCACGGCCTCGGACCTATTCGCGAGGACGTTCAAGCCCCTCCTGGACGTTGTGCTTTCCACGCACAGGATGGGGGAGAGCATGGGGTACTCGGGTCTGACGATTCTCTACTCGTACTTTTTCCTCTCGGGCGCGGTGATACGCGCGGTCTCGCCGCCCTTCTCCGAGTACATCGCCCGGACGCAGAAGCTGGAGGGTGATTTCCGTCGAATGCACTCTCGGCTCATCACCCATGCGGAGGAGGTGGCCTTCCTGGACGGCGCCAGGCGGGAGAGGGACATCCTGGATGCCAAGCTCGACAAGACCACGACGTGGTCCTCATTCTACTTTTACCTCCAGTTCAAGCAAGGGGTCATCGACCAGTACTTCGTCAAGTACTTCGCGAGCATGATCGGTTGGCCCGTGCTCGCGTTTCCGTTCCTGGCGGACACGTCCTCCAAGTCCGGGGCTGAGATTGCGGCGCGGTACAGGGAGAGCGACACTCTCATCCAATCCGCGAGTTCATCAATCGGAGATTTGATGATGGTGTACAAGAAGCTCCAGAGGCTTGCGGGGTTCACGGCGCGCGTGATGGACCTCCTCGAGGCGGTGGACTCGATTCACGATGCGAAGGAGACGATGGCGGGTGCGATCGAGGATGGGTCGGAGGGGGATGACGCCGGCGGGTCCGAATCAGTCGGGAGCGTGGGTACGATGGTGCGAGAGTACGAGAAGAGGACCGGTTCGGGCGGCGGCGGGATTATCGGACGGTCGGGCGGTAGCGGGCGCGGGGTGATTGCGAGCTCGTCGGAAGAGGGCGTGCGGTTCAGTGGTGTCACCGTTTACTCTCCCGACGGTAGATTACTCGTCAAGGAGGTGAACCTCACCCTTGCGCCCGGGGAGAACCTTTTCGTCACCGGCGCCAACGGCGCCGGCAAGACGTCTTTGTTCAGGGTCCTGGCGGGTCTCTGGGAACCCACCGCCGGGACCATCACCCGGCCCGACGTCGCGGGCGCGATCGACGAGTCATTCCAGGTATTTTACGTTCCCCAGAAACCGTACCTGGTGAGTGGAACGCTGAGAGACCAGGTGATGTACCCCCTGCCGGGCGATCAAGAGCGAGACGACGAGGTGGTCGAGGCGCTCTCCCGGGTGAATCTCATGAAGCTTGTTCGCACGTCACCCGAGGGGCTGAATCGACTTCCGCACGACTGGGCGGACGTGCTGAGCGGCGGTGAGAAGCAGCGCGTGGGCCTGGCGAGGTTGTACTTTCATAAGCCGGCGTACGCCGTGTTGGACGAGGCCACGAGCGCTATCAATCCGGACGAAGAGGGCGCGTTTTACTCTCACCTCGGTACGCTGGGGATCACCGCATTCTCCATCGCGCACAGGCTGGAGCTAAAGCGGTTTCACCACCAGCACCTGCACTTTCACGCAGACGGAACTGGGGGCTGGACGTTGGAGCGCATCAAGGGCGGGAAGCGGTAGCGCGACGGATGAAGGATCATCAAACTTTTTCCCTTCCAATAATCTACCTTCAGATGATGAACGACCGCTGGGAGCGACTTCGTTCATCATGTTCATCTCCGGGTCGTCGCCGACCTCCGCCGCCGCTCGCTACGCCTCGTCGGTTCCGCCTCGCTCAAGACTTGGCCAAGAGTCTCGGATCGCCCGCCTCCGTGTTGGATGTCCGCGCCTTCTTGCATCACCCTGAATACCCTCCTGCAGTACATCTCAACCAAGACAGACGTGATTATGGTGATAGCTGCGTAAGTCCCATACAGAAAAATCAACACCTCAGTCCCCGTCTTTTCTTTCAACCAATCAAACGTTGTTAACCCAAGCTTCTCGGCCTGGAAGAAGTGAACCACCCCCTCTGCTTCAGATATCTTGGGCAAATCTTTGACGACGTACCGGCATATCACGGTCATGATGCCCCACCCCGCCATGGCAGCTATGAGAGTGCGCAAAAGCAGGTGCATACCAATCGCCTGCACAACCCCAATCAAAATGAAGTGCAAGTCGGCACCGATATTTATGTCGGCGCCTTTACCCTGTTTGTAAACTACCTTTGCAATCCCGA
>CEPC01065372.1_pt1 | contig 17291 bp, 24 predicted proteins | sample 530651 | NCBI WGS metagenome assembly CEPC01 (sample SAMEA2620828, study PRJEB7988) | marine metagenome | biome: marine biome (ENVO:00000447); feature: deep chlorophyll maximum layer (ENVO:xxxxxxxx); material: "saline water (ENVO:00002010), including plankton (ENVO:xxxxxxxx)" | depth 65 m | reverse complement strand
ATTTGTTACTTTTTTTATATTTTCCTCGTTACGTTTTAGTTTTGATTCTTGTTTTGCTTTTGTTCCCTTTTTTATTCTACGCACTAATTTACGGAAAGGATTTTTAGTTTTACTAGGAGGTTTTGGTTTTGTTACAGGTTCAACGTTAGAAACTTGTTTTGCTATTTTATTTTTAATATTCCTCGGTAGAGAAGGTAAATTGTTTCGTTTTTTATTTATAACCTCTAATTGGTTTTTATAATAATTAGTATAATTATATTTAATATTATTAGGTGACCTCAAAATATGCCACTCATCATAAAAGCCTCCGTCAATAGATTTATTTTTTAGAATATAAGGTATTCTAATATTTGGGTTATTTGTTACGTTAATTCTTTCAAAATTAATTTTAGCAATCTCTTTTGGTAACGTTTTTAATTTATTACCAGTCAAATGAAGATACTGGAGGTTTTCACAAAGACCGATTTGTGGTGGTAACGATTTTAAATCATTATATCTCAAATCAAGTGTCAGAAGTTTTGTAAGGTTACCGATTTGCGGTGGTAATTTAGTTAAATTATTGTTATTCAACCGAAGATCCTCGAGGTTTTTAAGGTTACCGATTTGTGGTGGTAACGATTCCAAACTATTAAATCCCAAATCAAGTACCCTAAGATTTGTAAGGTTACCAATAGATGATGGTAATTTAGTTAATTTATTAGTACCCAAAGAAAGATACTCTAGTTTTTTAAGGCGACCAATTTCTTTTGGTAATTCGGTTAATCTTATATTTTTACCGTTAGGATCGATATAAGTGAGACGTTTACCTAACATAAGTCTTTTAGTATTCATGTTCCTAACACCGAGGTTACGAAGTGCCTGAGGAACATTAGAGTTGGAATTGGAATTACTCATATACATTTACCTAATATTTTATCTCACTTTATGATAAGATGATAGTCGCTTTACTCCTCCTTATCATAAATATACTCATATTCATCAATACGAAAGAACCGGAAAAATTAACCGAGGTTCGCGAAAAGTATCGAATCCTCAGGGAGCACCTAAAGGAAACTGGTAATGAAAAGTTTGAAATGTTACACGATGAAGTTCCTATAACTGCATATTATAAGATGCGAGGATCTGTTGGATATAATACAAATAAGGGTAGAAACATTGGTTTATGTATAGATGGTGAGACGAACGAAATATTTCACGTTTTGTTACACGAACTTGCGCACTGTACCGTGGATGAATATTCACATAGTAAAAAGTATTGGGACAATTTTAAGGAATTGAAAAGTACGTGCGTAAAATTGGGTATATATGAACATATACCAGAAAAGACCGAGTTCTGTGGCAAACATGTCCAGGATAAATAATCTATGCTTAGATTAATATAAAATGGCGGCAGCATCGAAAAAAGATCTTTTTTTAATGATACTACTCTGGAATGCGGTTCTTACTTTATCGAGTGTTCCACTTCTTTCTCAGGACCCCTGGGTAAATATGACCTGGATAACACTTATACTTCCTAATATTCTTGGATTCATGCCAAGAGGTGGTCCTTTGTGGGGTAGAATGGCGCTTGATGCTCCATTCATGTTATTGGCAACGGCTATTGCTTTTATAACGTCTCTTATTGCGTCTAAAATAAAGGCGTCGATTAAAAACGATTTTAAAAATTACGGTAAAACTACAAGAAGTACAGGCAATGTTCTTGCGCTTCGTGCAGGAGGATTACTCGCTGGCTTTCTTATATCTTACTTGATATTAGGAGAAGACAGTGTATATTCTCATTTTAACAATGGTAATATGGAAGTTTCTGCTTAAGTGTATTTTTTAATGACTAAAAATGCAATTGCAGCGACTGCACCAGTAGATGCTAAACCAATCATACTTCGATTCCCTTGGTCGTTAAGAAATTGTGGTACAAAGTTCGCGAGTTTTTCTTGAACTGGCTTACTAATTGCTATTGCAGTACAAATAGCGACGACGAGAGTTTGAAACTGTTCATCGGTTAAATTAAATGGGTTCTCATTACCCTTTTTTGTTTTGTTTTCACTTTGTTGAGAAACTGGTTGTTGTGCCATCATCATTGGGGATTGCATTTGTGATTGTGTCATACGTGGATCTTGTGCCATCATTGGTGGTTCGAGTGGTGCTTCTGGCTGACTTATTATATCGGAAATGGGAGTAGAGTCCATAGTCTGTTTATTTTCACTCATATTTTTTTCAGGCATAATATTCGGCGGTTGTGGGGGTGGTACATTTGGTATGAAATTCGTTGATTGATTATTATTTAAATTGACCATACCATCATTAGAATCTGATAAATTCATTGTATATACGTCCGTCATATATTATAGAAAACTTTTTTTCGTTTTTAATGATTACGCATTACCCTGGATTATTTACGTAACGTATAATTTGGGTATAAACACCCAAATACCTTTAGAATTCTAGGTAAATCGTTTAGTTCGTCGTAATCACACATGTCATGATCTATGAAAACTGTACGTGTTTCGTGACATACATCTATCAATATGCGGTACCCGTTATCTTGATCACCTAGTTTGGTATATACTGGTATAAGTGGGGGTCGTGGTAATGATATACTATTTAATGCTGAACTTATTTTTCTAGAAAAAAGTCTTATCATTTCTTTTTAATAACTTTAAATGGTGTTGTTTTTTTAACTGTATTTCTGTCACCTATTTTCATGTTCCCGTGTTTTGGATTAAACATTTTCTTATGTGTTTGCCAGTATTGGGGTGCTCCTACCTTAAAGTTTTTTCTAAGCTTTGCTTTGTACCAAAAAACACAATCTTCTATCCTGTTACTTTTTGATGTATTATCTAAAACTAAACATTCGTAATTTTCAGTACATGAATCCATGACCTTATTGAACATGTCGAATGTTGGAAAAATACCGAAAAATGATTTGTATAACTTTTCTCGGTTTTGTATGATATTTTCACGAAGAATGAAAACGTAATCAACGTTTGCTCTAAGCGCTGGTGGTAAATCCATACAGTATTGCATGGTTAGCATAAAAAATATTTTCCAGTGTCGTCCATTCATAAAGCATTGGCGGATACACGTATCTTTCATAAACTTAGAATCATACATACAATCGTCTAAAAGTAGGAATGCACCACAATTGGTTCGACCTGCACCAACGAGCTTCTTTTGTCTATCCATAACACGTTCTATAGCTTCCCTATCGTAATCTGAATAAATGAATAGGTCAGGAACGTACTGTTGATAATAGTGATTACCTTCTTCAGTTGCTGATAAGACTATTCCTGCTGGTAAATGTTTCTTGTGATATAAGATATCCGTAACGAGTGTTGATTTTCCAGTGTTACGCTTACCTATAAAAACACAGACCTTATCATCAGCCATACCTTCAGGCTTGAATTTTCGAAGTTGAAGATTCATTTAACTTAATGCCTCGTTTTATTTTATAAAATTTTACTCACATAGAGTAAGAATGGCTGGTCGATTAAACCTTGCTGTCACGGGTATCCAGGACCAATGGCTTACTGGCGAACCTGAGTTTTCTTATTTCCTAATGAATTTTAAAAGACACACTAAATTTTCCATAGAACCTATAGAAACGCCTTTTGATGGTTCTATAGATTTTGATACGGCTTTAGAGTGTCGAATACCCCAAAATAAAGGCGATCTTATTCGGAACATGATGTTTAAATTTACTTTACCCCAACCTAAACAAGTGGATAAAACATTTACGGTTACTGTGAGTGGTGGTAAGTTTTATATAGACGGTGTTCAACAAGATACAATTACACTTTACGAAGGTACTACGTATACGTTCAATAATGCAGACCATGCATCTCATCCTTTTAGGTTTTCGGAAACGTCGGATGGTACTCACGGTGGTGGTTCAGAATACACAACAGGTGTTACGAACGCGGGGTCTGCTACTGTTACTTTTGTACCTGCTGATGGAGCTCCATCAACTTTACATTATTATTGTGGCGCACATTCTGGTATGGGTGGAACTATAAATGTACGTCTTCTTAGGTATAGGGAATCTATTGCTTCGTATATTATAGACTATGCAGATTTACGTATAGGTGGTCAAACTATAGAGCGTATAACGGGTGATTATATATACATGTACAATCAGATACACAGTAACGAAGATGATATTTTACAAACCCTTTACTTTTTATCGGGGCATGGTAATCGTATATCTGTAACGTACGATTGGGATTATAGTGTTTTTTTACCGTTTTACTTTTTTAGACATCCAAGTTTAGCTATACCTGTATGTGGACTTACTAAACAACTTGTAGATGTACGAATAAAGTTTAAGAAACTGGACGATGTAACTGAATCGTTAAACAGATCGGATTCTTCTATATCGGATCCACCAACGGGTATAACATCTGAACTTAAAAAGGTTTCGCTCGTGAATGAGTTCTTTTTTATTACAGAGAATGAAAAGAATTTTATATTATCAAGACCAATCGAGTATGTTATTACACAACTTCAAAAATCAGAATTTAAATTTAAAGCTGGTGAATCTAAAAAATCTGGTATGCTTAATTTTAAACACCCCGTTAAGGAAATGTTTTTTCTTGCGGTGAGTGATGATGTACATAAGTATGAAACGATTAAACAGGTTACAATGAAGTTTAATAATAATACGATCATAGACGCTGATACTTTAATGTTATGTTACGAACAACCCCTTAAATATTATACGGGTATAACGAAAGGTAATTTCGGTGTGTATAGTTTCTCAATGAATCCAGAAACGTATTACCCTACCGGACAAGTTAATATGAGTAGAATAGCACACAATTTAATAGAAATAGAACTCGATACACCGGATGCTAATTTTGGACACAAAGTATATGTATATGCAGTAAACTATAATGTTTTGCGTATTGAGAGCGGGCTTGGTGGTTTAAAATTTTAGTCATATATAATAGTAATGGCTGGTCGTGTTCAATTAGAAATATCTGGCCCACAGGACGCCTTTTTTACGGATGATCCCGAATATACGTACTTCGTAAAAAATTTTCAAAAACATACAAATTTTGCACCTTTTTTCCACGATTTAGACGTGGAAGGTGAAGTTGAGTTTGGTAGTACGGTAAGGTGTACTATACCACAAGATCAGGGTGATCTTATCAAAACTGTAAGTTTGAAGTTTGAGTTATCTAGCATACAACAAAATTTGATTAATGGTATAGATGGTATAGGTTACATCGAGTCTATAGGACACGCTATTATTGAGTATGCTGAAATATTAATCGGTGGTAAGGTTATTCAGCACATACCAAGCGATTTTTTAGCGATTTACTTTGATAATTATGTAACGCATACAAAACAAGAAAACCTTGCTAAACTTGTTGGTAAGCCTCCTATAGAGGCGTCTGGTACTCCTGTCGATTCAACATCAATAGGGGGGTATTTAGGACTTGCTACGTCTAACCAAAAATTTTTCGTCGATATCCCCTTTTATTTTTATAATAATCCCGAACTTGCTATTCCTATTTGTGCTATAGATAAACAAGAAGTTGAGATTGTTATTAAACTTAGGGAACGTGGTGATTGTGTATGGGGTTATAGTGCTTCACAACCCAATTATATATTTTATTTAGCTGATTATGTACCTACAAAAGGTCTTATTAAAGACATGAAAATAACGACCGAAATGGTATCTTTGGATAGTGAAGAAAGGGCTAAATTGAAATCTGAAAAAATAGATTATACAATTACACAAATTCAAGAATATAAGGATATAATACCTCAGGATCCAGATATTAGTAGTCTAGTAAATACAACACATAGACTTAATTTTACAAACCCTGTAAAGGAACTGTTTTTTATAATTCAAAGAATGAGAAAAGTGACAGGTGGTAAGTTTGTTAGTAATTTTGATTACGATTCACTTTTTCAATTATATGGTACCACTAATTCATATACGAATTATGAACATTTACAAAGACTTGCTTTAACCTTGGACGATTCTGATGTTATCGAAGGAGCTTCCGGTGAGATTATAAATTTACGCGCAGTTCAAAGTGGAATACACCATACTAGAACACAAGTGTTCAGGCGATACTATTCGTACAGTTTTGCCTTAGAACCTGAACGTTGGTATCCAACAGGTCAGATCAACTTTAGTATGATTAAAGATCAGATACTCAAACTTACAACAACACCCGATAACTATTGTAAAAGAGAGCTTAGAGTTTTGGCACAAAGTTATAATATACTCCAAGTGGAGAACGGTATAGCTAAAACAATATACAATACATAATGAATTTACTTGAAAAAGATGCACAGAATAACCTCGTAGAACAGATACAACAATCTGCTATAGACGTTGTTCGACCAGTCATGGAACAGTCCATGGTTCTTGCAGCAGAATACGCAAAAGCGTGTGGTAGAGATATGGTAGTTGGTAAAGATATGGAATATGCAATGAAATATTGTGCCATGAACGAAGTTGGTAAGAAAATGGGTACATATTTCCCAGAAATATACGAAGAATCATCAGGTGATGAAGATGAAGACGAAGATGAAGACGACGCGATATTTGATGTTGAAGAAATTCCCTTTACGAGATATTCAGGACGAGAGTATAAGTATGTTAAAATGAACATGGCACATGATAATTGGGATACGTGGGTGCCGAAAAATCCGACAGAACAGATGTTAAAAAATGCTATAGATAATAATGAACAACTCGGGTCCTGAAGGTTGGTCGTCTAATTCTGGGTATTTCAAATTATCGGATGAAATATCTTCGGATGGGGATATATCAGATGAAGATAGTGAGACTGAAACTGAATCGGAATCATCAGGGTATAATTCAAGTAAAGATGAAAAGCCCAGAATGATGAAAGGGTACTTGAAAAATACAAAAAAGTATAAAAAAATTTTATTCGAAGATGATTTTCTCCCAGAATAAAATCTCAATTTAATATATAAAAAATGTCTGCTCAAGAAACTGCTGTCCTCGTCGCCCGTGAACTCGAAGGTCAATCGCTCAACGCTATTGTTGCCGGTTTTTCCTTTGCCGCCGCCCTTTCCTGGATGGATTTGGTGAGATGGGTTGTTAATCAAATCGTCAAAGTCAACAAGAATGGTGGTATGAACTACACACTTACTGCGTTGTTCACAACGCTCTTGTCCATCTTGGTCTATGTTGCTGTTTCCCGTGTCTCTTCCAGAGTCCAAAAGCCAGCTGCGCCAATCTTTGCGGTTACTCGATAATTTTCGGTTTTTTCATAACCAGGAGCAAGAATAACCCAGTTGCGACTACCAAAAAAATAGATAAAAATGAATCCCATCTATGCGGATCCTCGTATTCGGGGATACTCATAGGCGGTGGAAGAGAATCATCTCTTCTTAGTTTAGGTATATTCTCAAATTTATCAGTAGAGCATGTTACAGCAAGTTTTAGTATATGATTTGCGTTTCTAAAATCATATGGTATTAAACGATTGTTACTACTATAGTAAAATTTAACGTGTAAATTTTGTATTGTTTTTTGAGCACCAGAGTCGAAATTATGTTCTACAGCGTCATCTACACCGGAGTAGTTAATAACGTCTCCACACATGAGTATTCTTCCAGTATAGAAAGGTGATTCTGAGTAAATGGTCTTGTTAAATTCATCTGAACCGCTACTCAGTTTTACAATAATAGCATCTGGTCCCTGTAAATTAATACTACCGGTCGTGAGTGATGTACTTGTCGATGATATATCATTTGCTGGGAGACCAAAAACATCGTGTGGAGTGGTGTATCCAGTTATTGTAGAATCGTAACCATTTGTACCCGTTTTAAATTTTAACTGAAAATCAGTTGAACCGGTTATGGTTATAGAGTTCTTATCTTTATCAAATGTAGCACCTGTAATAGGTGCGGCTACTGCTGTCGATGCTGCAACGAGTTCAGTTGCAAGTTCTTTTCCACCGTAGTTTCCTTCTGTGAGTGTTAGTGTATAATCCGTATTAGAACTAATGTTTCGTACCTGAAATACTTTGTTTCTTGCATGTATCAAAAACTGACTATGGTGAATACGGGCTGATATCATTGATATTTTTGTAACTTCATAAATGGGTGTTTTCAAAAATACTGTATAGTCTGCTGGATTTGGATACAGTTCTGGGTTACGTTCACCACTATCTATGTCTAGGGTATGTACCTTCATTAAAATAACGGGTTATTATTTTAATGAGTGTTTTTATTTAATTAATTTAAGAAAGGCTATGTGCAATTGGATTTTGTGCAAGTTGTCTTTTTGCTAAATCTAAACCAGAGTTAGTTGCATTGGGGTTGATGTTACCCTTATACGCATTGAATTGGTTATAATCATTTTTCCTGTATTGTTGAGTCCATCCACCATCTGCTGAATTGACTCTTCCATCGATTCGAGACGTATCCGAACGAACGCTTGTTATCATACCCCCTTGGTTAAGTGGATCTGCGCGAACATTCATTCTACCTGCACCCGCTGGTCTTCCTGCTTTACCTCTTCTGTCATCTGGTCTGAAACCATATTTAGTAAGTTCTTCAACCGTGTATGAATCTCCAAAAACTCGCTTTTCGCCAATCTTTGTAGCTGGTGCTGATAAGTAACCGTGTGAGAATTTGTGTATTCCTGGCGCTGGTGCATTTGCGTAAGAATAAGCTTCGATGTTTCCATCTTTCTTATTACGTGTTGGTTCTTGAGCGCGTGTTAATGCAGAAACAGTTCTTTTTGCACTGGCAAAATTGAGTGTATCTGTTCTGGATCCTGTTTCAGATCTATTTGTTGTTCGTTTAGTTCTTTCGTGTTCTGATCTTGGGGTTCTACCAGTCATACCTTGAGCACGTCCCGCAACTGGTGGGAGGCGTTCGTGTAAAAATGCGGTTTTTTCTGGGCGATTGTTACCAAGTTCGCCCATGATACCTCTTCTACCACCCTTACCATCATAAGCAGGACCACTTCGTCCTGGTAAAGTTGTGAGACGGTATGCACCTACATTTTCTGGGTTAACTCTAAAAAGTTGTTGATGACCACCAACGGCTGGTACATCTGCAGAAACACCAAGACCTGGACCAACGTTTTGTCTCTCTATTGGTGAAAGGTTATTCATTCGACCACCATCATACATCATTCGATCTCGCATGGATAAAACTTCCTGTCCAGAAGATCTCGATTGGGGTGCGACGTCCCCGAAAGCAGGTACTTCTTCTTTCGAAGTATAATCAGGTTCAACGAGTGGTGAGAGTGGTCCTAGGTAGGATGAATCTATATTGATAAGTCTATCTGATTCTGACCTGAGTGGTATATCTTCTTCGACAGATTTTCCTTCTATGTTATAATTTTCGTCTGTTTTGCTTAATCTACGTCCGGCATATACTAGGCCGGCTATAGCCAATATGGATACGGGGTCAGCCATTCTTATTTCTTATTAACATTTTTATTGAGGTATCTTTGCTGAAATAAACCATTTTGAAGATCGGCACGCGTACTCGATGGTTCATAGGTTCGGGTTCTGAGTGGAACTTTACACGCAACATTTTGGAGTGGGTGTAAATTTTGTTCATACGTTTTCGCTAAAACCTTGTTAAACTGACTCGTCGATTGTGGTCTAAGTGCATCACTTGTTTCTATATATTGAGCTGGTGAGCCTTTACCTGCCATGTATGGAGCTGTTCCGTATAACATTGTATTAGGTCTCGCCGATGTATAATTCAAAGTACTGGGCTGAGGATACAACAAAACTTCTTCAGTTGCACATACTTGTGGAACGGCCTTGTCATTTACAATTTTTAATCCTGGTTGGAGTTGATACGCCATTTACTATTACAAAAGATTTTGTTTAAGCAAATCGAGTATTCAATGTTTAAATTAAAAAATTATCGTCTATCCCCATTTGGGTTTAATCCGGCAAATGCTTCGAGTTGAATACCTCTTGCATTTGGATCGCATAAACGTGGATCTTGTCTGCATGTATTTTGTCCTTTTTTTCCGTGTAAAAATTCATAATAGGGGTCACCTGCCAATGATGTAGATGGCATGGTTACAAATTGTCTAGACATTGCGTTTCTTTGGTATTCTGGTGCGGTTGATCGCGAACGACCTGGACCGTATTTAATACCCCCTGTCGATAAATCAGTAGCCTGTTTCTTTACAGTTGGGTAATAGCATGCACTTGGTCTGTCTGGTCTGTCGTTAAAATCACTTAGCAAAACATTTCCCATTGGGTTATCTTTACTCGGGAGTTGGCAAGCACCTGACAAACCCAGTTGTCCCTGTGTTGGTCTAGCTAATGCTTCCCTGACCATATCTGAGCGTTCCATAATGTAAAGAACACCGAGTGCTGTTCCACCTAAAACAAATATACGCATGTCACGTTTTATGAGATATATTATACATGTTGCATAAATAATGAATCGCGCAGTTGCATTAACACGTTCTTCTGGAGTAAGTGTAGTTGAAGGCCAAAATTCTAAAACCTTATCTGAATTGATGAGTTGTTTTGGATCTTCGAAAAGAGATGCCATTTATATATATTGAGTTTATTTTTTACCGCCACCTAACATTCCACCTAGCATGCCTTGCATGGTTTTCATGAGTGCATTTTCATCTAGTTCTTGACCATTATTTTCCATATTATCTGCACATTGTTTTGCTACTGTTTCAATCATTGAAAGTGTTTCTTCTGGTATAGATGTGATCGTTGTACCTAACATGTAAAGTGTTTGAACATATTGCCAGATAGCATTTTTTGTATTTTCCGAACACGTGTCCCAATGATCTTTTAAATTAATATCTTTCATAAAATCTAAATTTTTTGATTCGTTTATAAAAAAGGTGTCGTCTTTTGCTGATATTTTGTCTGCAAAGGGTGTAACACTTGCCATGAATCCATCAACTACCAATTTTGGGTTAGTTTCTTTCATAAGATCGAAAGCGGATAGACATTTTTTTAAACCTTTTTCTTCTGGAAAAGTTTTATGAAGTTCCATAAGAAATTGACCCATCATTTCATTGAAAGCGGTCACAGAAGCCATTTTGTATATAATATATGTATAATATCTTTAAGTTAAGAAATTAAAATGGTTCGCTGGATATACTTTCTTTCTTACCTAATCCGTTCGTAACGATAAAAAATACTAAAATAGCAACAAGTGATGCGGGTTTAGTATAAGCGCTTAATGGTAATTTACCTTCGTTGTTAATTTTTGCTTTAAAGTGAATATACCCTGCTGTGATAAAACCAGCGATTAGACCGGCCCACGCGGGATCTCTTAAATAATCTTCAAATTCCATTTAATATAATTGAGGTTTTTTTCTCTGGGTATCCGGTGCATCTGGAAATAAAACACCTTCATTTTGTCTTCTTGGTGGAGGTGGTCCTGTATTAATAGTTTTAAATTCATTATCGATGAACGATTGATTTTGTTGTGGTTGTTCGGTTTGTGTGGGGAGTTGGTCTTCCATAGAAGTTTCATCCAATGATTCCAATCCCGGTGGTTCCATAGACGACATTTCGTTTTGTTCCATTGATTCGAGTTCTGGAGCTGGTTCTGTGGAAGGATCGGGTGTAAATGGGTCGCTGGCGACTTCTTCTTGTTCTTCACCACCTTCAATAACATCTGGGTCTTCAAAATCACCGACTTCTGCTTCACCAAGGTCGAGATCCTGGCCTTCTTGTTGTTGAGACATGTAGGTCTGAAGAATTTGTTGAACTGGTATGAGTTCTTTAACGGCTGTTTCGATACACGCGGAAAATCGTTCAAATAGTTTATCGTTTCGCGAATGTTCATTTTGTGAATCATGGTAAATGTACGGGTCGTTGTAAATGTTTTCCGCTGCCTTGTTATAACACATTTGAATGAAAACTTCGTTAGTTGGTAATTTGAGTGAAATTTTCTTATTATCTTTACTTAAACGAACTGCGGATAGAATTTTAACACAACTTACGAAAACTGCGGCAATTAAATCGTTAAACCATGCACATCTGTTTGCAATGTTATCACTGTGCTGTTTAGATTGAGCGTCACTCCAATTTGGAACTTCTTTTAATAATTTTTGGTACATAATTAAAACTTTTCTACCTTTTGATAATTTATAGGCTTCTTCATACATTTCTTCAAAAACTTCTATCATAACCGGACACATCAGAATGCAAAGTTGGCCGAGGTATTCTCTTTTAGCTTCTACGAGTATGTTAAGGTTATCCATTTATGATAAAGGGGAATTTTTTTAAGAACTAATTATCGCGCTGCCCTGTATTTATTTGCTGTTTTCTTTAGATTTATGAGGGTTGGAAAATCTTCAAAGTCTTCTTCTTTATCAGCAACCTCCTGTTTTTTCACTTTTTTAGGTCTCCATGATATACACAATTCGAATTCTCCTACGTGTTGTACCATGAATCCACCTATGTGAAGTTGTCTTACAATATAATTCGTTGCTTTTGTTCTATCAAAGTGTGGGTGTCCTATGACAAAAGATGGGATTTGTACAAATACGTGTTTATGACTTAACTCAACTGACTGACGTATTTTTTTAGATATTTGTTCATATATTTTTACGTATGTCTCTTTTCTGAGCCTGTTACGTTTTTCTGATATTCGTGATATATCATCTACACTTATCATTACAATAATACTGAATTATTTTTTCGATATTATAACTCGGGTATTAGTGATATTGGTGTTTGGGGTGTAGGTGTTTCTGATATCATATCTGGTAATTCTGGTAAAGGTTCATTTTCTCCCTGAAATGCGAAGTTTTCTAAATCAATTTTTGGTGGTTTTGGTGTGCTATACATTTGTTGGGCATCTAAAATTTCTTTTTCGATGAACCTATTATTTTTTATTAAATCTAATTCTGATTGTCTAACGAGTGTATAGTCGTGAAATTCTTGTGCGTGTGTTGGGTTTGTAAAAATACTTATATTATCAGGTTTTTTTACGTCTATTGGTTGCGTTCTTAAAGATAAAATTTCTACTTTAGGTTTTTCTATTATTTTTCTTTCCATGTTTCTCACGAGCTGTTCCATTTTCTTTTTATCACGTTCTAATCGTATTTTTTGATACTCGTTTAGTTCGTCTATCTTTTCTTGTCTTCTTTCAATATCATTTTTTGTTTCGATCATGACGTCTTTTATACTTCTTCCATCTTCATAAGTTTCCTTGTTTATATCTATAGTTTCAAACCTTGGTCCTTCGTTTATAACACGTATATCGGCCGATACTATGAATCCATAATCAAAACCAGGATTGTTATATTTAACAACCATAAACATACATTTATATAATACATTACCTGTTATCATATGTTCATATTTCTTGATCTTTATTGTTTCTATAATATGCGTGCATAGACCAGTTTTTTCTGAAACCTTTTCGTTTGTGCGTAGTACCATTTCTTGCATAAGATCTTTAGTTATGGATATTTTATCATCTATTTCACTGTATTGGGATAAATCCACTTCTTCGTCACTCAGCTCAGATGGTTTTTCTGGGTTGAGTGAATACATTTCCGTCCTGGTCATTGACCATAGTACAAGAAGAATAAGTAAGAATAATATGGTTTTATTCATTTATATAATGCGTGATTTTATTTTATTTTTATTTGGAAATATAATTTAATAATGTCTCTGTTAATTTTTAGTCCTCAATGCAATCATAGTTTAGATATCATAAGTTATATTAATAAACACGAGTCATTAAAACAAATCGTTTCGTATCATAATATTAATAAACTTGGCATACCTCCTCAATTTAAAAATAAAATAAGTCGAGTACCGACCATGCTAACTAAGAACGGAAAACTTTTAGTCGGTAATGAAATAAAAAATTGGCTCGAATCACTTTTACCAGTACGAGACGTTGAAATGGCTGGTTTTGGTTCATGTAGTATGACAACTTTGGATGGTGAAGGTACAGACGAATTATACGATATAGATAGTTATGGGATGTCTTTACAACCTGCAATGACACCTGAACTCGAAGAAAAAATAAGTAGAAGTGTTTCTGACGCGTATAATTCACAAACAAAACAGTAATTAAAGGAATAATGCAATTTAAACATAATGAAATTAGCTACTGTTCAGGCATCTGCTATAAAATCAACCTTTGAGGTATTAAAGGATATATTGAACGATGTGAATATATATTTTAAAAAGGACGGAGTGTATGTAGTTACACTCGACACAGCAAGAACATCGCTCGTTGATATGTATTTATCAGCTGATAATTTTGAGGAGTATGTATGTGAAGATGAAGTTGTTGCAGGTATAAACGTTTCAAATACATTTAAACTTCTTAAGTCTATAACCAATAGCGACGTTTTGGTTATATCTATAGAATGTAAAGAGTATATGAAGATAGAAATACATAGCGAGGCGAAGAAAACGTGTACTGTTTTTTCATTGAAACTTCTCGATATAAACGAGAGTCAAATTGAGGTTCCATCAATGACAATGACAACTATAACACCCATGTTATCTGCTGATTTTCAGAGAATATGTAGAGACATGTTTAACATAGGTAATGATATTGAAATAACACGTGACGGTCATACATTAAAATTGTATTGTAAGGGTGATTTTGCAAATCAAGAAACTATTATTCAGTGTACGGAAGAGAGTCCTAAAATATCGGGTGAATATTCACTTCGGTACATGAACATATTTACTAAAGCAACAAGTATGTGTTCTACTGTACAGATAATGCAAGAAGAACAAAATAGGTTTTTGATATTAAAGTATAATGTTGCAAATTTGGGTGAATTGAAGTTTTATCTTGCGACTAAGGTATCCGAAGATCCGTAATGTACCCTGTCTTTGTATCTACATTTTTGACCATACCTAACGCATTTTTTAGGCGAATTGTTGGGTATTCTTGTTCGAGTGTTTCATCGTCATAATATAACATATCACTTATCTTTATTTTTTCACCATGAAAATCGTATCTTGGACCTGCATACCTTTTTATTTTATTTAGTAAATCTTTTATAGGTTTATCATACGAATCAAGCAAATGTGCGCTCACGATTGGTATGTTAAATGATATACCTTTTTGGGTATGGGGAGGCCATTCGTGATTCATATCGTATGTCAAGTATTTATACATTTTGTCATTGTACCAATATTTGATTCTAACAATTGTTTTATCGACGTTATTTGGTACGCACGTATTTTTATAATCAATGTTGTTTAAATTTTTATAGAACGATTCGGTTATACCGTCCCACTCTTCGTATTCCTGTTCCCAAAACTCGTCCAAATCCTCTGGTATTTTTTCGTTATCTACTGTGTATTCCATGGACTGATCTATCATTTTGTAATCGGGTTTCGAAAATATTGTTTTCAGTGTTACGTGCACCCATATTATAACGTTAGTTAAAAGATTAATGAACATGTTTATTTAGTTAACATATGGAAGGTAATTTTTTAAGCCGATATACTAACAAAGTTGAATCATGGAAAAAATTAATATTAGAAGACCCTGATAATAAGTCTAGGTACGAAACTGAAATGTCTGATTATATAATTAAGTGTATGCCATTTTTGGAACAACACACGGACGATATAGATAGAGAAGTTTCAACAGATAATGTTTTCAATTGTAAGGAGACGAGTGGTCTACAGAGAAAGGATATATTTAACGATTATTTAGCAGAGGTAGAAAATATTAATACGGATAGACCTATCAAGAAAAATGTGGATAAGTGTCCTAGATGTCCTGAAAGTAGAATGTTTCACTTTACTGATACGAGTGATCTTGTATGTGAAGGGTGTGGTTTAATTGTAGCGAATTTGATTAGTGAAGAGCTAACATATAGAGAAGAACAAGAAACGTCCGAAAAGGTCGTAAATTATTCGTATAAACGTGAGAACCATTTTAATGAATGGTTATCACAGTTCCAAGCACAAGAAACTACTAATATACCTATAGAAGTTATAGAACAGTTACGTAGCGAACTTAAGAAAATTAAAGTGAAAAATGTCGAGGAAATTACACATGCACGTGTTCGTGGTCTTTTGAAAAAGCTGAAACTGAATAAGTATTACGAACACGTTCCGTATATAACAAATATTTTGAGTGGAATATCACCACCAAAAATGCCACAAGAGCTTGAAGAGCGTTTGCGTATTATGTTTAAGGATATTCAAAAACCTTTTGATAAGAATTGTCCGACAGAACGTAAAAACTTTTTGAGTTATTCGTATGTTTTGTATAAGTTTTGCGAACTTTTGAGTGAAGATTCATACCTAAAATACTTTCCACTTTTGAAATCAAAGGAAAAGTTATACCAACAAGACGTTATATGGAAGAAGATATGTAACGATCTTCAATGGGAATATATACCTACTATATAAAAAATGTCAGGGTATATTAAATGAATAGTTTTCCTGTGAGAAACAAAAAGTCTAAAAATTTACAGAAGAAAACTAATAATAAAGTGCCAAATTCACCAAACACACCAAAGTCAAGATCGAAATCGAATAGAAAAAATCCACTTAGACAAGGTGGTTCGTTTAAGAATCTTAATGATTTGATCAGACATTACGCGGCTAAACAAAAATAATTAAAGATATGCGTTTCATTATAATTAATGAGCGATCCGTATTACAATTTTTGTTTGGAGGAAATCCGGCTCCACACAGAAAAGATAAACGAAATTATAAACGAGGGACTTAAGGATCCTAAAGCGTATTACGAACAATCGAAACTCGATTGGAAAAAGATCTACCAAATGATACCTATAATGTATATGATGAACCAGATCGAAGAGGAAAAAAATAATTAGTTAATATAAATGTCAGCTGCATTACTTGGTGCAGCCGTAGTATGTTGTTGTTCAAGTTCATCAGCCAGTGCCGGTGCGTTCTTTGGTGGTTTTATACCGGGAACATCACAATATGTATTGAAAAAAATGAAAAAATTAATACAAATTGTTATAGCCCTCGATGCTACACCAGAATCTTGCGAGAATTTGTATAAATATATGAAAGAAATTAAAGGAACGAGTGCTGCGGAATATACCTATCAATCATTATCAGAGAAGGAAAAAGGTATGATGGAAAAAATATATGATATAGGGAGAGGTGTAGCACCGGAAAAGATATGTGATAAGTCTGATATAGATTCATCAATTGCATTATTTAAAAAGGTTCAAAATGCACCTGAAGGAGCGCACATTCCTAGATTTTGTAACGATCTCAAGGACTTTAGTAATGAAAATAAAGGTGAAAGAAGGCCTATATATTATTGGGATGAATCTAAAAAGGAATTTATAAGAGATAGGGAAT
>CEPC01154463.1_pt1 | contig 17850 bp, 9 predicted proteins | sample 530651 | NCBI WGS metagenome assembly CEPC01 (sample SAMEA2620828, study PRJEB7988) | marine metagenome | biome: marine biome (ENVO:00000447); feature: deep chlorophyll maximum layer (ENVO:xxxxxxxx); material: "saline water (ENVO:00002010), including plankton (ENVO:xxxxxxxx)" | depth 65 m | reverse complement strand
GTACCTTTGTATTAAAGAGAGGCACTCAAATCGACTCAGTTCGTATCACACGTTCGTCAGTAGTATCGTAACGGACACCATCGGGTGTCGTCCCTCTCGGGTATCGTGGTAAGGGCATGCGTGGCGCGGGCGTTGATGCAGGTGAGCGGACTTCCACTGAGGTTCTCAAGCAACGTACGACGCAGAGTGGATGTGGAAGCGGTGCAATTTCTCGTATCCTTCGACGACTGACATCATCACGGAACCACCCGCGACGACCATGAGTATGGTGAGATCAGGGTTCTCGAGGTTTACCGTGTACGAGTCCGGGACCAGGTCGGCGACGGCCTTTTGCACTTCGGCAGAGTTCAGGTGGAGTGCGGGACTATGCTCCTCGTACCGCACAGCAAAGCTTTTCTTCGGCTCCAGCTGGGGTTGGATCTCGGGGAAGCGCTGCGAGACGATTTGCTTTGCGAGCTGGAGGTAGTCCATCTCTGGGGCGATGCTCTCAACCGGGATGATACGCTGTGTGTGCGCAGTCTTCGTCCAGCCCTCGGCTCCAACGTGGTCAGCCTCTTCGATAAGAGCGCGAGCCAGAAGCACAGGGTCCACTGTGGTGTTGTCGGGGCGCAGCGCGACGAAGATCGTTCCGGGTGAGCCGGGGACGAGAATAGCCTCGGCGGTGTCGTACGGCACCTCCGTCTCGCCGGGCTTGACCATGGATCTGGGCACGGAGACGTCGTCGTAGGAGAGCTTGAAGAACCCGTCGGCGAGAAGGTTGCACACTTCCAAGCCGGCCCTTCTCACGTCGCTGGGCGCTTTGGACGTGACGCAAAAGCCCTTCAGCCAGCTCGGGAGGGGCGGAGGAGAAGTATCGTGCGTATCGAGACCCTCAGGCATGGCGATCTTGAACGTTTTGGAGGACATGTCTGCGGGTCGAGGCGGCCAAGGATAAATGCTCACGTGCTCACCTAGGACCTGACGGACCTAAGTGGAAGTCTATTAGGGCGATGATCTATTCGTTATCATAGGCGTGTCTTGACGTCGAACTCTATTGTATTTCCAGAGAACCTAAAACCCTTACAGCTATTTGGGAGGTTCCCGAGTTCTATTTCATCTAGTAAAAGCCCATACAAATATTACCTTCGTACCTTCGTAGCTAGGTAGTAGCATGTTTGATTCACTTATATTCGAGGAGCATGTTGTTGTCGGGGGCAAGCCCGATGCAAGCTCTGAATACGTTTTCCAGCATCGCGCGCTGCTTGCTGAGTGCATTCACCACCGGGGTCCCCTTGGGTACCAGCGGGGCCTTAGTCAGGTACGAAAGGAGCGAAGAGACCGGATGTAACCCACGGAGCTGTTCATCATCCGGGCCTTTAATTTTGATTCGAGTTGAAAGCTCAGCAATAAGGCACATATCGAGTATAAGTGGAGCTGCAAGTAGAGAATCTTCACACGTGTTGTGCATAACGATAGTATTGTTACCACCCATGAAAATTTCAGAGGTGTATTCGTCCATCGCACGCTTACTGTCACCTACATACGGAACATATTTGATAACGACCGTATGATCTGGATGTTCGCCGTTCTTATAAAGCAACCGATTTGAGTTTACCATATCGTCGACCACATTAGACTTCGAGATTTCTTTGCTCCGAAAACAGTTTGGGGCGCTGAGATTCATGCCATCATTGTTTCCTAAGTGATTGTATGACACGATCGATGCTGGTTTAATACCCGCACCAACCAAGAAATCAACAAGGACAGATTTCATCTTGGTCTGTCCTGATTTGAAGTCATCGCCACCAATAATGGTGTTGAGGCGAACAGCAGCGTCAATTAGACCGGGAACGAACGTATTCTGAGGCGATCCATTAATGAAAGGCACGCCTTCATCTATGCAGGCTAGTGCATACAGTGTGGATGGAGATATTTCTGGTTCGTTTTTATCAACTGACGACCTCAAACTTTTCTCATCGTCATTCACGCCAATCAAAATTTCACTGTACCTCTCTGTGTTTGCAGTCCACATCACAACGATTTTGTCAAGTGCATTTTTTTCTCTGAAATCCCTTATGTCTGCCCGGATACGTTCCATCTGTTCTTTCTTGCTTCCTTTCAAGCAGTTGTCTGCTCTGGCTGACTGGTTTGCCGCGATGAAGTTTGGGTCATATATTCCGGGCCGAGGCTTCATGTTTTTCATGTAAGGAGCGAGCTGCCTCTGGAGGTCCCAGTCAAATACTTTGGCCCTTTCCATAGCATCGGCCAGGTTCATCCCACTGATATCCCATCCATCAAACACGATGTCGTTTGGGTTGACCATAGGTAACAGAGTTTTGAATGGAGTAAAAACTTCTTGTCCTTTCACAGAACCGACACGACAAGTGCTTGATTGAGTCAGAGAGCCAAAATAGTTGGGAGCACGAACGCCCTCTTTGGTCTTCCAAGTGATTCCTTCGCGGTTAGCTATGACGCCTCCGACCAAGGTGCTACCGTTGTTACCGCCAAGTCCGACCAGCATGATTCCAAGCCTTGGGATGCGACGGTCCGTCGAAAAGTGAAAGTCCGATTCTACTGGAGAAATTGTCCACGCGCAACGGCCATCCCCAAGATCCTCACAGTTCAGATCAGTGCTCGTATACCTGCGAGGGGTTTCGAGGTGTCAGGGGGCAGAGCACGGCTTACGCTAGTGACGCACTTGTACTTAGACTCGATGTGCGTGTCAGTATACGTCACATCAGGTGACCTCACGGTAAAGTTATCGATGAGCATCCTCCTTCGATATGCTCGCAGGTTTCTCCCTGCGGCGTGACGACCACGTTGTGTTGTGTGGCCATAGGAGCTTCTTTCTCGTCCTCTCACAAAAAAATTTCCCATTTTTTATCCCCGGCATCTGATTGGTCAGAGAGGTTTTCCCGGCGAGTTATCGTGTTCCGGCGAGGAACCCCCCGGCCGCCACATCGACCTCGCGTGCGCTCGCGGTTGTGTTACGCCGCGCTCTAGCCTGAAAGATCTTTCGTGAGTCTTTCTAGGACCTGTCGCCGGCGAGCTCGCCTTTTCACCCCGTGAATTGCTCGCGGAAAACCAATGGCGGCTTCTCTAAGCACGTCGTCGGTGGGAGTGACCCATCGCAGGGTCGGGCCCCCAGCATCTCGTCCCGGCAGGGCTGCCGGGGCCCGTGTCAGGCGTGTCGTAACCGTCAGGGCGGCCGGTGAGAGCTCAATCTCCGAGAAGCTGGAGCTCACTGCCGATAACGTGGAGAAGGTGCTCGACGAGGTGCGCCCGTACCTCATCGCGGACGGTGGCGACGTGGAGCTCGTGGAGATCGATGGACTCGTGGTGAGGCTGAAGCTCAACGGAGCGTGCGGTAGTTGCCCGTCGTCGACCGTCACCATGCGCATGGGTATCGAGAAGAGGCTGATGGAGAAGATCCCGGAGATCATGGAGGTTGAGCAGATCCAGGACGAGGCTGGGGGCCTGGACCTCACCGAGGAAAACGTGGAGGCGACGCTCGACGAGATCAGGCCGTACCTTGCGGGGACGGGTGGTGGACAGCTCGAGCTGGTGGACATAGAGGATCCCATCGTGAAGGTCAGGCTGACAGGGCCTGCTGCGTCTGTGATGACCGTGCGCGTGGCCGTGACGCAGAAGCTCAGGGAGAAGATGCCGTCCATCGCCGCCGTACAGCTGTTGAATTGAAAGACCTTTCATTTATTCAAAGTTGTCCCAGCACTGTGTCCACGCCGACCGAAATATCATTCTTCTTAAGGGTTACACGTATCGTGTCGTCGTCTCGCTAGTAGAGTAGAGTAGGTTCGCGTTTCCCGCGTTTCGATTCCCCGAACCCAGCCCTTTGGCAGCGGCGGCCCACTGCGGGAAAAATCACCAAACCAGGTTGGCCAAAACTCAAGGCGTCTCGGTTTCTGGCAGGCAATTTTGGCACAAAGTTGACGACGGCGAACAGTCCCAGCGAGCTTCCCTCATCAAGGGAGAGCAGGAAAGCATCTCCCGTACCTCGATGGGCGCACGAGAGCAGTTGACGTGGTACACGCCTCTTAGGAAGATCTGGGAGATCATAGGGGTGCCCATATGGTGAGTGCTTCCGTCCGAGCCTCGGGAAAACAGGTTCATTGCCGCGGGAAAAACCGTGGCAGCTGCTGCTCGGTCAAATACCCTATGAGCTATGCACCATTACCTTTCACTCACCACGTCCAAAATCCTTTCATTTGCAGGCTCACGATGAGACTCCTGTATCACATCAGGTGAGCATCCGCGCCCTTCTCCCTCCCCTCCGCGCACCAGATTCGGTTAGGTATAAAAACCGGCTCACGACCAGATCTGAACTGTCCCTCTTCAACTACCAGGTTCAACTGGCTGATGAAGTTCTTCGGCTTGTGCGGATTTGCGGCTTTTCTCTCCCCCGCGTTCTTGAGGATAGCCTGGTTCTACTACACGGACCGTAGGGTGAAGAGGAACCTGCAGTATGGTTCGGCGCCAAGGAACAGGCTGGACCTTTACCTGCCCCCGGGGTGCGCATTTGACATGGAGAGGACGGAGGCAGCAGTGCGCGCTGCAGACGCCGAAACGGACGCGGGGAGGGATCCCGCGCCCAGAGAGAGGCATGAGAACGGTGGCTCGGGCGGAGGCAGGCCTGTCATCGTCTTCGTCACCGGAGGTATGTGGATCATTGGGTACAAGGCATGGGGTGCGTTGCTCGCGCAGTCACTGATGAAGCAGGGTTTCATCGTGGCGTCCCTGGACTACCGCAATTTTCCTCAGGGCACGGTCGGAGAGATGATCCAGGACGTCGGTTGCGGCATCGGGTGGGTCGTAAAGAGGGCCGTGGCGCTGGGAGGCGACCCAAGGAGGATCGTGGTAGTTGGTCAGAGCGCGGGTGCGCACCTCAGCGCAACGGCGATCCTTCGGCAGGCCGAGTGGGAGCTGAGCGGATATGGTCTGGCCTCCGCGTGGTCGCCATCCTCGCTTGCGGGCTTCGTCGGCGTATCGGGTGTGTATAGCCCTGACGACCAGAGCCTGGTGGATCATTTCCATCGCAGGGGGCTACATCGGGAGGTGTTCCACTCCATCATGGAGGCCGGTTATAGCGGTGCAAGGGCAGAGGAGGCGTTGCCCCGAGCTTCACCCTGCGCCATCCTGCGCGATCAGGCGGGCGTTCCCGGGCTCATCTCGCGCCAACCACCCGTGCTTCTATGCCATGGAAGCGCTGACACTTCCGCGCCGCCCTCGGAGAGCGCTAAATTTGCCACTGCGCTCCGCGTGGCTGGCGTGGCAGAGGTGACGGAGAAATATTACCCTGGCAAGACGCACACGGACCCGTTTGTGACTGATCCGATACTTGGCGGGCACGATGCGCTGCTGGAGGACATCGTGGCGTTCGTCCGTAAGGGAGAGCGTGCTCTGAAGCTTCCGGCGCTGCCGAGGCTGCTGCCGAAGCTGCTAGTGGATATTGCGAGGACTATGGTGCCGTTTTGAGATACTTGAATAAAATATCTTGAGTTTCTATCGCTTCTTGCGGTCTCGCTTCGAGTTTCTATCGCTTCTTGCGATCTCGCTTCGGCGGTCCGTTGACTCGCCTCTGGTTCTTAACGATCATACCACCCTGGCCACCGCTCTTCAGATCGCTCTCCATCTTCTCCAGGAACGACAGGGTCTCGCGCTGCCTCTCGCCGCGCTCGTCTGCGGCGGCCTCCCTCTCCCTCGCAACAGCCTCCGCCAGGAAGCGGTTGTCCTTGCGCAGCTCCCTGATAGCTCCTCTCTTCTCCTTCTTGATCTCCCTCTGCAGCTTTCTCTTCTCCGCGCGCTCTCTGTTCGGGTCGTAATCCCTGCCCTTTGAGTAACCCTGCTCCTCGAACATGGGGTTGAACGTCTTGATTGCCTCCACCTTCTTCTCACGCCATACGAGGGGCATGCGCTGCCGACCAGCCAGCGCCAATCGTATATCCTGGTCAATCTGTCTGCACACCTCCGCGGCAGAAGCAAGCGGCCCCGTGAGCGCGGGAGGTGGTGGGGGAGGCGCGCGCTTCTTGCCTTTGGCCGGTTTTGCGTCGCCGGGTCCGCCGGAAAGAGCGAGGGCGAGTCGAGCAACCGCCACAGTGACGGGCGCAAGAATCTCCCCAGCTGCCGCGGTTCCCAACGCGGGCTTGGCGAGAACCTTCAGGGTGGATAAAGCCGCGTGGAGCGCCGCGTCCGCATCTAGCGTGCCCGGTTCTTCGTCCGAGACGAGCATCTCGGCGAGGGACATCGCGCCCTCGACGTTGCTGTTCTCGTCTGCGCCTTTCTTCTTCTTACTGGAGAAGCGCGAGAGGTCGGGTGCCAGCCATGGCCCACCAATCTGATCTCGAGCGTGCGCAGGCAGACCTTTCGACCAGTCGTCGCCGCTAGATCCCGCCGCGTGCACCAAGCCGGCTAGTAGGGTGATAGCCTCGGGAAATATTCTTCCCGCGGGTGCTGAGTACCTCGCCGCAAGACCAGCAACCACCACCGCCGTGACCGCCTCTCTTGTGGACCGCACCGCACAGTGTGCCAGCACGTTGCCGAGGTAGAGCGCGGCGGGGGTCGATACCGGGTGCTGCTTGTCCGTGGTCGGGAAGATGTCGGCGAAGAGCGAAATGAGCAGGATGGTGCGCGCGGGCGGCCAACCGGTCTCGCCGTCCCGTAGCCTCTGCCTAAGCCGAGCAGCCATCTTCTCAAGCCTCGCGCGGGCCGAGGTGACGGCAAAGAACGGAACGATGTTCGCCACCGCGGCGATGTTCACCGCAAGCACGTCGAGATAATCGACTGGGAGTGGGCTTTGGCCGGAGAGCATCTCGAAGCGCTGCAAGAGAAGGCCGAGGAAGGACTGCATTTTCTTGCGGTTGTCCTCCTTAAGTGTCGGCGCGTGGCACTTTCGGATGCGCTCCAAAGCCACGGTGGTGTCCTCCACAGAGAGTTGACCGACGATCTTCTCGAGATCGTGAGAGGTCTCGGGCATGGGAAACGTGAATGGGAGCTCGGGCACGGGCGCTTTCGCCTTCGGATCCTTTGCCTTTGCCGGCTTTGGCTCCCCTTCCTCATACTGCTCCTCTGAATCTGACCATAAATCAGAATCAGACTTGTCCCCCGAGAAATCCAGCTCTTCCTTCTCTTCACCAGCCTCTTCAGCCTCTTCAGCCTCTTCGTCGTCGTTGTCCTCTTCTTCTTCGTCGGCGTTGGCGTCTTCTTCTTCTTCTTCTTCTTCTTCTTCTTCGTCTTCTTCATCGTCGTCGTCGTCCTCATCACTCTCATCTTTCATCGCATCCTCCAAGAACTGCTTGGTATCCACCCCGCGCTTTTCTAGCTCCTTACGCATTCGCTCCATCTGTAGATACTCATCCTCATCCCCGGAATCCGAAATGTCACCGTCGGCATCGTCGTCGTCGTCGTCTTCCTCGGAGTCGTCTTCCTCCTCCTCAGAGTCGTCCATGTCGCCACCATCCTCGAGAATGCCGAGCTTTCTGAGGCGCTTCTTGCCGGCGTCGAGCTCCTCGCCCATCTTGTTTGCCTCCTTCTTGAAGGCCTTGGTCATGGCCTTCTTATCGTCGAGATCAAGGTCATCGGCGTCGGAATCGTCCTCACCGGAGTCTTCGTCTTTATCCTCAGAACCCGATTGGTCCTCCTCATCCTCCTCTTCCTCCTCTTCGGACAGATCAAAGTTCCCGTCGAGGTCATCGCCGCCCATGCGATCACCCTTACGGTCCTTCTTCTTCTTCGGCTGGTCGTCATCCGAATCGTCGCCATCACCCTTCTTGCCGGCCTTGTCAGCCTGCATCTTGGCCTTGGCGCGGCGCGCGGCGTAGCCTCCGGTGGCGGGACCGTCTGAATCGGAGAGGCCGTCATCGTCGGATTCAACGGCGTTCATTCGCTTCAGCCGCGCGCGCTCAGCTGTCTCGAGTGCTGCTGCCTCTGCAGCATCGACCTCCTCCTGAGTCCTGATCCTATCCGTCGCCTGACCCCTGGACTCGAGCGCAAGTTCCCTTGCGAGCTTGTCGTAATCGTCTTTGATCTTACCACCCTCGGCATTGGTGGCCTTTGCTGCAAGCTCTAAAGCCTCTTTTGCCGAACTGGTCATTTTCTTCTCGAGAAGCGAGTCCTTTTCGGTGACATCGGCGGCGTCCTTGCCCTTTTTACCCCTCTCCCATCCGTCGGGTTTGAGGTGACCGACGCCCTTGCTGAGTGCTGCGCGGAAAAGGCCAGCCCCGGAGATTTCCTTGAATTCGTCGTCGAGTTTGTCGAGCAGATCCTCGTCCCTCTCCCTCTGCCGCGCACGCTCCGCCTTGTGGTACTTGCTCTTGTCGATGAGCTCATCCATCACCTCCTTCTTGGTCTTGCGACGGTTCGGGTCCCCGTTTTCCTCGGGAGTATCGTGATCTCCGCGCTTGAGCGTGGGCTCGAACCCATCATCGTCCTCGCCGCCGCCGAAGTGAAGCGCCCCTGTGGTGGCCGCATCCATAGCCATGTCGTCATCCGAGTCGTCGTCCCTCATTCCCCGTCGACCCCTCGCGATGGCGTGCGCGGACCTGCGCTCCTCCTCACGCTCGTCGATGGGTTTGCCGCCGTGCGTCAGGGTGATTGGTTCTTCGTCGTCGTAGCCCTGGCCGTCGTCGTCGTCGTCGTCGTTGAGGTTGAACCCGGACCCGCGCTTGATTTGCCTCAGGCGTGTGCGCGCGAGCCTTCCGATGGCGCGCTCCTCTGGGGTCATGCTCGCGTCGCCTTCGCCAAATCGCCGGTCGACGAAGGCGTTTGATTTGCCAGAGGCTTGATGCTCCTTGAGCAGCGTGTCTTTGCGCTTGATATATCCCGCCTCACGCGCCTTGAGCACGTTGCCCTTGTCACCCTTGACCTTGCGGCCGAGGATGTCGAACTTCAGCTTCGACGACCTCATCGCGAAAGGCGAGGGTTTCTCCGGCTTTTCAGCCTTCTCCTTGAAGGAGAAACGATGCTTGGACTTCTTGCCCGTCTTGGGGCCTCCTTTCTTCTTCGACATGGCGACCGTACCCAGCCTAGCGCCTCTCCTTGTGCGTCTCGGAGGAGAGAGGGCGGCGGCGATATTTTTCGGCGGCGAGGGCGGCGGTGCGGCGATTCTGTCCGAAACGTTTGGCATTTTTTGAAACGTATGGCCTTCAGTTTGGATTAATTTCCCCGAATCCCAAGATCTTTATGTATGGATTACATGCATCGTTAATGATATTTGATGCACATTTCCGCTAATTCAGGTTTTCAAGGGTCACGAGCTGTAGTCGACCTTCCGCCTGCAGGGGCTGCGACACAACGGCCCGCCAGGGGACCACCCAACGTCGAATCTGGGTCGTTGGGGCCACCACTGAGCACACGATCGGCAAAATAGCTGCCATGTCGCTGTGCACATCTATCCTCGCGAGCGGGGCGCGCGGCATGCACAGGATCGCCCGCAGCGCCTCGCACCAGCGACACGCCACCCCATGCGCGTCGAGGCTGTCGAGCAGGGTGCGATGCGCCGCGCTTCGGGCACCGGTGATGGTCACGCGATCCACGTATGTGCTCACGCCGGCCGCCGCTGCCTCCGGGGAGCAGGATGCGGACAGCAACTCAAGGTGCGCCTCGGACTCGTGACAGGATAACGCCACGAAATATACCCTAAACCCCGCTGACGATCCCCCTCCCCGACTCCGACTCGCAGGCCCATCCGACTCGGCGGCGTTCAGCGAAGGTTCACCACGTCCGGTGCGGTCGCGTCCCCCTCCGCTGCGGACGCCGATGCGATGCCCGTCGCGCCCAACGGTCAGACGCTGATGCTTCACAACACGATGGCCAGGAGGAAGGAACCGTTCTCGCCACGCGACTCCACCGGGAAGAAGGTGAACATGTACGTGTGCGGGGTGACCGTGTACGACTACTCGCACATCGGACACGCGCGGGTCTACGTTGCCTTCGACGTCCTCTACCGGCAGCTGACCCGCATGGGGTACGACGTCACCTACTGCCGCAACTTTACCGACGTAGACGACAAGATCATCAAGCGTGCAAACGAAAACGGTGAGGAATGCGACACCCTCGTCGACCGTTTCATCGCCGCATTCCACGAGGACATCGACGCGCTGGGATGTTTGAGACCCACAATCGAGCCCAGGGCGACGGACCACATCCAGGACATCGTCACCTTGTGCGAGCGTCTCATCGAGAAGGGTTACGCCTACCCAGCGGACGGTGACGTTTACTTCAGCGTGGACGCTTTACCCGAGTATGGATCCTTGAGCGGACGTAAGCAGGAGGATAATCGCGCGGGTGAGAGGGTGGCCGTGGACGATAGGAAGAAAATTCCCGCCGATTTCGCGCTGTGGAAGGCGGCAAAGCCGGGTGAGCCGACGTGGGATTCGCCGTGGGGCGCGGGTCGACCCGGTTGGCACATCGAGTGCTCCGCAATGATCGAGTCCATCCTCGGAAAGAGCATCGACATCCACGGTGGTGGGCAGGATCTGGTGTTCCCTCACCATGAGAACGAGCTTGCGCAGAGTACGGCGTCGTGCCGGTGCTGCGCGACCGATGGGGACGAGCCGGAGGAACCGTTCGTGAGGTACTGGGTGCACAACGGTTTTGTCAAAGTTGACTCGGAGAAGATGTCCAAGTCGCTGGGCAATTTCTTCACCATCCGCGAGGTGACGGAGAAATACCATCCCTTCGCGCTGAGGTGGATGCTCCTCGGCACGCACTACAGGGCACCCATCAACTACACCCAGAGGGCGCTCGAGGAGGCTTCGGACAGGCTCTACTACCTGTACCAGACCCTTGTCGACTCGAGGGTCGCTCTGACAGAGGCGGAGGCGTCGGCAACTGACGCAGAGGTCAAGGGAAAGCCCAAACCTCCCACGGGTGTGGCGGCGGAGGGCATCGAGCTCGCAGTCGAGACCAAAGCTGCGGTGGCATCGGCGCTCACGGATGACCTCAATACGCCCCTCGCGATGGCATCCCTGTCCTCGCCACTCAAGACGCTGAACGATCTTGTGTCCACGAAGAAGGGAAAGAAGGCCGTGGGAAGGAACGTTGCGCTCAGGGACCTGGTGAAGACGGTGGAAGAAACCCTCGAGGCGGTGGGACTGCCGCACGAGGGCGGTGAGGGGCTGCTGGAGGAGCTCAGGTTGCTGACTCTGGCTCGCGCTGGTCTGACTCAGGCAGATGTCGACGAGGCTGTGGCAAAGAGGGCCGAGGCCAGGGCTGCCAAGGACTTCGCCGAGAGCGACCGAATTAGGGACGAACTCGGCGCCAAGGGTGTGGCGCTGATGGACGGCGGCAGTCAGGTGTGGAGACCCGCAACTGTCGTTAATGATAAGTAGACCCTGAAATGAGAGCCTCGCCAAGGAAAACCTCATCAGCTAGAACCCCGTGTCAAAGCATGTCGCGCGTGCTCGTTCAAACCCTCGGTGGCGGGGGGGTCGCGCTTGCGGGGCGGCGCGGCTTGCCTGATGGGAGAGTCCTCCCGCGCGCGGTGACTCGCGTGGCGGCGATTAGCGCGACCGGAATCGTTTCGGTGGAACAGTTCGTGGGCGTCGCGCTCGAGGCGTTGGAGGACGTGTTCGAGCCGAACGCCAATCCGTCCGGCTTTGTGGACCTCGCCATGCTTGATTCCAGGCTATTGGACGGCTACGACACCTCCGGCACAGGGTTGGAGCGCAAAGCACCCACATCCGGGATAGAACTACGACAGTGCGTGGCGCAGATGTTGGTCGAGGGAGGACACGGGGCGCCGTGGGTATCATCGTCCCCAGGCGTACAGGGCTGGCTATCGCCTGAATGGGTCACCATCCTCGGAGCTAAGAGCGAGGCGGAGGCCGTGGAGTCCGTCGTGGCCGGCGCGCTCGCGGCCACTACGATGAAGACTGGCGTGCTCGTGGTCGCACCCTATAGACCCGCGTGGCCCTCGCCTAGTGGGCGCCTGTCACACCCAGTAACGAGTGATGGGTCTGTGACTGCTCCAAGTGTGCTCTACGTCGATCCGAGTGCACATGGAGATGATATCAACGCCGCGCTCGATACTGGCGCGGAGACGCTGAGAAGTTCGAGTGGCGCCGAGGTCGGAGCTGTCGTTCTAGGGAACCCGTCGCCTGCCACAGGTGTAGTGGCGTCAACTGGCGCCATCCTCGAGGTCATGCGCTGGTGCCAATCGCAAGACGATGTGCATGTTATCGCTGACGAGACTGGAGCCTGCGGGGTTTATGTATCACGACCTTCCTCTTCTTTCCCTGGCGTCGCGGCGGCGGTCGCGGCAGGCATAGGACCGACGGCACTCACGACGAACCCCAACGCCAAGATGACTGACGATGAGGATGATGAACCGGCTTGGGGGAGGAAAGCGGGGTTCATGAGCACTTCTTCCCTTTGGCGAAAGGCCAATACGCAACTACACGTTGTCACTTCATTCGGTTCCGCAGCCGGCATCAGCCGCGGTAAGACCACGTGCCTCCTTGTCACGAGAGACGACCGTGTGAGGTCTGGCGCAGGCTCAGATCCATTTGCAAACGGTCTCCAGGCTCTGATGGGGGATGGAGGGACGGCTGCCAGGGAGGCAATTTCGCATCATAATATGCTGCTGCGACGGAGGCAGAAGAAAGTCAGGACGGCGCTCGATGCGCTCGGCGTGGCGACGGGTCCGGCTGCCGCGGTGCCGACAACGCGGGCTGACGGCGGCGGTTATGTCTGGATCGACCTCAGCGAATTTTGCGGGGGAAGCTTTGAGGGGGAGACCAGGTTATGGGAGGAGCTCGCCATCACATACAGAGTCCTGATCGTCCCGGGTGGCTTGTGCGGAGCTGCACGACCGGGGTATTTCAGAGCCGCAGTGGCGGGAACAGAGGAGGCCCTCGAGAAAGGACTAGAGCGGCTAGAACTTGGAGTTCGGGCGGCAAATGATACGGGATGCGGGTAGTGAGCCTTGATTTTCTTTTAACTTTGAAAGAATTAGGAGAAACTCACGACAGGTCGGTTATCGGGGGTCGCAGAACAAGCTGCGCAGCCTGGTCTGCCGCTTTTCTCGTGGCAAGCGGCAGCTCCCTGGCGCGTGGCATCTGAGCCAGCAGCTCCGAGGTTCTTCGAAACACCCTCGCGATGTCGCCCTCCTCCAGGTTTGTGTCGCCCCTCACCTGGTCCCAGGTGGCACCCGATGCCCAGGACTCCACAAGTGCCGCAACCGCACGCGACATGTTTACCGGCGAGCTCATCGCCGCCTCAAATTGCAGCGCCATCATCTCGGCCATCTCGGGCTCCAGGTCAGCCAGCGCGTTCCCAAGCGCCGGGCTTGGGTCGTAGTCGCAGCTCGTGGGTCGGTTACTGTCGCAGCACAGCGCGCCAGCCAACCCCGCAATTTGCGTTGGATCCAGGCCCTCCAGACATTCGGACGAGAGCGCCACCCCAAGCCACAGCTCATTCTCTCCCCGCAGCTTGGCGCAACACTCGCCGAGGGGCGTCAGGCGAAGTGTCTCCTCGGCGCGGTCAGAACCTCCGTGTTTCACATCCCATCGCGCCAGGCGACGAGCGTCCCTGCGCCTGCGCTCAGCGGCAAAGTCAATACCCGGCGCCGCGCTGGTGACCAACGGTCGTTCGTAGCCGAATCCCGCGGCATCGCCGCGCTCGTGGAGGTCCTCGAGCTTGTCCAATCCCTCGAACGAGAACTTCGTACCCGGACTGGGGTCGTCGGGTTCCCATTCTAGCAATTCGTCGACTACGGATCGAGACGATGATCGCCTTTGCTGCCGCTCTGCGCGCTCTGCATCATCCGCCGCACACTCTTCCTCGATCAGTGCGAGGATATCGTCGGAGATTGGATCCTCCAGAGCCCCCTCCTCGATAAGGATGTCAACTACCCTGGTGAACTCGTCCCAACCCGCGGCTTGGTACTCCTCCACCCTCCGCTCAACCTTCTTGGCGCGCTCTTCTAGCTTCTTCAGCTTCTCACGCTTCCGGTTGGTCTTCTTGACAGCCCTGCGCATGTCGGAGAACATCTTCATCTCATGTAGCTCGGCCTTGGTAGCGGCAATCCTGGCCCTCTGCTCGTCGAGGAACGCCAGCGCGTCCGCCTCCGAGTCATCCGCTGAGTTGATAGCTTCCGAGGACAGGGCGATTGAGACCTGTCGCGCCGCCTCGACCGCCTCCTCATTACCCTGCGCGCGCCACAGCCCGCCACTGGCTCGGACCCAGCGCAGAGACCCCGGGGTAGGCGTCGGTGGCGCGGTCCATTCCCCTCCATCCTGATCAGCGTGCAACACCGGATTCTCGCTCACCGCCTTGATCCGGGATGCGTCAAATCTGTACCACGTTCCGTCCGCGGCCAACCCGACGAATTCCCCCAAGGGGTACATCGCGGAGGCCACACCAGTGGAATCATACGCCTCTACCACCGCCACCGGGGTGAGATCCACCTTGCTCCTGGCCACCGGCACTGTATCTCCGCTATCGTCGTCGTTGTTGTCACCAGCGGTGTCGTCGTCGGAGAAGATTTCGTCGAGGTTAGACGCTACGTCGTCGTCGTTATCACCCTCACGCGCGGCGGAAGACATCGACCAAGACCCATCCGGCATAAGCGCGACGGTGGGAGATTCCTTTTCCGCCTGTATCTGCGCTGCTTTGATGGCACGGTTGGCAGTGGTGAACTCCTCGCGGCTGCTCATTTCGCTGGACCTCCGGACGTCGATGCCCACCACCACAGCCCCGCCGAGTACCTCGAGAGCGTCCCTGACGTTCGCGCGAGACATCTCTGCCATGGCATCATCCGTCTGCCTCGAGATGATCTTCAGCAGCCGACGCTCCTCTTTCAACCTCTCATCCAGCTTGATGAATCTCGCCCACTCCTCCGGCTCGACGCCACAGTCGCCCGTCGCAATCTGTTCGCGTAGCGCATCTGACTGCTCCCTGATCCGCCTCAGCTCTCTCACCTGCTCCCGCCTCGCCCGTCCGCCCAGGTAGTTTCCGAACGATCGTTCGACAATGGATCGCACAGAGGACAGGGGTCGACCGGCTCTGAGCAGGTTCAGCACCATCCCGTAGGAGATGGAAAACTGAGACTTGAGGTTCTCCGGCGGCGCGGTGACAAGCCCGAACGCCTCCTCGCATCCCTCGAAGGGAGACTGGCAGCATACGACGTGACCGACGGTATCATACCCGCGTCGACCGGCCCTGCCGCACATCTGCATGAACTCATTGGAGGTGAGCATCCTCGGACCCTCATCGCCGCGCTTGCTCAGCGCCGATAACACTGAGCACCTTGCAGGCATGTTCACGCCAGCCGCGAGCGTCTCTGTGGCGAACACAACCTTGAGCAGACCGCGCTGGAACAGGTTCTCCACCAGGCCCTTCCATCCCGGCAGCAGACCCGCGTGGTGGGAAGCAATGCCCATCAGGAGCGGAATCACTGCCTCGGGTCGCATCGCATCCGGGTTGGATTTCTCAAACTCTTCCAGTGCAGCTGCAATTTGTGCCTCCTCTTTCGGCGTCACCAGCTTGGCGCCGCAGTCGGCGAGATAAAACGCGGCTTGGTCGCACCCTTTTCTACTGAATATGAACCACACCGCCGGGAGCATGGACGCGGCGACGAGCTGACCCACGGTTGTCTCGACGTGGGGCACTAGCCTGCGCCGCGCCTGTCGATCAGTGGCGAGGGATGGCGGCGCTGATCCGCCAAAAGATCGGCCCCTGGAGCCGTACCTGCCCCTTCCTCGATCGCCTCCCCTATTACCACGCGCATCGTTGCCCCTGTCACGCGCTGACCCGCGGAATTTTCCTCGTCCCCCACCCGCGCCGCCTTTCCTGCCGCCGTCAAACTTGGGAAACTCCAGTGCTGATTTTTTGCGAAAGAAACCCCCTTCGTATTCCCCGTCGTCGCTGTCGTCGTATTCGCCCCACTGATTGAACCCTGCGCCCCCGTTCGCTGCCGCCCACTCTCTGGCACCCTCCTTGGTGAACGGGAACAGCTCGTAGTTCAGCTTGGTGCCGTTGCGGTTCAACAGGGGGCCGAGCCCTGGCCACATCCTCCCGGGCCTCATGCTAAAGTGCCAGTTCAGCGGCACGGGCCTGTAGTCGGACACTATCGTCTGGCACCTCTGACTGGATACTCCAGCGCAATGAACCTCCTCGATCCACCCAGCCAGATCGTCAGGATTCCCCACCGTCGCGGACAAGCACAGCAGCTGCACTCGGGGTGGGCAGTAGATGATGGTCTCCTCCCACACCGTCCCCCTGTTTGCGTCAGATAGGTAGTGCACCTCGTCCAGAACCACCACCCCGACGTCGTCCAGCCTACCGTCACTGACACCCCCAAACTCTCCTATCGTCGCACCCGCGCTCGTCGGGTCCGTTCCTTTCTCCCCCGTGGCCTGCGGGTAGAGCATGTTGCGCAGGATCTCAGTCGTCATTACGACGATGTCGGCATCCGCGGTGTTGATGTCCACGTCTCCCGTCTTCAGCCCGACCCTTCGCACCCCGAACAGCGCCTGGAACTCCCTCAGCTTCTGGTTGGACAGAGCCTTGAGCGGAGTTGTGTATATGGCCTTCTGCCCTCGCGCTAACGCGGTCATGATGGCGGTCTCGCCCACGAGGGTCTTGCCGCTGCCCGTGGGGGCAGATACCACCACGCTGTCGCCCCGAACCAGCGCCGCGGTGGCCTCCTTCTGGAAGCCGTCCAAAGGGAAGTCGTACACCGCCGCTATGGCATCCACGGTGATCTTCTCGCCGGTCTCGCTAGGAAACCGGCTGAGGAAAGCCTCGAGCGACGGCTCTCCGTCGCTCGCCGCAACCGCGATCGCCGACGTCGAAACGTCATCGTCGAAGGAACCGTCGGGCGGGGACGCGCTCAGCGCCGATATCGTCTGCGACGGCACCCTACGAACGCGTGGGAACGGCCTCGGGGTGAGACGCGCCCTGCGACGCCCCGAGTCGATGAACCGAGTCGACTTACCCCACCCGCCCCTGTTGGCGTATTGGGCACCCCCGACGTGTCCACCGCATCCCGCCGGGGCTATGGCCGTCGGTGCGGGCGACGCCATCGCTCGGCCCGTTCGCCTCTCCTCCTCCACGCGCTCGCGACCTAACGAATCGTCTCGCGGATTCTATCCGCGCCCGTCCCTCGCTAAACTCGCGGTTCGCGACCTCGCGTGTGCGGTCCACCGCTTCACTTTACAAGATGAAAACCCAAGCCAGGAAACGCCGGACGGGCGAATTTTGCGATCTCCGAACGTCGCGCGGTCCTGACTAAATGCCTGTGCAGCTTTTTCCAACAGGCGCCTGCACCACTTCCTGCACGGCGGTTCGGGCAGATAAGTTGGCAATTTCGGCTGCTTTTGTCTACTCGCTGACTATGACCATGGGTGTTGTGATGAGGAGATTTTTTTTTCCGAGGTGGAGAGCCAATTTTGAGTTTCAAAACTTCTTTTTTCAAAGGGTTCAAAGGCACTGCTGACGAGGCTCGGTGTTTTTCAAAGGTGATTCGGCAAATCTTTTCACGGTCAGCTTCCAATTGGACGTGCTAAACCACAAATAACTCGTATCCCGAATACACGTGCGTCATTCGTACTGGTTCGTTTTTCCAACGTGTACGGTGCCCGACGGTTCAAAAATGAACGACGGTTCGTACACCGCGTATATCGCTCATATATCTTACGATTTACAGGAAGTCAGTAATTTCCCAACGGCCATATTTGTCATTTCATCGACTCCCAAGAAATTTCGTGGATTGCCACATCGGCGCGTTCTGATTGGCTGAGCCGAAATTTTGATGCAGCCAAATTTTCGCGACGCACAACTCAGCAATAGACCTAGAAACCGAGTCAGAACCAAATCCAAGAGGTGCTGAACTGGCGAACAGATCATCCAAAA
>CEPC01005181.1_pt1 | contig 17958 bp, 12 predicted proteins | sample 530651 | NCBI WGS metagenome assembly CEPC01 (sample SAMEA2620828, study PRJEB7988) | marine metagenome | biome: marine biome (ENVO:00000447); feature: deep chlorophyll maximum layer (ENVO:xxxxxxxx); material: "saline water (ENVO:00002010), including plankton (ENVO:xxxxxxxx)" | depth 65 m | reverse complement strand
CATCGAACGCGTGGATCCACCCATCGAACGCTCCGCCCTCACCCCCCGCGCGCCCCCGTGCGCCCTCGGCTCCCCCGCCGCGACGTTTGCGCCGGCGCCTCGGATGGCGGCGAGCGCGCGACGCGACGACTCGAGCGACGCCCTGTACGCGGCGACCGGGGGAAGGTTCCTGGTGGACGACGTCGCGAGCTTGGCGCGGATCTCCTTCAGAAGAAACTCGGCGCCGTTGATGTCGTACTCGACGCTCGAGAGTTCCGCGTCCAGCTCGGCGTCGCGACCGTTCCACGTGCGGCCTGCGCGATCGATCGGAGGAGCCGCGGGGGTCAGCGCGTGGGTCTCGCAGGGTGAAAGGCCTCGCGGGGAGGGTTTCGGGGGTGCTCGAGGGTGCTCACCTTTCAGTTTATCCAGTCTAAGTCGCACGCGCTCGCACAGCTCCCTGATGGCGGCGTCCATCGTCAGCAGCGGCGCGCCTTCCTCGTCGGGGCGCGGGGCATTGGGCGATTCCCCCAACCGGTGCCCACTCGACGTCGAAGAGCCGCCCCGATGAGCGCCGATGGAGGGCTCGGACGCGCCGCTCGTGGGGCTCGTGGATCCACCACGATACTCTCCGCGACTGCGCGGCGATACCTCCGGCCGCGACCCCCTCATCGTGCTCTGGGGACGTGTGGGGGCGCCTCTCGCGGTGGCAATTCTCGCCCGATGGCCGAGGCCCCTTCGCGAGACGCGAGATTGGGACTTTTGACGAGTTTTCTTCCCGCCAGCTCGTCCTCTCCTCAACCAATCAAAAGCGGTCAAATCCTAGAGCTGACGCGGAATCCAAGGTCTGCGTCCTTTTGACATTTTTATCCGGTGGGTCCGTTCGGCGGCGCCATTCTCCCGCACACCTACACACCTCCACCAAGCAAGCGCTTCGGCGCATCTCCACGAGACGTTCGTCTCGTAAACGTAGCCAAGCCTACGTAACATTTCCGCGCGTTCAACACCGCCTGGAAGCCTTAGCGAAAACGAAAAAGAGAACCGGAACTTACCGCGTTTCCCCCCTCAAGAACAAGATAGCAAGATGTCGGACTCTCTCGACGCCATTCGCAAGGCGCAGGAGGACAGATTCTTCAAGCTCGAGCAGGAGAAACACCTTCAAGCCTACGTGGTGAGTCCCCGGACATTTTCCTGCGCCTTTTCTCGACGACGTCCTGACCCGTCCCATCCCCGCGTCCTCTCCCCGCGATGTCCCAGAAAAAACTCAAAGCCTCTGGCAGGTTCGACCAGATTCCCGCAAGCGCGCCTCGCACGTTCTCCGCGAGCGCGCTGCCTCAGGTTATGGCGCACGAGCTGCGTTTGTCCGCTCCCGTCGAGGAGGTGCTCGAGCGAAGGCAGCTCGACCGCTCATTCATGACCCGCCAGATCATCAAGGGCGTGTGCACCGGCGACCCGTACCTGATCAATTCCGTGACGCTCGGGTCTCGGGTGAGCATGGGCAAGAACAAGTGGAGCGCGGGCACGAACACCGGCATCGAGAACACGACAATCTTCAGCGTGCACAAGGCACAAGACCTCATGGCCGAAACGCCCAAGCACCTCAACGGCATTGAGAGCAGGGCGGCGAAGCACATGGTGGACAACAGTTTTGTCGAAATCGGCGGGAAGAGGATCAAGCTCATGCCTGATCCGACCCCCGGCCGAGCCATGGCGTGGGGCGGCACGCTGGCGATCTGGGGCACGGCCGCCCTCGCGGTGGGTACGTGCAAGGTGTTGGGAATCAAGACGATGGACGACTTGAAACGTGTCATGAATGCGCAGCTGAGCCCCCTGGGCGACGCCATCCGCGACCGCATGACGCCGTTCAAGTCGTACATCACCGAGGCACCCCTCGACGGGTCGCCGAAGGTCAACACAAAGGACAGCAGGTTCGCCAAGGGTGTGAAGGATATCTTCGCGTAGGACATCACGGATCTATAATACAACACTATCGTTTTCGCAATCTCACTCCCGTCGCGTTCATCACAGGTTACTCACGTTCTCACGCGGTGAGCCCCTCGCCCCAAGGGAACGTCGGGGGATCGAACTCGGGAAGGTCGAACTCGGGTCTCTGCGCGGGTTCAGGGTCGGAGAACATCCCGAACATGTCTCCAACACCGCCGGTATCCTCGTCGCTCGGGTCGAGCTCGTAAAGGTGCGGGCCGCTGGAGCCGTCGGTGCCTTCACCGTATAAGAACTCCTCAGAGCCGTCGGTACCTTCCACCGTGATCTCCAGGTTATCCACAGCCTCCACCAGGGTTTCGATGCTGTCTGCGAGGATCGTCATCTCCTCTAACAGGAAAAAGTTAAATGGAAAGACGAGCCTTCCCGTGCCGCTGCCCGTGCGCAACACCTGGTTGGGTGGCAGTTCCTCGGCTGCGTCTTCAAACGTATCTGTGGGGCACGCGAGCGACGCGCTGGCCCTGAGCGTCCGCGAGTCCCCGGCCCGAACGCCCTCAGCGACGAGGGCCGCGCGAATGTCCACGTCGAACATTACGTCGACACCGTCAAAGTGCGAGTAGAGGATGGGAATGTTGACAGGGTCTGAGGAAGACCCGCCACTGAGGGTGACTGTGAGCCCAGGCGACCTGAGCTCGCACGCTTCCGCGCCCCTGACCCCCTTCGGGGGGAAGGGTGTGCGGAGGATGAAACACCCTGGAGGTGCGGGGGGCTTGTCGCATGGCACAAGACCAAAGGGCTGCGCGGTTGTCACGCGAGACGAGGCGAGCGAGGTTGAAGTTTCCTCGTGAGAGCTACGAACGCCCACCAGTGTAGGGTTCGATGCTCGTGCGCGCGCGACGCCGGGTTCTGCGGCGGCGCCGGCGGCGGCGAACATGAACAACGAGATCACCGCGTGCCGAACCATCGTCGGCGCAATTTTTGTCGGGTCGGCGCGAAGCCACTGTGGTTCACTCACCTCGGGCCCGCGAAGTTCCCCAGCAGACGGGGAAAAAAATGGCCGAGAAAAACTTGACCGTTTGGTGCGTTTTGCGGAAAAGGAGTCGTGGTACAGCGGTTGGCCACTCAAGGCGCTGCGCGAGACCCATCGCCATGCGCAAAGGTCGCTCGGGCTCGCCGATGGTCGGCGAGTCCACTCGCACCGGTCGCGGTGGCATCCCGCGGTCGGTGTCTCCCGCGGAGGCAGTCGCGAAGGCGCGCGCCAAGGGGAAATCTGGGACCCCCGAGCCAACAACCAGGGGGGTGGCATCGAGATCCCGAACGCCCCTATCGCGGACAAAGTCGCCGGGTTCCAGCCACGCGAACGACCCCACCAGCCCCAAGCCGACGCCAAGGACGCCCCTGACCATCCTTGCGTCGTCTCCCAACGTGGCTCACACCCCGTCGTCGAACCCGAACACGTCCTTCGGGAGCGACAGGACTCTCAGTCCCGGATGGGGGCTCTTTCAGGGCGGGGACGACACCCCAGGACTGAGCGACTCGGTCGTTTCCGAGCAGGCTGACTTCCTGGTGGATCAGATCGCGCGAGGCGGCATCGCCGACGATGATCTTCGCGAGGAACTGCGCAGCGCGCTGAAGGCGAGGAGGGAGAACACGGCGCTCAGGGACCACATCGAGCGCATCAAGAACGAGGAGGTTGGCATGGGCCTCGAGGCGTCCAAGCGCATGGCCGAGCTGTCTGCGGAGTACATGTCGCAGGTGGATAAACTCAAGAAAGAGAAGGAAACGGCGAGGGAACGAGCAGAGGCGGCGGAGGAGGAGGCTAAGATGCTCGCAGAGATGATGCGTGCGAACGGCTTCGCGACCCCTCCGGGTGCCGGTTTGCTGGAACGCGCCACGGCGGGTGCAAACGCCTCCACGGCGACCACATCGACGCCCATCGCGGGCCCCGCGGCTCTCGCCTTCGCGAGCCCGGTGGTGTACGACCAGTCGCTCGACTGCCTCATGACCCCGACGGGTGACTTTGTGTTCCCCGGGAGCGGGGACTCTGGCGGCATGTTGGGTTTAGACCTCGCAGAGGGCGCCGCGGCTGCCATCAAATCCGTCGGCGAGACCCCCGACGCGCCCCCGGCGTCCTCATCCTTTTCGGCGAAGACTCCGTCCAGCGACGCGGCTCAGGGGGCGGCGATGGTGGCCATGGCGAGCATGGACCACCCCACGCTAGTGAAGGAGGCTTCCCAGCTCGTCGCCGCAAACGTCCGCCTGGAACGTGAGCGCCGCGCGCTCGTCGAGAGGCTCGAGAGCGTGACCCGCGAAGCCGCCGCGGCCGGGTCGTCGAACGATGCGTTCGGATTCACCGCAACACCGGCCAAGACGGATAGACCCGTCGACGGTGTCCTCCCCGGCACGCCTGGATCTATCGTGTTGACGCCCGGCGGCAGCGCCGTCGACGTCGCCGCGCTCGTCGCTTTCGTCGACGCGTTTGAGGTTGACGGCGCCGCCGGGTCACCGCCTCCGGGTGCCCCGGAGTCGTGGGAGATGCGGGGGACGTCGCGTGCGGTGGATCAGCTCACCGGGGCGATCGAGAAGGTGAAGCGCGCGGCGAACGAGGCTGTGTCTCTTCTCGATCCCGAGGGAGATGTCGACACGAGCGCGGCTTCCACCCCGGGCGGCAGCACGCTCAACCGCGCGTTGCACCGCATGAAGCAGAAGGCCGGCGTCGATCCCGTGCACCTCGAAAAGCGAAGCAAGGCTCACGGTTTGGTGCTGGAGGTGACCCAGGCTGCTGCTCTGGCTGTCATGCAGAGGGATCACCTCGCGGAGGTGCTGGCCTCTGAGCGCGAGCAGGCAAAGGTTGACGCGCAGGAATCCCTTGCATCGCTGCGCCAGGCCCTGAAGCAGCAGCGACTGATGTCCAGCAACATCGTCACCACGCCGAACTCCGCCATGAAGTCCGTCACGATCGGTGATGCAATCATCACGCCACGCGCGGCCGTCGACACGTCGCAGGAGCTGACCTCGGCACCCGCAGGTGATGCCTCCGAGCTCATCTCCAAGCTCCAGCGTGAGATTGCGGATATGCGCCGCAAAATTGCGAGTGATGCCGCCAAGACTGAGCACGAACGGACGGAACTGCAGTACATGTCCGCGGAGCACGAGCGCAATGCGTCTCGTCTTACCGCTGAGCTCGAGGCGGCGACCAAGGCTGCGGAGGTTGCGCAGGATATGGCAGTTCGCAGACAGAAGCAGGCAGCGAGTCTTGAGGCTAAGCATACCAGGCTGTCCATGGAGCTGTCCGCGACGCTGCAGAAGCTTCACGAGATGGAGAGGGAGGCGCTGGCGGAGGAGAGGAAACTCTCACTGTCATTCAGGCTGAATGAGCATAGGGGAGGTGTCATCTCCAACTCGCCCCTGGTTGGTACCCCCGATAGCCAGGAGCAGACTCACATGACCCTTGTCGGAACTCCTCTGGATCTCCCGCTCATCAAGACGGCCACAAAGGCCTCACCTGATTCTGCATCCTCAGAGCGGTCTCGGTCCAGGGCTGATTCGCCCCTGGTGTTCTCTTCGCTCGTGCGTAAAGTGTCGGCGACGCGGTCAGCTGTCGAGGCGGCTCTCGCTGTTGCGAAGGAGAAGGAAGCTGAACCTGCGGTTGACAAGGACGAAACCGCGGCGCTGGTCGAAGAACTTCGCACGCAGCTTGAAGCGGCCAGGGCGGAAGTATCCGATGTCCACGCGAGACTCATCGCCGCGGAGGAGAAGGCGGATGTCGCCACTATGGCTGCCGCGGCGGCGGAGGCGCGGGTAAAGGCTTCGATGAAATCCCCATCTCCGTCGCCCATTAGCGCGATTGAGAACAGTCCCGTCGTCCAGGATCACGTGGAAGAGGGGGTCGACGAGGTGAGTGATAACCTCGGCCTGGACGGAGATACTTACTTCAAAGATCAGGACGACGACGTCTCACCCGAGTCGCAGCGCCGAAACCTGAGCGACGCGCGCGAGGCTGTCACGGCTGCTGAGGCAGCGCTGACGTGGGCGCGTCGCGGCGAGGCTGCGGCGCAGGCTGAGGCCGACGCCGAGCGTAAGCTCGCTGCGGCGGCGCGCGCTGAGGCTGCTGCCTCTGCATCATCCCTCGAGAATGTTCGCTCCGAGTTGGTCGTGGCCCGTGCGACTGCCACCACCGCAGCGAACAAGCTCGCCGCCACCGTCGCAGACGCTGAAAATATCCGCGCTCAGCTTGCAGCTGCCCAAGCAGCGGAGGAACTTCTCGCTGAGAAGGTCGATAAACTTCAAGAACAGTTGGTTGAGGCAACTGCAGCGCGAGATGAGACGGAGCGGTTGGTTTTGGAGGAGTGCGAGAGCCTCCGTGCACAGCTCGAGGAGAAGGAAACGGAGCTATGCGAGTTGAAGACCGTGACTGCGCCGTCTGATGTCACCATGGAGGCGGAGGAGGCGTTACGAACCATGGCGGCAGTACCGGACGACCAAGAACCGGCGGCGGATGCCGACTTGGCAAGAATCAAGGCTGAGCTCGACGCGACCCGCGCTCAGCTCGCGGATGCACGCGCGGAAACGGAGAGGGTCAACAAGAGTATGAGGCAGTGGAAGGATCAACAGACAGCGGCAGTGGCAAGGTGGCGAGAGGAGGCTAGTGCCCGCACCGCCGCTGCCGAGGCTGCTGCCGCGGCCGCCAACGCGAAGGCTGCCGCAGCCCAGGCTGAGGCTGCTACGGCCAAGGCTGAGGCTGAGACTGCCTCTGTGATCAAGCATGGGGACGCTCACGATCCCTCCTCCATCGCGTCTCTCCTTGCCGAGAATCGGGAACTCATCGCTGAGGCTGAGCGTCACGCGTCGCAGTACGAGATGCTCGAGGTTGAGACCCAAGAGCTCCGCGCGAGATGCGAGGCGGCGGAGGAGGCCGCGGCTGATGCTCCACAGCTTCGTGCGGAGAACTACGATCTCGCCGTGAAGCACCGTGCCGGTCTGCAGCGCCTGCATGACGAGCTGTCAGCGCGTCGACAACTCGAGGATCGCGTGGAGGACTATGAGCGGGCCACTGCGAGACTCGAGGCAACCGTCGGGGAACTCGAAATCGCGCTGAAGGAGGCTCAAAAGATGTGTGCAGCGGCCAGATCGGCTTCAATTTCGGCCGCTTCAGATCGTGCCGCCTCCGAGGCTGCGGCCGCGCTGATGACTCCCGCCAAGGGGGTCAACAGCCAGAGCTTCAACGCCGAGAGCAGCGGTGGCTCATCTTCCTCCCCTGCATACGAGGGCCAGGCCACCGTTGCTGCACTTGCCGCCGCCGAGGCTGCGAAGAGTACGCTGTCCAAGGCTGTTGAAGCTGCGGAGCGAGCAACGGGTGAGGCTCGCGAGGAGGCTGCGCAGGCACGGGCAGAGGCTGCCTCTGCAAAGCAAGAGGCCGAGGCGCTCAGGGTGACAGCTGAGCAGCGACGCGCCGACCTCGCGGTGCTCCGCGACGAGTGTCAGTCCCTACGAATGAAGGTACTCGATATGGAGGAGGATGCAAGGGTATCCCCATCGCCACGAAAGGGTGGTATGTGTCTGATGAACGGCGACAGCCCGTTCTCCTCGATGAAGGCTTACAGCCGACTCGTCGAGGACGATGCAAAACAGGCGAATGATCCGGATGCGACTGCGCTCAGCATAAGCGCGGACACGCCGATGAGGTCCCCTGCGATGATTCCCGCTGAAGGTGGCTCGATGCAAGCTCTCGCACTCACCCCTCCCGCTTCGGATAATGTCGAGGAGGAGAAGAAGGCGGCTGCGTCTGTGAAGAAGTTGGCCGTGTCTCTCCGCAGCAAGGCTGAGATGCTCCTCGCGGCTTCGTCTGGAGCCAGCGTCGCGATTGAAGGCTCCTCATCGGTCGCGGGTCTCAACCAGCACGATCACCTGACGCACTCGGTGTCGGAACTCGTGCAGACGGAAGCGTGGTTGGATCAGGTCATCGCCACCACGGACAGGATCCGACACGAGAACCAGACCCTCAAGGAAGCTCTCACGGAGGCGAGGAAGATGGCCGAGGATGCCTTTGAGGCCGCGCAAGCGGTTTGCGCCGACGCTGAAGGAGCAAACGATCGATGCATCGCCGCTGAGGCCCGCGCAACGGCGGCCGAGTCTCGTGCGGATGAGCTCGAGAGCGCGACGGTAGAGTCCGAGTCGGCTCTGGCGGAGGCGCGCACCCAGCTCATGCAGGTGAAGGATGATTTCACCAAAATGTCTGCGGCGCAGTTCGAGGAGCTTCGAAAGAAGAACGTGGAGCTGGCGGAAGCCCAGGAGGCCCGTCGCGTCGCCGAGGCTGCATCGGTCAAAATGGCTTCTGAGGTTGCTGCGAGTTCTCCCCTGTCGCTCACCATTCGCAAGCCCGCCTCCACTGCGCTTGCCGTCTCGCCCAGCACGGCTCAATTCGGTGAGGCGCTCAGGACGCATACGGTTCGTCTCAAGGATGACGTCCTTCGGGCCCAGGCTGAGGTTGCGGCGCACAAGGAGCACGCCAAGCGCATGCAGCGCGAAATTGCCTTGCTCCAGAGTGACGTTCCATCCGCGAGGGCGAGGGTACTCGAGCAGCAACAGCTCAGGCTGGGGTCTTCTTCCGACCAGAATAAACTGTCCGTCTCACCCGCAGCTGGGACCAACATACCGCCGACTCCTCCTCCCATCGACGTCGAGGCAACGACAGCAGCGAACACCGCGGCGAACACCCAGGCGTCGAGCAGGGCTGTTTACTACAAGTCAATCGCCAAGAAATGCTACACACGGATGAAGCAGCAGAAGGACGCCTACGAGCTCCAGATTGCTGGGCTAAGGAAGCAGCTGGAGTTTGTGTCGAATGGATCGGTGAACATGACGAATCTTTCCTTTGCGTCGACAGTCGCCGGGGGACCGAGCCCGGCCCGTGGGAAGCACGGTGTCAGGTTCAGGCCGGACGTGGATGACGCCACCTTGTTGCACGATCTCTGAGTTGTCGAAGATAGTTTTACGTAACCTTTAAGCGAGCAGCGTGCGATAGTGATTACAAGCTAAAAGAGTGGGAGAACCCATCTAAAAATTTGCGAGCTCAGAGGAGAGCAGAACCCTTCACAGTCTCGTATGCGAGCATGATACCCATTCCAACCATAGCGGCACGGCCATTGAGAAGCTCCTTCTCCTTGGTGAACGGACCAGCCGCAGGGGCCTCCATGTTGGCGGTGTAAGAGAAGAGAGATCCGGCAATGATCATGGAGAAAGTGAGGAGAACGCCGAATGGGGCCTCGGCAAACTGCTGCCTGATGGTTTGGCCGGTTGCGATCTCGGCTCCCGCCGCGGCGACGAAACCCATCATCGCGGCGCGACCGTTCATGAGCTCAGGCCCGGAAGCGAGAAAGTTGGCGCCCTCGGGGGTCTTGAAGGCGAAAGCCTCGGCGAGGGAGTACTTGAGGGTGGAATCAGCGCCAGCCGCCGCGGCCCACTCGGGCAGCACGCCGGTAGCGGTGGACGCGAGGTAAGTGTCGCCAGCTTCCTTGGCGGCTTCGTATTCGGCGGCAGTTCCCCTCATGGCCTGGCCAGACTTCGAGGTCCAGAAGGCGGTCTCGCCGACGATCTCATTGGGACCCGCCTTGGCTGCGACTGTGAAGGAGCAAGTCGACGGGAGGAGTTAGTCGATGGCGTCGTTTCGAGCCCGTCGAGATGGTGTGGGGTATGGGTTCTTACCGTTTGAGCGGCCGCGGGAGACGTTGGTCGTCAGAGAGCGAAAGGCAACGGGGTTGCGAGTGACAGTGAAAGCGGACATGTTTAGTTGGTCTGGGTTTGCGGAGGGCGCAGGGAGGTGTGCGGCGCAAGGGATGTCTTCTCGTGGTAAGTTCCAGTGGAAAAGTTCATGGCGTCGACGTGGCCGACTGTAACGCCAAGAAACCGCCGCGTGGCAAGCGTACGACTTGTTAAAATTTGCCACGCGGAATCGAAACATTGGCGTGCTCTCTTTGCCACTTCACCAATGCTGCCGTCGCGTCCATCCCGGCGTGCCGACACCATGCGCGGCGGGTGTCGCGGCGCACGCATTGCATGGCGTCGAAAGATGAAGACATAAGCGCAAACCCTTCGATTAGCGATGAGCGGCGCGGCTCGGGGAGACGCGCTCTGCTGGCTGGAACAGCAGCGGGCACCCTTGCGATCGTCGACCTAAACGGAAGCGGGAAAGGGACATCCATTCACAACCCGCAGTGGTCGTGCCGATGCGGCGGGTGTGCCCTCGCGATGGCTCCAATCGTCGATCTTGACCCCGGGCTCGTTTCGAAGTATGATCTTCCCCGCAGCGACAAGCAGGACTACCTCTTCGCGAAGGGCATGGCGCAAGGGATGAAGGGATACGAGCAGGCCGTGAAGGATCGTAAGCAGAGGCTCTTCTCGGAGGTTTTCGCGCAATTACCCAAGGGAGTGGAGGCCACTGTGGTGGAGGTTGGACTCGGCACGTTCCCAAACGCGTCCTACTACTTCGAGGGCGAGGTCAAGTCGGGTCCGTCGAGTTTGGACCTGGTTGGGGTGGACCCGAATGATGCGATGGAGTCATACGCGACAGCCAACCTGGCCAAGGCGAGGTCATCGGGTTCGAAGCTGGATGCCCACCTCAGGATCGTGCATGGCGTGGCGGAGGCGCTACCGCTGCCTTCGAAGAGCGCGGACGCGGTCATATGCACTCTGACTCTGTGCAGCGTTGTTGATCCAGAGCGGGCGGTGGCGGAGGTACGACGAGTGCTCAAACCCGGCGCGCCGTTCATGTTCATCGAGCACGTGCTTAGCGAGGACGACCCCAACCTGGCGCAGCTGCAGTTGCGGTTTAATGCCATGCAGATAGCGATGGCAGATGGATGTCATCTGGACAGGAAGACCCTCGACGTCATCGAAAAGGCTGGCTTCTCCTCCGTGAAAGCTGAAAGGTTCTCCTTGCCGGGATTCGGGTTGATCTCGTCGCAGGTGGCGGGTATCGCTGTGGCGTAAGATAGGAGGTCATATTCGGACCGGTAGTGTAATTTTAAATTTAGCTAAAGACTACTTCGCGCTCCCTCTCACGATCCTGAAGAGCACGACGGGAATGTCCTTCACTCCACTTCGCCCGGATGGCAGGTGGGCACGATACTTTGAGTGACTTTGCCAAACCTTGTCATGGTCGTCGGAGCTGACATCGGCCGTGGACTTGGAATGCAGTTGTTCAATGACCAAATCCACTGCGAATTGCGGGACCAAGATCGAGACGCAACCGCCTGGATCGAGTACCTTCGCCGCGGCTGAGAGCAGTTTCTGGATGAAACGCTCATCCTTTTGCAGCTCCTCTGCAGTGTCAACGGCAGTATCGCACACCAAAGCGTCAATCTTCGGGTTCCCATCGTGAGAAAACTTGAGCTGCAATATGTTTCCGACGATACCCTCGGTTGACGCTTCCAAGGCCTTCCATCCCCCTCCGATTGTCGCTCGCACGGCGGACAACGCCACCGAGTGCTTTGCGGACGCCTTGGAAATAACAACGCAGACTGTGCCCTTCCCCTCAGAATTACGATCCGAAGCAATAGCGAGATGGGCAAGGCACCCACCAACGGACGGGCCAATAGAGAGTAACGCGTCTTCTGCGATATCAGCAGACCTCGAAGCCTGGCTCTTGGCAGCGGCGACCACCTCAGGTCTGTCGCTGAGTTTGAGGCAGACGTGGAGCTCATCCTGCGGCATCTGAACACGACAGAGTATCTCCAGCTGCCAGCCGTCCAGCTTTGCGGCGATGCTCCCCCGTGAAAGCTGCGTGAGTCTGGATGCCAACTTCCCGCAAAACGCGCTCGCCTTGTCCAACGTCTTCTTCGACCGATTCACGTAGAAGGGTATCGGGTCTGAGCTTTCTGTCTGTCTATGTCTCCGCCACGTGGACAAAGCCGTGGCCAAGGGCTCTTCCGCGAGGGCTGCGAGCGCCGCATCGCCGTTTTCGTCTAACCATGCTGCCCATGGCTCATTTGTATGTTTCGATATCTTCGCCACGACAATCGCCGTCTCCTCAGCAGCAGACAACCTTGCAAACGACGATTCCTCCCCGTCGTCGGCGGCGATAACCATCACGACCCGCTTCTCGCCACCCTTTCCGAGGGAGACGGTCTCGACCGAGGCGCGATCTCCGCGATATCCCGATATAGATGCGCGTACCTGATTTCTCAGGGGCACCTCGAATCCGCGCGTGGGGCGGAGCACCGCCCACTGCATGCCTGGTCCGGGCGTCAAAACCAACCCATTAACGGGGAGACGGTGTGTGTGCCATCGCGCCCACTTCGACTTCATGAGCCCACCCACGAGGCCGAGCTCGTGTCGTAGCACTCTGTTCCCATCAGAAGTGGACGGCCCCTTCCCGTCAACATCCTCCTCCCGGCCACGTTTCATCGCGTTGCTATGGGCTTCGCGGTATGCCTGAGGAGGAAGTGATTGTCTTTTGGAATAAAAGTAGTGCCGCTCAGTTTCGTCTCAGAGGGAGTCGCGACGAGGACATGGCGATCGAAGACATGGTCGACATCGCGCTCGAGACGGGTGCGGTCGACAATAGGGACGATCCACCACAGTCCGGGTCTAGGGTGGAGGGCGATGGACCCACACATACGGGTGACAGCACGCCGCTTGTATCCAGCATGCAGACGGTCGGAGGAGGTATGGTCGCCTTCGAGTTCTCTTCGGAGGGGGTCATCGGGGACGACATGGTGCTAGACGATGACCGCTGGAGGTGGCGGCACACCGTGTCATACTGGGTTTGCGTTTGTTACATCCTCGGTTCGATGTTGTTCGTCGCCGGCAGCGCGTTCTGGTACAAGCACTACGTGCACGAAAGCAGGGAGCGAGCTTTGGTCGTGTACCCATTTCTGCTGGGGTCGATACTGTTCACGCTGGGGGGCTACCTGGGCGTGTTCCAGGCCATCAACTTGGGACGGCGCGGGACGAGCAAGCTCTGGGAGTGGTCCCCGGAGAAGGACGGTTTCCTCGGGTACTGGTTTTACTTCGTCGGTGCGTTGGTATTCAACGTGTCCTGCATTGAGCCTCTTGAGCTGTTTGCGGACTGGCCCGACTGGCTGAAGAGAGAGATGGCGTGGGGGGCGGCGGAGGTGGGCTCCTTGTGCTTCATCGCGGGGGCATTCGTGGAGGTGCGCACCACCAAAAGTCTGAACGTGTTTGAGGCGGTGGAGAGCGGGCGATGGAGGAAGCTCCCGTTTTGGCTGAGCTGGAATAACCTATTCGGCGGTTGCCTCTTCTTCACAGCGGCGACGGCAGGCCGATGGGATCCGACGTCGCCGGGCTGGGTGTACACCACCTACCTCATCGGGTCGGTGAATTTCTTCATCGCCTCGAGCATCATGCTTTGGCTTTGGAAGGAGGAGCAGTACGGACTCGGGTTCATTCCGTCAATAAACCGGATTGTCCCTCTGAGGCCGTTGGAAGCAGGGAAGGGCTACCGCCAGGTGAGCCTGTGGCACTTTGCGTTCATACAGGTGTACATCACGCTCACGGGTGCGTCATTCATCGACTTTTGCTTCGCTACCCAGAGGTTCAGCGTGTACGAGCAATATCACGGGTTTGCGCACTTCCACGAGGCAGTAGCGTCGCTCATGGGAGTTTTCCTGGCTGTTGGTCTGCTGTTCATGGGCAGCGTTCTTCACACGACGCCGCGGATACACCCGTTCGACAAACTATTGTACTGGGTACAGGTGTACGTGGCGGTGAAACTGATCCAGATCCTGATCTCCATAGAGGAATACTATACCGTGGGGTTGAGTTCGGACGAGAAGGAGGCAGCAGGCTTGCCTGTCGCAGGCGGTTGCACGTATCCAAACTCCACTCTGGCGTAAAGGTAGTAGTTGCATCTAAGTGGTCTATTCTATGCCGCTAATAACATTCGAAGGCGGGGCGATAAATTCATAGCTTTCCCGTTTGCTCCCATCGCCTCTCGGCCTCCTGCTCCTCCCGATACTTGGCCAGCATCCCGTGGATCGTCTCGCATGTCAGAAATATCGATGCGTGCAGAGGAAATGCCCTCAACAGCGCCATCTCAAGGCCCCGCACGAATACCCCAGGTCCCTCCGCGCGCAAGCTCTTCATCGCGCAGTCCAAGAACCCGTTGTAAGTACCGGGTGGAAACGCCTGCATCCGCGATTTAATAACGTCCAGAGGGTACGTGGCCATCCACTGAACAACCCCCGCGCTGCCGCCTGCCAAGACTATGCCAGCCGTCTCGTACCCGGGCCCAGCCGCCTTCTCGCAGGCGTGCCGTATGGAATCGTAGGTGAGGAAGTACACCGCGCACTGAGGTATTTCTCGAGCCACGGTCGCGCCCGTACCCGTGAACCAACCCTTCAGCAGGCCGTGTTCCTTTGCCAACGTCGCCGCCGTGCGAATCGTCCCCCTGTACTTCTCCGGCACCTTGCCAGTCCCGCAGCTGGACTCGGCAACCTGCTGGACCGTCTTCACCCTCTCCGCGGGGCCTCGCACGAACGAGCTCGTGAACCCCGCTGCGGCTCCTCCCGCGAGACCGATGAGGTACGGGTCCTTCAGGAGCGGCGATCCCCCGCTACCGCCCAGCTCGCCCCTCAGAAGGCGCACCACCTCCGTGTGGGTTGTGAATGCGACGGCGTTGATGAGACCGTACGCGACCATCGGCGCGCCAATTCCGCGGTAAAATGCCATCGGCCCTTCGCGCTGCATGAGCGAAGATACGGTGCTCACAGCTGAGACCGGAGGCGCGTTCACTCTGGCTTGCATCCTTATCTTAACGGTGTCGATAGGGTGCACGACCAGTAATCCCGTCATACCTGCGATCTGGCCAGCAACCGCGTGGGCCCACGCGGGGGCGTTCTCCTTTACGTCCCCGGGCATCTTCCCGACTCTACACGCGCCGGTTCGCGTCTCAGATCGCGCTGACAACGGACGAAGTATTACTGAGCGCGGTCATGGGGCACGCGAAGAACCTGGCGGCGGTGCTGTCCCGAATGATACTCGTATATTCCACCTGAGACACCAAAAAACCAAATACCTTCGAAGGCGGAGCAGATAACGTGACGGGTGCGGGAAGAGCAAGCACTAGCAGGCGCCGCAATGCTGCCGCTCGCGCGTTTAGCACCCGCCCGTGTGGTCGCCCGACCGACTCTGTGCGTCAAAAGTCGGCGTGGAGTGACCGGGGTGTCCATCGCCGATGCAACAGGTGGCACTCGCCCAGCGATCTGTTTCCCATATGGCCCCATCCCGGTTGGTCCGCGAGTGAGGTTCCCGATCGCTCCCAACCGAGCTGTTGGGCCCGAGGCGGTGACCGCGGCGGTGACAACGGTCGATGCCTTCGGCGTGAGTGCCGAGCAGTGGGAGCTGATCGAGGGGAACCTGTTCGGCGCGTCCCTTCTGCCGTACCTCGTCTTCCTATATTACCTCGGGATGCCGGAGAGCAAGATGCCGCCGAGGGCGCTGTTTGGGTTCAAGTTCCTCCTCGTGTTCGTGTTTGGGACCATTCCGTGCGCTATTTACGCTAAGCTGGTGTACAACGACATACTCGCCAACGTGGACTGGCTCCACGGACCCGCGGAGTCCCTGCTCACCATCACAAATCTCCTCATCGTCATCGGCTTGAGGGAGGGGCTGAGGGACGTGAAGGGCAGCGACGGGGGAAAGCGATCGAAGGTGAGCTCCGTGAGCGGCGCGCTCCTGGGCTGGAGCGCGGCGGTCACCACGGCGACGCTCGCGGCGGTCGCGGCGGGAGCGGGCGGGGGCGTTGGGAACGTCGCGGAGGCGGCGGAGTCGGCGGCGTCCATTGCCCCTGCCGTGGGCGACGTGGCGGCGTCGTTCTTCAGACACGCCGAGCCCGCCAACGCGCTATCGCTGCCCACCTGGGTCATTCACGTCTCTAGTCTTATCGAGTGGCTGGTGGCCATGGGTCTGATATGGGAGTATGCGGACGCGACAGGGAATCAAAAGTACAAGGGTCTGACTTGGGGAATGGTGCCGTGTCATGCGAGCGGCATTGCGGCGTGCACGTTCCACTTATTCTATAACAGTCCCGCACTGAACTCCGTGGTGGCCACTCAGGCGGGACTCACAGTGTTGGGAAACACGACGATCGCAATAGCGGCCTACCGCATCGCCATCGAAGGAGGGGCAAAGAACACGCTGCCTTGGGAGGAAGGGTTCGTTGCTCCTTGGAAGAAGAATGACCCTATCGGCGTGACAACGGACGCGAAGTTGGATGAGGTCGGTTCCGAAGATTTTGCGGCGAATATCGAAGAAGGCGCTACGGCGAAAGAGGGTGGACTGGCGGGATGGGAAGACCTCGGCAAGGTATGGGCGGGAGATTCAGACTTGGTGCTTATATTGAAGCTCGCATTGGTGTCCACCGTTGTTTCGGCGGCAGTGAAGTGGGGTTCGTTGGAGGTGGACTTTCCCTTCGAACCCAGCGTGTGGCTGGCATTCACCCTCATCTTCGGACCGACGGCACTGAACATGATCAAATGGCAGCAAATATCTGCGGAGGAGAGCGCCGCACGATGAAGGCGTGTGAGAAAAATGGGGTCTGAATTTTCAAAGAACCCTGCTAAGATTAGTTGTTACTCTACCTCTTTTGGTTTGATGCCGAGGAAGCCAGCTTCCCGCCGGCCCAACCGACAGTCGGGATGACGGATGCGGACCTCCCCTTCGGCACCGTGACGTCGCCCTCTCGTTTTAACAGGGAACCCCTGAACGATGCGAGTGCCCGCTTCGCCCTCTCATGGCCCCGCCTAATATTCGCTGCGATGTCATCCTTGCACCCTCCAACAACACCCGCGCCAGTGGTGATCAGCCGTCGAGACAACGGGGCGACCAGAGGCTGGGCTGCGCTGGCCACCCGCATCAATATGGTTCCCGCCTCCGCGGCCGCGCCCGCTTTCGCCGCCGCCATGCCAATGGTGGCTCCAGTGCTCGCCGCCGAGCTCGCTGTCGCACCCCCCATCCTCGCAGCCACTGAAGCTGCGGCGGCCATCAAGGCCGGGGGGATGCACCTGACGCCGACGCCGAAGATGATGGCCGCCGTCGACGCCTGGCCCACGCGGTCCCATATCGGGACGTTGTCCAGGTCTGTCACTGCGAGGATGGGCAGGAGCACTGCCAGCTCTGTAGCCCGGCGACGTCGCTCCTGATCGAGGGCGTTCTCCCCGCTGTCGTCCACTGGGGACAGAATTTTTTTGCCCCAAACCTCTCCCCGGATGTACTTGCTGCACACATTTTCTACGCCGGTGCCGTATTCGCACAGGTCATTGACGTAATGTCGGCAGTCGTTCTTGTTCACAGAGTACATCGTGTTTCTCCCGGTGTTGAACTCGCGGATTTCATCCAGGGTCAGATCGGTGGTCCCGACGAGGTACGTTCCTCCACCTTGCGGCATCTCGTCGATGATTTTCTCCCGAACGTGACCCGGTGTGGCGCCGCCCGATCCTTCCTCTTTCTGGCCGGTGGCCATGCCGGTATCATTCAGGAAGCGGCTCGCGACGTCACCGCCGAACGGGCCAAAGTCCAACTGCCACAGCTCGCCCCGCTCCGACCGGTACAGCGCGAGGTAGTGGCACACGCCGCCGGTGTACAGCGCATCCTTCGCGCTCGGCGGGAGGCGCCCGATGAAGCTCCTGTCTTTTCGGAACGGCCTCGTGGTAATGTACAGCTCTGGCTGAACCCACGGCTGCTGCTCGTCGTCGTCGTCGTCGAGCGCCGATGACGGCTCGTCCTCATACTCGAAGACGGGCGCCCCGTCGCGAGCTCGCGATGACTCGTCGCTCCGCATCGTATCCCCCACCGATCCTACCGGTGGGCGTCTGCGATTCTCTCTCGATTTCGTCACGCACGCTGCGTTCGATATCCGGCGCCCGGTGATCGATCACGTGCGCCGCTGCCTCTGTCACGATTTCGGCGCGAACGAAGGGAACGAGAGGCGACGAGGCGTCGTCGGTTGTGCGCTACGGCATTCAGTCAGAGAAAAAGAAAAAGAAATGATGAAATGCAAAAATCAACAGGATTTAGGGCTAA
>CEPC01023583.1_pt1 | contig 18483 bp, 14 predicted proteins | sample 530651 | NCBI WGS metagenome assembly CEPC01 (sample SAMEA2620828, study PRJEB7988) | marine metagenome | biome: marine biome (ENVO:00000447); feature: deep chlorophyll maximum layer (ENVO:xxxxxxxx); material: "saline water (ENVO:00002010), including plankton (ENVO:xxxxxxxx)" | depth 65 m | reverse complement strand
CCCGGCAGCCAGGATAATGCGTGACTAAAAAATCGAGGCCGCTGCTTCATGAGATCCTCAAGATATTTCTGGCGGCGGGGCGGTCTTGCGGGACACTCGTGGCGGCACACCAGACCCTATTCGAGACAAGATGTCGACCGTCGCTCTTCGTGTCACGACGTGCAAAGACAAGGGCGCGTCCGTTCGGGGTGCATCTCTCCAAACCCGGGTGAACCCCGCGCGATCCCCCAACCGCCCCTCCTGGACGCCACCCTCGTTCTCCGGCAGGAAGCTGGTCGCACTCAGAGCCGGCGACGATGAAGCCGGGTTCAAGAAGGCAAAGGACGACGACGAGGACGTGGGCGGGGACAACGCCGTGCAGGACGCCCTCGCCTCAGAGCTCAAGTTCCAGACGAAGCTGTACCAGGCGCAGCAGTACATCGAGGGGAAGAAGGATGAGTTCATCCAGAAGGGAGAGGAGGGCAAGGAGAAGTTGGACGCGGAGGCCAAGGTGTTCCGCGACAGGGCCAACCTCGAGCTCGGTTTGAAGGCGAGCGAGATTGACGAGCAGCTGGCCGAGATGCTCGACGAGACCGCGGCGGCGAGGGCGAAGAATGAGAGGGTGCAGGCTGAGCTGGCCGAGCTCGAGGAGCAGCTCACCGGGACGTCCAGCGGCAGGTTCCGCAAGGCCCCGCCGAAGACCGCCGCGCCGAAGACGATAAGCGCCATGAAGCAGGCGGCGATCGATAAGGAGGCGGCGGACGTGGACGCGCGCATGAGGAACACGCTGGAGGAGACGCAGAGGAAGAGCGCCTACACGCTCATCTTGCTTCTGTTGGTGGTGACGGACATCTCGCTCGTCGCGGAGGGCGCGTGGGACAAGTTCTTCGCCATCGGCTGCGTCATCGCGCTGGTCGGGTATCAGGCCAACAACGAGCGGCTCAACAAGTGATGCGGGTTGCGATTAAAAACATTTTACATTCGCTTAATCACGTCCTTGACGTCCTGCTCCGTGATTTCGTAGGCCCAATGCAGCATCGTTTGTCTCACGACAGGGGAAACGGTGTCATCGTCCCATCGCTTGTTGGCGTACACGCACTTCTTGCACAGGTTAGTTTTCCACCTCCCTTTTGCACCCGCGACGCCGACCCAGCGTGAGATCTGCCTCGCGTCGTCCTCAGTCCTCCTCCCAAGGTAGAAGCGGCAGTACCACTGAAACCACCCTCGGGGGTCCTGGGGGATGATCCAGCCGTGCTCTTCCCAGTACGCCTGGTCCTGACCCGCCACGACGCCGTACTTGTTTCTGTCCTTGTCATACCTGCGCGACCTGTATTGATCCGGCTTCAGACCCGCGAACCAGTCCTTGGGGAACTCCTCGTGCGTTATGTTGCATGGTCCCCTGATGCCCTGCTTGCCGCCGCGGGGGTGAAAGTAGCAACCACCCCACGTCCCAGCCTGAATGACCTGCTTGGGCGTGAGGTTCGGGGTGAACTCGGGATGATCCTTGAACACCAGTTTGCCGGTCTTCTTGTCCCGCACCCCCTCGCTCAGGTCCAGCGCCGGCTTGAACCCCTGCTTCGGAGCCTTCGGGTCATACCCCGAGCGTCGCTCCTTGGAGTATGCAGCCTTGGCCGCCGCGTTGGCGCGGACGCCGGGGTCCTCCTCCATAGCGGCTATGTCCTCAAAATCTTTCATTGTGGGCTCCTTGTAGCTAACTTCGCCGCGAGCACGGGAACTCCGGCGCGTAGGCTCGGCGGGTGCAGCCTTCTTAGCCTTGGATTCGGCACCGACGTTTGACTTGCGCTTTTTCGTCGCCACCTTCGATGCCGCTTCCGCGACGCCGAGCTCCTTCATTCGAATTGCGTTCGACTTGATCCGCGCATCTCGTTCCTCCTCATAAGGCGTCATCCCGTCGTCGGATTTGGTCCCTTTCTTCTGCGGGATGAAGGGGTTGTCAGGTCAGGAAACGGAAGAGCTCGGGTTGAACCACGTCATCCCACAGAAACAAGATGGGCACGGTCGCTAGAAATGCCGGTCCAAGAAGTAGATATGGACGCGTAGACTGTCGAAGTATCGGAGTTCAGGAAGGGTTGAGAATTGTACGCGTCGACGCGTGACTTACCGCAGACGGCATGGTGACGCTGGGTGTGTGAGCGAAGTGTGAGACTCGTCTCGCGCTTTTTTCGGAAAGGATAAAAGTGGAGCCTCGACGAACAAAAGTGCGGGGAGTCAACGGTGGACAGGCAACTTACGTGACACACACGTCTCCAGCTTGCTTCTCCACGTTACTAGCTAGCCTGTAAACTAATAGAGCTTCTTCTTTCGTCCTTTGCTAAACGGCAGCTTCTTCGAAAAGGAGACGAGCCACCTCTCCGCGCGGGTCCCCAGGGTCTCCTTCCTCGCCCGCCGCAGGTCCGCGCTCCTCCTCCCGTCCCTCACGGCGTGCCACACAAACAGGTAATAGCAGCCGACGGCGGCGAAGACCACGATGAGGACCAGCACGTACCCTCCACCTCCCGCGACGGCGTGGTGACTTCCCAGTACGCCGAACATGTCGCGCACGCCGTCGCAGGTGAGCATGTCGCAGTGGTGCCGCGTGAAGTACTCCCTCAACCTCGCCGCCGTCCCCGCGTCGCCGTCTGGGCCCCCGCTCGTTGGGAAGCACCCGCTCATGAGCACCTCGCAGAAGTGCCTCAAGCCCCTCATCCGCTCCTGGCTGCACCTCGACCTGCTCGCCGAGGACCCGACGGTCTTACGAAGCTCCGGATGTTTCCACGCCTGATGCTCATCGCACCGCAGCACCTCGCAGTAGTCCGCGAGGCAAACGTCGGCGCCGGGTGGGACCTTGTCCATGTGCCGGTTGTCCATGTGCTTGTCCACGTAGTACTCGTTGTAGAAGGTCTTATCGGAGTACAGGCTCTTATACTGCGTCCGTCGTACCACCTCCTTGTGCTTCTCGTGCTCCAGATACATGTCCTTGGAGCGATCGAACGGGCAGTTGGGGGGAAGGCGGTAGCGATTCCGATCCGCGACGGGGTGGAAGAAATCGTCGAGCACCCCGCGGGCGTGGCGGGAGCGCTCGCGCGAGCACGCGGGTGCGGTCCCGCCCGCGGTCCTCACCGGAACCCCGACCTTGTCGGAGGCGACAGACGCCGCCGCGGCCGCCAGATTGACCAAAATCAACCACGCGACCAAGCCGCGTGCCCCCATCTCGCCGCGCACAACACAACTGGAGGTGGAGGAGGCGAGTCAACCGTCGCGTTCCAGGTTCAAATAAAGATTTTGTTTGCGACGGGCGCCGGAGGGCGCAGAGCTAAGATCGCGCGCGGGTGCACTCGAGATGTCGACTGAGAAAAAGGAAACGGAGCCCATCTCCGAACAGGAGGTCATCAACACCTACCAGACCCTGCGCGAGGAGGTGTCGCAACTGTTCAGGCAGCTCAACAAGCTGAAGGACGAACAGACGGAGCACAAGCTGGTCATCGACGCGATCAAGGATCTCGACCCAAAGCGCAAGTGCTTCAGGCTTATCGGGGGGGTGCTGGTGGAGCGCACGGTGGAGGACACGCTTCCCGCGTTGACCAAAACCATGGAGAATCTCACCAACGTAATCGAGAAGTACACCGAGCAGCGCGACGCCAAGATCGAGGAGGTTGAGGAGATGGAGAGGAAGTACAACATTCGCGTCAAGGGTGATGTTGGACCAGGCGACGAAGGCGGGGATGAGGAACGCGGTGCCACGCAGGGAGTGCTCGCCTGAGTGTTAGACAGAATAGGAGTTGTAGTGGCGAATCATAGTCACAAGAAGAGGTGGCCCCTCGTCCCACCAACGATCCCTAGCCTCCAGTTGCCTCCTGGGAACGATAAGCCTTCAGCAGGGTTATGTTCAGTCCTCATTCGGGAGGTCACCCATGAGCGCGTACGGAGTACTGAAGACATCGACTAGAGCATTCTCTCGCCTGGGTCGTATTAACAGTCCCCATCGAGTGCGGTTTCATCGCCGCAACGCCATGCCCACTGTCGGTGCGATCGTCGCCGGCACTGGCGAAACCGTGAGGCTGTTGGACATCTTGAGCACGTGCGTCGATGCAGCGCAGAAAGGGTGTGAGGAGATCAGGGCGGTTCAGGCGCGTCGCGCCTCGAGTGGACAGCTCGCGAGCACTATGAAAGACATCGATGACCCAAGGTCAGCTCTCACAGAGGCAGACTTAAATGCCCAGAAGGCTGTTGTGGACCGGATCCGGGCGACCTGGCCGAACCTGAGGATCGTCGGCGAGGAGGACGAGGACGAGACAAACGAGGTTGACGTCTCCGATCCCGAGCTTCAGCTCCGGCGAGATCTCTGCGACGTCTCCTCGTCTCCGTCGCTTGCGGGATGGTCGGAACCCGTGGAGGTGCTCACCGTCTTTGTGGATCCCGTGGATGGAACCAGAGAGTTTGTGGAGGAAAGGCTGGATGCGGTGCAGTGCCTCGTCGGCGTGGCGTGCAGGGGACGAGCCGTCGCGGGCGCGATAGGTTTGCCGTTCCCGGGAGGTACGCTGTCGGAGCCGACGTCTGTGGTCTGGGGTATCGCGGCACCCGGGGCGACGTCGGGCGTTACGGGCATCGTGGGTGAAGCGCCCAAGCGGCCCCGACTCTCCCCTGAGACAAAGGGCGGGGTCGTGTGCATCACAGGTGACTCCAAGAACGCCAGTCTTACAGCGGCTAAACGTGCCGTGGATGCCGCCGGAAACGCCATGATTGGTGGTGCAGGCAACAAAATCCTCGCCGTTGCTGAGGGTCGCGCGGAGGTGGCCCTCATGCACTTTGGCACCTCGCTGTGGGACACGTGTGCCCCCGAGGCCGTGCTCCGCGCTGCCGGAGGTAAAGTTACTGATCTGTTTGGTGCACCGCTCGTACACGACCCGTCGCGACCGGGAGGTTTGATAAATGACCTCGGAGTTCTCGCCACGGGTCATGATATCGCCTCTATCGACGCCAAGGGGCGGGATCACGCCGCGATGGCCGCTGCGATGAGATCTGATGAAGGACTCAGGGAAGCGCTCCTCAAGCGTTTTACTGGGGAGGCATCAAATACACCTGGAGCAAATGAGGCGCAGGCGACAGACATCGCCCGGTCACTCGAAGGCGCTCCACTCGAAGCCTCGTGGGTGGGAGAGCGCATCGCAGAAACGCTCTGCGGTGGACAAAACGACTTCACGCTCAAGGGGTATGCCGCGCCGGAAACTTCAGCCATTCGTGGATTGATGTCTGACGCATGCAGGCTCGAACTCGTTTGGGACGGTGAAGGATCGGCTTCTGGAATGCCCTCGACGGTGTTCTACAAGAAGGTCAATCTCGGTGACCTCGAGTACGCGAGGACAAAATCAGTGACGCAGCCAATGAAGATTGCACGCGACGTCAAGTCTGCGGGGGTGGAGGCGGCATTCCTCGCCTGTGAGCCTGTCGCCTCCGCATTGGCTGCTGCTGGAGTCAAGGTTCCACGTTGCTTCAACGCGGACCTCCGACCGCGGGAGGACGATCCAATTGAGTCTTCGTTCGCGCTGCTGCTCGAGGATTTTGCTCCACATCAGGGATGGCGGTCAGAACGGCTGCTCTCCCGTTCACAGGCTCGCGCCGCGCTCACGGCCCTTGCTCGGCTTCACGCCACCTTTATGCCCGCCGCCGCTGCTGCGAGGACCGATGGCAAACCCAATGAAGACGTACTCCTTGCAGGTGCAACCGCGGCGATCTGGCCGTCAGGGGCGTACTGGCAACCCGATATGCAACCCGCAAGCCAAATGACAGAACTTGCCCAAATCTGGCGAGATATTCACCTGCCCAACTTTGAGAAAGCATTTGCCGCCGAACTCCCGAAAGACGTGGAGTACGCATCGCTGGGCGACAGGCTGCAGAAGGTGGCCGTATCCGTAGGGGGCGAATCGCACCCTTTTGGACTAGACGCCCCGTCGGGTGGAGAGTCAGAAGGCTGGGCAGCTAGGTGGCGAACAGTGATTCACGGGGATGCAAAGTCCGCAAACATCTTCCTGCGCGAGAACCCTGATGAGAAGGACGGCTGGGAGGTCGGCCTCATTGACTTTCAATGGATGGGTTTTGGTCTGGGTGCAGTTGATGCTGCGCACGTCTTGTGCGCATCGTGTGATCCGGAAGCTTTGGGATACGATGAGACCGGGAAAATCGTGGACGAGAGAGCCGGGTCGGCTTTGCTCGATCACTATTACTCCGAACTCATTACGGCTCTCACCACAAACGGGGCCGCGGCATCAGTCGAAGAGGCAGCGGCAACGTGGACAAGAGAGGAAGTTCAAAATCAATACGAGGCCGCCGTGTTGGACATGTGCCGCGTTGTTTTTGGCTATCAGTGGGTCCGAGTCAAGGCATCACCAGAAACGCTGGCAGCCAACTTTGACTCGATGAACCGCAATTCCTACAACAAAAGTCTTCCCAATGCCATGTGGCTGGTGAGAGAGTGTGATGCTCTGCTGAAGAAGCGCGCTGGTGCCCAAACGTCACGATCGCACCGTTCTTCTACCCATTAGCTACTAGACTAATATTACCTTGTTACCCACGTCTACCTGTTCTTTGATTTACTCAATAGGTCCTGGAAGGCCAAACGATGTTTTTTCCCACCTTTCATAGCCTTTGGCTTTGCCGCTGCAATCTCTTCCTTAGCTGCAGCGATAGCCTTGGCTCGCCCCCCATCGTCCGCAAGGCGCACGACGGCTGTTATCATGCTATTGTCGTCGTCGATGGCCGCGCGAAGCAGAGGATCCTCCACAGCGTCCCTTGAGTCCTGCCACCCAACAGCTGTGAGCGTGGCTGGCTTCGCTGGCGATGAGAACCTCACGAGCTCGCTCAGTTCGTCCCTGGTGAAACGTCCGACGTCGGTCTTGCCGCCGTCACCTCCGATAGATTCACCGCCATAACCCGCTGCAGCCGCCTCCCTGAGTTTCAGGAGCTGTCGCTGAAATACCTTCTCCTCCACGGTGCCCGCCGCCAGCAGGCGATAGATGGTCACAGGGCGTGTTTGACCGTCGCGCCAAACACGTGCCATCGCCTGGTTGTCATGTGCGGGGTTCCAACTCGTGTCGAACAGCACGAGCCTGCATGCGCCGACCAGGTTCAGCCCGGCACCACCCGCCACGCACGAGAGCAGCATCACGCGTCCCCCTCGGCCGGCGTTGAAGTTACGAACCAGTCCAGACCTGGCATCCGGTGGGACACGACCGTCCAATCTGTCGGTGGTCAGGCCAAGCTCAGCGCACAGGCCCGCGGCGAGATCGAGGGCAGCCGAGAACCCGGAGACAACCACCATGCGTTCTCCATCGCCGGAAGAGTTCGAGGCCATCTCTCCAAGAAGCGTCCTGAGGGTTGCCAGCTTGCCAGAACCCTCGACACCCCCACTGTACCCTGATGGGACACTGGAAAAGAGCTTTGCATGCAGATCATCCGCGTCTTTCGTGGAGCTGCCCGCCAAAATTTCGCCCTCATCGCTTTCATCTCCATCGCTTAGTCCTCCGTTATCGTCTTCTTTCTCAATGCGGGCCTGCTTGCTGGGTGGGGACTCGTTGTCACAACCACCTTTACTGCCTCTCTTTGACTTCGCCGACGTCTTTTTCACAACCTGGTCGACAGAATTTGCCAACTGCCTGAGAAGGCCAATCGCACACAGGGCTGCCGCGGTTGACCCAGTTGAGGCACCCGCCTTTCCTTCACTCCATCCTTGCACGATTTTTGCTCCTTGCTCGTACATTGCACGCTGCATTTCCGTGGGTTTACAGAAGACGACCATCTCCGTCTTCGCCGGAAGATGTGCAGCGTTGATGGACGCCTCACGTCGCAGCACCCGCCCCGCGGTGAGCCTCGCCAGCTCATTGACCGCACGTTGCGCCTCCGCCACGTCGGCTGAAATCGCATTTGGCTCGCTGCCTCGTTGGATCGGCGCTGTGAACCTGCGATGAAATTCCGCTACCGGCCCCAGCAGCCCCGGGCACGCAAAGTCCATCACCGCCGCGTACTCATCCAGGTTGTTCTGGATTGGGGTGCCGGTGAGGAGGACGCGGCGCGGCACGTCAACTGCGCGCAACGCCGCGAGGGTCTGCGATCCCTGCTGAGCGTTGCGCAGTCTGTGCGCCTCGTCACAGATCAGAAGGTCGGGCTCGGCTCTTGCGGCGATTAGCGAGAGTCGGCGCAAGGTCTCGTAGGACGTCACCAGGACGGGCCAGCAGTCGAAGGCGCTCTCCGTGCCCGGTTGCGTCCCTCGCCTCCATTTCTCGTAGGCATCCGCTGCGTCCACCCCGCCACCTTCTGCCAGCGCGGCTTGCGCACGGACACCCCCAAGCCACTTGTTGAACTCCGCTCCCCACGCCCCCACCAGCGATGCTGGGCACACCAGCAACACCCGCTTCGCGGTCGGCACCCCGCGCGGTCCCTGCTTCAGCATGGTCCACACCAGCGCGATCGACTGCAAGGACTTGCCGAGTCCCATATCATCCGCCAAGAGGCACCCCGTGTGAGGGCCAGCGTCGGGTTCCAGACCGTGCAAGACGCGATACATCCACCGGACGCCCTCACGCTGGTGCGGACGCAACTTGCCCGCGATGTAAGGATCGACGACCACGGCAACACCCGGGCTTCCGTCTCCCGATAGGGCCTCAGCCTCGGCCGCTGTGCACAACACGAGCGCCCCCGGATCGTCGGGATCGTGCAGCGGCTTCGGAGGATGTCGCATCTGCATGGTGACCCGCTTGGTGGGGACCGCCTCCGCCATCGGTGGCTCCTCGGGCGTCGCAGGAACGACTTCCTCGGTACCACGGATCGAACAGGGAGTCGCCATCACGACCGGAGAGGCGAGCGACTCGTCAGCCGAGTCGCCTCCGTCACCGGGTTTACTACGAGGAGGCGTCCTCATCGCTCCCACCGCGGTGTGATCCGCCATGTTTCACCCCGGCTGCGCTTCGAGGATTGAAGGCGTACACGTAGACTACGTTTTCGACAAAGTTCAAAATGTCTAACTTTTTTCTATGACGCTCTCGATAAAGGTCTTACAGCTGCTCCAACTCTGAGATGCGGCCCTGGCATCGTACTGGAAGCCCGAATCGAAATCTTCGTCCGTCGTCTTCTCTGGCCGAGTGAACGCGTGCTTGGCCCCAGAGTACACGTGCAAGTCCCATGTCATGCCCAATGAAGTCAAGCCGTCGAGACACTCCCTCAACTTGTGCTCGTCTGTGAAAGGGTCACTTTCACCGTGGAGGATGAGCGCATTCGGAGGTTTGCCTTCACCACTCTTCGTGAAAATTGAGGGATGGTCGAGGACCCCGTGAAAAGATACCACGCCACGAAGTCCTTTCGCTGTGTTCGCCCTCGCAAGATCCAGCACAGCCTGCCCACCGAGGCAAAAGCCCACAGCAGCCACGCCCGAGGTCTCCTTCACCACACTGCTCTCGTTCACAAGCGCATCATAGGCCGCCTGTACTCGCTTAGCCAGCCTCCGCCTATCGTCGCGCAGGGGCTGCAATATGCTGTTGCGTACCTCCTTGTCGAAAACGCACTGACCCGCGCCGAACAAATCTAGGGCCATTGCGGTGTAACCAAGGCGAGCCAAGCTTTGGCAGCAAGAGGTTATGAAATACTCCTGCATCCCGATGGCTGTGTGAGCGACTAGAACGCCGGGCCGAGGGCCCTCGGCGGCCACCTTTGCGGCATCCCACGCCATATATGCTTCGAGGGCGATATCTCCATCTCGATACGAAAACGTTCGGGACTCCACCTCTCCTTCCCCCTCAACCCCCCACGGAAGCATTTCGAGCGGGATCCCTGCGTCGAAGTGCATGCTTGACGCCTCTGCACACGTCCGACCTCTCACAGCCCGCACAGGACGACGATACACCCGCGAACTGGCTGCGAACGAATGTGATATAGACACCGCCTTATTCGCACAAGCCATCCGCAAGCTTATGTCGGCCGTGTGCTGACGAAGGTGACGGGTCGCTAGTGAACCACAGAATCTAAGGTAAAGGGGCAAAGCCCAAAAAACCAACAACTTATTCTAGCCAAGTCACCTCCTCTGTGATCTTGGGATGTAGGAGTTCGTCAACGCTGTTCACAAGGCGCAACTCTCTGCACCCAATACCCGACTTCCCTGCCGCCTCTGCAACCGCCTGCGCCGCTGCTGTTCTTCTCAACACCCCCTGTAAGCTTGCCACTGCCATCTCCGCCGCGCGCCCGAGCTTATCTGGCATCTTCGCCGTCCACGCAAGCAGCAGAGCCGCGCACAGGTCTCCCGTCCCTGTGAAATAGCTCGGAATGCGCGGCACGACGATGCGGAATCGCTGTCCGCATCTCTCAGCCTGAGGCTGGCTCGTGCTACCTAGGAGCGTGATGGTGGAGGAGGATGAAGCGCTGTGGTCCAGGTCCAGGCTTGTAAGCACCACGCTCGGCGGTCCCACTTGATGGAGAGATGCGCAAGCGGCCAGCGCATCTTCTTCGCTCCCGATGGTCATCCCCGTCAACAGCTCCGCTTCAAACTGATTGGGAGTCAGCAGCGTGGCGAGCGGCACGATCTCCTCCCTGTATATGGTGGTCAGCTCTGCCGGGACGTACAGCCGCCCGTTGTCGCCCAGCACCGGGTCACAGACGTACACGAGGTTGGGGTTGTACGTACGCAGCTTCCGCACCAGCCTGGCGACCGTCCTGAGCATGGAAGCTGACCCGATGTATCCCGTGAGTAGATGCGTATATCCCTCAAGCAGGCCGTTCTGCTCCAGGCCCTCCACCAGACTCTGGAGCTGCTCCCCGGTCATGACCTCGCCTTTCCAACAGCCGTACCCGGTATGGTTGGAGAACTGCACCGAGAGGATCGGGTCCACGTCGAAGCCGTGGAGTTGGAGGGGGAACACCGCACACTTATTACCGACATACCCGGACACCACGTGCGATTGTATTGTAAGAGCACGCCCGGTGCTCGACGAGACGTTCATCTGTGACCCGTCTCCAGAGCAGGTTGCTGACGCAACAGCAACGCTGGTTTTCGTGGACGATGGGTGTCGTAGACGATGGGGAAGGAGCGACCTCGATGTCGCACGACCACCCAGGGGACGTCTAAACACCCGTGGACCTCCGAGTCCTAGGGACACGTGCACGTCAACAATTGTCGTGGCGCTCAAACGCGATCCCCCCGCGCGGAGGACAAGTGGGTGGGGGAGTTCCGGATTGCCAAAGCGCCCAGTCGAAAATTTCGGGCTGTCGGGTTTTGGGCACGAAAAAGGGTGGCGTGGGACAGAGCCGGCAGGGACCCCGCTGCGGCCGCCATGATGAGTACATCCGCACAGGGCTCGTTGAGAGTACTCCATTCATTTGGATCACATCGTGGAGCAAGTTGCTCGGCTCCGAGGTGCACACGCCCATCGAAGCTGAAGGGGTGCCGAGTGAGGTGCCGAGGCGAGGAGGAAAAGTTATCGGATGTGCAATCGGCTTGGCTGGACGTCTCCCCTCTGCCGTTCCTGGCCACGCTGCCCGCAGTGTCGGCTTCCGCCGCGAACGCGATGGATGCGGCAGATAATCTGTCCGCGACGACAACTTACGTACCTTCCGCCATGGACGCTGGCGATGGCTGGGCGCAGTTCGTGGTGCTGATGGTCACCGCTTTGTGCGGGTTGGTGGGGATGAAAGTGAGCTTTGATGGTGAGCAGACGGCGTCGCAGGACGCGATATCGGAGAGAGTCGCCAAGCAGGTGGCCGCCATGGAAACAGCGGAGACGATTCCCGTGATCGGTGTACCGTTGGGCGATTTGAAGGACCGTTTGGCGGTGTCCGGGACTGCGTCTTCGCTGGACACCGATGGATTGCTTCGTATCGACGGTGTGCTCTCCCCAGACACCGCCAAAGCACTCCTAGCCGAGGTGAATGCCACGCTCGAGCGAGAGCTGGCGCGCGCAGGAAAAGGCTCGCTACCTTCGGATTCCTTTGGAAACGTGTACTGCAAAGGGAACCGATACGACCTGAAGCTTCCCCTTCGTGGAGTTGCAGAGGCAGCTCTCAGGGAGGCTGTTTTGAACATGGGCCCAGTGCTTGAGAAGGTGGCGGGAGGAAACACCGCCAAACTGTGCGAATTCGCCGCGTTAGTTTCGGATCCAGGATCAACGAGACAGCCCGTGCACCCGGACACGAATTACCGCCGTGACAGGTGTGTGGTGACTACGTTTGTGGCCCTGCAGGATGTTGAGTCAGACATGGGGCCCACCGTTTTCATTCCTGGCAGCCACACCGCGAGAGCACATCTCGCGTTCAAGGAAGCCAACGAGGTGGGGGGACCAGCGCTGGCGGCCCCAAACTGTGTGGCAACTCTACGTACCGGGGATGTGTCGATGTTTGACTCTCGCCTGTTGCACTGTGGTGGGGGTAACTCTTCAAATAAGCGGCGGGTGTTGTTCTACTTTTCATTTGAAGTTAGCGGCAAGGAGAACCCCAACTCTGGCTTCAGTAGCATTCGGGACGAGCTGAGGGGCACGTTGACCCTACAGGATCTTCGTAATCAGCCCATAGTCGAAACGGTTTCTTAGATGTCACATCCTTATTGTAATTCTATGAACTACTCTACTACGAAGGTACCTTCGTAGCTAGCTAGTCTACCTTCAGAATGCTGCCCAACCTCCCCCTACGGAGCTCGAATTTCCTTCAGGCACAACAGTCAGAGTCGGTTGCATCAGAGGTGGAGGCGTCGAAACATTTGTGATCGGAGACGCCACAGTATCTTCTTCTTGTTGTTGTTGCTGCTGCTGAAATTCAGGTGGAGGTGGAGTCGATGAGGTCTTTTCGCGCGCCCAACTCCCCCACGCGAGCTTGACAGTGTCGAATCCTTCATCCTCGAGGTCAGACCAATCTCTCCACGTTGGCAGCTTGGGGACCTGGTTTCCTGATGCTCCCTCTGCGTAAAGGCGAAGCTCCGATAACTTGGCTTCGAGCTGCATACGCTGCTGAGAAGCCCGCCTCGACGCATCAAGATGTGGACCCAAGGCTGCCTCAGCCGCTGCAACCTGTGCTCGCAATGCTTGCAAGTCGGATTCCAAAGCTGCCTGCACGTGAGAGACGCCACCACTCGCCAAATTCGCTTGTTCCGCTTGCAGCTGCTGCAGTCGCTGCAAGAGTTTTGCCTTTTCTGCCTCTGCGATAGCGGTGCGTGAGTTGGAACCATCCAGATCGCCTGACACTTGCTCCACGGCTGCCGTCACCTGCTCCACCCGTTGCCGAAGTTCGTTCACCTCCCTTTCAGCTCGTTCAGCCCTATCGGCAGCTTCCACCAAGTTCGCATCACATCTACGCTGGAACATCACGAGCTCTTGTAGCTTCTGAGATAGAGTTGCAGAATCCACCTTTGCCTGCATCGATATTTGCTCCTTCGCATAAAGCTGCTTGTCTGAAGCCTCTGCATCTGCCCTCGCACTTTTTAATCTGTCAACCTCTGGGCCGCTGGTACCCGAGAGATCCAGATCTGCGGGACCTCGAAACGTGTATCCGGCTTCCACGGCTCCACTGGTTCCAGTCTCACTGATCGGAGCGCTGATACCCAATGTCACTGGCACGTTCGCAGCAGCTGTTGGCGTGTTCGCAGCTGGTGGCGTAGCGCCAGCGCCCATCACATCACCACCTTGTGCTCCAACTCCCATATCCATGCCAGAGATGGATGGCAACGATGTGCTCACGCCACCGCTGAATAAATCAGCGTCCTGCGCAACTTGTGGTTGCTGTTGCTGCTGCGGCTGCTGCCCCTGTGGCACAGGTGGGAACTGCCCAGGCGGCAAGCTTGAAGGCGGCTGGCGCCCCTCGCGAGCTCTCTCGGTGAGATATATCGCGGTCACAAACTCCTGAAAATTCAGGACTCCGTCTTTATCGGTGTCAGCAAGCGCCCAGATGTCCTTGAGCAGCTCCTTCGGCGCATTCAGGGACAACAGAACTGGCACTAGTTCACTGCCAGAGAGTTTGCCGTCGTGGTCCGCATCCGTCTGTTGGAAAACCTGTTGGTATCTCGCCATGTCCGCGGAGCTCACCGGCGGCCAATCGCCCGACGCCAGACCCTTAACGTCCATCTCGCCTGTCCCTGTGCCTCCAATAGTCATCTGAGCACCAGGCGCCGTTGTTAATTGTGCCTGTGGGGCTGCCTGGCCTTGCGCAGGGAACCCTCCACCCACTATCGACGGCGCTTGTTGTGAGCTATCGGTCAAACCTTGCATCATCGGAGCTGGAAACGATGCGAAGCCGCCGGCAATATTGTTCAACAGCGCGGAGTCAAGCTCACCCCCGCTCTGCAGTTTGATTCGAGTTCAGGGAATATTCAGAATTGGCGCACAACGGTAGGGTGATTGGCGGTTTCCGGGAGGGTCATCGCAGAGAATGTTACATGAAGAGGAGAGGATATTACCTGTGCAACAGATATGAGCTGCATTGCGGCGTTGAATTGTACTCTCTCGAGGAATCCCCTGGGTGGTTGGTCCGCGAGTTGCCACACCACTCCCAACTTTTCCTGCGACAGTCCGGACCGCCGAAAGAACGGTATCGCCTCGCCACCACTCACTCGGCCGTCGCCATCTGCATCGGCGAGGGAGAACCAATGCCCGTAGTCCGCCATCGTCGCCGATGTGGAGACGCACTGCTCTCCACTTGATGGCGTTCACTAGCTAGTGCGCGGCTTCCTCCGTGTCACTTGCGAAATACCAAGGTGAGACTACGAAGCTTCGTACTTCGTAGCCCCCTGCCTCGGGAAAAACACTGATGCAGCCGCGCCTCTGAAAGGAATCTGATATCACCGTCTGCAGATATAGAGTGAGCTCCTGAGATTTATCTGCTCCACGTGGGTTTTTTTTTCAAGTGTGGCAAGAAACCCTCACACACTCACCTGCGCCCAAGCGGACATGAATGGCTCACAGACGCAGGACAAGTCATCGCAAACTACGCTGGACACCACGCTGACACCTGGGGTCGTGCTGGATACCAACATCACTCTCACAGGTGAGCTCTTTCTTCACAACGACTCCTTCTAAAAAAAGTTTTAGTGGTTTTCACCGGCCAAACCCAACGCAGAGTGCGAAGAGTGGTTCTGTGTAAATACAAAGCGATCATGGAAAGATACTCGCAATGCCATGATCATGAGCGCATCGATCGGCATCGCGTGCTTGATACTCTTCGGCTTGGTAAGACATCATTGTAAGGTGTACCGAACGCGGCTCTTCCACCCAAGAGTGGCAGCTATTCACAGACCACCTCCTCTGCGAGCGACGTGGAACTTGTTTGGCTGGGTGCTTGACGTCGTGAATATCAATCAGCGTACGCTCTACGATACCGCAGGACTCGATGCACTTTACTTTGATAGGTCAAATCTTCTCATGTTGAAGGTCATTGGATTCGTAGCAGTTGTGAACTGCGGAGTCGTTATGCCCGTGAACTACCTGCTTGGCGAAGTTATCACGGACGAAGCAATTACGATTGGAAATATGTCGCCTTCGGACAAATTATCGATGACCAACATACCCATCGGATCTGCTCTGATGTGGATTCATGCCGCAGTTGTCGTGCTGACAACCTTTTTTGTTTGCGCTCTGCTCTACGTTGATGCCGACGAGTTCAGAGCAGATCGTCACGCATGGCTCGGACATTCCATCCAAGCGCCTCGCTTCGAAGATGAAGAGACTAACCAAAGTACGACCTCATCTGTGGCCACTCAGCACGCATCTTTGGACGGTGGATCTGGAAGATTAAAGTCCCTTCTTAGTCGGCAACTTTCAAGTCATATTCAGGAGGCTGAGTGCTCGGCATGTGAACACGAGCTGCACGACGAGAGCAGCGTTGAAGAAAAGTCAGAAAATTTTGATGATTTCTCAAGGATCCATTCAGAGATGTCAATCTTCCAAAGACAACACGTGTTCGTTCCCGGAATGGTTGGCTCAATTGCATCATCGAGATGGGCTGTGAAGGCTCAGCAGTATGCTGTGCTAGTCACCAACGTCACCAAATCTACATGTGTGGAGGTCTCAACCTCATTTCGGTCCATGTTTCCTGATGTCATCGCAGCTGTCCCGGTTCTGCACCACGTCATCGTGGACAAGAACCTCGAAAAGCTCGATCAGGCGCAGCTGTCTCTCCTGCGTCTAGAGGAGCGCATAAGTACTTCTCGCAACCCTGAATCGGAACGCATGAAAAAGATGCTATCGCGAAGAGAGTTCCTAAAGGAGAAAATAAGTTCGACATTTTCTGCTGTCAAGAAGGCGCAGGAGGATTCCAAGCTTGATCCACGAAGTGGTTATTCGTACATCATCTTGTTCAGATCACAAGCTTCTGCTACGATAGCCGCACAGACGCTGCTGCAGGATCCAGGTGGCGATCGCGGGTGGAACGTTGCCGCCGCTCCAGCACCGGACGACGTCAACTTCCAATCGTTGTGGCTTGGTCCGGGACAACGGTGGTATCGCTCTATCGTGGCACTTGTCACTGTCGCGTTCATAGTGTCGTTTCCCATCGGCGTATTCACCAGCAGCATGGTTGCCTTAACTGCAGCTTTATGTTCCAAAAATTCAGACATATTGAACAGTGAATGGTACTGCGATAATGATGGGGACGGGAAGCAAAGCTTCTTCTTTCGCTTACTTACGGCGTGGATACCAAGCTTGCTTCTTGCGACATGGAATGCAGTGGTGGTGCCGTTTGGCTTTGCTTTCGTCGCCTTGTATGAAGGTTCTGAGATTACCCTCAGTGGGATAGATCGGAAAGTGTTTCGATGGTTTTATCTGTATTCCTGTTTGAACGTCCTTGCAGGTGGAATGCTGGCAGGCAGCTTTTTCTCACAACTGGAAAACATCATAAGGACGCCCTCATCCATTTTCACACTGCTCGGTTACGCTGTGCCCCAATCTTCGGGATTTTTCCTTGCTTATATTTCTACTAATGCATTCATGCTTGAGCCGTTGAGACTCCTTTTGCCCCACGGGGGTGTCTTGATATGGTTTGCGACGGGATGCGGCAGAAGGTTTGCTTGGAGTGGCAGGATCACTCGAGACATCAGTGCATATTTTTCGCCTCGCTCTCAAAGATATGGGAGCAATTATGGGACGCAACAGCTGATCTTTCTAATTTGCTTGGTCTTTTCAACTGCATCTCCAGTGATCACGCCCCTCGGCTTTGCTTACTTTCTGCTTGCTTGGTTGGTGTGGCGATATCAACTCTGCTATGTTTTCATCAGGGCTTACGAGAGTGGTGCTTTGCTGTTCCCTGCCCTGTTCAGTAGGATCATGTTTTCCTTGCTGCTCTACCAGATGTTCATGTCCTTTTACCTGCTAATCAAGGCGGCATTCGTCCCCGCTTTCGTGCTTTGGATCATCGTTCCGCCATTTCTGTGGAGCTTCCACTCCCACTGCACCAGATGTTTCATGATGAAGTCCGTTTATCTTCCACTTGCAATCGCCAAGGAAATGCCCGTCGCTTCGATTCCGGTGGACGCTTACTGCGCTCCTCAAATGCATCCCGAATTCAGAGGTTGGGCATCAGAGGTGGGCAAAGCGTGGCAGGGCTATGGACCTTTTGTTCGAAAATATGTCTAGCTTCTCGACTGCTACGATACTCTCTGGTCTATTACTCAAGCTAACGTTTAACTTTACTCAGAAGCTCTGTCACTTTTTTCTACCTCCGAAAAACATCCAAACGAACAGGAGCAGTAAGACCGTGAACACCATGCCACCGTACACGAGCATCGCGTCCATGCGTTGTCTTCTATCGATGACGCGAAGCAAAGATGCTGATACGCCGATGCTATTGAGGAGATCCAGCATCTTGTGCTGCGCGCCTTTCAGTCTCTCCTTCTGTTCCCCGAGCGCGCCCAAGACGCTAGCTCCGTGCGCCAACAAGTCGTCCACCATACCTCCAGAACGTTGCAGCGACATCTTGGCACCAGCTTCAGCGTCGTACTGATTTACGAGCAATCTGAACTCGTCGTCCGACGTGACTCTCTGCATGAGTTCCACTCGATCCCTCTCCTCCGCTTGTCTTCTGGTCTCTCTCGACTTGAACCTCTCCAGGGAAACTCGGATTTGGTCGCATTCCTCCACTACCTGCTCCACCTTCCTCTTCCACAGGTCCCTTTTGCTGCTGTTCTCCTGAACCACGAGGATACGCCACTGACTCTCGATCTGGTGCGATATCTTCTGAAGCTCTCGCAGCTTGGCGTGCATATCTCTGGACAGGGAGGTCGAGGTTTGGATGATCCCGCGCGCCTCGGCACCCTCCAACTCCTCCAGGCCCCTGCGGATCTCCATGATCAACCTTCGCGCCACCCCATATAGGTCTTGTAAAGTCGCCATGATTCCCCAATCGACAGGTGCAATGAGATGGAGGACCACCGATATCCCCACCTCCAGTTCTACAACGTGGGGCGGCTCCACCGGGAAGTGAGCGCCAACGATTTAATTATTCCCAGCTGGCACTTTTCTGTTTCTGTCGTCCCTTCGACGCTCCCAGAGAATT
>CEPC01018337.1_pt1 | contig 18550 bp, 16 predicted proteins | sample 530651 | NCBI WGS metagenome assembly CEPC01 (sample SAMEA2620828, study PRJEB7988) | marine metagenome | biome: marine biome (ENVO:00000447); feature: deep chlorophyll maximum layer (ENVO:xxxxxxxx); material: "saline water (ENVO:00002010), including plankton (ENVO:xxxxxxxx)" | depth 65 m | reverse complement strand
AACATAGCTCAGTAGCTAGTCTAAATGTAGTTGGAAAGAATAGCAAATCAAAGAAAACGTGGCATCACCACTGCCCCCCATACAACATGTAGTTGTCCACGCGCGTGGGATATCCGAAGACGTCGTCTGCCGTCGCCGCCTCGTGCCCATCAGGCTCACATTCCACCGCACGCCCAAGAAGGTGCGGCTGGGATATGACCAGCGTAACCAGGTCCTCATCTTCGTGTTGTCGTCGTAGCTCCACCATGGTGCGTATAAGCTCGGATGTGTCCATCGCGAGGATCGTCGGCTCCTCGAACACGCACTGAACCGCGGCTCTCAGCCCCACGCCGAGGACGGACGATACCCTGGCGAGGGTGTCTGCAAATTCCTCCGGCGTAACCGTATGGCCGCACAGCGCGCGACGCGACCGCACGAGGAAGTCGTGGTGCCTCCTAGTTATGTGCGCGTTCATATCCGCCACTCGACCGCCCATGTATGGACCGCTTGGGACTCCGTGGAACGGAGCGTCGTACGCTGCGTACCAGCAACTCTCCTTCAGTGTCTCCCACTCCATGGAAGTTTTGGCTCTCTCACGGCCAAAGTCCACCTTTTGCCAGAGCGCCTCGATGTCGGTGTAGGTGCTGGCGACCGCCCGAATGCCGATGCGGAGCGGTTGACGGTGTCCTCTCGACGACATCGTCACCCTTCTCAAGTCTCTCGATGAAGTGAGCGCGTGAAGGTGCCGCGCGCAGTACGCCAGCGAAGACATCCTTTTTGCCGCGAAGAATTGCCAGAGAATCTATTCGTTCGAATTGAGACCGTAGTCGCGGCCCTCCCGAGGGCTCTTCTCAAGCGTTCGACGGCGATTTAAGCCTGTGATAGAAGCGATGACGGGTTGCCACTCAATCGCAAGCGGACCACGTGCACTTTTTCGCTCGAGCACGTCGAGCGAGAGCGCGAGGCGGTGGACTGTCGTGGCGAAATAAAATGGCGCGCAGGTGCTGACCTGGCGGAGTTGCTTTTCCGGAACCCCGCAGATCCTGGATGTTGGCTGGTTGTTGAGTTCCCCTCCATCGAGAGCCGTTGAAATCGACGAGCTGTGTGACTGGTGCGCGGTCAGAAAATCGTCGTCTCGGCACCCCGAAGACGAGAAAAATGAAAAAACGCCGGCCGGATCGCGACCGACCAAAACTGCAAAAAAGGAGCACTCGAAATATCCTCCGCCCTTTGTGGTTTTCCTCATAGCCCAGACCGCGATGCACGTGGTGAAGCCCGCGAGGCGCCTGTCGCACGACGGGCGCCCAAGCGGATGGGGTAATACGTCGGACATCGAGGATGTGCCAGCTGACCTGCGGGTGGTGTCGCTCCTGCCGTCAGCCACCGAGATAATAGGCGCGCTCGGAATTCGGGAACGGTTGGTCGGATGCACGCACGAGTGCGATGCGTGCCCGGATGAGTGGGGGTTGCAGGCGGCGCTGGCCGCTGGAGTCAGGAGGGTGACCTCCAGCGCGATAGATCCTCACGTCACGACGCAGAGAGACATCGACGCTGCGGTCAACGAGCACGCCGCCACGGCTGCGAAGCGCGAGGTGGACGCCGCTCGGGGCGCCACCGCCGCCGCGTCGGGAAACGACGAGGGGGACCCACCGCTTTACAGCGTAGACAACGAGCTCGTCGCCGAGCTGAAACCCACCGTGATCCTCACCCAGTCTCTGTGCAAGGTGTGCGCGGTGAGCGAGGACGACCTCAAGGGAGCCGCCGCGTCGTGCGGTCTCCACAGCGACGCTCCGGCAACGCTCACCGAGGTTGGCGCCAGCATCGAGAACATAGCGGCGGCGTGCGGGGTTCCACAGAGGGGCAAGCGCGCGCGGGAGAGGTTCGAGGCGCAGCTGGCGGAGGTGGCAGGAGCCGTAGCCGGAGCAAGATCCAGTGGAAAGTGCGGTGTCAGGCCTTCCGTGCTGCTGCTGGAGTGGCTGGACCCCGTATTCGACGGGGGGCACTGGGTGCCCGGTATGATGCGGGTCGCTGGGTGCGAGCCGAGCCTCAACTCCAAGGAGGGATCCAGGAGCAGCAGGAGAGAGTGGAGCGACGTGACGGCCGTGGACCCAGATGTGGTGCTCGTGGCGTGCTGCGGATTCGATCTACGGCGCAACGCGGCGGATGCGGCAGCCGCTCTAGCGGTGAATAATGGCGACAACCCCTTTGCCAGACTTCGAGCCGTGAGGATGGGGAGGTGTTTTGTGTTGGACGGCAATAAGTATTTTGCGAGGCCAGCTCCCGCGTTAGCAGTCGGGGCTGCTTTGGTCGCGAGGTGCGCGCACGACGGTGATGAGAACGTTGTGGCTGCGCTCGAGAGCCTCTCATTTTATCCCGATTGCGCAAAGCTGGACGACAGTCGCAATCTCGCATGGGCTCGAGTGGAGGGTGCCGGTGCGCAGACCACGGAACTCAATAATCTGTTGAGACAGATGCCAGAGGCGGGTTTCGAGGAGCCTGACGTACCGGATATTGAGGATTTTGATGGACTGCACGAGGAGGCATGTGCGCGGGGGGATCACTTTTACATCGATCCCAAAACTGGGTACATGGTCATGACGAAAATAAAGCACGAGGCTCGAGGGCGGTGCTGCGGGAGTGGTTGTAGGCACTGCCCATTTGCGCACGTCAACGTGAGAGACAAGGCACGGTGCATACAGGTGCCCGCGATGCTGTACACACCCGTTGATGGTATCGCGTCCGATGTGGTTATCTTGATGTGGAGTGGGGGCAAGGATTCGTTCCTGGCTCTTCGCGCCATGCTCAAACCTGGCGGTGCGCTCCACGACGTCGGACCATCGGGTGTCGTACTGCTCACTACGTTTGATGCCACCTCTCGAATAGTTGCACATCAGGAAGTGAGTGCCAAAGACGTGGAAAAACAGGCTCAGCACCTTAATGTCGGTCTTGTCGGCGTGCCTTTGCACCGTCACGCCGGGACAGGATACGTTTCGCGCCTTGAAGCCGCGCTGGAGGTTGTGACCAGTCTTGGATGCAAAGTGAAAGCGCTCGCATGCGGAGACCTGCACCTGGAGCACATCCGATCGTGGAGAGAGGAGGCAGTGGGTCGTGGGCTGGGGATGAAAATTCTGTATCCCGTGTGGTCCGATGTCGCTGGTGAGAACTACGCGGCACTGACCAAGGATCTCGTCGCCAGTGGTGTGCCGTGCACGGTCACGGCCGTGACTGATGAGGCCGCCGCCGCTGCGGGCGCGACGGTGGGAGCCCAGTTCACTCCAGAGCTCTCTAACAAACTTCAAGCATCAGGCAAGGACGCGTTTGGGGAAAAAGGCGAATTCCACACCTTGGCGCGGGTGTGGAAAGTGCCGCGTGAGCTCGCGTTGGGAATCTGAGAATGTTTCTGTATAATCAGTTGCCGGGATCCTCTCCGGTCGCTTGCTTCACGAGCTGTTTAAGATCCGCCATCACCTTTTGCTCTCGCAACGCCTTCTCCTCGTAATTGATCATCGCGAGCGCCGCCTTTTCCTCCGCGCTGTACACCTGGTTCTCTTTTCGGATGCGAATCGCGTTCATGCGTGAGTGCCTCGATCCACTCATCACGTATCCGAGGTCCTCAAACCTGGAGATCTCATCTGCAGAGAGGCCAACCTCACCGCGACGAGGGATGCGCTTACCACTCTGAACGAAGGCAGCCATCGCGTCTCCTTCCCCGGGTCGGAGGGCACCGCCGTAATCCCCTGGTTTCGCATGTGCAGCCGTTGGAGGCGGCGCAGGTCCGACGAAATTGTCCTCTTCAGCAGCCTGTTCTGCAGCTCGCGCCGCTTCTGCTGCCTCCGCTGCCTTTTGCTGCTCGAGGAACTCTCGGAACCGGCGCGCCTCGTCCGCCCCGTCGCCGCCTTTCACCTCATCCTCGCCACCAGATGAGGAGGAGGAGGACGAGCTGTCACTGCTACTGCTGCTGCTGCTGCTGGACGATGACGAGGATGAAGACGAGGTTGGCGACCTCTTTCTTCTCTTCTTCTTGGACCCCTTCTTGCTCCCCTTCCTGGGCTCGGGCTCGGGCGACGCCTTCCTCTTTTTGGATTTCTTGCCCCCCTTCTTCCCCACGTGATCATTATCGTTTGCTGCCTCAACGGGCTTCTTCTGTTGCTCGGAGGACGGCGCGAGCTCTGGCTCCGGGGATGGGCTCGGCGTGTTGGCCCACAAGAACTTTGTCCTCGACAGCTTCTCGCGCTTCAACCGCCTGTAGTCCCTGTAGTCAACAGCCTTGGCGCGAAGCTCCTCATCAGAAGCGTCGCCCGGAGGTGCTCCATCGCCCCGACCACCGTAGCCGCCGTAGCCGCCTCGCCCCCCACCCCTGCCTCCGCCCCGGCCGCCACGATCGTTGTAATCCTTGCGGTATGGACCGTAGTCTGGGCTGTCCCGCCGCCGCCCACCCCGCCCACCTCTTCCGCGCCCCGGTGGGCTCCTGTCACGAGACCTCGATCGCCTTCGCGGCGGTGGCGATCGGGAGCGTGATCGATATCGCCGCGGCGAGGGAGATCGACTTCGGCCCATCCCTCTTGACACGTGAGATCTGCGCACGGGAGTGCCGCCTCTGGCAATTTCCTTCCAAATCACTTGACCTTTGACAGCGACGAAAATTCCACATCGTCGTCCACATTCCCAACGCCCCCACCATGGGCAGCGCGGCATTCAAGGGATCGAGGGTAAATCCCGACGGATCTGTCGATCCCGGCACTCCACGAACCCCGAGGACCGCCCGTCGAAGCAACAGACCGGATCGGGTGACCAAGGACACGAAGAACGGAGCGGGTGGTAGACTAACAACGCCCCGTGGCCGAATCGAGCGCAACCAGGGCGTGAACGGCGAGCAGGCTACCCCGGGAGGTAAGCGTCTGGACTTCGCATCAGCGGATACTCGGGCATTGCCGAAAGAGAAACAACACAATGGCGAGGTTCATTTCTCAGATAAGGTGGCGGAGCGCGTCAGCGAGCTTGCCCACCGGGGCGAGGAAGCGCTGCAAACTAAGGCTCCCACTCGTCAGCTGAGGAGGTCGGCGGGGCCGAAACAGCCTTACGCCTCGGGCGGCGGAAGCAGTTGGCGCGACCGCACGGAGAAGGCAAAGATGAACGCAGCGGCGACTATCTCCGTCGCCGGTCTTCTCAGCTCAGGACTCAGCGACATGAGAAAGACGCGCAACTACTTCGACATGATGCCTCCGGCTCTGGAAGAGAGCCTCGATGTAGACTACGAGGGCTTCATCGCAGAGTATACCAAGGTGGAGAAGGTGTTCGAAGAAGCAAGGCGAGCGACGGGTAAAGATAAGAAGAGACGCAACCATTCAAAGACTCAGGAGGAGGCGAACACAGAGGATGCCGCTGTTGACTCTGCCCAAGCTGTGCACGACGCTCGCGAAGGTGTTGAGGTGATTGATGCCCGTATTTCAAGCAGCCTAACGGCGATGCAGGCATACCTGGGCCGCGCAAACGAGGATGCAGTCATCCAAAATGTCCAGATACGATGTCCAAACGCAGATTCGCAGGAGATGTGGATGAGCGCGCCTGAGAACAAGCCAGAAATCATGAGGATGCTTTCGGAGGTCAGATCTGGCGGTGGGTATGGCACAATAGCCCTGCTCGTATTCGCGGGCGATCTCGGACCAATGCGCGAGGGAGGTAAGCGGCGTCCACTTTATTCTATCGATCCTTTCGATCTTCTGGGGGAGCTACATCAAGAGAAGAGAGTGCACGACCTGGCGGCAACCTCTGCAACGCAAGCAGACGCAGATGGCGTCGAGGAAAGGCAGACCACCTTGCTTCCGTCCACCACACACTTCGAAGGTATGTGCGTCGGTGCTCGCATGATGACACAGCTTCAGCTCAACGTCTCGGAACAATTCGGGGTGAACGCTCTTGAGGCCATCAAACTGATCATGGTGGTGTCGGATGCAACACAGTCCACAGTGGTGAAGGACATGCGTTCAAATAATTTTTACGGCTTTGCCAAGCAGCATGTCCTGTTCATCAACCAGCATTCGTATCCTGGATTCCGCTACGTCCCCGAGTTAAGAGTGTTTCGTGAAGATCCCTCAGCTAGAAGCGCGCGATATGGATCAGGTTTTGTCATGGAGCAGCTCACGTATCCGGGCGAGGCTTTCCTGTTCAAGCAAGGGAGGGAGAGGTCTCATCTTGTCGAAAGTGTTTTGGATTATTTGTCGAGCGTCGGGGTGGAGTGGATTTACAAAACGAACATCAGAACGGTGGGAGAGGATGCGTTCGACACCAAGTTCGCGGCACACGCGTTTGCTCTGAGAGAAAAGTATGACGCGAACATGGTGATTGAAACAGTGGAGACAACTGCACAAACCAGTTGTAAGTGGGGTAATGTCGCGATGACTTCAACGAGCAACTCACAGTTCGCTCGCATCCTCGGTGTAGACACCATCTCTCCTTCTGACAGGATCAATACTCTTAATGCCATGATGGCAGCACAGCCAGAAAATCGCAAGACTTTGTACAGCGCAACCGGCCGCTGGATGGTGGAGCTTTCTGCGCTGCAGGAGGCCATGGAAACGGCAAGGTTCACACCGAGCTTCTGCCTTGAGCACTTACTCGAAGCTGAGCCTAACCTGAGGCATCTGAGAGCTGCGCCAGCCGTTTACCCACAGGTTTGCGCGCATGATTTGACTTGTGTGGCCGCGATACGTGCTGTTTGCGTCTCGAGGTCGCAAGAGAACGCTCCAAGGGACCTCGGTACTCCGATTATTGACGATCCAATTCAAACGTATCAGTACATGGCGAAGGTTCAGGATCGCACCATTGCTTTCCAGACGATGGTAAAGCAATCCTACATCAACACTATGTCGACCGGTGTAAAGGGCCCGAGTATGGTCATGATGAGCTCGAGTGGAAGAAGTCGACATGTGATTGTCGTGGCGATTGTGGACAGCGAAGCCTGTGGCAGAATCCTTGATGTTGTCAATGCCTTGCTAATCCCTGGAGTCGATGAATTTCACCTGGTGCATGTTTGCAAGAATGCCGAAGCGCTCAGACAAGCAGGCACAATGTTATCTCAGTACGACGTTGACAACGTGGTGCACCTTGTACGGCATGTCATCCCCCAGAAGCAAGGCGTTTCCACAGCAGAAGCAATCACAAACAAAGCTGTGCAACTAAACGCCACGTTAATTGTAGTTGCGTCTGAAAAGCTTGACAGATCAAGGGAGGCCAAAGTGGGTTCGGTGGCTCTCGCTCTTTGCAAGGCACAGATTGCATCGGGACAGAAGGACAAGGAGTTGCCTTGCTCCATCCTTGTGGTGAAGAATCACTCCAAAACACCCAATGTAGTGAAATCGCCGGCAGGCAGTCTTTCTTTTGTCATTGGCTTGGACGCGGACTCTTCAGAGCTGTTTGAGTTCACCTGCAATCTCGGACGTCGTGGCAAGGACAAACTGTACCTCGCGCACTGTACAGGACCGATGGGAGTGCATCGCAAAGCGTCTAGGGATGAAGATAATATCATCACCAAGTTCAAGGAGAGAGCCATCGCCAATGGATTCGTTGCCGTTGGTCGCTCGCTTGACGGTAAACCCAGCTTGGAGCTGCCAAAATTCCAGTCCCAAGTGCAAGGTGATATCATAGCAGTATCTGCTTCGCGCGATACAGGTGAAGTGTCCAAAGGTGTGGTCGCTATGCTGAAAGATCCTCTCGCTGCAGCGGTGCTTGTCTACAAGCCAAAACTTATAAACTCTACTAGCTAGTCAGCTATTATAGCCACCTTCGAAGGTACGAAGGTACGAGGTACCTTGTACGAACGTACGAAGCTTCGTACCTTCGTAGTAGCTAGCGGCTAAAGTATCAATGTAAACTCATAGATAAGCATAGCGCCCTGTTGCCACCAAACGTGCGACAGCCTGCACACGATTCGACGTCATGCATTCTCTGGCCTTTATCCTCACTGCAAACGGAACGCGTTTGGGCTGCACCGCGTGACCCTTTGCAATTTGCACGCGAACCTTCACCGCACCAAGACTCCCTGCGAATCTAACATCATGCCCCTTGCGCACTTCCAACCGCCTCCGGTCGTGGACCTGGGCACCACGCCGCCGTGAGAAGCGCGCTGTATTTGCCTGCACCGGTGTGACTTGATCCCTGCTCGCCGGCTTCCCTCGCGCACCCATCACCCCAACTAGAGCCAGCGCAGTCCCAGCTGCCGCCACTGCGGGAGCCAGGGCGGTGGCATTGGTGAGGTTTGTGTTGGCCACCGCGAGGAGCAAACCGAACGAGCAAAAGTTTCCTGCGTTTACTGCTGATGCACCTAGTTTGATATCGCAATCGTACTCCATTGCGAAAGTCACCGTCAGTAAGGGAACGGGTGATATCAGCGCGGCGAGCACCACCGCCGTGCACTCGGGTCCCATCGACACACTGAGCGTCGCCATCACCGCAGCTCCCAGAAGGAGACAGGCGCCGTACCTCAACGCGAGTAGCGTGCCGATGTCCTTGAGCTGACTTCTATTTAGTTGCGGCTCGAATAATATCCCGAGTGCGAGCAGCGCGAGGGGTTTGTTCGCCAGCGCTAGCGAAGACGTGAACGCTGCAACTGGCTCAGGCAGCGACAGGCCCGCGAGCCTGAGAGCAATTGCCGTGAACATGGCAAGCAGACACGGGCTCGTGAGCTGTTTCTTCACGTTTGTCAAAGCCTTAACAAGAGAAAACGACGCGCCCGCTATGCTCGAGGCGTAGATGAGCGGCGCCACGATGAGCAGCGACCACTGGTTGACCGCGTCGAACAGCACGACCCTTGTGAGCCCCTCACTTCCCCAAACTGACTCAACTAATGGATAGCCGAAGGTGCCAAGGTTGACGCCAACGCAAGAGCCGGCAAGCAACGCAAGTTCCTTGGGTGGACGACCCTGGCCGCGAAAGGCGAGATGTGCAATCAAAAGTACGATAGCCTGACCAAGTGCACACGCGGATACTGCGGCAGACTGCGCGTCGAAGGTGACGTTGAAGATCGACATCAGCAGCACGGACGGGAGGGTAGCGTTGAACAACACCTTCAGCAGGGATTTGCCGACGTCCACGTCCACCAGGCCGATCCTCCGGAGAAAGTTTCCGAACGCGATGGTCGTCACCGCGAGCAAAAGCCGCGCGTTCGCATCGCCGATTGGCATGTCGCTCCCCTTGGTCTCAGCGCGTTGTGGTAATAATCTCGGCAGACCGGCGGATACATTTCGTGTTGACACACGGCACCGACCAAAATCACACTTCCACGGCACTCGCGGCCGGTGAATAGGCCAGAGCTACTCCATAGGGAACCGAGCAGCGGCGGTGCAACTATCTGTATAGTAGAGCTTCTCACGCTTCCCGCCGCGGGAACTTCGGGTCGACATGACCGTCCCGGAGCTCACCTCCCCGATGGTCGTGCTCGGTAAGGATTCATTTCAAAATACGCCCCTCAACCACCTCGACTACGGCAGCGACTCACTCGACCCCGCCCCATCGCAGGGATCGGCGGCTCGGGCAAATCGCTCATACTTCGTAGAATGTTAGCCCTGCACAAGACCGCAAACCTGGACCCGCATGTGGATGCCGACGTGGTGCCGTCGGTTGGCGTGGACATCAACACCTTCCCAATAGACAAAAACCGCAACATGGTGTGCAAGGAGGTGGGTGGTGCGATGATGCCACTATGGCCAATGTACCTAAAGGACTGTGCAGGAATAGTGTACGTGGTAGATGTATCTGATTCTTTCCAGCTGGGAGCTTCGGCCGCGGCTCTACGCCACATACTCTCTCTACCTGCGATAAGGGGTAAGCCAGTGCTACTGGTGCTGAACAAGTCTGACGCACCTTGCTTAGTGTCGATGGAAGATCTGGAGGCAACCTTCGATATCGACAGCCTCAGGGAGGAGAATAGGGACACCATGGTCGTGATAAAAACGAGCGCACTCAGCGGCGAGAATATTGAAAAGGTGCTGGGTTGGATGAAAGGCATATACGGGCTTGTGTAGCGATAGTCAATATTAGCAGCAATTTAGCGTAGTCACTCAAGCGGCCGCCTCCTTGGCCTTGTAGATGTCCTTACCGCGATCCTCGACCTCCTTGAGGTACTCCGCCTGAACACGCTGGGCGTAAGAACCGTTGGGCAGGTTGAGTACCACCTTCTCCATCCGCTGCTGAAGGTCCTTGTTGAAAGCCTCCTCGCCAAAACCTCCGGCGATGATCTCCTCAAACTTCTCTGGCCACTCTGCAGCGGGCGCAGCGATGACGCTATCGAGCGGTGTCTCCCCCGCGTCCAACTCCCGCGCGGCGTAGCACTGAAGCAGGTGCTGCAAGATGTGTACCATGCCGTCGAGCTTATCTTCATCCGACTTTCGGATCCACGCGTAGACCGTGTTGAGCATGCGCTCGTCCACCTCGGCCCCCTCCATCTTCTTGCTCATCCTCGCGAGCGCGTCCGCCTTGAGCGGCACGTCAAACTCCCCCGTGTCGGGATTCGCCGCCGCCGCCACGATGTCCTGGAGCAACTTGCTCGACTGCTTGATGGTATCCTCTGTGGACTCCACCATGGTCTCGATGATCTTCATGCACTTGCTCGCCAGCGTCATGATCTTGTCCTTCTCCTCCTGGGACTCAGCGGCGTCACTCCTCGAGGCGATCCTTATCCACATCTTCTGGTCGAACGAGAGGACGTTCTCGGCCACCAGCTTGAGCAGCTGCTCCTCATCGGCGTCGACAAGCAGGTCGATGAGGCTGTCCATGTTAGCCACCTCGGTCACTGGGTCGCTGGTCTTGTTGCCGGCGCGCGACACGTGAGAGGCACGTGGACGATGTCGGCGGGAGGGTGCGGCGACACGGCACTTATCAGCCGGAAGGCGAGCACCGGGCATCACCGCGCGGGGCGCGACGGTGCGCTTCGCCGTCGCAACGAGCGTCATCGCGGCGGTGGAGGCGGAGACAGAGGCCATCGTGTGGTTTTATTACCAATACGATAACGTCAGCGCGCAGTCGGGACTGGCAGGCGCCGCCGACACAAATTCGGCTCGGCTTCGTCACGGTGATCGCGGTCTCTCGGGCTGGGACGGTCTCGAGCAGTCGAGAACAGCAGGGCAAACCGCGTGGGGCAATTATTCCATCCGAGTCAACACACTCCAGACCCCGAGGCGCGCTCACGCCCTCCTCGCATTCGCAGCGCGATGTTGAGGCGTCCTCGGCGACGTCGGGATGACGGCACAGATGATCACGCGGCGGATGTGCTTTTCAACGTGCACGTTCCCATGAGGAAGCGACTGATGTTCTTCGCCAAGATCGATGCTGACGACGTCGCGGACAGGCTCTCTAAGATTCGGCTCCCCGCCTCGGTGGTGAAGGCGTTCCAGGACAGCAAGATTGAGATCCCCGAGACCATTCGCAAGGCGTACGACGAGTTTCAAAACCCGACGTTCCAGCCCGACCGTCGAAGGCTCAGCTCCGTGGAGGACTTCTTCCGGTACACGGAGGAGGAAGGTGCGTGACAACGGATCTGACGGCAACCCTACGGCACCGGATTCTCTCCGAGGTTTCCCCCCTGCTCCCGAACGCGACGAAGATACCGGACTCACACCGACTTTCAATTTATCTCGCAAACCCGCAGGACGACGTTTCTTCGACGAGATGGACCGCGATCACGACGGCAAGCTGAAGCTGGATGACCTGAAGGTGCGAGCCGCTTTTTCATTTGACGTTGTTCGGGCATCTAACATGCCCGATATCCCGTTGCGCTCACAGGTTGCGATGCGACGGAGGAAAATGCCGGAATGGTACGCGAAGGCGTTCTACGAGAAGGCCAAGCCGACATTCTTCGCGCGATCGCTCAGTTGGGAGGACTTTGAAAGCGCCATGAACGAGCGTGAGTCGACGATGCTTCGCGCGTACAACTCTTTGGGCCTGAGCAGGAGCGGCCGGATGACGCAGGAGGACGTGAAGAAGTCGCTTAATCGCCTCGGTTTACCCGCCACGGACGAAAACGCCACGGCGATGTTGAAGCACCTCGATCTCGAAGGGGACGGTTTCGTGACTTACGGCCAGTTCAGGAACTTCATGATGCTCCTGCCAAAGCAGGTGGCCACGTCAAGTGACCCAAGTGTGCTGTGGTTCGAGTCGTCCACGATGGTGCAGATCAACCAGCCGAAGAGCGAGAGGTCTGCGACGGTAAAGCTGGCCATCCAGGCGGCTCTGGCCGGAGCTCTAGCGTCCGGCGTGTCTACGGCGGCGATGCATCCTTTGGATACGCTTAAAACGCGCGTGCAATCCACCGTCGGTAAGGGCCTGGGCATGAAGGCGTTCTTAAAGACCATCCCAGAAATCGGCGCTAAGGGACTTTACCGGGGTATCATTCCTGCGGTAGTCGGCGCGGCTTCCGGCCACGGGTTCAGGACGGCGACATACGAGGTGGTGTGTAAGCTCCTGGTCCCGCTCACGGCCTTGCCGTTGATCACAGAAATTCAAATTCAGGGGTTCGGATCCGGGTTCGGCACCCTAGTGGGCACCAGCGTCAGAATTCCTTGTGAGGTGCTAAAGCAAAGGCTGCAGACGGGGCAGCACGACAACGCTGTCGAAGCTTTCAAGGCTATTACAAAAAATGGAACGAAGGGTCTATTTGCGGGCACAGCTGCGACGCTCTCCCGCGAGATTCCTTTCTACGTCATCGGCCTGGTGACGTATGAGAAGCTCAAGCAGGCTGCTGCGGCAGCAAAGCGAAAGGAACTCACGGCGTGGGAGACAATTGCGCTCGGCGGCATGTCTGGCGCTATCGCCGCGGCCGCCACAACGCCCGCGGATGTTCTGAAGACGCGCGCCATGACCGGTCAGCTTGCGGCAGGCGAGGTGATGTGGGTCTCGGTGCAGAATATCGTTAAGAAAGAGGGTGCCGCCGCGCTCTTCAAGGGTGTCGTACCCCGCATGATGTGGATTGCACCACTTGGCGCGATGAACTTTGCGGGTTACGAGTTGGCCAAGCGCGCCATGCAGAGTGCGGAAGCGGAGGGAGAGACCAAAGCCGAGTCCGGAACCGTTACTCAACCGGCCGCGTCTAAGCCAACCCCCGCTGTCAAGCCATCTCCCGCTCTCACGGCTGTCCAGGCAGCAGGCGAGGACGGCGCTACGCAGATTGCAGACGCAGTTGTGGCGGAGATCCCGACAACAATTGGTGCAGAGCCTGCAGAAGAGCAGACCTCGAGCGATACAATCGCTCCCTTGGATGCCGGACTGGACGCGTCTGCACCAGTTGTATCGACCAAATTTCGTAGTCTCTCCTCTGCATCGGCTGAGGTGGAGGCGAACACCAAACCTCCAGGGTCAACCGAGTGAGTGATTCACGCTGTTGAAAATTTCACATCAGCACATACTAGTTCTACTTTGCTTCCAGCTCGGCTATCTTGGCAAGCAGCGCCTCCTCCTGCTCTTTGAACCTCGCCTCTAGCTGTTCCTTCATCTCTTTCATGGACTGCGCCAAAGCCTCCGACACCCTCGTGCTGACCTCCTCCGGGATGGCTGCGTCGTACTCTGCCTTGATTCTCGCTTCACGCTCTGCCTCCTCCTTGGCCGCCGCCTCCTCCTCCGCCTTGCGCCTCTCCTCCTCGATTTTCGCCTTGATCTCCGCCTGCTTCTCTGCCCACTCTGAGTCGGGAAACGCCACGCCCAACAGCTCGAAGGGTGTTGGAGCCGTCTCCAGTACCGGTGACGCCAGCTTGACATCCATCCTCACCAGCTTCGTAAACGCGTACTGGTACAGCTTGTAGTGCCGAAAGTACGTGCTCAGCATATACTCCGTCAGGTCCTTCATCTCGGCGTAGGTGAATATGCCCAAGCTATACGGCGGCCGATGCACGCTGCTCTGAAGCATGAGCAGCTTGAAAAACTCGAAGCTGTTACCGATGGTCTGCAGCTCCCCCGTCGCCTTCTCGTGCACAGCCTTGACAATCGCCAACCACGTGGAGGACTTTTCCGTGTTGAAGCCGCTCTTCGTTGCGTACGCCAGGGTGTTGAAGTATAGGTCGATCAGGATGGCGCTGCGCGTGTTCTCGTCGGCATCAAACAGTTTGAACAATGCCGCGATGTCTCTGCGGATGGCAAAAGGGTGACGGTGTGAGGGTCGCGCGACGTGCGAGAGAACGACGGGTTTTCTTCGAGCGCGGATTCCCCGGGAGCGTACTCTTTGGTCATCTCCGGGTGGACCGGGATGTTCTCCAACTGAACCTTCCTTAACGGCGCCTTCATCTTGCACGTGCGCCCAGTCCCGCGTTCAGATATCAAAAACGGCGACCCCTCCGCGCGGTGGCGTGCGCCAACAGGTGTGGCAGTGGGAGGCTACTTTTGGAATCTGCTGCCGTCTGGCCCGATGAAATCAACGGCCTGGCGCATCCTTTTCAGAGCTCCCGGGTTTTCGACGGTGCCTACTAGAAGCAGCGTGGAGAGTCGGTGGACCGGGTGGGACCGAGGGCCTTTCAGATCTTGGCGAAGGATCGTGGACATTCACGACGATCGCCTCGAGGATGGCATCTTTGCTTTCTTGTGTGTGGCGCTGCCCGCGAGGGTTGTTGGCGACCGCTTCGGGTTTTGGTAATCTGCCGCTTCCAAGTCTGGGCTCGGTGGGTGCCCCACAGCTCCGGGCAGCAGCATCGACCATCGCCGACCGTGAGTTCGTTTCATCGGGTAAAGGTGAAGATTACTTTGACTCAGACGTGACCGATTATGAGCTCCGCAAGGATAAAAGGTTTATCGATAGGAGGCGGGTGGTCATAACCTCCGGCGACGGCGGAGCGGGTGCTGTCAGCTTTAGGATGGATGGAGGGTCGAAGATGCGCAGGGGTGCTGATGGCGGCAACGGAGGAGATGGCGCTGATGTATGGATACACGCAGTGAGACACGTCAAAGGGCTCGGTGACGTGCCATTCAGGTTAGTCGGCCCCAACGGGGGCAGGGGTGGAAAGGAAGGGTCGCAAGGGAAGCGAGGCAAAAACATCGAGCTCCGCGTTCCTGTCGGCACCGTGATTTGGAAAGAGTTGCTCAAGGAGCAGAAAGATGATGACTTCGACGAAAACGAAATCGACTTTTCCAGCTGGGGGACGTCGACTCCAGTGTCTCAGGATGACGAAGAAAACGAAGAAGATGAGGTGGAGAACGAGCCCAATCTTGGTACACGACCGCGTGGTATCCACAAGGGCGAGTGGGTAATTCTCGCGGACCTCAACGAGCACGGTAGCAAAATACGCATTGCGAAGGGAGGGCGAGGGGGCAGAGGCAATAAAACGATGCCAAAGGGACCAAGCGCAGGAACCTCCGAACCAGGAGGGAAGGGTGAGGATGCCACAATCGTTCTGGAGCTCAAATCAGTTGCCGATATTGGGTTGGTTGGTTTCCCAAATGCCGGGAAGAGCACGTTGCTCAGGGCAATAAGCAGCGCCCAACCGAAGGTGGCGGAGTATGCGTTCACCACGATATCGCCGCAGCTCGGCGCCGTATCGACCGACGGTGGTATATCGAGTTTCGTTGTTGCAGACATCCCGGGTCTGATCGAGGGCGCACACGAGAACCGCGGACTCGGACATAACTTTCTGCGACATGTCGAGCGGTGCGCTGCGTTCGTGTATGTGGTTGACCTCGGTGCGGGAGCTGGGGGTCGGCCGGGAGTTCGTCCCTGGAACGCGCTTCAGACGCTAATGGCGGAGCTCGAGGCATATCTACCGGGACTCTCTGCTCGCCCAGCTATCGTGGTTGGAACCAAAGCGGACCTGCCGCACTCGTCTCGCGCGGCGGAGACGCTGCGACGGAGGACAACCCTGCCGGTTGTTATGGTGAGCGCGCATGAGTCGCGAGGGATCCAGGATATGTTGTCAAAGGCGGATGATCTCCTTCATCAGACACAGCGAGGTAAAGACGCGTACGAGTACTGAATGTGATCTTGGGCAAGCGCACATTATGATACCTGGAAGTGTTAGTTAGCCAGTTGAAACTTCAGAGGATTAGAATGCTCTGCACCTGCCCGAGTTTCGGCGCCGCGTGAGACTTTGATTTCGGAACCCTCGTCACGACAGGGAAAGAAAGTCCATATCACGCGCTATCCATAACGTGGAACGCGTAGCGGCCACCTGGCCGAAGTTCTCGTGCTGGAACAGGTCGTGACGCGGCGATGGCTTCAGTGAGGAAGGATGACGTGTGGGACTCAATGCGGAAGGGAGCACAGGAGCTGGTGGAGAAGGAACCGCTTCTCGGAGGGTTCGTCTACTCGAAAATTCTTAATCAGCCGACGTTTGAGCGTTCCCTGGCTTTCATGCTCGCCACCAAGCTCGCGAGCAGCACGGTTCTTGCAAGTCAGTGGAACGACCTGATAATCGATGCATTGACATCCACTGCTGAAGAGGAAAAATCTATGGGAGGACGAGGCAGTCCGGCTCCGGGGACGGGCTCCATCGCGGACGCCGCCCGTGCCGATTTGAGAGCAATTTTGTCCCGAGACCCAGCGTGCCCGAGCTATACGCACGCGTTCCTCTTTTTCAAAGGCTTCCAGGGTTTGCAGGCCCAACGAGTGTCTCATTGGTTATGGAGTAAGGGAAGGACGGTGATTGCGTGCTTCGTGCAGTCGAGCATTTCCGAGGTCTTCGGTATGGACCTCCATCCTGGAGCAAAGTTTGGCAGGGGCATCCTGGTCGACCACGCGACGGGCATCGTTGTGGGAGAAACAGCCGTAGTGGACGACGACTGTACGCTGTTCCATGGAGTTACTCTAGGAGGTACAGGAAAGGTTAGCGGCGATAGGCATCCGAAACTGCAGAAGCGTGTCGTTGTTGGAGCACACGCGGCGGTGATAGGAAACATATCCATTGGGCATGACTCAAAAATAGGTGCAAGTGCGTCCATCCTGCATGACCTGCCCCCGAACAGCGTCGTCGTTGGGCATAAGGGTATCGTGATCCAGAAGCGAGGTCACAAGGGGAAGCACTCTCTCCTGTCGAAACTATGAGAATTGCACATTCATTGTTAGCTAGCTAAGTTTATTCCTAGGAAGTTTAGAAATCATTCTCGCTTTGGCAACGTCCTCAGCTGCAACTGCCAACGCACAAGCCAAACAGCTGTGCATACCAGAAAAATGAACCAGAAAACGAGCACATGTGTCGGCCAAGGGGCTTCAAACATGCCCCTTCCATGTTTTATTGTGATCATGATTTCCACGAGAGCAACAGCGATTGTCAGCCACGCGTTGGAACCCATCTTTGTCATTGCCATGCCTTGTCTTGAGGTAATGAAGACGTAGTACTCTCGCGTGGCTACGTTCGCCATACCAAACCAAAGCGCGAGCCTAATGTGGTTCAGCACGTGCGGAGGTGGAATCCACAGAACGTACTTGAGGAAGAACGCGTTGAGCTCGAACACAAGGCAGAGGATGATAACAAACGCACACTGCAAGAAGCGCAGCGGGCTCGAAGTCGGGCTCCATGAGTACGTATCCCAGGTTTTTGGCGTGAACACCGCGAGAAGTTGCTTGATCCGATCGGCAAGCCCCCTTCTCCGTTTCTTTTTGCCTGTCCCCGTCCAGTCGTACATCCTGCCCTCCATGTATCTCACCGTCATCATCCCGAAGTGAATGCCGATAAAGTTGCAAAACGCCACGTCCAGCACCCATGAGTCCCACCAGCACTCGTTGAAGTTCCTCAACCAGTGCTGGAAGCTCAGCTCCATCAGTTCAAAGAGCACCGAGTACGCCCAGAGCAGCTTCATGTTCCTGAGAGCGATGGCTTTGCCGTACCATCCCAGGATGTGTCCGACAAAGAACTCGTCAAACACAGTGTCTCGCAGCACCCTGAATCTCGACTCGGGGTCCTCGGGGGTGTATATCCTGCAGTCCTCCCCGTACGCTCTCTCTGGCAGCTCTACGCCAAGGTCAGGTGATAAGAATTGCAGCACTGATCTCGCATCGTTTGTCTCCTGGCAGAGTAAGAACACGAGGAAGAGAAGGTAAAGGACGAACAGCCCGTGCATCACCTTCCAAACCGCCGGATGTGGCCTCACCATGTGCGTGTCCGGACCCTGCAGGGCTGAGTACAGCAGGTAAGCCGCGCACACTGCCTTGATTGAGTCCCAAAGATTGGATCGCCTGATTTCTTCCCTCCTCCCCGGAGATAGCGAACTCATGTCCACCTGAGGTTTGAAGGCTCCCGATAGCACGACCAGTGCCATCGCACATACGAACAGGGCGCTGACAGACCCGCTCCTGATGCCGCTGCCACGCGTGGAGGACAGCTCAGATTTCCTGTGCCCTGACCTGGTGAACACCATATTCGTTGAGATCTCACGAACTTGTCGATGGTTTGGTCACATGTTCATCACCCGAGAGGGGTCGCACGGCTGGAGTGCCAAGCAGACGAAACAGAAATGTTCGTCAGGAAAAAACTGCGCTGAAAACACCTTGGATATTCGGAATATTCGCGCGAAATCAAAATTTTCGACGAAAGTTGCGGAACCTCACCAAAAGCCCACAGAACTACAACGAAGGTGGACCGCAGTTTTAGTCACACAACAAGCAAGG
>CEPC01085218.1_pt1 | contig 18754 bp, 10 predicted proteins | sample 530651 | NCBI WGS metagenome assembly CEPC01 (sample SAMEA2620828, study PRJEB7988) | marine metagenome | biome: marine biome (ENVO:00000447); feature: deep chlorophyll maximum layer (ENVO:xxxxxxxx); material: "saline water (ENVO:00002010), including plankton (ENVO:xxxxxxxx)" | depth 65 m | reverse complement strand
CGGCGGCGGCGGCGGCGGCGTGCGGTTCACGTTTACCACGTACGTTCCCGTCGTCAGCCCGTCCTCGGCGGTGAGCGTGACGGTTATGACGTTCGGTCCGACGTCGGCGAACGTCGGAGTCGCCACGTTCAACTTGGCCTGTCCGGACGTGTGCGCGACACCGTTCACGGTCATGGTACACTTCGCCGCGTACGCAGCCGTGGGGGTGATGGACACCGCGCTCGTCGTGTAGTCGACCGTGACGTCGTACGTCAGCGTGTTGGCCTGGAAGCCCGGTCCGGGGAGGGCGACGGGGGTGGACCCGACGACCAGGGAGAGGCCCGAGAGGGACACGTGCGCGGCGAGCGAGTAGGCGGTGACGCGCACCGCGTAGGCGGTCGCCGCGTTATCCGTGGTGCGTCGGACCGTCAGGGTGACGTCGTTGTGACCCGGAGATATCGCCAGAGCGGACGTCGTCGAGCTCAGCAGGTTCCGTCGCCGCCTGCCGCTCGGCTGCGTCACCGCGGTCGTCACCTCGACGAGCGATGCCGAGTCGGGGGACGCGACGGCGTACGCGAGCTGCACCGACGTGCGGTCCGTGGTGACGCTCGCGTTGTACGAGAGCGTGTCGGAGTCGAACGCCGGGGTCAGCGTCGCGACGTCACCGACGAACGACAGCGCGGAGAGCTTCGGCGACGCCCCCGCCGACGCGACGCGGCACGCGAGGATGCAGACGAGCAGGGCGAAGCTTCCCCGATGGAACCGGCCGGGGCCGCGGTCGCGACCTCGGGGGCGACGACGCCCCGCTTCACGACCCGTGCCGGCGCCGGTGTCGTCGTCCCGCCATCCCCGCGTGACCATTCCGCGACACGAGCGATGCACGCCTCCGCCGCGCACCCTCTCTGCCCACTTCGCCCACAGCAACGGCCAAGCCGAGAGCTCGGAAACGGCGCATTTTTCTTCGGACATTTTATACGGGGCAAATGACTCAAGAATGACCCGTGAAAAAAACGGTGTTTTTCGCTGACTGGAACGCATACGCGGGACCGTCTCTTGCTCAAAAAGCGGCGGCTCGCCTCAAGAAAGTGTCGGCGGTGCAGACCTCGGCTCATCATTGACACCTTCGCTCGGGAAAGGTTCATCAACGGCGAGAAGAATGGGCCGCTCGCTCGCCAAGAAGGGCGGGAGCGCCAAGAAGAAGGGTGGGCACGCGGACTGGATGGACGACGAGATTGACGACGCCAACCGCCTGCGCTCCAAGGACAAAATCGGCTTCGATGCCTCCGACTCGGAGGAGGAGGATCTGGACGCTGACCTCGACACCGAGGCCGTCATGGACATCGGCGGCGACTCGGACGACGACTCCGATGCCGATTCCGATGAGGAGGAGGAAGATGCTGAGGAGGAGGACGAGGAGGAGGACGACGACGACGAGGGCGACGACGACGACGACCTGGGTTCCGACGAGGACGAGGACGAGGCGGCGCTGATCCGCGCGATGAAGGCGCAGCAGAAGAAGCTCGCCTCCAAGGGCGTCAAGCGCGGCGGTCAGGACGATTCGTCCTCCGACGAGGAGGAAGAGGAAGAGGACGACGGCCTGCGCATCAAGGGCCGCAAGAAGGCCGACTTCTACGGCGACGAGGAGGTGGACCACGAGGGCATGAGCGACGAGGACGAGCGACGAGACGAGGAGAGGGAGGCGCGCAGACTGCAGCAGGCGCGCGCGGCGGGAATGAGCGCCGCGGACTTCGGCCTCTCCGATGATGAGGACGACTCCGAAGACGACGAATCCGACTCTGAGCCCGAGGAGGAGGCCACGCTGGGCGCTAAGGCGGCCAAGCTCAGCGCCAAGGGCAAGAAGGCTGAGAAGGAGTCGCTCAAGAAGGTCAAGAAGAACAACGCATCCCTCGGCGCGGCGGTGGAGTCCCTGGGCGGCGAGGAGCTCGAGGCGGCCGAAGGTGTGGACGCGGAGACCGGTGACTCCCCCGAGGTCGTCGCGCTGACCAAGGAGCTCACCAAGAATCTGGACGAGGTGCGGAACACGATTGAGCCGCTGTGCAAGTTTGTCCGTGAGGGCAACATGGTGACCAAAGAGGGCATCTCCTACCTCGACACCAAGCACCTGCTGATGCTGTCTTACTGCATCAACATTGCATTCTACTTGCTCCTCAAGGCGGAGGGTAAGCCCGTGAAGGACCATCCGGTAGTGTTGAGGCTAGTGGAGATCAGGACCTACATCGAGAAGCTCAGGCCCATCGACAAGAAGCTCAAGTACCAGATTGACAAGCTCCTCAAGATGGCAAAGGAGGGCGTCACCGGCGAGGAAGAGGACGCCGACGGCGCCGGCGAGGATCCCCTGCAGTTCAGGCCCAACCCCGACGCGCTCGTCAGCAAGGTGGACGAGGATGCGGAGGAGGGCGCCGACGGCGGCGTGTACCGCCCGCCCAAGATGATGCCCACCGCCATGGAGGAATTCGAGGAGGGCGGCAAGAGCTCCAAGCAGAAGCGGGCGGAGAAGGAGGCCAGGAGGAGGGCGCAGCGCTCCTCCCTCATCAAGGTGCGCATCGTGGATCGTCTTCGTGCTGTTTTGTTTCGTTCCCCCGCGCGGTTTGTTTCCCTTCGATCGCCATTCGCTTCCTCGATCTCCGTTTCCCGTGGAGATGAGAGGCGACCGGTCGCGAGACCACATGGCGTACACAAATCGTACCAGACCTTGGGCAGGGTACCGCTCAAATGCCATGAGTGGAGTTTTCCCAATCAAGCGATGGACATTCATCGACGACTCGACACTAGGATCGAGCCGAAACACGCCCGTACTTTCCACCGACCAATCTCCCGCCGACGCTGACCGAGAACTGATTCTTTTCGAAACGACGCAGGAACTCGCGCAAGAGCTCGGGGAGGCTCCCGAGGAGCTCGGCGGCGACGAGGGCGACATGCAGAGCGCCTTCGCCAAGCGCGAATTCGCCCGCATGGAAGCTCGCGCCAAGATCGAGGAGGACCTGTTCACGCGCGTGCCCCTCTCCAAGGTTGAGCGCAGGCGCCAGAAGGCCACCACTCGGTCCGTCAACTCGCTCTCGCAGGTTGGCGACTTTGGCGACGACGTGGCCGACCTCGTGGATGTTGCCGAGGAGCTCGAGAACAAGAAGCGCACCAGGCTCGTGGACTCCGTGACACAGCTGGGCGCTAAGCCCAAGAAGGCAAATACGACGAGCGGCGACGCGGACCTCCCCATGCGCGATTCCCTCGGGGTGAGTGCGGCGACCCAAACCAAATCCATCGTTTCTCCCTCCCGTGCCCGGTTTCCCACGCTCGTTTCACGCATTTTCGGAAGCGTCGATGACTTTTACTCGCTGTGGTTACTTGGCGTCATTGAAAATGCTACAGCAAACCAGCCGTCCGCGTCGTCGCGCGCGGGCGCGGCTCGACCCGGGGAGCGACCCGGGTCCCGTCGCGTTTTTTACATTCACGGCGCCGCGCCATCCCCGCGAAAAATGAATCCCAGCGCTCACCCACGTCTCCCTCGGCGCCACCCGCGTCTCCATCGCAGGATCGCCGCGACAAGTACGAGCGCGGCGTCAACAGGAAGATGGCCGCCAAGGCCAGGGAGGAGGAGGAGGCTGCCGACCGGGAGGCTGCGCGCGAGAGGCGCCGCGTGGACGAGGACGAGGAATACACGGGCGCGGCTACCCTCCGCGACCGCAAGCGCGCCGCCAAGGAGGAGAAGTACCGCCGCCAGGCTGGCATCATCGCGCCGCTCGAGGAGGAGATCGGCGACTTCGACAAGCGCCACGTGGGCAAGAAGATCATGGAGAACCGCGGTCTCACCCCTCACAGGAGCAAGGACCACAAAAACCCGAGAAAGAGGCTTCGGGACAAGTTCGCCAAGGCGCAGATCAGGCGCAAGGGACAGGTGCGGTCCATGCGCGAGGACGGCGGCGGGTACGCGGGCGAGGCGACGGGTATCAAGACCTCCGTCTCCAAGTCCAGGCGGTTCGGGAAGTGAGTCTGAGCGCGCGCATCGATATGATTTGCACGACGAGGTTTTTAATGCCAAAATCATGCTTTGGCGTCTTCAATCCCATCAAACTCCAATCTCATTAGGCGACAATCTTGGAGCTCTTCACCATGAGCGAGTCCACGACGCGGTCCATGTTCGAGATGGTCTCCAGCGTCGCTTTGTACATGGTGTTTGCGGCGCTGTCGTCGTACACGATGAGGCAGCCCGCGCCCTGATCAAGAATCCCCTCAAACTTCCCGTCCAGGATCATCTGCGACAGCTTTGTCTCGACATCCGAGAGCGGCAGCTCGATCAGGTTCGCGACGTGCGCAATCTCCACCGTGCTAAACGGCTCGATCACCCGCAGCAGGTTCTGCTCCATCAGCGAGTCCTGCAGCGCTCCCAGGTGCGCGGCGATGATCGGATCGTCCCCGAGCTGCTTCTCATAGGACCTCAGGGTGCTCTGGAGATCCTTCAGCGATCGCTTCGTGTACGCCTCCGCGACAGCCTTCATCGCGTCCAGGGTCTCGCCCTGGTGTTTCAGCCCACCCTTCGATGAGATCAACGACGCGACGTCCTCCGCTTGGTTGCACATCACCTTGCACATGAGCATGTACTTGAGCGCCATCACCGCCTTGGCCTCATCGTCCAGGTTGTTGAGCTGCTCGAAAGCCTCGAAGAAGTAGGAGTAGGCCGTCTTATAGTCCTTCTCCTCCGCGTGGAGAATACCCGACTGGAGATCAATGACGCACTGCAGCGAGGGGGGAACGTAGATCGCGTTCGCGTTCGTCCTCGCGGCGGTCAGAGCCGCCTTAGCCTTGGGCATGTTTCGAAGCGCGTAGTGGATCTTGGACTCGAGGAGGTGGATGTCCACGAGCAGGAGCTTATCGTCGAGCTTCTTGACCTCGAACGCCAGCTGTCCGATGAGCTTGAGCGCGTCCTGGAAGGACTTCATGTCGAGGTAGAGGCCGGAGAGCCTCAGCTCCACGCGGTGCCTCAGGAAGGTTCGCTTCTCTGCCCTGGCCCACGCCACCTGCTCCTTGCACAGCTCCACCTGGAGATCGTCGAAACCCGGGACTCCCGCGAGGATGTCGATGATGTTCCTGACGATCTTGGCCGTCTTTGCCTTGGGCACCGTCGCGAACAGCGGCCGGAGCTCGGTGAGCAGCGTCCTGAGTGCGGGCGCATCCTTGAGCTTGGCGTACAGCTTCGACAGCTTATCGATCGCGGACTCCTTCGCCTTGACGCTGTCGCCGTCGGACCCGCCCGCCCCGAAGATCACGTCGCGGTACGTCGCCACCGCCTCCAAGGGCTTCGAGTCCTCGATCTCGGCCCCGGCCTCCACCTTCTTCACCAGCTCCTCCGCGCTCGCCATACTCTCCCTTTACCCTAACCAAAGATCGCAACAGCTAGATCTCAGCCTCGGCACTTTTGAACCGGTCGGGGGCCCCGAGATCTGAGACGCCGCGCGGAGTCAACAGACGCCTGGTTCGATCGAGACGCTCTCGCTGTCCCTGCTAAACGCTTGTCGCTCGCCTCCGAGCGATGCGCTGTTCGTTGTGGCCCCTCGCGCCCCAGATCTCGCGTTCGAGTTCCCCCTGAAACCGCTGTCGCAGACCCTCTCTCAGTCACGTCGCGGCCAGGCGAGATTGGGACCGTTTGCGCCCGAGCCGCTTTTGGGAGCGCTCGTCCGGGCCGGCTCACAGTTCGAGCGCGCCGGGACAACCAGCCGACACGTTCCGCCCTAGCTTAGCTCGACATGTCCGAGGAAGCTCCCGTCGATCCCCCCTCCGAGGCGGACGCCGTCGCGGTGCGTACCGAGAGCGCGGCGCCGTCCCGTCTACCCGTCGCGCAATCCAACATCCGCCGACTCACCCCTTCACTCGCGAAACGCAGGAGACCGCCCCCGCTGAGGAACCCGCTCCCGCGGAGGAACCCGCCCCCGCTGAGGAACCCACTCCCGCTGAAGAGCCCGCGCCCGCGGAGGAACCCGCCCCCGCTGAAGAGCCCGCTCCCGCTGAAGAGCCCGCGCCCGCAGGTGCGCCCCGACCCAAAAGGAACATTTCCAGAACGCGATACCGACAGACCCCGACTGACCCCTCCGCTTCCCGTCCCCATCGCAGAGCCCGCGCCCGAGCCCGAGCCCGAGCCCGAGGCTGCCCCCGCACCCGTTCCAGACGTCGTCGCGCCCCCCGCGAAGGGAGCCGGCAAACCCGTGAGGCAGTACCTGGACGACACGGTGGTGCCCGTGCTGCGCAAGGGACTGCGCGAGCTGGTAAAGCAGCGACCGGAGGACCCGTTCGAGTTCCTCGCGGATTTCATCAAGAGCAACAAGCCCAAGGCATCCGATTGATGCGGGTTGGAGAGGGAACGATACGCGACTCCCAGCGGAAGGGCCGCCGGTGTAAACTAGACTAACCTGCATTGAATTTTAGCAACCGCCTCCTCGCTAGTCCCCTCGGGAGTTATCCTCGCGCAGCGTCTGCCTATCCGGTAAACCCCGCTCGTTCCTGACCAGCTGCGCGAAGTGGCTGCGCTCGCCGGACCTGAACGCCGGGTATCGCCGCGGCCGTTCCGCGCTCACCACCGCGCCGCCGACGTCCTCGCAGTCAATCGTCGCGTCGTAGTCGGGCGCGTGAAAGAAGACGAGCGACAGCCTGTCCCCGCCGTATAAGTCGTCCACCCCCGACGGCACCCCCGACGGCACCCCCGCGCGCCCCCCGCGCGGCCGCGCCGTCACCCTGTGCCTCGTGGACCTCCACGCGTCGTTGGTCCAGAACCGGAGCACGTCCCCGAGGTTCACGAGGAGCGTCGCGGGGGCGTCGGGCACGTCGAGCCAATCGTCCGCGCCGTCGGGCAGCACCTGCAGCCCCTCGGGTCCCCGCTCGAACGCCAGGATCGTGACGTCGGTCGGGTCCGTGTGCGCCCTGACCCGCTCCTCGATCGCGGCGCCCTCGGACCGGTCGAGGGGCGGGTACCGCAGCGCGACGAGGTTGCTGACGTGTCGACGGCACTTGTCCGCGAAGAAGTCGTCGCCCCCTTTGGCGCGAAGCGCCCTGGCGAAGATGCGGAGCAGCCGTCGGGTGAGGGACTCCATCGCGACGTAGTACCGCTCCCACGCGTCCCTGAATCCGTCGGGCGCGCCGGGCCATCGATTATCCTCGCCAAAGTAGAGCTCAGCCTGGGGCGACGCGCTCGGGTCGTAGTAAGGATCGGACCTGTCCACGGTGGCGAGGTCGACGCGGGAGCACGAGAACTTCTCGTGAAGGCTCGTCGGCCGTACCGCGTTGTCGCATCCGTCGACGGGGATGTATCCCTTCTTCAGGCTCGCCACCCGCATCTTCTCATCCAGCGGAAGCTCGAAGAATCCCCTCGACGCGGCGAGCGCATCTCGCACGAGATCCTCGGACACGCCACCGCGGTCGGCGAGCAGGAAGAAGCCCACGTTCTCGCACGCGGCCCTCACCGCGTCCACCACCGCCGCGGACGCAACCGGGTCGTCGCCGTCGAAGGCCGATATGTCTATCGTCGGAACCTCGAACGACACCGCCATCTCGGCTTCGGCGGGTGTGAACGATAATGAAAGCTCGCTGTTAAAAAGGTTTGTTCTGTTGTCTTGCCTATGAGTACGATTAGCGCCGATCCGTCTTCCCGTTGCCGCGCTTGCCCGAGAAGAGGTGCTTGGGCATCTTGGTGATGATGACGCGGTCCGCCTCGCCCGTCTTGGCCCGCTTGTTCATCTTCCGCTGCGCCTTGTCCGCCAGCTTCTGCGCGCGCATCTTCTCCGACTCGTCCCTGAGACCCGCCCCCTTGCTCTTGGACGTCCTCCTCGCCACCGACACGCTGCGGCTCTTGCTCGAGTGCACCCTCGGCTTCTCCTCCCCGTCCGCGTCCATCGCGTCCACGTCCTCGTCGCCGCCGTTGCCCGCGAGCGAGCGCGAGCGCTTGCGTCCCTCCCGCACGGCGCTCGCGGACCGCGCCCTGGCGACTGCGAGCGTGGTGTCGATGCCCATCGCGCCCAGGCTCTCCTTCATTCGGGTGGTGGTGAGCCGCCTCTCCGGGTCGCTCGTGCGATCGCGACGCATCGTCGGGACGTTGTTCGCCACGCTCTTCTTCCGCCTGTGATCCGACACCAGCTTCGCCCGCCTGGCGCGAACCTGCCCGAGCAGCTCCTTCTCCTCGTCGTCCAGGTCGGGCTCCATCTCCATCTCCGCCGCCGCCTTGTCCTCCTGGAACCTCGCCTCGAGCTCCTCCTCCTCGCGCTCGAGCTCGGCGAGTCTCTCGTCGATCTCCGGGTCGATGAAGTCGGCGACGTTCTTGCCGTTGTAAATCTCGGGCATGATGTCGTACTTCCAGTCGTCGTTGTCGAGGAGGTAGTTCTTGCGAAGGTCCGCGTTGTACACGCCGGCGCCGCCGTTCTCCTCCTGCAGCATCTTCTCCGTGACAATCTTGAGCTCGCCGCTCGCCTTCTTCGCCTTGTTTACAGCGACGGAGTGGGGGATGACGGCGGGCCTGGAGATGTTGTCCCTGGGCTTTGGCTGCGCGACGTGCAGGCGGTTGAGCACCTCGCCCGCGCGTCGGCTCGCCAGCTTCTGCTCGACGCGCGCGGCGAGCAGCTTGTCGCAGCACACGCGCTTCACCTCCATCACGCCCTCCTCGGAGAGGGTGCTCATGCATGGGAGCTCCTCCTCCTCGCCCAGGGTGAGCGCCGCGGGCCCGCGCACCGCCGCGCGCATCCCCGCGATGAGCGCCGCATCCTCCGGCTTAAGATCCTCCAGCTTACGCACGTCAACCTTGTTCACGGCGATGACCAGCGGCTTGTTCGCGAAGAGCGGCTTGATGGAGTGGAAGAGGTCGGCTTGCTGCTTGATGGTGTACCCGCACTGCTCGCTCGCGTCGACGATGTAGAGAACCACCGCGCGCAAGTGCGCCATGGCGGTGATGGACTGCATCTCGATCGTGTTCCTCTCCTCGAGGGGCCTGTCCAGGATACCCGGAGTGTCCAGAACCTGCCACCGGAGGTACTTGTAGTCCGTGTGACCCACGTAGATTGACTTTGTGGTGAACGCGTACGGCTGAACCTCCACGTCGGCTCGGGTCACCTTGTTCATGAACGACGACTTGCCCACGTTGGGATAGCCGCACACCAGGATAGTCCTCGTGTTCGGGTCGATGGACGGGAGGCGGGACATGTGCTGCCTGACCTGTTCGAGGTACGCGAGCGACGCGGCGTGCTTCTTCATGATGGTGCACATGCGTCCCAGCGCCGCTCGCTTGAGCTGCTTGCATCGGTAGAGCGAGTCGCCGTACTTGAGGAGCTTGACGTAATCCTTGGCGATCTTGTCGATGATGTTCTTGGCGGTATTGAGCTGCCCGAGCGCGAGCTTGTAGTGGTCCTTGTCGTACAGAACGTTGAGGAGGTCGCTGTAGAAGGGGTGGATGTCGTCGACGCGGGGGAAGTCCTCGAGGATCTTGGAGAGCTTCTCGTTCCACGAGGTCTGGGTGTACTTGACCTTGCGCATGTAGAACTGGCGGATGCGGGTGATGGCGTAGCCGCGGTGGACCACCGTGGGGGTTTGGCGCTGCGTGCGGGACAGGACGACGTCGATGAAGTCCTTCGCCGTGGGCACCTGGAGAGGCAAACAGGTGGGCGTCGTGTGAGCGGAAAAGTCTCGGAGAGTTTTTCAGTGGCGGCGGCGGCCGGATGGAGGGAGGGCACACGAAGCGGGGCGACGCGGAGGCGGGCGCGCACCGTGGTGATCTTCTTGAAGTTATACTGCATAGTGGTCATTTTGAAAGAGGTTCGCGCGGCGGACGCGGTCTCCTTTCAGATGGGACGCAGCGACGACCGTGCTCGGCGCCGACAGTGTCTGCGTGAGGCGCATTCGCGCCGACTTTCTTGAGGCTCTCGCGGGCGGCTTGATTTCGCAAAGCGTGTGGCGTGAAGTTCAGTGAGAATTTTTAAAATCTTTTCTCGGACGAACGATCTCAATCGCGCTTTTAGTTCGACGAAAATTGCCTAATACCGTTATAATGTGGCCGTCAATGCGACAACTGCGACGGCCGCCACCAACAGACTCAGCGACGCCCAGTTCGCCACCCTCGCCTCCAAACTCGCGTCCGTCCACTCCCCCAGCACCAGCGACCACACCTGCGCGGTGAAAACGGTCGAAGACATCACGAGCGGCCACGCGAACACAGCCCCGGACGAACCCATCTTCGCCGCTCCCAATCCATACAGGTGGATGTGAGCGGTGAACGCCACGGCTATGAGCGCGCACATCACCCCGCCGTGCGCCCAATCACGCGCCGGCGTCGACCGGAACTTACGCCACGTGTCGTTCGCCTTGAGCAGCCAGGACGCATAGAAGACATGGCCAAACGAGTTGAAGATGAAACACAGCATCCACACCGGCATGGCAGACGCCTCTTTGGCAACCCCTCTCTCCTCGGCGTCGTCCACCAGCCCGCCGCCGAAGACGAACGAAAACTGCAGCATGGATGAGAGCACGCCGCCCGCGACGCACCACGCCATCGACTCCACGAACGTCGAACGAGACGCGCCCTTGACGGGGTCCTCGACGTCCACCACCGCCGCCGTCGTCGTCGTCGAGGCGCGGCTACCCCTCGCGCGCCCCCCGGCCTCGTCGCCTGCGTCCCGGAGGAGCCCGGCCCTCGAGGACATCGCGAACCCCGCACACGCGAGCAGGACCCCGACGACGGACCCGATGATCTCCTGCGTCGTCATGTCCGCCGCCGAGAAGGCTAGAGGTAGGACGGTGCCTATGCACACGATCTGAGCCATGACGATGCTCGTGCCGAGGGCCATGCCCACCCTCTTGATGGCCTGGCCGTAGCCAACCCCGCCGAAGCCCCATAGCAGGGAGAACGCGCATATCGACCCGAGCTCCCCGGAGCTCGCCCCTCGGTAGACGTCTCCCAGGGTGCCCGCACCCACCACTCCGAGAACGAGAAAAGTGTTGAAGATGACGATGAGGACGTTGGCGACTAACCATATCTGCTCCCATTCCCAGTACAAAGCGGCATTGACAAGGCGCGGCGCATCGGGTTTCGTGGGCAGATTCCAGCTCCCGTTCAGCAGCCCGGCGGCTACTGCTGATATCGCCCCCACCGCCGCCATGTGTGAGCGCGGAAGAAAAGTGAAAACGCGTGATGAGATTTCAGCTGTGTTTCGTGCGCTGAGACTTTGCAACAGTCAAAACACCGGGCTAGCTCTTGTGCTCCTTCACTGACCACCAGATCCGAAGATGAGGCCCTTTAGCCGGCCCAATACGCCCGACTGAGCCTCCAGCAGCGGCGATTTCTCCGGCGGCTTTAACACCGCCTTCCTCGCGTTGCCCGTTGCCCTGCGACGCTCCTTCTCTCGCTTTCTCTTCATGTGTGACAAGCGAACCCACGCCTTGTCATCCTCCTCGCTCGAGACCATCTCCTCCCGCGCCCTCCGCGCGCGTTCCTTCTTAACCGGGCGCTCGCCCTTCTCTTTGGCATCCCTATCCGACCGCTGCGAATCACCACCGACCCCCGCGAGTCGGTCCTCACCCTTGAACTTGGCTTTGAACCTGACCGATCCGTACACTCCGTCCGCGTCAGACTCTTTGTACCCAAACCCAGCCGCCGCGAGCTTGTCCACCTCAGCCCTGACCCTCTCCACGCATTCCCTCAGCCGGGTCTTGTCCACGTACCCGACGTCGTCCCCTCCCTTTCGCCTCTCGTCCCACTCGCGCTCCATCCGCAGCGACGATGACTGCTGCAAGCCGAGCTCGATGGCGGCGGCGCAGGTTTGGCGAAGCGCCTGCGCCAGCTCCCTCTCCGGAAACGCCGCCGGGTGTCGCATCGACAGCCACAGGTACAGATCGTACGCCGCGTGCGCCTGCTCCAGCACGTTGAGCTCCCCTTGGGTCTCCGGCGCGCGAGCGGGTGGGCGCTTTATGATCCGAACCCCGACGCGGCCGCGGCGAGCGAACGCGTCGGCGAAGGTCCACAGAGCCTTGGCCCCTTCCCCGCCGTCCTCGACGTTTGCGGGGGCGACGGCGAACATCCAGTGGTCCTCGACGGACAGCGGGAGCCTCTCCACGAGCTTCGCCGCGGCGAGCATGCCGTCGCACGTGGCCATGAAGTAGTGCGGCGGCAGCGTCGCGTCCCGGCACAGCGCGGTGAGGGCTTCGACGAGCGTGGAGCCCGGGACGGCTTCGAGGTAGCACTCGACGTGCTCCAGCGTCGGCGCCACCGAGCACCTGGTGAGGTCCACCACGGGCGCGGCGACGGCGTGGCGGAGGATCGGGAGCTGCTCGGCGACCATGGTGGTCGTGCCTCCCTCGCCGAACCCCTGCCCGAACCGCCCGGCGCGCCCGGCGATCTGCTTAACCTCGGGCGGTTCCAGCAGGCGCATCTGCTCCCCGTCGAATTTTCGCATCGTGGTGAACACCACGCGCCTTATGCTCAGGTTCAAGCCCATGCCGATGGCGTCTGACGCGATGAGGACGTCGTAACCCGTGGTAGCCCTGTCGTTGAACAGCTCAGCCTGCCGCGCGCGAGCCTCCGGGGGTAAACTGCCGTATATGACGCATGCTCGTAGACCAGCCTGCCTCACGACGTCGCGCTTGAGCTGATGCACGGCTTTGCGACTGAACGCCACGAGGCAATCGCCGCTCCTCACGTTCTTGATGCTCCGCAGGGGCTTATCCAGCACCTTCAGCGGCTGTAACCGCGTGTATTTGTGCACGGTGAGTTTGTCCCCGACCTCCTCTATGACCTTTTGCACCAGCGGGACCATCGCCGGGTCACCGCACAGGTGAAGCTCTTTGGCGGGAATGCCGAGTATCGCCCTGGTAAACGCGTAGCCCCTCTCCGGGTCACCCATGAGGTGCGCCTCGTCCACGACGGCCACGTCGACCATTCTTCTTATGTCCGCCATCTCCACGGTGCACGCGACGTGCCTGGCCCCGTCCACGGGTTTCTTTTCCTGGCCCGTGATCATGTTGCACGGCACGCCGTCGCGGTTGTTGAGTCCCTCGGCCACCTCCCACGCGAGCAGCCGCAGCGGCGAGCAGTACACGCCGCTGTCCGCCGCCTTGAGCTGCTGGAGAGCGGAGTAGGTCTTACCGCTGTTGGTGGGTCCGACGTGGAGGTGGACCTCTCGTCGCATCGCGCGCGCGAGTGGGTACCACGCGCCGGGCTCGCGCATGTCCATGAGAACCTCCACCGGATCCTCCTCGTCCCGTACGGTGTTGGACCCCGCCTCGTCCGTCGGGGCGGCAAAAACGGTGGACGATTCCTCGACGGAGAGCGATGCGGCCGCGGCGATGTCCGCGTCGCCGCCGCCGCCGGGTTCCGGATCGGCCCGGGATCGGTCGAGGCTCCGCGTCGCCGCCGCGTCGTGCGCGCCCGTGGCCGTCAGCACCTCGCGGACCGCGGCTACGAGCTCCGCCTTCTTCGACGACCTCTTGAGCCCATCCGGCCACGGCCCCGCGGAGTCCAGGATCTCCTTGAGCTTCACGACCGTGAGCTTCTCGGGATCCGCGGCGGGCGACGTCCGCGTGGCGAGCGAGCGCCATCGGACGGTCCCCGGACGCTGCGGCGATTCGGCAAGGGAGGACCAACCCGCGACGTCGTCGGCACTCGAGCGGCGAGCCCACAGCCCACTCGCCGCCTCCGACCAACTCGACGACGCCAATCGTCGCCGAATGAGCAGTGCCGCGATGCGCATCCCCGTCGCCTCTGAGAACCTCCGCCCACCGGCCCACCCCCGCGCCAGCTGCAGTGCCGATTATTGGGGCAAGTAAAGGCTCCGGTTTGGAGTGCCAGGCTGAACTCCTGTGGCCGTCGTCACTTTCGTTCGCGCTTTGGATAGACCACCATGGCCCGCGCCCTCCTCCAAACGGCGATCCCCGCGACTGGCGCGCGATGCCCCGCAAGATCCGCACGAGTCTCCCGGGTCGTTCGCGCCGCAGCTCGCCGTTCGAGCGATTCGAGCGACGCAGCCCTGGGCCGCCGCGACGCCGTCGTCGGCGCGGGTGCCCTCCTGATGCTGACGACGCGCGTCGCGCCCGCGACGGCCGAGGACGAGGCCCCCGACGCGGCCCCCGAAGCCCCGGCGGCTCCAAAGTACGGCAAGCCCCGCGTCGTCATCACCGGCAGCAACTCCGGCATCGGCTTCGACGCCGCAAAGAAGCTCGCGAAGAGCGGCGACTGGTGCGTCGTCCTGGCCTGTCGCACCGTCGCCAAAGCCGAGCAGGCGAAGGCTTCGATGCGATCCGAGTTCCCGTCCATCGACCCGAACGACGTTCAGTGCTACGCGTGCGACCTCGGGGATATGGCGTCCATCAGGCAGTTTGCCAAGGATGTCACCGCGGAGGGGCCGGTCGACGCCCTCTGCCTCAACGCCGGGCTCGAGTACAGCGGAGATCCCACCGTCTACCGCACCAAGGATGGCTTCGAGGAGACGATTGGCGTCAACCACCTCGGGCACTTCCTCCTCGCCAACCTACTCCTGCCCGCGCTTGAGAGCAGCGAGAAGCTGGCGCACCCGAGGATCGTGGTCACGGCGTCGGAGGTGCACGACCCGGCGTCCGCGGGGGGCAGCGTGGGGAAGGGCGCAACGCTCGGCGATCTCGCCGGACTGGAGCGCGACGGTAAAAATTTCGAGATGGTGAGCGGAGAGCCTTACGACGCGGATAAGGCTTACAAAGACAGCAAGCTGTGCAACATGCTGTTCTCCTACGAGCTGGAGCGGCGTTTGCAGGCGAGTGGGAGCAAGGTGACGGTCAACGCCTTCGGTCCGGGTCTCATCACCCGGACCGGACTGTTCCGCCACCAGCAGCCGCTATTCGTGAAGGCGTTTGACTTGATCACAAACACGTTTAACGTCGCCGAGTCGGTGGATGGCGGGGGTAACACTCTGCTGTACATGCTGACGGACGAGTCCCTCGAAGGCGTGGGCGGCGCGTACTACAGCAACACCATCTCCCCGGGCTCGTCACCGACGGGACACGCGTTCATCGTGCAGGAATCGAGCGAGGAATCGAAGGATGTGACAGAGGCTCGAAACTTGTGGAGGTTGTCGGAGAAATTAGTGGGTCTCGCGTAGAGACAGCGGGAAGATCCAGACTGCCAGATGTGTGAAAGTGTTTTGCCTCCTCATCCCAATTGCGGGTGGCTAATCCCGCGCGCCGCCGTCAATGTCTAATAAGTCATAAGTCTCCACGAGGGCTCGAGCACAGCCCGTCATTCGAGCCCCCGCCTCCATCATCACTCCAAAAGGTCTGTCAATTGTAGTCGTCACGGGATCAAATCGCGTCGCTCACATCCCGACGCGCATCGTGATCTTCCCCTTGGCCCACTGCGCCGTGTCCCTCAGTTGCTGGTCCTGGTACTGGTCCTCACACTCGCGGATGAGCTCCACCCAGAACATGTTCTGCTTGAACAGCTCGCCAACCCCTTCCATCGTGTCCGCCATGTCGCCCATGACGCCCACCATGGCGCGAGTCACCGCCTCGTCCCTGTCCCCGTCCTTGGCAACCTCCGCGATGAACTGCAGGACATACACTGCGTGAGACTTGAGCTGCTCGACCTTACTCTTGTCATCCTTGAACCCCTGGAGAAGGCCGGCGTAAGCCTCAAAGATTCCGTTGCGGAGCATGTTGTTGTACTCAATCATCTCCTCGTCATCCTTGGGCGTCTGCAGCGAGAGCTGCTGGGCGCTCTGGAGCATGGGCACCACGTACCCGACGTACTTCTCGAACGCGGGTCCGATGGCGAGCGCGATGTCGCCGAAGCAGGACAGAATCGGGGGCTTCACCGAGCGGTGCAGCGCGGTGGACTGCAGATCCTGCAGCAGCTGGTACACGATGCCGTCGCAAAAGGGCAGGATCTTTGCATCCAGCGCGCGGCACAGGTCGCCCACCACGCCAACGGTGACGTTGCACACCTCGTACTCCTCGTGATTCTTGAGGCCCACCTCGATGAACGGGTAAAGCGCCTGCATGTACTTTTCAAACTGATCACCGGTGGCGTAAGCAAGGGCGCCGACGCAGAGCATCGCCTCCTCGTGCACGGTGGCTGACCTCGCCCCGAGCACCCTGAGGAGCATCTGCATGATCTGGTCTCCGAACTGGATGATCATCATCTTGGTGGAATCTTCTCCGGAGAGCTTCTGGACGATCGTTTGGAGGGTTCCGCAGAGCAGGCCCTGGACTTCGCCGATCTTTTCCTGAGCCTCGGGCCCGACGCCCGGCTGCGAGAGTGCGGCGAGGGTCGTCTCGAGCTTCTGAAGCACCATGGGCACGAGCTGCTGGGTGATTGGCGCGTTCTGCTGGGTGGACGCTCGGATGATCTCGTTGAGGGACTCGTAGCACTCCATGCGGAGGGACTGCTCCGCGTCTGGACGCTCCGACGTCTGCAGCAGGCTCTGCACGATACCCTGAAAATAAGGCGCGAGCGCCACGCGCATGGGGTTCTGTTCGTCGTCGTCGTTCGCGCACGACGTCGCGAGGCGCAGGAGCGCATAGCACACCTTACCCGCGACCAGGGGTTTATCCTGCAGCTTCTCGACGAGAATCTTGAGGATCCCTTCGAGGTTGCCCGGGTTGACCACCGGCGACTGAGCCTCCCCGACAAACTCAAACACGCGTCCGATGGTCCACGCCGTGGTATCACGCACGTGGGTCTTAGGGTCGTTGAGGGCGTTGAGAAGGAAAGGGAGCGCCTGCGCGGCGACGGGCGCGAGCTTGTCCGGGTCGGGTCCCTCGAGGATGGATCCAAACGCGAAGGTGGCAGCCTCGCGGAGTCGCCACTCCTGCGAGCCGATGTTGCCGGTGATGAAGGGCATGACGTGGTCGACGACGGCGTCCTGCACGCACGTGGCGACGAGGCCGAGGCACGTGCCGCCGGCCATAGCGACGTTCCACACGTCGTCGCCTTCGTCGAGCTCGTCCTCGTCCTGCTTGGTGAGGGTCTCGAGGAGCATGGGCACGAGGTGGGGAAGCGCCTGCTCGACGAATCGGTGGTAGACGATCTGGTGGTTACCCTCGCCCGCGTCGGCGATGTCATCCTGGCGGCAGACCTCCTCGTCGGCGATGGCGGACCAGAACTCGATCGCCTGCAGCGCCACGGACTCCTCGTCGCCCTTCGTCGCCTTGACGGTCAGGTCGAAGATGGCGGTCATGTACGGCTGAAGCTTCTCGTAGTAGTTCTCCGCGGCTCCCACCAGAACCTCAAACGCAGCCTGCCTGACGCGAACGTCCGCGCAGACGGTCGCCTCGCACGTGACCTGCATGATGTAGTTCCTCTCCTGCTCGCGTTCGAAGTTACCCTCCGCGAAGTACATGGCGTTGACCAAGGCGTTGGTCGCGGCTAAGCGGATCTCGTTGCTCTCCTCCTCCTTCCTCATGCCCTGCACGATGGCGGTGAGCATAGCGTTGACGTCCGCCTCCTGCAGGTGCTCGTGCTCGATTTCCTCGCAGATGTATCCGAGCGCCTCGAGGGTGGACTGGCGCTTGCCGGGATCGCCGGTGGCCATGTTGTTCTGGAGGTCGGTGACGAGCGACGGCCAGAGAGCCTTGGGCATCTCCGCTCCGGCGATCTTGGCGATCACCTGCGCGCAGGTGTGGCGGATCTCCTGCACGGGGGAGCCGAGCTGGTTCCAGACGCACCCCTTGACGGTGTTGCGGATGTTGGCGTCCATGGTGACCCATTTCTCCTGCTTGTCGGCCTTGACGGTCTCGTCCCTGGCGTCGAGCGCGTTCTTGAGGATGAGACCCGCCAAGCGTCGGGAGTCGAGGGGCTTGGCCTCGGTGGCGACCTCGTTAGCGAGGGACTGCAGGAAGGCGCCGAGGTTCTGCTCCTGCGCTTGCTTCAGCTGCGCCTCCGCAGCCTCACGCGTCGCGGCGTCGGGGCTGGTGGTGGCCGAGAGGACCGCGGTGATGTCGGCCATGTTACCCGCCCGCGCTCTCCCGCCCTTCAAAAAGGTGAAACACCGGTGGGGAACCGAACCCTACTTGGTGCGTAGTGCGCCTGACGATCGGGGTTCCGATCGACCGAGCGCGGACGTGTCTCGCTCGAACGGAGGATCGCACGAGCCTGACTCGCGTGGAGTTCGCTCCGAGTTCCGCCTTGGCGTGGTCGATGTCGACCTGCCGCTGGTTGTGGCGCCCGGCGGGAGGGTCGCGTTGAAGGGGAAAGGCAGATCGGGGGAAAGAAACGGAGAGTGGAGGCTGCACCGTGGTTTTGCAGGAAAACCAGACTGGTCTTCATACGACACGATTTTCCCGTCCCTCCGAGGCTCGTTTGCGCTCCGTTGGCACCCGAGACGATTTCTGGGCACCGCGCCATTGTTTCGGGGCGCCGGCATGGAGTGCCTGCGCCCGGTGCTCAAGAAGCGCAAGAGGTACTCCCCGGATGATCCGGAGGGAGTCGTGGGTGGGTTCACGACCCCGGTGACCCCGGCTGGAGCCCCGAGCGACGCCGGCGATAGCGTCCCGGGGATCACGCCGAAGAGCGTGACGTTTCCGAGGGGGAGCAAGTGCCAGAGGATCGTCGGCTCCGCCGACCCGAAGATCGACAGGACCCCGATCGATCTCCCGTGCCACTGCGACGGCTGCGGCAAGTACATCCTCACCGCGAGGCACAACTGCGACGCGTGCGAGGATTACGACCTGTGCGCCCCTTGCTACGCCTCGTTGGTCGACGGCACCTTGGCACACGAACACGACGCGTCGTGCTTTCAGGTGATGGACTGGACCGAGGAGGAGGAGGAGG
>CEPC01071416.1_pt1 | contig 19249 bp, 8 predicted proteins | sample 530651 | NCBI WGS metagenome assembly CEPC01 (sample SAMEA2620828, study PRJEB7988) | marine metagenome | biome: marine biome (ENVO:00000447); feature: deep chlorophyll maximum layer (ENVO:xxxxxxxx); material: "saline water (ENVO:00002010), including plankton (ENVO:xxxxxxxx)" | depth 65 m | reverse complement strand
AGGAGTGCGCCGCCGTGGTCGGCTGGCGAGGTCCCCCCGGCGGCGGCCGCGAGGCTCGGGTGTTCACCGCGCCGCTTCAGAAGACCCCGGCGAAGGAGGGCGACGCGGCGGTCGTGCCGCTGAGTCTTCTCGGGGAGGCGATCGACGACGTCGCGGGCGTGGAGACGGTGCGGGTGTCGTGGGAGAACGAGTACGACTCGTTCGTGGGCGACGACGTGCCGATGCGATTCAAGCCGCTGGTGGTTTTGCTTCGACCGGGTCCGAGCTCGCGGCTGGGGGAGACGGTGGGCGGGGACGCGATCGAGGCGAGCGAGGACGCGCTGCGCGCCGCCATGCGCCTGCTCCCGCCGGCGCGCAGGCGCATGGCGCACTGGTTCATCGCCGACATCGACGCGTACAGGGGCTACCTCTGGAAACCTTGCGACTCACGCGGCGGGTGCGGCGAAGCCTTCGTCGTCGCTTACATACACCCCAGCGAGGACGACAGGTCCGAGGGTCGGTACCTCGAGGCGCTCGACACCGAAGAGGAGCGGCAGGATGAATCCATCGCCGCGAACGTCGTCGACGCGAGGGACGCGGCGACCGGAAGCGCGCTCGACCCGGGCGAGCTCGCGAGGAAGGTTAATCTGTTGATCGACACCTCCGCGGTGATGATGGGCGGCGTGGAGCGCGCCGTCGCCAGGGCGGACGAGCTCGAGGCGAGGTTGGGAGTGTTCGAGCAGGACGGTCGCCGCAACCAGGAGCACGACTTGGAGGAGGACGAGGACGAGGACGAGGAGGACGAGGACGGGGAGAAGAAGGAGGAGAAGGATGCCGACGGGGTGAAGGAGGACGAGCCGGCGGACCCGGACGAGTTCGACTTCCCCACCCTCTCCGACGAATCCAAGAGAGGGATGGCCACGACGCGCATGCACGCCGTCGTCTACCACTGCAACCACTGGGCGGACGCCATCAAGAACGTCCAGGAATACGTGAACTCTTTATCTCCCGAGGAGCGCGAGAAGCGAAGCGCCGTCGTCAACGGCGTGGCTGAGATTGACGCGATGATCAGGGCGTGCCACGGCGAGTCGATCCTGGATCACCCGAAGGATCTGGAGGCACTCGCGCAGGCGGGCAAATGGCGGCGGTTCAAGAAGGAGATCGAGGACTTGTACAGCAAGCGCGTGTGCGCCAAGGTTGCCGAGCTCTCGAGCACGCCAGGCGCCGTAACGCAACAGACGGTGAGCGAGCTCGAAAAGATTCAGGACTCCATCGGGAAGGCGTTCGCGGCGATGATTAAAAACGCCGAGGCCGAGCTCATCGCGCGGACGCCCGGCGGGAAGGACGGACTGAGGCTGACCACCACCCCCGTGCCCGTCAAGCACGCGGACGACCTCACCCTAGAGGAGTTCGTCGAGGAACACGCCATTCCCGGAAAACCCGTCGTCATCCGCGGCTTGAAGATGATCAACCCGGATAAGCCGTGGACGCTGGAGCACATCGCGGACGCGTGCGGCGGCGTCAAGGTCCGGCTCAACACCAAGTCCGCCACCACGACGAACTGGGGCGGGCTCGTCGACGCCGGGCGAATGCCTCTGAACGATTTCGCGCGAAGAGTCGAAACCGACCCGGCGCTTCGAACGTGGTACCTGCACGACTGGTCCCTGAACCGGTACTGCCCCGCCATCTTCGGCCCGCCGCCGTACACCGAGTTCACCATGCCCAAGTACTTCGCCGGGGATTACTTCCAGAGGGTGCCGTGGATCGGGTACGAGCAGACGTGGCCGAGTCTGTTCATCGGCGCCAACGCCACGTCGTCGGCGCTGCACGTCGACTCGGGCGCGACGAACTTCTGGATGTACCTGATGACGGGGAAGAAGCTGTGGAGGTTCTGGGACCGCGAGCAGCTGTTCAACCTGTACCACAAGCCCTTCACCGCGCACTTCCGGTTCAGGGCCTTCGACGTCGACCTGTCCCGTAACCCGCTCCTGGCGGACGCGCCCATGTACGAGGTGGTTCAGGAACCCGGGGACCTCGTCTTCGTCCCCGCCAACTCGCCGCACGCGGTGCACAACCTGGACGACATCACCGCGCTGTCCATGAACTACGTGGACAGCACCAACCTGTGGCTGTACCTCGCCGATCTCGTCAAGGATGAGGCGTGGGAGGAGATTGAGATGTTCGACGTCGACACGGCGCCGTTCGGGCTCGTCAAGTCGCAGAAGGATCTGAGCTTCGGGGAGTTTAAGAGCCAGCGGGTGACGTGGGAGCGGCGGAACGCGGAGTACCGCGCGGGCGAGAGGTTCGCGAAGGGCGAGAGGGTGCCGGTGTGGCTGGACTGAGGTGAAAAAGTTCTAAAAGTCAATGGGAAACCCATTTTTATCCACCGCACCTCCGACTGTTTGCTCGTTGGCGCGCTGCGTGGGAGCGTTCCAGCCAATCAGAGACGCGTGCTTATCTTTTTCCTCCACGCTCCACGCTCCACGCTGGCGGTTCGGGCACTCGAACGAGACGCGCCATGGCCGCTCTCACGACCACGGCCGGCGCAATCGTCGCGCCTCGCGCGTCCTCGCGCGCGCGCGCCGTCCGCGACGCGTCCTCCCGCGCGTCCGCGATCCCCCCCGCGCGCACCCTCGCGCCGCTCCGTCGCCCCGGCCGCTCCGCGGCGGCACCGATCTGGTCCCCCCGCCCGGTGCGCACCGTCGCGCGCGCGTCTGGCGACGGCGAGGGATCGCTCCTCGACGAGCTCGACGCGGACGCGCGGTGCCCGGTGCCCCAGGATCAGCGCCCCGCGTCGCAGTTCAAGGAGCTCCAGGGCTCCCCGCTGCTCGGATGGGGCGGCCTGGACCTCCCGGGTTACCTCGCCAGGCTCGGATTCCTGGGCGCCTTTTTCTTCGTCGTCCTCGCGTACCCCATCGCGTCCGTATCCTACGACCCGCGAACGCAACCGCTCGAGGCGATCATCTGCGCCACCACCGGCACGTGCGTCGCCACCGCCGCCATCTCCCTCCTCATCTACAACAACTGGAGCTACGTCCGGGACAGGCTGCTGTCCGCAACCGTGGAGTACGAGGAGACCGGCTGGTACGACGGGCAGGTGTACGTGAAAGACCCGGAGATGCTCGCGAGGGATCGACTCCTCGGCACGTACACCGTGCGGCCGATCGTGGAGCGCCTGCGCAAGACGCTGCTGGCGTGCGGCGCCGGCGTCTTCGTCTCCCTCGCCGCGCTCAACTCCATCGACGCGCCCGAGTACGGCGTGGACAGGCCCGCGTGGGAACGAAACGGCGGCGCGGGATTCTTCAGCGAGCGCTCCGCCGCCATGTACGAGCCGTCCGCGATGAGCGAGGAGGAGGAGGCGGAGGAGGAGGCCGCGGCGTGGGACAGGTACGAAGCGGCGATGGACAGGTACAAGCGGGATAACGACGCCGCGCGAGCCGCGAAGTTCGCCGAGGTTTTCGTCGGGCGGTACTCTGACCCGAAACATCCGGGTTGCGCGCGGGAGATCGCGGCGGGCTCCTCCGGCGCGACGCTCACGGTGCGCGGCGCGGACGGGACCCCGGGGTGCTCGAACGGGGAGGAGCAGAGGGAGTGGTCGCTCGAGGGCGAGGTGCGGGGGGAGGGGGAGATCCTGATCGACTTCTCCCCCAAGGGCGGCCCGAAGGACCTGCTCGGCAAGTGGACCGGGAAAGGCATCCTGTACCCCGACGGAAACACCTGGTCGAAGCTCGAGTGAGATGTCCGCGGAGTTGGGAAAATACCGAGCTCGGCTCGGCTGGATTGTATGCGCGCGTGGGGAGAAATCGAGAGCGTGCGATTGGAAAACGCCTAGCGAGCCGGTCTAAATCGAAACGGGAAATAGGCGCCTATCGTCCCGGAAATTTCGCAACGGTTTTTACGGAAGCGTTTCTTACGGAACCGAAAGCCCGGGACTCGTCGATTCACGGTCTAAGTGGTCCCGTTCATTTTGAACCTGAAAATTCTCGCTCTCGCAAACTTTTGAACTCGACTCGAGTGTCAACCCATCACGACCATCGCGTCAGAGTAGGAGGCACGCCGGCCACGGGTGGGTCGAGGTCCGTCGGGACCGAAGAGGGTGCGAGTCGAGTGCCTAGGAGGGTCTCGAGTCGGAAGGCGCCGAGTTAGAGGGGGTTTCTGTCGCGCATCAGGCGCGAGGGGGCGACGGACGGAAACGATGGTGAGCACGCGAACTCGGAGTGCTGCAGCGGAGGCCAGGAAAAAGCCGGCCCTGCATGACATCACCAACGACGGCAAGGGAGGCGCGAAGAGGAAGAGCGCGGGCGGTCAGATCGCCGAGGCGGGTCCTCAGACTGTCGCTAAAGAAGAGGTGCCCGTCGCGGCGCGCACGCGATCGACCAGGAAGAAGGACTCCGCGGTCGCCGGACGCGCGGACATCGTCGCGAAGTTTGCCGCTGGGCAGAAGGGTGATGTTCCCGCTGAGGCGCTCGAGGCGAAGTTCGAACGCGCCGCGAATGGAGATGCGACCGGGAAGAAGCGCAAGCCGCTGGAGCCCATCCAGCACGAGGCACCAAAGCGTAAGGAAAAGCGCTTGACGCGCGCGGCGAGTCGCAAGGACGCAGGTACGCGTCTTCCCGGACACCCCCTCCGCGCTTTTTTTCAATCTCGCCCTTTGAAATCTTTTGCCGCTCCCCGCCACGCCCGGCTCCCGCCTCTCTCTGACCCCGCGACTCCTCCCGATGCGACAGACGGCGACCAAGCGATCGTGGACCCCGAGGTGATCGACCTGACGTGCGATGAGAGGCTGATCTCGGAGCGAGGTGAGTATTCGACCCGCCAACCCCTCCCCCGGTCGTCGTTCAAAAAACCTCTCCCAGCGCACTCTCCAGCCCGGTTTTTGACTTTTTCCCAACCGTGGCCTCCTCCTCGTGACCTCGCCCCTCTCCCTCATCCGCGCGCCTCAGGCTTGATCCTCGCAACCGGCGGGGACGTGGGCGCGGCGGAGGACGTGTATCCGTTCTCCGTCGACGGCGGCAGACGCCTCAACGAGAAGCGCATCGAGCTTCAGCCGTACGTCACCAATGGCCATCTCTTCAGGTGAGTGTCCCCACGCCCGGTGACGCATCTTCCCGCCCGTCCTTCGAACCCCGAACGGTCACCGCGCGATACTCTCGCGGACGGCGACGGTGTGAATCACACCCGCCTTGCGCCCGGAGTTCGCGTCGTCCTGCCGGGCGATCGTCCGCGTGCGGGCGCCCCGACCGACCCCGCCCCGGTCGCTCAAAATTTTCACCTCACATCTTCCTTGGAGCTATCCTTGACCTCCCCGTCCATCGCGCTTTTTTCCTCGCAGCATCAAGATGCGTCAGGACCTCGTGGACTGGATGTCGCAGCAGCACAGCACCCTGGAGCTGGTCGACGAGACCCTGCACCTCGCGATACGATACCTCGACACCTTCCTGAATCGCAGAGGTGCGCACCCGTCCCGCCCGCCCCGCGCGAACCCGCCCAACCCCGAGTTCAAAATATCCACTCAAACCCGAAAACCCAGACTTGAAAAAAGAGCGCGACTTTTTGAAAAAATATCGAACTGACCATTCAAACCTGCGCAGGCACTGAGTCCTTCCTGGCGCGCAACGGCGCCGGATCCGAGCCGGTCCCGGCGATCCCGCTCCAGCCCCTGCAGGCCAATCACGTCCTATACCTCAACAACGAGGAGCTCTACCAGCCCCTGTGCAACAAGCTCAAGAGGCTTGGGATCACCTGCATATTTGTCGCCGCCAAGGTGAGCGTTTGAATATTTCCGGCGCACAGTTTACGGGCCCCGAAGAGCGCGGGTGGAACCCTAATTTGTCCACCGCAATCGCTCCGGCGACCGCCCGCGGCGCCCTCGGGTACCACCCGGCGCGATTCGACGGTTTTCTCTCGGATTCTGCGACTCTCGTAGACGTCGCGCGCGGATGATCAAACCCCGCCGGCGCAATATTTTTCCCATGATAACCAGTCGCGAGTGACCCGCCGCGCGTGCTGACCCAAATCTCCCCTTTCAACCGCGATCAGGTCACCGAGGTGTCCTCCCCGTCCGCGCACGAGTTCGCCGACGCCGCGGAGGTGGTCACGTTCACGCGCTCCCAGCTCCTGCTCGCCGAGAAGGCTTTACTCCGCGAGCTGGGCTACTTTCTCTATCACCCTACGTCTTCCTCGTTTGCGGGCGCGTACCTGGCGCGACTCATGCCGGGACTCCGAAAGGAGGGCCTCATGGAACCCCGCGCTCGGGAGCATCGCTTCCTCGCCGACGGTTGGAACACCAACCCGTGCGAGGACGTCTCCGAGATTGTCGATTACCTCCTGGAGGCTTCGACGATCGCGCACGGATCGCTTCAGTTTTCGCCCAGCGCCGTCGCCGCGGCTGCGGTGAGCTACACGTTGGAGAAGATCTGGGGCGTGCGATGGGACTCCATGCGGGAGCTGCACAAGATGAGCGGATACACCAAGCACGATCTCGCCAAGGTGTACGCCTTCTTCGATCGACTCGTTTCCGACGCGTACGACAGCGAGGAGCTTGGGCGGGGACTGCACATCAACGACAAGCATCAAAACGCGACTTCGATTCTCTGGCGCAAAGCTTTCTTCACCATCGAGGGTCTCGACGAGGGTTCGTGAGTGTCGCGTGAAGATTTTGGTGATTCTCGAGGAGACGGGACGGGACGATTTGAGAGGGCGGGCGCGATCGCCGATCTGCAGAGATGAGGAGCGTCGATGGGAGCTTTTGTTTTTCGAATGGACGCGCGAGGAGGATGGAGGGCCCGCAGGTGGGAGGCGGCGAGACGAGAGCCGCGGGCGGGAGCGGGGATAATTGGGATATTGGACGGGGAAATCGAAACACGGGCTGTGTCGACGACGCCCGAGAAACAAACCACGCACCTGCGAGGTGCACCGGCTTAGCGCCCGGGGCTTCATCGCGGCTCCGGGCGGGCAGGCTTGTATTGCATAAGAGACGCTTTGTCGCGAAAGTAAGTCTTACTCGTGCTCGATCGTCGACCGTCGTCAAGAACGCTCTGTTATATTATATAGCAGTATTGGTATACCGGTAATAGTAACGAGGTTCCCCCGTCCCGACGTGAGCGCTTGATCGCTCGCCTGGGGCGGAGGCTTCAACCAATTTGGTTACAGCCGGGTCACATCCGCTCGGGATAAAAAAATCAACTCTCGCTCCATCAGCGGAACATGCTCACGCCGGACGCCACCAGCGCCGCCGCGATGAACCCCCTGATGACCGGCTCCGGCACCGCGAGGCTCACGTTCTTAGCCGTGAAGTAACTCGCCGCCATCGCCGACGCGCCGAGCACCGCCGCGACTCTCAGCCTCACGTTGCCGTTGACGAAGTGATGCGTGCACACCGCAGTGTTGGTCACCAGCGTGGCCATCAACGCGGTGGCGCAGATCCTGTGAACCTCCATGTCGGTCGCGACGCTCATATACGTTGTCACCAGCACTCCGCCGCCGATACCCACCGTGCCCTGCAGCAACCCCACCGCGATCCCGAGTATCAGGTTATCCTTCTCGTTCAGGAGGGCTTGCCAGTAATCGCCCCCAGCTGCGTCCAGTCGTTCCCGGAACTGCATCTTCGTGTTCTCGATGGCGCTGCCGCTGTGCGCTGGGGTCTCACCCGACGCGCTCTCGTCCACGGACGGCACGGTGGGCTGCTTCTTCTCGTCGGGCGTCGCCGCGGTCGCCGCCGCGGGCGCCATCGCCGCAGATCTGGATTTGAGGTACGAGAGGATGCCCCCCTTGGCGACGAGCTCGTCCGCCTTTCCGGCGAGCGCGAGCGCGGCGGCGCCCCCCGCGCGCGTCTCCGCGATATCCCCCGGAATGTGGTCCGCGTCCTGGGTGGACTCGTGCTTTTCCTTCGTCATGAACGCGGTGGGTGCGCACGCGAGGAGCGCGACCCCGCACCAGACCCTGAGTGTCTTTCCGCTCACCCCCTTGGCGATCATCTGGCCGATCGGGGTCGTGGCGGCTCCCACCGCGCCGATGGCGACCGCGGCGGGGATGTCGGTGACGTTGTTCTGGGTGTACGCGATGCTTCCAGCGGTCGTCGCGCACGTCACCGCGACCACGCTGGTGCCGATGATCTTCTTCGCCGTCATGCCCAGCTGCTTGCACGCGGGGACGAAAACCACCGCTCCTCCCAGGCCCGTCAGGGCGGAGAGGGCGCCCGCGGACGCGCCAGTGGCGGAGGTGAACTTCCACCACCCGGGCTTGAGCGGCGCGCTCACGCACTTGGCGATGTTCGACATCGTCGTCGCCGTCTTAAGACCCGCGCTCATCTCGGTCCTACGTACTCACTCGCTCCTTGCCCTCGGGCTGATGCTGCTGGCGGCCGGCGTCCTCGTGAAAAGCGACGGGCCCCTCGCGGGATGGAATATTCGAGCCGCGCGACGGGGGTCGCGGGGAGACGCTTGAGGCGTCGCTGCGGCGCGGTCTGTGCGAAGACGCGTGTCGCGATCGGCTCACGTTGAGCTCGAGTGGAGGAGATCGAAGATGCCACCGCGAACGGCGCTGTTCAATGCGCTCGGGGGTCCACCAGGGAAAGTACACCTCTCCTCACGTCGGCGCGGCAGACCTCCGCGTTTTCCGCGGACAGGATCAGACGCTGGGCAACCCGAACGTACGTAGTGTGAAAGAGTTACACACGTTTCACGAGTTTACGGTTAAAATCGCTATTGACCATTTCAACCGGATCAGAGACGGCAATCCAGTGACCGAATCGCAATCCAAAATCGAGAGAATCTGCAGCCGTGGATTTCTCTGCGGCGGCGCTCCCTCAAAAAGCCCGAAAAGCGACCGTTCTTTTTTTGGCGCCTCTTCCTCTTCGCATTTGGCGTCTGTGGCTTTTCACGCCCGATTCTTCTTGGCCTCCTTCTCTGCCTTTGTCTCAAACTTGCCCAGCACGCTCTCCAGCAGCTTCGGTGCGTACCTGGGCTTGCCTCCGTGAAGCTTGCAATCCTTGCAGAACGAAAGCAGCGTGGTGTCGATGGCCATTTCCACCACGGACATGAACAGTCCGGCGATGACAAACCCGAAGATGATGCAGAAGATGACGATGAGGAGCGGCGAGGACACCTTGTTGTCTCCGGTGGCGTAAGCATCGTCGTCGAGGTAGAGAAACGCGAGAACGCCGCACGCGAGCGACACCGAGAGCTTACCGAGGAAGAGCAGGACGTCGCCGATGACGTTGACGGCTCCGACGGTGGCGAGATTGTTGAAGATGAGCGAGAGGGCCTCCATCGCGGATGCGCAGAACGACTTGCCCTCAATGGCGATGAGGATGTACGTGTTGCGGTTGATCCACTCGATGATCTTCTGCAGGTACCACAAGCAGTACTGCACGCAGCACGCGGCGTACTTGACCAGGAGGTTGTCCTTGCCAGCCTTCTTGAGCTGGTGCACCATGTACGCGACGATGATGCGGATAAACTGCAGGATGGCGACGAGCAACGATCCAAACGCGGCGGAGCCGGTGTGGTACCACGACATCTTGCGAAACGCGCGAATCACCGGGGTGTTGATCCAGCCGGAAATTGAGCCGCCGTAGGATCCCCTGTTGAAGTAGTAGGTGGCGAACACCGACGCCAGGGTGAGGAACGACATCGCCTGGAAGAACTGCGTGGTCCAGAGCAGGCCGAAGAGGTGGTACAGCAGCGTGTACTGCAGAGACTCGTCCATGACGGACTCGTAGCCGCAGTGGCAGTTCGCGTTTGGCACGGCCGTCTGGTTAGCGCAGTACTTCATCGGAGCCTTGTCCGCCTCCAACGTGCACGTCTGCTGCTTTATCTCGCCCGACGAGTAGATGTAGATCCCCGCGGCGATCCACCACGCGCCGAAGAGCAGCGACGCAAACACCGGCGCGAGGGGGAAAAAAACGACGCTGGGAGCGCCGCCGATGGCCTGCGTCGCAACCTTGATCACCGCCACCGCGGTGCGCACGCGCTTGAGCATGAGCAGGGTGAAGAGGAAGAGGACGATCGTGATGGCGAGCGCGACGTGCGCGCAGTACTTCAACACCTCCTGGTTATCCTCAGACGGGTCGGTGTATCCCTCCAGGTTTTCGCCCATGTCGTCGCCGACGTAGGCGGTGACCTGATCTTGGCCGATGACGCCAGCCTTCATGTACAGGTAGAGCGTGCACAGGATCGCCATGGCGTTGACCATGAAGATGATGAGGTACGCGAACAGCCCGGTGAAGTAGCGCAGGACTCCCATCCAGACGAAGGAGAGAACCACGGGGGCGATGAAGCCCATGACGAGGAGGACCACCCACGCCTGCGCAAAGTCGTCGATGTATCGCTCAAACGTGGCCATCGGGGTCGAGAGGAAGTCGCTGACCGTGGAAGAGAGCGTCGCCACCATGGGTCCGACCGCGAGCAACTCGTAATCGCAGGTTGACGACGTGCATCCATTACTCACTTGCTCCGCAGCCAGCGCCGTGGTGGCGGTGGTTGAGCTGTTGCCGAAATACGTGCAAGACTCGTAGTTGTTGACGGTGGGCAGGAGCACGGGGTAGCAAGGGCCCTTGTTGTTCAGCGAATCCTTCTTGAGATCGGCGCTGAGTGAGGAGTAGTAGTCGTAGTTGTTGGCGGCCCACTCCGCGCGCGTCATGCCCGCGTATCCGCGGCCGTCCACGGAGTCGGGATAGTTGCACACCCAGTTCAGTCCGGAGGCGCCCGTGGAGGGGCAATCTTTCAGGCAGATGGACTTGACGTCCTTCATGTCGTACGTGTGAGTCGCCTGCGTGAGTTCGTATATCTCGAGCGGGTTGACCCAGTAGCGGACCGGTAAATCCTCCGTGCACAGGTTGCCCTCGTAGTCGGTGCCGTAGAGGAGGATGCGCGGGTCGCCGCCGACGAAGCCGACGATGCCAATGATGAAAAACGCAACCATGAATGCGACGTAGAGGAGGAGGAAGAGGATGTCGGTGCATCGACGGTTCCTGTTCATGACGTCATCGCCGGTGGCGGCCTCGTCCACGGGGCTGGATCGATTCGGGGGTGGAGGGGATCGGTTCGTCAGTCTCCCGGCGCGCGCGGCTGGCGGGTTCGATTTGAAAAAAAAATATCTGGGTCGAAACGCGAGGGTTGCTTGTCTCCATCGGACGACGCGCGTTGATCCGCACGTCGCGAGCGTCGCTCGTCGCTCGACGGGTCCGTCGCGCGCGGTGGATTCGCGGGACAACCGCACGGGAGGAGCCGGGAGCGCGGCGGCGCGGCGCGATGCGGACCGCGCGCGGCGCCCGCGGCGACGGGGGGGCGTCGAAACCGTTGACGCCCCCGGTCAGAGTGCGCGCGTGCTGGGGAGCGCGTCCCGCATTCGCGCGGGAGCCGCGGAGGGTTCGGGGGTTCGCGCGTCGAGCGAAAGATGGCGGGCGGGTCGGGAGAATACTCACGGACTGCCGCAGCAACCGCACAGACCCATGGTTAAGGGTGCGTCGCGAGGCGGGGTGTGCGCGGAGCGCCGATGTTGACCTGTGCGTGCTTGCCAATCGGCTCAGTCGTGGAAAATTGTCCCGCCACGAGGCAAATTTGAACGCCGGTGCTAACCCTTATTACACCGCTCGGGAAACATTCAGGGTAGTTAACTTTATATAACGTGGTACAATGTCGTATTTCATGGCAGTAAACCACAAGTAAACAGTTAGAAGCTTTCCACTCTTTACAGTTAGAAGCTGGATCGGTTCCGACGTGTCGAGCGTCCCGCGATTCTACTGGTCGACAGCGTATCGCCGGAGCAGCGTCGGCAGAGCCCATGGCGACGACGGCGCGGTCGATCGCGCGCCCCCGCGCCGCGCCGACGCGATGCCACGGCCGGACGCGCAACACGCGCCCGGTCGCCTCCCCGCGCGCGTCGTCGTCGGCGTCGTCGCCTCCATCCAGCGCGGCGGCGGTCGGAGCGCGCGTGGACGCGTACTACGAATGGTCGAGGTTCCCCGGGCGCGTGCATTACGAGCGCAGCGGGGACCCGGCGACGTGCAAGCGGCACGTGCTGCTGCTGCACGGCTTCGGCGTCGGAACGTTCCACTACGACGCGCAGCTCCGCGAGCTCGCCGACGACGACACGTGCGTCTGGGCGCTCGACTACTGCGGCCAGGGATCGTCCTGGCCAACCGCGAGCTCCGCCGACGACGACGCCATCGCCGGGTTCCAATACGGCGCCGACACGTGGAGGGATCAGATCGAGCACTTCGTCGAGACGATCGTGGGCGCCCCGGAGCGTTTGTACGTCGCGGGCAACAGCCTCGGCGGCTACCTGGCGCTGTACCTCGCGGCGACCAGGCCCGATCTCGTCCGCGGTCTCTTCCTGCTCAACGCCACGCCGTTTTGGGGCTTCAACCCGAGCGATCCGGACGACGGGTCTCTGCTGGGTAAGCTCGCGCCGTGGCGCGGGGCGCTCCCGACGCCGCGTTGGATCCGCGCGCCGCTCAGGGCGTACTGGGACTCGTTCCGGTCCGTCGAGAACGTCCGCGGGTTGCTGGGGCTGGTGTACGGCGGAGCGGGACGAGAGCGATTGGACGACGAACTCGTGGCTAACATCGTGGCGCCGACGGACAACCCGCACGCGCTCGACGCGTTCTGCTCCGTCGTCTGGTCCCCGAAATCGGCCCTCGGGTTCGACGAGATGCTCGCGGCGGTGAACGAAGAGACGAAACGGGGGCGGATGTGCGTCGCGATGCTGTACGGCCGGGACGATCCGTGGGTGGTGCCGCTGTGGGGACAGCGATTGAAACGGGCGGTGCGCGCGGCGGACTACTACGAACTGGGCGAGACGGGGCACTGCCCCGCGCACGAGTCGCCCGGGACGGTGAACGACATAATGCGACGGTACCTGCGGTGGCACGGCGGGGAGGGGGACAAGCCGGAGGCGAGCGCGGACGGGCTCGGGTCGCTCATCGACGGGAGGGCTCGGAACCCGTTTGAGAAGTTCGAGGAGTGGAGATTCGCGCGAGACGACGCGTGACGTAGGTTTACTCGTAACGTTTACGTAAAATATCAATCGTCGCGTCGACACGGTAGTACCTAGTCGTCGCGTCACGGTCGCTGGACGTATCCCGGCGGGACCACGGCCGCCGGGGGGGCGCGTCCGTCGCCCGCTTCCGCCGGGGCGAATTGATGAAACTCGCCCTGCTGAGGCGGCGGCTGAACGACGACGATCGCGCCCCGCGGGGACGATCCCGGCGGCGACAACACGTCGCCGGGCGTCATGCCCGGCGCGTGATGCGTCTCCTCGCTCTGCGTCGACGCGAACCGCACGAAGACCTGCTCCAGGGTGGTCTGCGATACGGAGTAATCGTCGATCAAGCCGCCGGCGTCGTCGACGATCGGGATGGGATCTTCGCCGTCGACCTGCACGATGGTCCGCTCCGGCTTCTTCATCGCGCGGATGTCCTCGATCGCCGCGAAGATCTGCCAGAGCTTCGTGTTGCCGGTATCGTCCACCCTGAGCTTGAGCTCCGTGTCGTGGCTCTCCATGACCTGCGCGTTGATACCCTTGGCGACGATGGCGTCGTAGACGATTCGCGCGAGGCCCGACTGAAACCGCACGTCCACCGTGTACCCCTCGGAGAACCGGTTCTTGAGGTGCTGCAGCGAGCCGAGGCACTTGAACTGGCCGCCGACCATGATGCCGATCCGGTTGCACAGCGCCTCGCACTCCTCCATGCTGTGAGACGTCAGGACGATGGTGCGCCCCTTCGTGCTCGCGGAGATGACGTCCCACATAAAGCGACGAGCCTCGGGGTCCATCCCGGTCGAGGGCTCGTCCAGGAGCACCACCGCGGGCTCGCCGATGAGCGCGATGGCCACTGAGAGCTTGCGCTTGTTTCCCCCGGAGTACGTCCCCGCCTGTCGCTCCGAGTACTTGGTCAGCGACATCTTCTCGAGCAACGCGTTGACGGTGTCGTCGATCAACTCGTCCGGGACGCCCCTCACCTGCGCGTAAAACTGCAGGTGCTCCCGGCCGGTGAGGTTGGGTTGAAGGCCGTCGAACTGCGGGCAGTATCCCATGACGGTTCGCGCGCGGGACAGGTCCTCGTGCACGCTGAGGTACTCGCGCTTGCCGCCGCCGGTGACGAGCACTCGGGTATCGCCCCTGGTGGGCGCGAATTCCCCGGTGATCATCTTAAACGTCGACGTCTTACCCGCGCCGTTGATGCCGAGGAGGCCGAAGCACTGCCCGCGGGGCATGCCGACGGATAAGTTGCGCACCGCCTTCTTCGCGCCGGACCCAAACCCGAACGTCTTGGTGATTCCGTGGAGGATGACCCCGTCGCGGGTGTCGGCGGTGTTTTCCTCCCTCTTATCGGCGCTAAAACCGGTAGACGCCATGTCGTTCACGCGGCGGCGCTCCTCCGCGACGTCCTCGTCGTCAGCCTCGTCGACGGACGAGTCATCCACGGAGGTGTTCCTGGACCTGATCCTCAAAAACTCCAGCCCCTTGGACGCGAGCGTGGCGATGCTCCCCTCGGAGAGCTCGACGAGTATGATGAGGATGCCGAATCCGACGGCGAGGCCGACAAGCCACGCGATGTCGTCTCCGATGACGTCGTCGGCCCACCAGTCCTTGCTGCCCACGGGTGCGAGGGTCATGGTCTGCGCGTCGAAGCGCTGGCGGTTCTCGTTCAGCTTGTTCTGGCCGATGTCGTACAGTCCTTTGCCGTAGGAGTAGTGGGGGATGAGAATGGGGAGGATCACGGAGAGCGCATTGTAAGCCTTCTTGGTGTCGTCGTTGACGTCCTTCAGGAGCTCCAACACCATGCCGGTGGCGGTGCAGATGACGGACAGGAACAGCTTGGCGCCGGTGAGGCCGACGAAGGCGTAGAACTCGTTCTTGTAGTAGAAGCCCACGAGGTGCGTGTAGGTGATGGAGCACAAGATGAAGCAGAGGGTCAGGACGAAAATGGCGTCGAGCTGCCCGCGGTATTGCTCGATGTTGAAAGCCGCGAAGATGATCATGATCACCGCGATCGGGACGATCATCTGCGCCGCGTCCGCGAGCCAGTGGCAGAACCAGTACGCCACCTTGTTGATGCCGCTCACCATCTGCAGGTGCTTGCTGTTGTTGCGACGCTCGTGCACGGGGAAGACGACGATAGACGCGGTGAGGATCGACGCGCCCATCACGATGAACAGGGACGTGATGAACGTGGTGTCGTTGCTGTTGTCCACCAAGTCGCCGTCCACGAACCGCTTCACCTCGGGGAGCCACTCGTTCACCACCGATATGCCGACGTAGGCGCCGCCGGTCCTCTTCCTCAGAATCGCCGAGTTGGCCTCGTTGACGGTTGCCGGGATGCTGTGATACGCGCTCTGATGCGCGTACATCGTGTGCTTGTACCGCCCCGTCGCCGCGTCGTACCCCTCGACGTGGAGGGCGTCGCACCCGATGATGTCCTGCCTGTCGCACGTCACCCTCTCCTCGGTGACGCTCCACAGGTACGCGTCGAAGGTGTAGCCGCCACCCGCGGCGCACTGGGGGCTTATGTCCATGCCGCCCACCGCGCCGACGCCGCCCGCCGTGACGCCGCACGAAGCCTGCCCCGAGCCGTAGCCGCTCAGGGACGCGCAGTAACCCAGGGTTGCGTCCGCGGAGAGCCCCGCCGCGGCGGCGCCCGCGACGGCGGCGGTGAGGTTGTGCATGCAACACGCCGCCGTATCGAACACGGCGTTTTGCCCCTTCGCCGGGCAGTTGCACGCGCAGTTGATCATGGGCTGATACGCGCGGGTCGAGACGGTCCCTTCGGGCCACTGCGCGAAAACCGCGGCGGCCTCCGCGTCGGTCGCCTTGACGCTGGCGATCGTGGGTCGGTTTCCGAGCATGCGGCGGGTCACCTCCATGTTTTGAAAATCCTCGGAGTCCTCGTACTCCAAGCCCGCGAGCACGAGGGCGAGCACGAAGAACAGCACCGGAAACGCGAGCTGCACCAGTATGCTCTTCCAATCGCGCTGCCAGTTGAGCCGGCGTTTCCACAGCAGTCCCTTGCACTGGCGCGCGACGAGCGACCATCCGGTGACGTAACCCGCGCGAATCTGATGGCCCGCCTCGTCGAGGTCCTCGTCGTCTGGGTCGTCCATCAGCGGCTTGGATTCGTTACCGGAACCGTCGGTAGCGGGTCTCGCCGCGTCCAGAGACTTTCTGGTCGCCTCCGAGTTGCCACCGACGCCGCCCCGCGCGATGGAGAGGAACACTTCCTCCAGGGTGGTGCACGAGATGCCGTAACTCTGGAACCCGAGCGAGTCCAGCTTGCCGTCCAGATCCTTGAACAGGTCGGGAAATTTGGCAGTGGACTCAAACGGCAGGGTGAAGGAGAGCTCGGCGCCCACGTCGGACGCGAGCGTCGCGTTGTCCCCGACGTACTTGCGCACCAGCGAAAGTACCCCGTCGGTATTACCGGCCGATATCTTCCCCTGGGAAGCGCTCGCCGACTGACGCGCCAGCGTCAGGTGGTAACCGGCGCCGTACCGATTCTTCAAAAACACCGGCGACCCGACGCACGCCAGCTTGCCGGCGCTCATGATGGCGATGCGATCGCACAGGAGGTCAGCCTCGTCGAGAAAATGCGTGGTCAGCATGATAGACGACGTCGCCGCTCGCTTGCGGATCACCTCCCAGGTGAAACGGCGCGAGTAAGGGTCCATGCCGCTCGTGGGCTCGTCAAGGAAAACCACGCTGGGTTTTCCGATGAAGGAGATGGCGAGCGACAGCTTTCGCTTCTGCCCGCCGGACAGCTGCCCCGTCTTGTAGTGCAACTTTTCGGACAACGCCACCTCGTTCACCGCGGAGACAATCTCGGACGGGATCGCGCCTTTGTCCATGCCCCCGAACGCGGCGTAGAGTCGTAAGTGCTCGCGCACCGTCAGCGTGGGCCAGAGGACGTCAAACTGGGGGCAGATGCCCAACGATTCGCGAATGCGTCCCATCTCGGTGCGGATGGATTTGCCGTTGATCAGGGCGTCGCCGCCGGTGGCGTTGAGGGTGCCGGTGAGCATGCTGATCGTCGTGGTCTTCCCCGCGCCGTTGTGTCCGAGAAGCGCGGAGACCTGGCCGGGGACGAAGGTCACGGTGAGGTCGTCTACGGCGACGACCCCGTTGCTAAACTGCTTCTTCAAGCCTCGAATCTTGACCGACGCCTTACGCAGCTGGTCGTCGGTGAGGGGCTCGACGTTCTCGCCGAGTTCGGTCGTCTCCTTGCCCGTCGCGCTGTCGTCGTCGACGTTGTGTGACTCGCCGAGCCAGTACTCCTTGGTAAACGGGAAAAGCGGGCTGAGCTTCTGGCCAAACTCTGTGGGCCAAACTTTGTCGAGGTACCACGTCATCAGCGCGTACAACACGCAGTCCAGGAACACCATGCCAATGACGGACGCCGCGGAGAAGTCGCCGTACTTGTTCAGGTGCTTATCCGCGGTTTCGAACGTGATCCCTTCCTTCGCGAGCTCCAGACTCGCGAGTATGTGCCCCCACATGTTGATGGAGGAGCCCGGCAGCAGACAAGTGGCGAGCCAGCCCGTGCTGCCCTGCGGCGACACGATGCGCACCGCGATCGCCGGCGCGATGGACGTGACGTACACGAAGCATCCCACGACGCTCGCGGTGATGCTTCGGCTGAACACCGTGGATATCATGTAGTTCCACAAGATGCAGCTCGTGACCCAGAGCGTGTAGAACACCAGCTGCAGGAAAGGATTCGTATACTCGAACGGGTACATGCCGATAATCACGATGAGAACCACGGTGCACATCGCCGTGAGGAAGTGGGTGTAGAACCACGACAGCCAGTACATGTTAGAAGACATTCCCATCATCTGCATCCCCTCCCTCAAGCGCAGCTCTTTCTCCACGACGACGGACTTCATGATGATCACCACGTTTGACATAAACGCGAGAGCGCCGAGGATGGAAAAGACGCCGGCGGCAATGATGCCGCCGATGTTGTAGTCGTAACCGGGCCAGGGGAAGGGCTTGACGGACGCGTCGAGCGTGACGCCGTAGTCGACGCCGTCGCCGTCCTTCTCGTCGATCAACGCCGCGTCGATCGCGTTTTGCACCCTCGAGAAGACCCCGTAACCCCTCCACGCGGGGCTATCGCCCTCCGCCTCCCAGCGGTTCAGCGTGTACTCGCGGGTGCGATACGCGCAGTTGCCGCTGTCGCTGGCCGTGCACTGGTCGCCGTCGTAAGCGGTGGTGTTGGTGTGGAGGCTGTACCTCACCTTTTTCGCGGAGGCGTCGTCGCTTCCCTCCACCCCCGCGGCGAATGCGACGAAGGCGAGCGTAGGTCCCGGGTTGGCTTCGATCCACGCCAAGCCGTCAGCCTTCGTGGAAAAGGTCTTGACGACGTGGGGCAGGACGTGATCGCCCCACGTGTCTTTGTAGCAGCCGTTCGTGTCTCTCAGGCACGCGTCGGAGCACAGCTGTCGCATGGTCGTCGTGGAGTTGTTCGCCCTGCCGTGGTAGATCTGGTACTCCTGGTCGTTGACGTCGGCGAGCCTGGACGTTCCGGTGCCGTTCCAGATGAGCGCCGCGAGCGCGGGGTCGTGGTGCACCATCGGTTCGGACGGCGTGTCCATCCCCCCCCACGTCTCGCACCCGATCGCCCGCAAAAAGTTGCCAGCCCAGCTGTCCACGTACGAACTCCGCGGGCCGCTGCAGATCAAGTTCATCGCAGCCTTGTTCGCGATGCGCGTCGCCTCCGGGGTGGCGGGCGCGACGAGGAGCTTGTACCCGTCGACGCAGTAGGACCCCTGCCCGCCGCTGAATTCCGTGGAGCCCCAAGGAGTGGCGATCTGGTAGGGCTTGGTGATCACATCGTGGTTGACGCTGTCCTCGACGAGCGCCTTGGGCAGGCAGAGCACGGCGAGGAAGAAAACCGGGAGGATGATCTCGACGCCGGTGCAGCAGCAGAGGATGCCGCGGGTCTTGAGCGTGAAGTTCTTGCGCACCAGGGCGAAGAACTGCGCGGTGGACCTGTGCGTAGCGCGCGAAGAAGGGACGATGGGAGGTCAGCGCGGGCATCGCCGTCCGAGTGTTCGACCCGGATGTCAGCGCTGGAATAGGAATAAGTGGTTTTTGGATGGGTCGCGCGCTGGGTTTGCGTCGGGGACGCACCGCGAGGGTCCGCGCGCCTCCTCGCCGCGCGTCATCGCGCCCTCTCGCGGGTGCACCGAGTTACTGGATAACCACGTCGTGCGGGCCCTCCGCGTCGACCGCCGCGTCTCCCGAGTGGTCTCGCGCGTGTCGTCTA
>CEPC01140664.1_pt1 | contig 19541 bp, 10 predicted proteins | sample 530651 | NCBI WGS metagenome assembly CEPC01 (sample SAMEA2620828, study PRJEB7988) | marine metagenome | biome: marine biome (ENVO:00000447); feature: deep chlorophyll maximum layer (ENVO:xxxxxxxx); material: "saline water (ENVO:00002010), including plankton (ENVO:xxxxxxxx)" | depth 65 m | reverse complement strand
TCGAACCTTCGCGTCGCCTCCGCCGCCACCCTCGGTTCCTCCTCCCGCTCCTCCCTCACCTCTATCCTCGTTCCCTCCCTCGATCGTCCGTCCGGACGTCGTTCTAGCACCTCCGCCGGCGACGGTGCGAGCCACGACGGGCCCTGGGGCAGCCCGGGATCGGCGGGCGCGCCCACCGACACGACGCCGGACCCGGACCCGGTTCCGGTTCCCGCCGCGGATCGTCTCTCCGCAACCTCCGCTCGCCTCTCCGCCGTCGTCACCCGCCGCTCCAACTCCAGTATCCTCCTCCTCGCATCCGCGAGCTCTGCCTCCGCGCGGCGCGCCCTCTCCTCCGCGGCGAACGCCCTCTCCTCCGCGTCGCGTCCTCCGCGTCTCTCGGGGACCGGCGCCGTTTGTGTCGTTCGCGGCGGCGGCGGATGCCGCGGCGCGAGGGGCGCCGCCGCGTTCGAGGCTACCCGCGCCTCCGCCTCTCCGCCGGACGATGCATCGCCTCCGCGGGTCGCCGCCCTCGCCCGCGCCGCCCGCGCCATCGCCCGCTCCATCGGCGCGAGCCCGTTGTCGGCGTTGGATTCTTCATCCGTCGCGACCGCGCCCGTTCGTCGCGACCGCGCCCCGTCGTCGTCCGAGTCGCGATCCGTGTCGAGGTCCGAGATGGGTATGTCGTCGAGCAAGCTCATGGCCTCCGCGTCGCTCATGCGGTCGAGCTCCGCCTCGAACGGGTCTGAGGTCCTGGCGCGCCTGTCCGCGTCGCGTCGGGTCCGGGCGCGCGCCTCCTCCTTCCTCCGCCTCTCCACCTTCGCTCGCTCCTCGAGCTTTCTGGCTTGCCGCTGCGTCGACGACGGCTCGCTCGGCGGGTCGCGAAAGGATCGGGAGGATCTCGCCGTCTCGTCGAAGCCACGAGCGGTGGCCAAACCCTCGCGCTCCTTCGCGCGCTCGGCCATTCGCTCCCTCCACGTCAACCGAGGCTCCTCCTCGCCGTTGTTGACGGCCTCGGGTGATGCAGCCCCTTGCCTCTGCTGCGCCCTCCTGAACGCGGCCTGGACCATGCCTATCGCGCGAATCTTAGCCTTGGCTGCGGATTTCCTCTGCTCCTTCTCCTCCCTACTCCTGCGCGTGGGCGAATGCGAACCCATGATGTACCCCATGGCGGCCCAGCGCACCGGGCGCCCCCGGGGAGTGGGAAGGACTTTGCCGCGGGGACTCAAAGAAAGCGGGTGTCGGCGAGCCCGAGGAGTTATTTCGATCTGCACGAGGCCCTGAGATGGGAAGGGTGACAGTAGCGGCGCTGCTGCTGCTGCTGACGCTGTCATCGGCGTCGTGGAGCGGCGCCGACGGTGCGGGCGCCGTGCGTCGCGCGCTTCACGTCATGGACCCCTTCCACGAGCACGGTCCGGTGAAGTACGTGGTGAGCGATCTGGATGCCGCTCCTCCTCGCTCTGGCTCGACCGGCAACGCTCCGTCTCCCCCACAGCCGGTCGACACGAGCGTCGACGTGCCAGGGAGCGGCTCGGGTAACAGCGACGACGCTGTGCACGCCGCGAAGGACCACCTCACGCACACACCCGCGTCGGTCGTCGAGGAGAAGAAGGGCGACGCCGATCTCGACGAAACGCCGCACGAACCCAAGGCGACCGATGCCGAACCCGCCGATACCGGCGCCGAGGCCGACGACGACGACGTCGACGAAGATGTCGTCGGTCAGCCGTATCCCACGTGTGCGCCGTGTGACGAGTGCATGGTGGACTGGGTCGCCGCTTCAAAGCGGGTGAGCGAGCGTACCGATCAGTGCCGCGGCACGGGCGAGTGCCGCGGCGCTTGCGACGTTCAGCTCCTGCGCATCAACGGCACGTACGGGCTCAAGAAGCTGAGCAAGGACAGACCCCAGGCCAGGGACCTGGGGGCGTCGGCGGCGACGGTGATGCGGGTGGAGACTCCGCGGGGAAACCCCTTCGTAAAGTTTGTGTGCGTCCCCGGCTTGCCCAGGCACCACACCATGTGCGAGAAGGACAAGGAGAACCCGAAGGAGAAGCGGCTAATCCAGAACACAGAGTCGCTGCAGAAGCTCGCAGACTTCTGCGGTCTGGAAAGTATTAGCTCGCGATCGTGGATCGCGCACGTGAGGGGACGGATGCCCGCGGGGATGCCCTTGACTCCCACAGAGAATCACCCGACGCCTGTGGATGTCGACCAGCTCGGCATATTTTCATCCCCGGCGGATGGCATCGCGATGTCCGCGCTGTGCGCCGGCGTGGAGGGTCCGAGCCTTCTGTTTGACGTGCCAGCGTACCAGATAGTGGAGGCCGCGCTGTACGACTTCATATTCTGTGCTGGGGACAGGCACACGCAAAACGTTTTCGTGGACGAGGACTCCAACATCAAGCTCATAGACAACGACAATCTCCTGGGTGAACAGGTGTTTGTTCCAGGCTCATTCAACAAAACCCGGAAGTGCGCGGTGTCTTCGCTGTTTATCCCGGGGACGATGGAGAGTTGGAGGCTGCGCAGGTCGAAGTACTGCCGGGGACTGCTTGGGACCTTGGATTACCGGTGTCATGCTGGTCCCTCTGGGGAGGTGAACCTGAAGCCAAAATTGCAGCAGTGCCTGACGCACTTCAAGAAATCCAGCGCCAATGATATTCAAGCCGAGTTTGGACTTGCCGAACTCGACTTCGCAGAGAGTCTCAAACAGAGAGCGACTGATTTGCTGAATGTCGGCTTTCCTGCGGCGCTGCAACGGGCAAACGAGTTTGAAAAGAATACCATGTTCACAAAAGCTCCGGACAACAATAAACCGTTTGTGGGGAAAAATTGGGACGAGATCCCTCCGAGTTCAGATAAAGATAAGTTCGCGGCATGGAGAGATAGTATGTGGCGGCCGCTGGAACCAGCGGTGTGTAACGGACTAAGAGCGAATTGGGACAACGCGCCGTGGGACTATCGCACCGATAAAAGCTTCATCGGTGGCGAGGAGGGTGCCGATGGCATTGGCATTGAATTGCAGAGGATTACAGTTGAGATGACACGCCCGAAGACGATCCAGCCCTGATACAGGAGGGCAGTTAATCGACTCTCCCAAGCTAGAAAAACCGGCAACGCCGTAAGAGCGCCATTAGAAGATGAATTCAAGGTAATCTACATTCTCAAAGATATGATTCCCAGGACGCCACGTTTCACGCTCCACGATTATAAGTGATTCATCTCGATCAGAACCGCTGATGCTGGCTCCAACACCTCCGACCTGTGTGACCCGATCGGTGGTTGATAGTACCTCAGTGACAGCGAGCTCATCACAACGGATACTGACGACAGTGCCATGGCCAAAGCGGCCACCTCCGGCGGTAATCTCGCGTGGATAACCGGATACAATGCGCCAGCCGCGATTGGCACGCCAAGGCAGTTGTATGCCAGTGAAAAGAACAGGTTGATACGGATTCGCCTGAACGTGACCCGCGATATATCCAACGCCGCGACTACGTCGAGCAGGTTGGATCGCACCAGCACAACTCCCGCGGCTTCCATCGCGACGTCGGTCCCCGCGCCGACGGCGATACCGAGGTCCGACTGGGCCATTGCCGGGGCGTCATTGATGCCGTCGCCGACAACAGCAACTTTGTTCCCTTCGCGTTGCAGATCCCTCACGGCGTCGACTTTGCCGGCAGGGAGGGCTTCAGCGACGACGTGCCTGATGCCGACGGACGCTGCGATCGCACGGGCGACCCTCCAATTATCGCCGGACACGAGCGAAGTCCCGATGCCGCGAGCAGTTAGCGCGGCTACGGCGGCTGACGCCTCGGGTCTGACCGGGTCGCTTACGCACACGAGGCCGAGCGGCTTACCACCCTGGGCGACTCCCGCGTGCACCACCGCGACGGTCTGCCCCTTCTCCTCCTCTTCTCGCACGGCCTCGAGCATAGCTGGGGTCATGTCAACGCCGTTCTCGGACATGAATCTTACGTTACCCACCAAAACAGATGACCCGTCCTCAACGAGGCGGCACCGCAAGCCTCGCCCAGCGACAGCCTCGAAGTCCTGAATCGTCGAGAGCTTCCTGCCGGAGGACGCGGCGGTGACGATGGCACGCCCGATGGGGTGCTCGCTCCCGGTCTCCGCACTTCCTGCAAGCCATAAAAGGCGGTCCTCGTCGGCTCGAATGGCGTCAAAAGCTCGCACCGCGGTCACCGCCGGCTGTCCCTTTGTCAGGGTCCCGGTCTTGTCGAACACCACGTAAGACACCGCGTGCGCAGTCTCGAGCGGTGCCCCTCCCTTGATGAGTATACCCATACGCGCCCCGAGACCCGTGCCCACCATCACCGCCGTTGGAGTCGCCAAACCCAGCGCACACGGGCACGCGATGACAAGCACCGTGATGGCGAATAAAAACGAGAAGAGAAACTCACCCTCTACATCGGTCCATTTGCTCGGCAGCGCACCCGCGGACGCCAGCGAGAACCATGTCACCCACGTAACGGTCGCGATGACCACGATAGCTGGAACAAACACCGCGCTCACCTTGTCTGCGTATGCCTGGATGGGCGCCTTGGCCACCTGCGCGTCCTCGATAAGCCTCACCACCTTTGAAAGCATGGAATCCGCACCGACCCCCCTTGCGAGCACGAGCACCATCCCGCTGCGATTCACCGTCCCGCCAATGACCCCGTCGCCCGGAGACTTGGACACGGGCATCGACTCGCCAGTGATCATGGACTCGTCCGCCGCGGTCTTACCGCACAGGACGATCCCATCTGCGGGAAAGTGCGCCCCAGGGAACACCCGAAGCACGTCGCCCCGCTGCAACAGCGCCGTGTCCACCTCCCTCTCGTTCTCGGGCCCGGCGGCGGATACAGCGGCGGCCAGCGACTGAAACGCGGGAGCGGCAACGTCGGCAAAGTCGTCATCAGGCGATGTCACACCCTCGCCGTGAACCTCGACGATCGTCGCCGTGGAAGGCTGCAGAGAGGCTAGCTTGCGGATAGCCTCGGACGTCTTCCCCTTGGCGCGTGCCTCGAGCCATTTACCCAGCAGAACGAACGAGATGAGCACGGCAGCCGTCTCGAAGAATTGCGCGCCTCCCCTCCTGGCCAGCACTGGATCGAACATTCCGACCAACACCACGTACACGGAGTACGCGTACGCCGCGGACGTGCCCATTGCCACGAGGAGGTCCATGTTCGCTGACCCGTGCCGCAGCGCCTTCCACGAGCGAATGTAAAACTGTCGACCAAGCCAAAACTGCACGGGCGTCGCGGCGATCCATGCCACGAGCGCCATCACCGGTAACATACCCGGCGCGGCGCCTCCGAGGACATCCGTCATCATCGCCTCGTGAACCTCGGGTATGTTTTCCAGTCCCATCATGAGCACGAGCAGCGGCCCGGCAAAACAAATAGACCAGAAAAATTCCTGCCGATACCTACTCGCCTCCCTTGCGTGACCGGCGGACGACCCATCCCTCGCGCTCGCGCCGTCGCTGGACGCGTCCCACAGCTCTGCAGTGTAATCCAGCGCCTCGATGGCCGCCTTGATCATCCTGGCTCCCACCATCGCTGCGTTGTATTGCACCACAACCTTGCCCAAAAGGTAGTTTGCCTCCACACGCGCGACCCCTTTGACGCGGCCGATTGCCATCTCGATGCGCGGCGGGCACGACGCGCACACCATTCCTCCAACCCTGAACGCCAACCCGCTCGTGTCGATCACCTCCGCGGCGTATCCGTACGAGGCGACGGCGGCGGCCACGTCCTCCGGGTCCGCGGGTGGAGCGTCGAGACGGGCATCCCTGGCCAGCCGCACCGTCGCGGTCTCCGCCAGGAGGTTGACCGTCGCGGACGCCACGCCCGGGACGGTCATCGCCGCCTCCTCCACCTTGGCGACGCACGACGCGCAAGACATCCCCGACACCCTCAGAGTCACGGATCGTTCGCCGCGGTCGGGGCTCCGGATCCCGTCGCTTGCCCCGCCGGTTGCGTTCACGAGAGGCGAGTCCTCGTCGTCGTCCGGTGCCTCGAGATCGAGCACCCGCGTCGGCGTGGAACCTCTCGCCGTCATTTTGTTCGATCGGATCACCCTGGCGGTGTACCCCGTGTCGCTCACGCGTCGTACCAGCGCGGCGGCGCCCGCGACTCCCTCCACTGTGGCGACGTGCTTCGACAGATCCACCGTCGCGTCGGATACCCCCTCCACGCTCCTGAGCGCCTGCGTCACCCAGTCCACGCAGCGTCGGCAGGACATGCCGCTAATAGCCAGAGTGATGATCCGCGGGCTTCCAAAGTCGATTTCCGCCGGCGGAAGCTCCGAGGGGGTCGGGGAGGGAGTGACTGGAGGGGTCGGTGCCGTGGGTGCCGAGGGAGGTGCATCTGAGCTTGACGCGTCCAGGACATCGAAGCCACAGTCTTCCACAGCCTCCCTTAGCTCATCTAGCTTTACCACGGTAGGATCGAACCTCACCGTGGCGGATTTATCCTCCAGAGACACCACAACTGTGTTTGGGAAGCGGAGACGAGGTGAGCGAAGGGCGGGAATGTTTGTTGTTATTCGCCCCGTCCGAGGATCTGGGATTGGACTCACCTGTGCTGACGCCCGGCATCGACCTCAGCGCAGCGTTAACGGCTGACGTACACGATCCACAAACCATCCCATCCACATGGAGGACGGCCTGCGACGCCATGCCGTCCGCGAGTCTCGGGGCGAAGTGAACGTTGGAGAGCCACGCGCTAAAAAACTGGCCAGCTGTCGGGGAGGAGAGCGGGTCGAATGTTTTGGAAAGCGCACGCACGCAATCCAGCTTCTCAGGTTATCCACGGAGAGGCCCTCACAACCGGCGGCAAGGCAAGACGTCGACGCCAGCCTCCAGCTCGAACTCGCGCACGTGGCTGAGACCGCTCGCGTGTTTACACCACCGTAGCGCCGCAAGTTTTGTGCAGCGTCGGCTACTCGGGCTCGCTCGTCGCGACTCTCGAGAAAGTCGGCGGCGGCGCACATAGGAGCGATTCGTCGCATCCTCGCAAGGACCATGATGGCCGCATCGGCCACGTGGCCCGCCCTCCGTGCGGATGCGCTCTCCGGGCGTCGCGCGCTCGTACCCGTGCGCTCAGTGCTCGCGGTCGCGCCGCGCGCCCTCTCGCATCCTCGCGCGAGCGTCCCCGTCCTCGCGCGGCTGGACGATGTCCTCGGCACCCCACGCGGTTTCGCCGCCGGGGGTTCTCACCTGGCGGCGGCTCGTCGCCCCGCGCTCGCCTCCACGTTCGCTTCAGCCGCGTGTCGCTTCGCACGAGCCTTCGCGTCCGGCCAAGATGACGCGGTCGCCGCTCCGGAGTCTTTCGCCGACCTCGGCCTGGAGGAGGCGCTCGTCGCCGCGACTGATTCCATGGGACTCACCCGGCCAACCGACATCCAGGCGTTCGCCATCCCCAAGATTCTCTCCGGCGGCCATTTCCTCGTCGCATCGCACACGGGCAGCGGCAAGACCCTATCTTATCTCCTGCCGGTGATCCAGCAGATGAAGGATGCGGAGCGCGAGACGGGCGCGAGGGCCAAGCCCAAGCGGCCGCGGGTGCTCGTCGTCGGCCCCACGCGCGAGCTCGCCGAGCAGGTCCGCTCGGTCGCCAAGGCTGTGTCGCACCACTGCAAGTTCTCGAGCGAGCTCATCATCGGCGGCGAGAAGTTCGCGACGCAGAGGCAGGTGCTCGACAGGTCTCTCGACGTTGTGGTGGGCACCCCCGGCCGCATCATCAAGCACTGCGAAGAGGGTAACCTGTTCCTCTCCAACGTCACGCACGTGATCCTCGACGAGGCTGACACGCTCTTCGAGGCTGGGTTCGGCGACGAAGTTCGCAGGCTTCTTCGTCCGCTTCAGAAGAACCCCGAGGGGAAGCAGTGCATCGTCGTGTCGGCGACAATGGCGGAGAAGGTTGCAAAGATGGTCAGCGCGGAGCTCCCTGACCTTCAGAGGATCGACACCCCGAGCCTGCACAAGTCCGCGCCTAACCTGAGGCACAGGTTCGTTGACTGCCCAGGGAGCGTAGACAAGATGGCCATCGTGGAGCAAATCGTCAGCGGGGACTTCAGGTCCGGCAAGAAAACCATGGTGTTTTGCAACACTATGCCCAGCTGCCAGGCTGTTGAGTTTTCGCTGAACGAGGCAGAGTTGCCGGTGGTCATGTACAACGGCGACATGACCGCGGAAGAAAGGAAGGAGAGCATGCGCGAATTTGTGGAGGGCAGCCACGCGGACGGAACCGCGGTGGTGATGGTGTGCACCGACCTCGCCGCGCGCGGGTTGGATTTCGGCGGCGGCGAGAGGGGCAAGGTTGACCACGTGGTAAACTTTGATTTCCCCATGAACCCCATAGACTACATTCACAGGTCCGGGCGCACCGCGCGGGCGGGCGCTACCGGCAAGGTGACCAATCTGGTTGCCAAGAAGGACAGGATCCTCGCGCAGGAGATTGATGTGGCGGTGAAGATGGGTCAGCCACTCGACTCGGCCACGAGCAGCAAGGCGGTGGTTGAGGCACGGAGGCGCAGGGCGCAGCTGGAGAGGAAGGCCCTTCGGGTCGGTGGGCGCGGTGGCGGGCGTACTGGCGGTCGCGGCGGTCGCGGCGGTCGCGGCAGGGTAAAGGCGGATCTGAAACCTCGCCGTGAGAGCAACAGAGGAAAGAGGGGAGCAGCCCGTTTCGAGACAGGGGAAGAGAAAACCGCCAAGGCTGGCGGTGGCAGAGGCGGCAGACGCCGCTAGTTTTCGCGCGCAATTCATTATTGAAAGAATCTATGTTGACTACCTTGTATCAGAAACGCCGCATCATTATCCCTTGTCGGATCCCACCGTGGGCTTCGTCGTCACCTGTGGGGTCCTGAGCGGTGACTGCTCGTATCCCAAGCCGGCGAAGAGGCAGATGAACAGAGCGGCGAGCCCCCCGAAAGACGCGTGTTTGTCCCATATCAGACAGTTGACCACCACTGTCGCGATCTTGCACATGGTTCCCACCACCGTGAACGACGTCGCGCTGATCATCCCCCTGAGCTGCATGGCGCTGTAGCTCATCACCACTCCCGCGACGCACGACGCCGTCAGCGCGCAGAAACCCGCCCATCCCCACTGATACGCCTCGTCCTCTCTCGTCAGTCCCCCTCTCGAAACCGCCGACGACTCCCCGGACAACAGACCCATCACGGACACCGGTACCACCGCCAGGGCGTTCATGTAATAGGTCCTTCCCCACACGCTCAAGGAACTCTGGTCCACCGCGTACTTGATGTAAATTTGGTCAAACGCGAAGACCAAGTACCACGCCAGCACCCACCCGTACGCGCGAACTTCAAAGTCCGCATCGAAGGACACGTACGTCACTGCGCCGCACACGATCGCGCCCAAGCTCATCCACGACTTCAAGTTGGGCATCGCCCTGCCTAAGAACACGTAGTCGAGCACCGCGATGAGGCACGGCGTTGAGCAACGGAACACGATGAACGTCTCGACGTTAGCGTACTGCAGGGTTTTGACGTTCGTGTACAGCGCACCAAGGAACGCGAGGGCGACGAGGACGAACGGCTTGGCCTTCTCCATGTCCAGTGGGTCGGCGTCGACGATGCCATAGTGCGTCATCGCGCGGATGGCCACCGCGGTGAACGAGAGCTGCAGGAAGAGCACCACGGTCGGCGCCGGAAGATACGTGATGCACAGCTTGTTCACGATCAACATAGACGCCGAGCACGTGGCGTAGGCCGCGACAGCGAATGCTACTTTACTATACTGCCGCTGGGCCTCCGTCGTCTTGATCGGGGCCTCATCGGGCCTCGATCGAGACCGCGCCTTCTCCGCGTCCGCCATCCTGAGCGAAGTTTCGACAGCGGTTTCCGTAACATCCCAAATTGCGGAAAAAGGCACAGGAGAGTAGGTGAGAGCGGTAACCATAATTATATCCCTTTACAAGTATGGGCAATCATCTAGCTAGCAGAAATCACGGATTCATGATCCGCCAATCACGGCCAATCACGGATCCGGGAAAAAAGGCGCGGAATCTCGTCAGCACCAAGTTGCCTTTTCACGGCCTCCGACCTCACATAAGAAGACGCGCGACTGACGACGTAGGATGCCTGCTGGGTCCCTGCGTACGCAAGTCACATCCATTTCTAAGTGCGAAAAGCAAACGTGGGACGAGGAGCGCGAGGTCTACAGGATACAAGCCTGAACCCGCCCTTCGACGTGCTCCCCAACGACAAAAAAGCTCGCGCGCGCAATTCGGATAACGTAAGACATGAAGTACCTCGAGGACGTCGCGCTGAGCAGGTGAGCCCTTAACTAAGGTTTCGACCGCGTTCCCATCGACTTTAGTGGCCACGTACTTCCCCTCACGGCGAATTGCGCCCACATTTCGCGAGAACCCGGCCCCGGCCCGGAGAGAGCGGTCCACCCCTCCAACATTTTAAAAAAGGAACCTTGCCCGAACGACCGAACGGCTGTGTTCTCACGCCCCCCCGCGTCTCCCTCTCCTCTCCCTCGCAGGCTCAACGCGTTCCTTGGTCACGTCAATGTCGGCGATTACGTCATCCACGGCCAGCTTGATGCCTATTCATGTGCGTCCCCGACCCGGTCCCACACACTCGCGCCCCGTTCTAAGCGCCCGAGACCGGCTTGACCTCGAAATTCTCACCCGGCTACCCCCTCCTCGAAACAACAGGCAAACTCGCCGGCGTCGACAAGAAGCTCTCCAAGAGCCTCGACGCAGAGGTGGTGACGATGATGGCGAGCTCCCCGAGCGCGTTGTCCGTCTCCCCCGTCGGCCCGCTCACGGATTCCTCATCGCGCAAGACCCTCATCTACCTCATCCTCACCCTTAACCACACGTACCCCGACTACGACTTCTCCGCGCTACGAGGCCACCACTTCACCAAGGAAGACCAGAACCCCGGAGTGCTCAAGGTGAAACAGGACATCGACTCGCTGCTGTTAGAGTCCGGCAAAGTGTACGAGCAGACCCTGGGCGCGGGCGGCGTCGGTTTGAGCGCCGAGCTTTGGAAGGCGGTGGACGAAGTCATCGGTCTGGTGGACTGCGACGTGTACACGTACAGGGCCGTCGCCGAGGGCGACCCGTTCACCGACGAGGCCAACCTGTGGAGCTTCAACTATTTCTTCTACAGCAAAAAACTGAAGCGAATCCTGTACTTCTCCTGCAGGGCGGTGAGCAAAACCGCCGAGGAGGATTCTGACTACGACGACGTCCCCTACAACGGCGGCATGGAAGATTCCTTCGTCGATGGCATGGACATGGACGAGGAGATGTACTGAGTCCCAATGTAAGAAAGAATTGTAATATTAGACGTATAGACGCATGAACCTCACACGTCGTGCACCCTGGGCGCGGGCTTGCCGACCCCCTTGCTCTTTGCCAACGCCGTGAAAACCCTCCTCAGCGCTAGGTAGGACACCACGCAGGTCAGGATGAGCCCAAGGAACACCATCCACGCCAGCTCCGACACCTTCGTCGCGAGCTGAGCGACGTAGTTGGCGGTGTTGTCCACGTGCCCCAGCGCCGTCTGGATCGACCCTTCGTTATTGATGCTACCCTTGATTCTGTCCACGTGCTTGGTGATGTGGTCGCCGAGGGTGGCGAGGATCTTGTTCTCGACCCTGCGCTCAATCTCCGCCTCGATGGCGGCGGACATAGCAACGTCGACCTCCTCCGCGATGGATCCCGGCTCGACCTTTTTCTCGTCGACCGCCGCGGATAGGGTCACCCAGCACCCGTCGCTGATGTGCTCGGTGGATCGCGCCAGGCAGCCCACGACGCTGCCGGGCGCCTGGAAGCGCTGGCTCTCCTCGGTGGCGCCGCAGAATCGGCTCGCCTCGTCGTCACACGCCTTGGTCACCTCGGTGCCGAGATTGTAGAAGACAAATGCGCGCTTGATGGAACCGTTGAGGACTCTGGAGCACATCTTGTTGTCAATCTCGGATCGCTTGGATATGAGGCACAAGAACGGGTCCACCGTGGCGTTCACCGCGGCCTCGTTGATGCTCGCATCATCGCCCTCGACGTTGCACAGCTTTGAAACCTGCGACTTGCATGCCTGCTTAACCCTCAGATTGAACGCCAGGTGGGAGTTCTCGCGCACATTCTGTTTCCGGAGGAGCTTGGCGCACTTGGGGTCCATGTCATCGTCCGCCGCCTTGGACTGCAGGCACTCGAGGAGGTTGCCGTTCCCGGGCTTGATGTCGGCGCAGAGCCGCGTCGCTGAGAGCTGGCACGCTTCCATCAGCCTCGGCTTGAGGCGGATATCCTCGATCTCCACAGCCTCCAACTCGATCTCCGCCTTTTTGCACGCGGGCGACAGCTCGCTCTCCTTCTCCCTGAGGCACTCGTGCACGCGACCTTGCCCGGGCTCGATGTCTGAGCAGTGTTTCTCCACGTCATCCACGCACGCCGCGGCGAGCGGTCGGTCCATCAGGTAGTTATCCGCCGAGGACATCATCGCGCGAAGCAGCGCCGCGCGACACTCGGGCTTGGCGATATCCTGGCGCTTTTCGCGGAGGCACTTGATCATGCGCCCCTCTCCGGGGTTCACCGGCGTGCACAGGGTCTTGGCATCGTCCCTGCACGATTTGCTCAGGTCTTCGTGAAGGCGGATGTCGTCGAGTGAACGGCGCTGGTCCTCGGCAATGGCGTCACGGCACTCCTTGCCCATCTTCTCGTGGTCCATCTTGGACTGCAGACACATGACCACGCGGCCACTGCCCGCGGGCACACCGGCGCACAACATCTGCCTCTCGGACGCGCACTTGGTGGACAGCCCGTACTTGTACCTCCAGTCGCCGGTCATCCAAAGCTCGCGAGTGAAGAGTTTGTCCTCGCACGTCTTCGACACCTTCCTGCGATTCGCGGCGAGGCAGGTCCAGAGCCGACCCTCGCCGGGCTCGACGGTCTTGCAGTGCTTCACGAGCTCATCCCTGCACGCGAGGGTTAGGCTGGTGTCCTGACGGATGTCCTTGGCGGCGGCGACCATGGTGCGCTGCACCTCAGCCTTGCAGGTCTCGTCCTCGATCTTCTCGTCGGCGAGCTGCGATTTGAGGCACTCCAGCACGCCGCCGCTAGCGCTCACCTTGGCCTTGGCAGCCTTCACCGCATCCCCGCACAGCTTCTTCACCGTCCCCGAGCACGCCTTCCTCAGCACGTAGTCGAGCCTCCAGTCCGCGGCCCTGCGCACACCGCGACGGTCCAGAATCGCGCGACACTCCGCGCTGAACTTGGCGTCCGACGCGTGCGACTCGAGGCACCGGATGACCCGCCCCTTGCCGGGTTTCACGTCTGCGCAGAAAGCCTCCTTATCCGTGCCGCACTTTTCGGCGAGGAAGCCGTCGAAGCGGACGTCCTCGCTCTCCTCAACCTCGCGGCGGAACACCTCGAGCTTGCACTGGGTGCTGAGCTCCTGGCGCTTGTCCTTGAGGCACTGCTCGGTGGCGCCGCCGCCCCACTCGGTGTCGGCGCAGAGCTTCTTGCGGTCCTCCTCGCACATGAGCGCGAGCGGGGTGTCCAGCGAGACGTCCTCCGCCTGCTCCACCTGCCTCGCGGTGACGAGGGTCTGGCAATCCTTCGAGAGCTTCTCCTTGTGGCTCTTGAGACAGCGGAACACGAGCCCGAGGCCGGTCTCGACATCGGCGCAAAACTTACCGACGTCGCCGCCCCGGAGCTTGTCTTCGCCGTCGCCGCCGCAAACCTCGAGGAGCTCGGCGTCCGTCCTGATGTCGCTGAACCGCTCGGCGTAGGCACCGGCGATCTCTTTCTTGCACTTCTTGGACACGGCGCCCTTCCTGGAGAAGAAGCTGAGCGCGAGCTCGATGCCCCGAGTCTTGGACGTGGCGACGATGTTGGAGTGGAGGCAGTCAAAGTACGACTCGAACTTTCGGTTCATCAGCCTCGACTCGGTACCGGCGACAAGCTTGGGGTTCATGACCCATTCCTTCGCCTCCTTATCGCTGCTCGTGGGGCCGTGGTCTTTGCTGTAGACCAAGGAGTTGGCCAGGGCGTTCACCTTGGCCTCGAGATCGGCGATGCGCTTGTCCTTGTCCTCTTCCTTGGCCTTCTCGTCCTTATCCTCTTCCGTGGGCTTGGACGAATCGACCGAATCGGTAACAACTTCGTCCTCGTCCTCCTCGAGGAGGGCGCGCCTAGTGGCGGTGGTCTCGTTGCTGGCGTCGCCGCCGACCGGCTTGAACCCTTCCACCATCAGGTCTGCGGTGCACAGTTGCTCGATGTCAGCCTTGCACGCGCCCGTGGCGGAGATGTCGTCGCGGCCCGAGAAGGATGCGACCGCGTCTCGCTGCGCCTTGTACTTGGCCGCGAGCTCGTCGTAGTGCTCCTTGGAGTGCTCCTCCTCGTCGCCATCGCCGCCCTCGGAGGCATCACCGACTGAGGGGAGGTTGCCGCTGTCGGCGATCTCCGCCGCGTGGTTCAGATGCTCCAGCGTCAGCGAGGGGATGTCCAGGAGCTCCTTGGAGTTGGAGCGCTTGGGCTCGAGGAGGTTGAGATCGGGCGCCGCGGTCTCCTCTTCGTCAGCCTGCGCGGACGCGATCGAGACCGCGGAGAAGAACGCGAAAGCGATGAATAGGATGCGCGCGACGCGACCGACACTTCGGCGACTCTCCCTGTGCGCGAAACCCATGTCGAAGATCCCACGGGGAAGCCTCGGTGCCGTGCGATGTTGACACTGACGATGTCGAACTCCGCGAACACGATCTGGAAAGTTTTTTTAAGCTGTTCGATCCAGAGCACCATCCAGTGTGAGACGCGCACGAGACGCGCCTCGAGTCGCCGCCGGCGCGCACTCAAAACCCGGTCGGAACACCATGGCCACCGCCGCGGATCGCTTCAACATCAACAGTCAGCTCGAGCACCTGCAGTCTCGGTACGTTGGCACTGGGCACGCGGACACCAACAGGTTCGAGTGGGCGGTTAACATACACAGGGACAGCTACGCGTCGTACTACGGGCACCACACCATGCTCCAGTACTTCGCAATCGCCGAGAACGAGAGCATCGGGCGCGTCAAGTACAACATGATGCAGGTGAGCGCAAACCCCCGCCCCTCGAGGCCTCCCGAGCTAACCCTAGAATTTGCTTGATTCCGCCTCGCCCCCGCTCGAGAGCCCCGTCGCTGACCTCGCCAAACCCCCAACTCTGCAGAAAATGCTGCTTCCGTGCGGCCTGCCGCCCGAGAGGGAGGAGGAGTGATGTACTACGCATAGCATTCCACTTAGCTCGCCCTAGCTAGCGAGGGCTCTGTAACCAGTAGAGAACTAGCCTCTCGTTCATCGTCCTCCATCCGTCAACCACTGCCCACGTCAGCCGAATCAACAATCACACCTTTGCATCAACTGCCACACATTCGCGCACTCCCGGACGGAGAGTTCATCTCAGTGAGGATGAAGAAGCCCGAACCCGTTGTCAAGACGGATGAAACCGGATCGCCGAAGACTGCGGTCGCGGGCGCCGTCGGCGTCGGCGTCGCGGTCGCGTGGCGCCTGTTCAGTCGGATGCGTAATGCGGGCGGGGGAGGGCGCAACAACGCGTGGAAGACAGTCACTGCGGACGCCAAGGAAAAGCTCGCCGCCGCCGGCTTCGACATCGTCGCGCCTTTGAAACTTCGGTGGTACAACGAGATCGCCCCGGACTCCGCGAAGATCGCCCCGGGGGGAGCCATGGGCGAAGACGCCCTCGTCATCCTCGTGGGGAACAGCGCAGCCCTTTGGCCCAGCTTCTGCGACGCGCACAACGCCAGACCGGAGATTGGCGACGCCGAGAACCCGGTGGACACGTACGTGGACATCGAGGTCAACCGCGTGTTCCGGGGTAAGGTGCGACGGGTGTTCTACGCGCACGAGACCAAGCCCGGGAGGCTCGTCGCGGTGCAGCGGATGGCGCACGTCGCCGGCGTGGCGCACCTGGACGAGCGCTCGCACCTCTCCATCCACCCCACGCTCGGACCCTGGCTGGCGTTCCGCGCCGTCGTGGTGCTCGACGATGCGCGCGGCCCCGGCGACGGCCAAAAGCCCCGGCCGCCGCCCAACCCGCTCGCGCGCGATGCATCCGCGAGGGCGCGGGTGGACGAGGCTTTCGACGCGGCGCTCGACGGGTACGAGGCGCCGGGTGGTCCGTCGGAGGGTCAGTGGCGGCTGTGGGTGGCGGTCAGGGACGCGGTGGAGCCGGGTCACCCGGCGAGATACCCGGAAGATCAGGTGGCGTATCACTACAACTGTCTGGACGGGCGGGAGAGGGCGAGGATTCGGTCGAGGCTGCGGGGGGGGTACGAACCTTCCGACTGAACTTCTTTCGCATGGCTTTCTTGTTGTACAACATCCTACTTCTATCATACACCTATGAACACCTATGAACATCTATATGTGACTTGTGCGAACTTGCGTGGGCGTCGCTACCGTCGCGTTCGCTGCGGCGGCGGAAACGACGTTGACGTCGTACCAGCTCGTCGGGTCGTGCCACTTTTTCATCAAAAAGGCGTCGCTCGAGGAAGGTCGTCGAGGCAACCGTCGAGCAACCCCTCCGACTTGGAACCCTCGCGGTACTCGAAAACCTCGCGGCTTCGCTTCGAGGGCGTCGCGTGGAACATCGGCGCAGTCCACGCGGCCGTCTTATCATCGTCCATGAACGGCTCGCGGGATCCTTCCGTGTGTTCCGCGAAGAGGTCACCCGGCGCGTGATCGTCGCTGGACCCAGGTGTCAGGCATCCCATCAGCTGCATGGTCTGCTCAGCGAGGCTGCGCTGCTCGCGGGAGAACCGGTCCGACTCGTGAATGTCCATGAGAGCCTTCATTGCCTCGTGGCTCACGACGTCCCTCGCGTCCGGTAGGTGCTCGATGAGCTGCCCGAACAGGCGAAGCGCAGACTCCAAGAGGTCCTCGCTGGCGTGGTGGTACTCGTGCGCCCTGTTCCGCACCCGCTCCTCGCCCCTGGAACCGGTGGTACCCGCGACGCCGGCAACCTCCTTATCCTGCTCCGGCGTGGACGGCTCGTTGTTCTCGACGTCGTCACTTCCCGCGTACGACGCCACCATCTCACCCAGCCGCTTCAACCGCTCCGCGCGCACCCAACTCAGGAGGACTTTTGGGCTGCTTTTCCTTTGCCTTTGCTGAACGACACCCTTACCCCAGGGGTCACCGTGTCTCACCGCACCCTCCTTGCTGAGCACCACCTCCACGCGAGCCTCGTGCCTGCCCTTCACGGGCTTTACCTCGTCCGCCCAGTGCCCGCGAATAGTCGCGGAGAGAACCTCGACCGCCAGGATGGCCACGTTGGGACGGGTCTCGAACTGATCCGCCGCCTCCCAAAGAAGCTGAAACACTCTATGTTGCTCGCACACCTTGAGCACGTCGCCGCCACACTCGTCAGTCATGAATCCTGGGCTCATCTCTCTGGTGATGTAAGAGGACGAGGCGGGTCCGCATACCAGAGCCTGAATCACGCCGAAGATGGCGTCCACCGAGGCGTCGCTGAAGCAACAAGTGGTGTCGCGCACCACCCAGTCGAGCAGTTGAACCAGGTTTTCCAACATCGAGGATTTCGACGCGGACTCCTTTTTGAGCACGACCCTGGCGCACGCCAGCGGGGCTTGCCAGCCGCTGATGCTCTCGTAGTCTTCGTCGATGGCCAGGTCCCCGGTCAACATCTTGGAGATAGCGCCGCACGCCGCCCACAGGAAGCTCTCGTGCAGGGATTCGGTGCCGCAAGCCCCCGCGGCCGAGTGCTCCTGAAGCATTTGGTACGCACCTTCTGTCTTGAACGTGTAAACTTCAAATAGGTTCGCCAGGATCCTCGTGTTGGTCTCGAACACCGGCGGCTGGTCCATCGCCGCGACATTTTCCAGGCTCGTAGCGATGACCTTGTACGCGTCGAAGAGCCCTCCCTCCATGCGGGCCGTCTCCACGGACGTAGCCGCGGAGTGCGCCATTCGAACCGCGTGGCCTGGGACGATATTATCCCGAGACAAGGTTTTCAAGATGGAAGGAATAACCCAAGCGGCTCGATCTCGAGGCTCGGCCTCAGATGCGGCGCGAGCGGCGTCCGAGCGGCGCGAAACCGACGCGGGTGGCTGGAAAAAGCTCGGAGCCACTCCCTGTCGCGTCCGGGTCCTTCCTTTCGCGCGTGCGCTGCAGGCGGGCGCGGATATGGAAGTGGTCCCCGCTACCCGAAAACCCCGCGAAAAATCCCGCGAAAAGAAAAAACCCCCGTCCGTTCAAAAGGAACCGAAGAGACGCCCCAGGGTTCAGAAACCGCCAAAACCCAGAGGTCCCGCTGCTCCCGCTGCCGCGAGAGATGGCGCATCCCGCGTCCCGATTGGCTCGGAGAATATTCTGACGGGGAGTATCTGCGGTTGTGTCCACGCGTTTGGTGATGGAGACACCCGAGCGCGCGCGACGACGGAGCGAGTCTAAATCGCTCGACCTATCATCTACGGCTCCTAATCGCTAAACCGGCGCACCCCGCGTCACCCGCACGGCGCACACGTCGCAGCTCTGGACACGCACAGGAACGCGTTTCGCTCCGAAATCATGTCGTCGTCCCAGTTGAGGTCGCGCCGGTGCCGAGTCGCTCGACTGCCGTCCCCGTCGTCCCCGTCTCGAACGAGTTCATCCCCGTCGTCCCCGTCGCTTTCCATCACGCCTATGTGGTTCCACAGGAACAAGCACCACAGCCTGTACGAGTCCCACCCGGTTCGCTTCGCGAGCCGGGCCATGCCGTAGCCAAACGTGCCGTGGGGTCGCTTGACCTCGGCGAGCTCCCTGACCAGACAGCACGGAGACAGCACCAGGCCGTCCACTCCGCACCGGTCCCACAGCTCGATGGCACGCCTGGAGAGGTCACCGCAAAGGTGGACGCCCACGACGCAGGAACCGCGGTCACCGTGACCTATCACCGCGTCAGACATTAAGCGCTCAACCTCGTCGTCGTAAAGGTTAAGCCGATGGAATGAGACGCGCGGGGCGAGCGATGGGAGGTGCTTGAGGTTCATCTTGCGGTCGAAGTCGAACATGAGGATGCGCGCCTTAGGATATCGATGCGACAGGAAGATGGACGTGAAACCTTTCCCCGAGCAGAGGTCGAAGAGCACGACGCCGTCGCCATCGCCGAGCGGGTCGTCTGCGCAGGTTCCGTCGGCGGCGGCGGCGGGTAAGCCTCGAGCCTTGGCGACCGCTCGTGGAATCCGCGATGCCGCCGCCGACGCCTCGGCGATCTCCTTCCTGAGCACCCGTCCCTTGATGTTCGTCCAGCTGCTGAAGTTATCGTCCGCCATCATGACCTCGGGGAGCCCCGACGCGGCGAACGCGCGCAGGTACGGGTTAGACCTGACGCTCTCCCCGCGGAGGAGGAAGTCCATCGAGGTCATCGACTTGGACCCGCGCTCGCCGCTTGGAGGGTGCCCGTCGGAGGTGGAGGGTACATCACCGCCGAACCCGCCCGTATCGGCCGGCGCCGGGCGACTGCCAACCGACGCCCCCTCCGCGCCCCCCATATGAGTGGAGCGGAAATCTCTTG
>CEPC01013767.1_pt1 | contig 20052 bp, 17 predicted proteins | sample 530651 | NCBI WGS metagenome assembly CEPC01 (sample SAMEA2620828, study PRJEB7988) | marine metagenome | biome: marine biome (ENVO:00000447); feature: deep chlorophyll maximum layer (ENVO:xxxxxxxx); material: "saline water (ENVO:00002010), including plankton (ENVO:xxxxxxxx)" | depth 65 m | reverse complement strand
AAACTATAAAGGAGAGTCATGGGAGAAAATGCCGATCATAAAACATTAGGAAGTCAAGTCCTGCTTTCAGGCGAAATTGCGGCAAAATCACAAAAATTTGCAGAGGGTTATGCTCGTTTACGCGACGTAACTGATCGTGATGGTGCCTTACCAGCTTGGGCTAAGGCGCTTTTCATGGCTTCTGCAGCAGCTGTAAAAGGACATGATCAACTTCTTCACGAAGAGCTTCGTAGATCAAAGGAACTAGGTCTGTCCTTAAACGATGCGAGAGGAGCAGCCTTGACTGTTTTCATTAGTAGGGGGGAAGAAGTCTACTCAAGATTCACTGCAGCTGTTAACGAAATCTATAACGAAGCTATTGAAGTTGAATCTCAAGTTATGCCGGATTTTGAACTTGACCGTGACAGTTGTCTTGAATATTTCGAAGGTTATTTTGGATTTATACCTCCGTATGTTGAACTCATGGCAGACGATGCTCCTCGAGCACTTGAAGGTTACGTATTGATGAGGGAGTTTAGCCTTGCAGAGAATCTTCTTGACGCCAAGAATGTGGAATTGCTTCTTTGTACCGTTAACGCGGCAGAATTTTCATCTAGATTCGTGAACGTGCATGCGAATGGTGCAAGAAAAGCCGGAGCATCTGAAGCAGAAATTGTTGAATCAGTAATTTGTGCAATCCCAGTAGCAGGAGTCGCATCGTGGCTTCCAGGTGCAGATGGCATCATGGAAGGCAGGTCAGAAAGCTAAAAATCCTCGGTTAGTAGAGTCACTTCCTGATGTTGGATCAAACCGTTTTTAATAATCATTACATCTTTTCCTGAAACTACTTTTTTGTCATCAGTGATTTCCCAAAAAAAGCTCACACTCGCTCCGTCCACTTCTAATTTCATAAATTTAATTACTCCAGAACCCATCCTGTTAGGAACTCCTGCAAAGTAGTTGAATATTTCTTCCTTTCCGGCGAAAACATCTTCGCCTCTAACCAAAAGTGCATCTTGAGCATAGTCTTCAGCCATTAGAAATGGGTCTCCGCCTTTGACTGCGGTAAGATGTTTCTCGGCTACCTCTTCAGGTGTCAACATGTGAATCTCCAAATGTATTTTCGCATCCTATCAAGACGACTCCTAAGGGGGACCATTGTTAACAGTTTCTGATGTCTACACTCTTCCAGATTTATTGGCACGCGCAGTTAATAAACATCCTGATTCCGACATAGTGGTGTTTCCTGAATCAAAAACTACATTTGCACAACTCTACGAGCGGGCTACAAATGCTGCGAGGTCACTTAAGGCAATCGGAATCAATGACGGTGACTCTGTTGGAATATTGATGTCAAATTGTATCGAATTTGTTGATCTACTTCTTGGAAGTCAACTCATTGGGGCAATACCGGTTCCCATTAACGCTCGCTACAAAGCGAAGGAACTTGCCTATGTGATTGATGACGCGGGTTTAAAGGTGCTTGCGACAACCGACCGGATAGTTGAACATGTGGACTTTGTGGAACTACTTCAGGAAGCATTTCCAAATTTAGAAAATCAAACAGATCCAATGCAACTTCAACTACCTGAAGCCCGTAATTTAAATTCTATTATTTTGTTCGGAGAGCGCATGCCGGTAGGAATGCTTGATACAGAAACATTCGAAACTCTCAGCGAAAATATTGAAGTGGAGGAAATTGAGATAAGCCGCTCACGTCTTCAAGTTCGTGACATAGCAATGATGATGTATACATCGGGTACTACTGCAAACCCCAAAGGATGCCCTATTACACATGAAGCATTGGTTCGACCGGCTGTCGAGGCAGGTAGAACTCGTTTCATGATTACAGAAACGGATAGGATGTGGGATCCTCTCCCTATGTTTCATATGAGTTTTGTCTTGCCACTCATAGCATGTATTGATGCCGGAGCCGCTTTGTTGACTATGGAATACTTTGAACCCAAATTAGCTCTCTCCTACATGAAATCTGAAAAAGCTACATTAAATTTTGCCAGTTTTCCTACAATCATGGAAGCCCTGCTTAACCACGTTGATTATGATCCGAATGCACTCAACATGCGAATCGTCAACAATGTAGGTCCTGCGGATCTTCTTGTCTCAATGCAAGAACGGATGCCTAACACTGTACAAATAAGTGCTTACGGATTGACTGAATGTGGCGGAGTAGTTTCATTTGGTCATGTTGAGGATTCACTTGAGAAAAGGACTGAAACTTCAGGAAAGCTTTTCCGGGGTATTCAAGCTCAAATTCGACATCCAGAAACTGACGAAATTCTGGGGGCTAACGAACAAGGCGAGATTCTAATAAAAGGCTATTGCGTATTTGAGGGATACCATAATGCGCCTGAAAAGAACCTGGAGGCCTTTACAGAAGACGGTTGGTTCAGGACAGGGGACCTATGTTCACTAGATGAAGAGGGTAGAGTCACTTACCACGGAAGAATAAAGGACATGCTCAAGGTCGGCGGTGAAAATGTTGCCGCAGTTGAAATTGAAGGTTTTCTCTCACATCACCCTGCAATTCAGTTAGCTCAAGTTGTTTCGGCGCCCGATAATAAATATGTTGAGGTACCCGCAGCATTCATTCAACTTAAAGAAGGAATGTCCTCAACTGAAAATGAAATAATTGAATTCTGCAAGGGGCAACTATCAAGTTTCAAAATACCTCGTTACGTGCGATTCGTAACGGAATGGCCAATGTCCGCAACTAAGATACAAAAGATTCGCCTTCGAGAGCAGATAGCTGCTGAGATACGTGGATGAATTCGGCGAGTATCTATTTGCCCAAGTTCTCTAGAAAAGTTCATGAGGGTTAAGGAAAAGAGTGTTGTAGCCGTTTCGGCTGGCGCTGTCGGAATTGGGGCGTCTTTGGGATTTTTCCCTGGTTTTCTAGCTACTGTTCTGAGCCAAGAGTTACTTGTTTCAAAAGGAAAAGTAGGATTGATTGTTGGTATTTACTTCGGCTCAACAGGCTTGGGTTCAATTCTTGCAGGGAAAATTACCGAACGAATAGGGCCAAGAACTTCAATCGTAATGGATATGGTTATTGTCGCAATTTGCTCTTTTCTAATCGCTGCAATAGGGACTTATAGCATCTGGGTTATATCCAGCGTGCTAGCAGGGGCAGCATACGGGCTTTCAAATACTGGAACAAATGTTGTGATCGGAAAAGTAATCGGAGCAGAAAAGCGCACTCTTGCAATGTCTGTGAAAACGTCGGGCGTACCGCTCATGGCTGCATTAGCGGCAGCGATAGGTCCATGGTCTGCAGACCAATGGAAATGGGAACATATCCTGGTGGTTAATGGTGCAGTTGCTCTTTGTGTAGGGATTTCTGCGCTTCTTTTCGTTCCGAATCTGATAACCGATAGTGTTGAGCAGACTAACGATAAGACGCTTCCATCAAACTTCTACTGGTTCGGGATAGCTTCTTTTCTGCTTATAGCTGGATCTCAGCCCCTTTACTCATGGATCGTCTCATATTTAGAGGATTCTCTTGACGCAAGCTCAGGATTTGCTGGAGCAGTAACTTCCATAGCTTGTTTCTTTGGAGTCTTGGCCATGATATGTAATGGCCTGTTTGCTGACAGAGTAGGTGCCAAAAGTAGAATTAAGTTGCTAATGGCTCTGCTATTTTCTTCATCAATTGCAGTCTTATTGGTTAGTCTTGGCCCCGCACTAGGTATTGAATTGGTGATAATAGGCGCTATCATTGGCGTCTCAACGCAACTCTCAGCTATCGGAACAATGCATGCATGCATAGTAGATAAAGCTCCGCTTTCAGTCAGTAGAGCTACTGGGATTACTATGACCGGATACTACTTAGGGGCACTAGCATCACCCCCCTTATTCGGATTCGTTGTGGACTGGACAGAAAGCTTTGCGTATTCTTGGTTGGGTACCACCGCTTTGCTATTTGCTGCTGTTTTTGCATGGCAAAGAGTGGGGCGGATCGAACCACAAAATGAAATGCAAGGGGAATCATGAGGCTGAAAGAAAAAGTCGCCGTCGTAACAGGGGCAGCATCTGGCATAGGTAAGGCGACCGTCAAAAGATTTGTCGAGGAAGGAGCGCTTGTCATAATTGGAGATATCCAAAGGGAACTTGGTGAAGATCTTTCCTCAGAAATGGGACACAAAGCAATATTTAAGTATTGCGACGTGACTGAGGAGGCCGATGTAGAGGAACTGATGGAAGCTGCGGTATCAACGTACGGAAGCTTAGACATCGTGATGAATAATGCGGGTATTGTGGGGTCTAGAGGGCCAATCTCTTCAACAGACGCATCAGAGTTCAAAGCAACTCTAGATATTCTTCTCTATGGAACATTTCTAGGAATTAAACATGCAGCCCCGTATATGGAGCAACAAAAATCAGGCTCAATTATTAATGTAGCTAGCACAGCAGGTGTGACTGGCGGCCTTGGCCCTCATGTCTACGCTGCTGCTAAACATGGAGTAGTTGGATTAACAAAGAACGTGGCTGCCGAATTATGCAGGTCTGGGGTAAGGGTAAATTGTATTGCCCCTGGATCTACTGTTACCCCATTAGTAGCCGCAGCTTATACCGATGACCATGAAGCAATAGAAGAGGTAAGTGAAATAGTGAAAGCGAAATCTCCAATTCTCAATAGGCCAGGTATGCCCTTAGATGTTGCCAATGCCGCCCTCTACCTCGCATCGGATGAATCAGGGAACACGAATGGGCATTGTCTAGTAGTAGATGGTGGGCTTACTACCGGCTCTACCCCTAATGATCCTCCCCATTCAGATGCTATGCCTTTTCTTCGCGAAGCTGGACAACGCGGTCTGTAAAAAATGAACATTGGTTTGATACCACAAAAATGGGCACGTTTAACTCCCAACAAGGTAGCAGTAATTGACGAACAGCGAAATCGGAGAATTAGCTTTAGGGAGCTGGAAGACCTAGTCAACAAAATAGCAAATGGTTTGATATCAATTGGGCTACAGAAAGGTGATCGAGTCGGGATTCTAAGCAAAAATTCAATAGAGCATCTCGCACTCTTCTATGCCTGTGGACGAATCGGGTTAATAGCTCAGCCTATGAATTGGAGATTATCTTCCAGTGAAGTAATTAAAATTATTGAAAATGGAAACCCAAGCATTGTAATTGTTGATAGCGATTTGTCTGAATTAGGTAAGCAAGTACAAGCAGAAACCGATCTGGTCGATAGATGGTTTGAATACGGTGAAACAGGGGACCAATCATTTGAATCATTAGTTCAAGCTCAGTCATCGGTTGATCCTTCACCAACATCAAACCACAGAGCTGAGGATCCATTTTTTATTCTCTACACAGGTGGAACAACCGGAGAATCAAAAGGTGCTCTTCACTCTCATGAAAGCGTTTGGTACGGAATGCAAAATCAGACTGTGGCTGAACGTATAGTACCTTCCGACGTCTACATGCTGACAGGTCAAATGTTTCATATTCCTGTCGTTCTAGCAATGAATTATCACGCTCACGGCTGTCCGCTTGTATTGATGAATTTTGATGCAACGTTAGCCCTTAACTTGATCGAAAAGGAAAAGGTTTCTGCTTTCTTGGGGGTAACCACAATGTTGAACTGGATGATGGCGGTTCCGAATTTTGAATCTTTTAACCTGAGTACGTTAAGGAATATTCAATACGGAGGTGGACCTATGCCGAGCAGGGTCATTCGGGAAGCACTCGATGCATTCCCTTGCAGTTTGATACAAGGTTATGGGCAAACTGAAGGGACAACAATGACGTTCCTCAGTCAGGAAGATCACAATCTCGCAATACGCGAAAACTTTCACCCCGAAAGACTTCGGTCCTGTGGAAGAGAGGGCTTTGTCACAACTATTCGAATAGTAGACGCTGATGGGAACGTAGTGCCCCAAGATAATGAGACTCCAGGTGAAATCATCGTGAAGTCTAAAGCAAATATGATCGGATATTTTGGAAGACCAGATCTAACAAGTCAGACCATTCGTAATGGCTGGATGTGGACAGGTGATATCGCAACTTGGGACTCTGATGGCTATTGCTATATCGTTGACCGGGCTAAGGATATGATTATTTCTGGGGGAGAGAATATCTACTCAATTCAAGTTGAGGAAGCGATAGCAAAACACCAAGGTGTGCTTGAAGTTGCGGTGATAGGTATCCCCGACGATGAGTGGGGAGAATCAGTCAAGGCATTCGTTGTGGCTAAGCCAGGTTATGACTTATCGCCAGAGGATATTATGCTGACTGCGAAAAGTAATCTAGCAAGCTACCAGAAACCTAAGTATGTTGAATTTGTCAAAGAACTTCCTAAGGCTCCGACAGGAAAAATACTCAAACGAAACTTGAGAAGCACCTTCGATTAGCATTAAGCGACTTTACTAATGAACTACTGGGCACTCATTTGCGATATCTAAGACTTTATATACTCGACCAATGCCTAAACAGAAAGCGACATAGCCAGCCAAATCAACTATTTCTGCATCCGAGAATTCCGACCTTAGTTCGACAAAAAAGTCTTCATTTAGTGAATTTGGATTATTGCAAAAGTCTTCAGCAAAATTTAGGGCAAGCAATTCTTGCCTATTTAAGGAAATAGGTTTCTCTCCGCTAATAATTTCACAATACTCTGACTCAGAAAGCTTTTTGTCCGTTCCCGACGCACTTCTGGTATCAAGTCATATGGGGCATTGGTTTATTACAGCTATTCGCATTCGGGCTACTTCTCTGACCCTTCGAGTAAGTTGGCTCTTATCATGAGATGCAATTCGAAAACTGTTAATCGCGTCTGAAAGACCTGAAGTCATTTCCCAGAGGCGTATTCGCTCTAATTCCTCTCCATCAGGAATATCAATGCGAGCCATAAGCGTTCACTCCCGGAGCTTACGCGTCCACACCTAAGTATGCAGATTGTAAAGCTGTGGGGTCATCTATGTAGTCTGACGAGTCGCTTTGGAGGACTAGTTCACCGTTTCTAAGCACGTAGAAGCGCGAACAGTACTTTAATGCTAGTCCCGCATTTTGTTCTACTAGAAGTAAAGTCACGTCCTCAGAGAATAGGTCTCCCAGTTGCTCGTAGAATTCTTTTACCAGAAGCGGCGCTAATCCCAAAGACATTTCGTCTATGAGTAGCAATTTTGGTTTTGCTATGATTGCGCGACTCAGTGAAAGCATTTGTTGTTGTCCGCCACTTAGTAGGCCAGCTGCTTGCTTCCTTCTTTCTTGAAGAATGGGGAACTTATTGTAAACAGTCTCAAGTCCCTCTTCAAAAAGATCTGGAGACTTTCCGTAATTGGCTACCTTTAAATTGTCCTCAACGTTCAGCCCAGGGAATACTCTACGTCCTTCAGGCACCTGTATGACGCCCATGTCAACAAGTGCCGCAGGATTTGCTCCACCGATTTCGTCTCCGTTGAATGTTATTGTTCCTTCTGTTGGGGTCAAAAGGCCAGAGATGGTTTTGAGTACCGTCGACTTTCCTGCACCGTTAGCGCCAAGTAGAGCGACCTTCTCACCTGAATTTACCCTGATGTCAACTCCGTGGATGACTTCATTTCGGCCATACCCAACTTTTAAATCCTTTATAATTAATCCACTCATATTATGTTCCTAAATAAGCAGCGATTACTTGCTCATTCCTTGTTACTTCCTCTGGAGTACCATCGGCTATTGTTTTTCCCGCATCTAACACAATAATTCTGTCGCTAACGTCGGCGACTAGTTCAACATTGTGTTCGATTATCAAGACTCCGGCAGAAATATGATTTGCATACTCTTGCACCTTTTTCATCATTTCTAGAGCTTCAGCAGTTGGTAGCCCTGCTGCAGGTTCATCCAAGAGAAGAATTGAGGGGTTCGTAGCTAGAGCTCGAACGACGTCTACTCTCTTTTGAAGTCCATAGGGGAGGTCTTCAACCTTTTCATTCCAGTACTCTAAGAGGTCCATATGATCCAGAAGTTCTGCAGCAACGTAATGTGCTTTCTTCTCTTCTCGAAGTACCCATGGCATTCGGAAAGATTCTGCAATCCGGCCGTATTTCATATTCCTGTCGAGCCCCAATAAAGCATGTTCCAGAACATTGAGATCGTCATGAAGGTTTAGGTTTTGGAAGGTTCGACCAAGTCCTGACAAAGCTCTATTGTGAATGGGCTTCTGAGAGATTTCTTCACCATCTAGAATGAATTGTCCAGTCGCCCCCTTAACATGTCCTGTTATTGCATTGAAAAGAGTTGTTTTGCCTGCGCCATTAGAGCCGATTAGGCCGGTAACCCCTCCCGCAGGTATTTCAAATGAAACCCCGTCAACAGCCTTTACACCACCAAATGCAACAGCTGCATCACGGACGATCAAACTTCCCTTTGGATCAGAGGATGATAGGGGAGCTAAGAACTGAGATTCTAACGGTGAAGTTTCCTTAGCTACAGAAGAGAACCTTTCAGCCTGTGGATCACCCTTTAGGTTTTTGATTCTTTCTCCGAGCCACTCAAACATGCCGACTAGTCCATCTGGGGCTATCAAGGTCAGGATAATAAGAGTTCCACCATAGATTAGACCTTCATACTCTTGTACATCACGTGATAATTCTGGAAGCCATTTAACGAAGACAGCTCCAAGTACCGCTCCCATGAGCCTATGTTTCCCACCAATGATTAGCGCAAGAACCACTATGATTGAGAGAGCAACTCCGTAGTTTTCTGGAATTGCGTATCTTAATGTGTGTGCGTAGAGGACGCCGCCGATAGCGGCAAGGCCGCCACCTATTCCGAAACACAGAATTTTGAGCCAAGCAACAGGTAACCCAGCAGCACGAGCTGCGGTTTCACTTGTTCTCAGCGCATTCCATGACCTGCCAGTCCGACCATCCTGATAATTACCAACTACCCAGAATGTGATTAGCATCAAGATGAGGGCTATTCGCACGAGTGTTGGCCCTCTTGAGAACTCATAGCCAAAAAGTTCAAGTTTCCCTACTGGTTTTCCTGAACCTCCACCTGAAAACTGCTTCCACTCAAACAACACTTGTACGCCAACGAATGCAACCGCAAAGGTGGCAAGAGCCAAATACAATTCATTCACGCGCAAACTCGGGAATCCAACTATAAGCCCTAAAAGAAATGCGACACCGAATGCTATAGGGATTTCAGTTTCGAGTCCTCTGGTCCAGACAGTAGTTATATTCGCTGAAAGAAAGACACCTGCTGCAACGAAGATCGTATGTCCGAGTGTCAATTGACCTGCCATGCCGAAGACAACAATAAGGCTTGCCCCAATAATCGCAAAGATTATTGTGTTCATGATTGTTTGTGAATATTCCGAGTAAGTTCCTGCTAGTAGGTAAACAAGTAAGATTCCAAGAAAGCCAAAATAGTGATTTTTCTTTAGGAATTTTGGAAGAGGTATTTTTGCCCTTTCGAGAGCAGTAGTTGAATTATCTGTAAGGTCACTCATACCCGTTCGTGTCCTTTCTCTCTAGTGAATAAACCATGAGGTCTAATGAGAAGAACTATAAATACAATTACAACTGGTAAAGCGGCTGCAAACTCTCTCGGGGCCCACTTAATGGTAAATGCCTCAAGTTCGCCAAGAAGAAGCCCGCCAGCTACTCCCCCAGAGAGGCTTAAGAATCCGCCGAGGATTGCAGCAACGAATCCTTTGATGAAGATAATGTTCATATAGTCCTGCTGAAGGAAGAGTACAGGCGCAAAGACGATTCCTGTTACTCCGCCAACTAATGCTGATAATACCCATGTCCAAATTGAAACGGTCGATTCCTTGATGCCCATAAGTTTCGCCGCATCCTGATCTTCGGCGAATGCTTTCATGCCTAAGCCTAGTTCGGTTTGGTTAATTATATAACCGACAATAGACAGGGTAACGAAAGTTGTTATTGCGACTACTAAATGCCATGCATTTAGACGAAAGTCACCAATCAGCCAGTTAATTCGATCGATGTCACCAGGTACGCGGTATCGCCTTGCGGTTCCGCCCCACCACAATAGTGACACGTTTGCTAGAAATTCTTCGACTCCTAAAGTCATGATAACGATTGGGAGAAAATCGCCTAGCTTTACCAAGGGTCTTACGGTTAATCTTTCAACTACGTAAGTACCTGCGCCTGTCATTATCATTGCAAATAGAATTGCAACGCCAAAAGGCATATCTTGTTCGGCGGCCCACCAGTGGGCAAGGAACCCTGAGATTCCAGCCATTGTTCCGGCAGCGAAATTAAGAATACGGGCTGTCTTGTAAACCATGACAAGGGCAAGACCGATTAGTGCGTATGCAAAACCTGATACAAGACCCTGCCAAGCGATTTGGATATATTCAACCATCGTTCTCCCGACGTTGGAATTCTGACTAGTTTGGGGCCCTAGCTGGGCCCCAAACCGTCATTAGTTAATTGTTAGCAGCAGTTATTCTTGGCCTACTACTAATTCTTCCCATGCTCCATTTTGTACTTGCAAAATGATCACATCGTTGTTTCCAAGATGGTTCTCAGCTGAGAAGTTGAGCGGACGCATAATTCCACCTGTATCAAAGTCTTTGATACTTTCACCAGCAGCAACAAAGCTTTCAACAGTTAGGCACTCACCGGCTCGTGTTAGCATTTCTTCGAGGACTAAACCTCCAGTGTATGCGAGCAAGCTAGCAGTGCTGATTTGTGCTTCTTCTGCTCCTGCAGCGAACATTGCTTCACGATATGCATTCAGGCCAGGCTTGTCACCTGTGGCTGAGGATATTACGTTAACACCGTATGCACCTTCGGATAGGTCACCTGCGAGTTCAATTGTGTTCGCAGAAATTGTTCCTGTTGAGCCCCAGAATCGAGCATCTAAACCAAGTTGGTCTGCTTCTAGAAGGAATTGAGCGAATTGAGTATCACCAGTTCCAACGTAAACATCTGTTACTCCTGAGTCAATGAATGAGAGAATTTGCGGACCGTATGTGGTTGAATCGCGCTCCCATGTTTGTTCGTCAACAAGGAGGTCTCCACCGCTACTGTCTTTGTATCCTTGAACAGTTTGCTCACCGTCAACGGAGTTAATTGTCATTAATCCGACTTTAATTCCATCAGTTCCAAAGTTCTCAACTAGGTAATTTCCAAACCCTTTTGTCTGGGCATAAGCCGGTGGGTTAACTGAGAAGAACAGTGGGTGATTGTTAACATCATAGAAGCTCAAATCTTGTGCCCACGGGAACAATGATGGTGTGTTGGACTCATCATGTAGAGGCAGAGCAGCTTTTAATGTTGCTGAGCCAATGCTTGCCCAGATGGCGAAAACATTTTCCTGCTCAATAAAGTATTGTGCGTTAGCAACTGTTTTCTCTGGGTTATAGGCGTCATCTTGGACAATGAATTCAATCATTCTTCCATTTATGCCGCCACCCTCGTTAATTCTATCTCGGGTTACTTCCATGGCGAGAACAGCTTGTTCTCCCAAGGCAGCTAGGTTACCGGTCATTGGTTGAGAAGAGCCAAATAGTATTTTGTCTTCCGTTACACCTCGAGCTAGTTCGCATTCTTCTTCAGCTGCTTCGCTGCTAGAAGCTTCACTGCTACTACTTGAGGCTTCACTGCTTGAGCTTTCACTGCTTGAGCTTTCACTTGCAGAACTGCTTGCAGAGTCATCATCATCTCCACAGCCAACTGCAACTAGCCCTAAGACAGCAAAAATTGCAAGCAACTTCCATAGTTTACTTTTCATAATTTCCCCTCTTAAGCACGAGCAAGCTTTCAGCGGCTCGTAATAGTTGTACGGTCCATTAAAGTTCTACTAATTGATACGGTCAACTATTAATTGCACTTTTTTACCCGTTTGTAAGTTCTCCTACAGTTGGGCCTTTTGCAAAAGAATACTTGAGGCCTCCGATGCGCTCATTCCTACCTCAACTCCTCTTGTTTGAGCATGAGAGTTGACTGCAGAAATAACCCCATCATGGTAATGGGATAATCCGCTTCCCATTCGTGCAAGTTTTGCATCGACTGTTGCGCCTGCCAATCCAAACTCTTCGACGATTATTAACCCTGCAATACCCGAGTCATCCATTCCGCGTCCACCGTCGCTGCATATAAATCCCCAAGGTTTGCTTTTCAGCAAGTAGGGCACTGCTGAGCGGCCTGTATGCCCAGCTGTAACAAGAACGTTACGCTCGCTATCCTCCTCTGTAGCGAAAGCAATTGAATCAGTAGCAACTACATGACGACCATCAGATGATGTTTGCATGATTGTCCTATTTGTGGTTTCTGCAGAGCTCATGTTCGCTGTGTCTATTGTTAATAACAACAGAGCGGCTTCCTTAACTGACATACCTTTCTTAACTCCGCAATCTTTCGCCAGTTGGTTGCTGAAACTAATGACACCATGCTCGTATAAGTGGACACCGTTACCAAGATGTGCAGTCATAACATCGGCTACAGCGGCAGGTATATTCAAAGCCTCAAGAAACCATAGTCCGGCTATGGCAGAACCTTCAGGCCCCACTGCACAATCCATTCCAATTGCCGCGCGGGGAGCGTGATCTGAAATAAATCGCGCAGGTAGTACTCCACAGTATGAAGCGTTCACGCAAACGTCTGCTCCGGTATTTCTTTGGTCGACGTCATAAGCAGAGTCCATCGCTACGACATTTCGGCCTGAAATTTCATCTGTGAAAACTACTGTTTGTTTATCTTGTTCATTTTCCACTTCGTGTCCTTCTCTTTTGGGGCCCGCGGTCGTTTGTTTCATTTGTAACACCGATTTCGCGTAACTCTATCTTCCGAACTTTTTCCGATGGTGTTTTAGGAAGTGATTTAACAATCTGTACGTATCTGGGTATGGCGAAGTCTGGGAGCTGTTTTTCGGAATACTCCCAAACTGCTTCTGCCGAGATCACCTTTCCAGGGGAAGGAACAACGAATACCATTACCTCGTCTTCTCCAGCCTCTTGGTCAGCTGGTACACCTATAGCAGCTACCTCTTCAATTAATTCGTGACTTATTAAAGCTTGTTCAATCTCAAAGGAGCTTATGTTCTCTCCACGTCTGCGAAGTGCGTCTTTCAACCTGTCAACAAAGTAATACCATCCATCGTTATCTCTCTTTAGGCCGTCGCCCGTATGAAACCAAAGGTTACGGAATGCATCGCATGTTTTATCAGGCATGTTGAAGTAGCCCTGACATGTGGTCCAGGGGAATTTAGGTCTAACCAATAATTCCCCGACAGATCCAACCTCAACCTCTTCGTCTGTTTCAGGGTCAACAAGGCGAATATCAAACCAATCTTTATTAAGCAAGCCTGCAGCACCAGCCGGGCGGACTTCGCCGTATGGCGTAAGTATGGGCATGCAGGTTTCTGTGAGTCCAAAGACCTCAACAAATGCCTCAATCCCGAAACGTGATTTGTATTCCTCTAAAATCGAACTTGCCGTTGGAGCTGCGAAAACGCATCGCAGATCGTTATCTAAATCATCTGGTTGAGGTTCCTGTTGCCAAACAAAGTCCATCATCACGCCTATGAAGTTAGTGACAGTTGCTTTTGAATCTCTTATTTGATTTATCCATTCAGACGCACTGAATCTTTCCTGCAGAACATATTGAGCTCCTGCTATCAGGGCCGGATAAGCAGCAAGAAATTGCGAATTTCCATGGAAGAGTGGACCGCATGACATATACGTATCTGACGCGGTTAAGCGAGTTAAAGAAACCGTTTCGTCAGCGAACAAATACATGTGCGCATGAGGCATCATCACACCCTTTGATAGACCAGTTGTTCCGGAAGTAAAAAAAATAGAGCCTAAGTCTGAATAATTGACTATTGGAAGGTCAACTTTCTCAAACCTTAGAAGGTCCTCCCAATTGATTACCTGCTTACCCGAGTTCTTTAACGTATTTATGTCAGCGTTTGTGTCATTATCCTTGCCAACCAAAATAAAAAGTTCAACAGATTCAAAAGACTCATAAACATCTAATATGCGAGGAATGTACTCTGGAGCAATAACCGCTATTTTTGGTGAGGTTGTTGAAGTTTGATGAGATAGAAACGCACCTTTGTAAGCAGTATTAATCGGAACTTCAACTAGACCAGCTAAGGAACTTCCTAACCAAGTAAAAATATAAGCAGAGCAATTTGGAATCATGATTAGGACACGGTCTCCGGAGGAAGCGCCCGTCGAAAGCATCCCCGATGCTACACGTTCTGAAATATCTAGGGTTTCAGCGTATGAGTAAGATTCATTAGCCCAGGGAACATTTAGGTATACAGAGTTCGGTCGCTCTTCAGCATGGTGTCTCAATACAGTAGGAGAATTCCAATCTGATCTATCTTGAAAGCTGGGAATATACTCGTCGTAGAATCTAGTCATTGCTTTTGTTTCCCGGTCCACTTCGTGGGGGGAATTGAGGTTTTCGCTTTTCCATAAAAGCGTTTGCTCCCTCAAGCATGTCCGGTGATCCTATGGCTTGTATGAGAGCACCAAGGCTATTCACCATATTGTCTCTCATCTGATGGTACATAACGTTTGAACTAGCTTTAGCAACTTCAAGGTACCGTGGGCTCATTTGGATTATTTCTTCGCACCATCTCTCAACTTCCTCATGGAGCATTTCATCGGGAACAACCTTATTAATCCAACCAAGCTCATATGCCTCTTCAGCTGAATATTTTCTGCATAAAAATGATACTTCCTTGGCTCGTTTCTCACCAACAGTCATGGCCAGAAGGTTTGTTCCTCCCAGCACGGGAGCACTTCCTACTTTGACTCCAGTTTGTCCTAGTTGAGCACTTTCAGCTGCTATGGCTAAATCACACATAACGACAAGCTCATTTCCACCTCCAAATGCACCTCCGTTTACAGCTGCAATAATTGGAAATGGTGCATTCCTTATAGCGTCAAAGAGTTCTAAGCTTCCTACGAACATTGTGCGAACATTCCAGAAATCGGCTTCGGCTAGGTTTCCAAGGTAGCCACCTGCACAGAAAGCGCGACCATTTCCTGTGATTACTCCCACCCGCGCATCCATATTTTCTCTCAAAGAAAGAACTATCTCATCGATAGTTTGCCTTCCATACGAGTTGAGTCTCTCTGGACGATTAAGTGTAATCCAGAGTACGTCTCCCTTTCTCTCTACGAGAATATCTTCCATTTGTTCCTCCTGCTTAAACAGCTATTCAGAAAATCTATTAATCTTTTGCTTTATTGTAAAACTCATAGGAGTTTGTACGAGTAGAAATCATCGAGAAATGACAAATACTTTGACAGAATTTCAAAAAATTCATCTGGCATTGATTTCTTCCGTGGCGCTATGGGGTGGGATGTTTGTTGCCTATGCGTATCTACTCCCGACTGTTTCAGCGACTGAAATCATAACTATAAGATTTGTTTTAGTATCAATATCTTTCCTCATCGTTTTTGCTTTGGTGAAAAAATCTAGACCAAAAATCCCGCGAGAAAAGTTTGGCCGATTAATTCTCTTAGCTGCAATTGGAATCCCGGGCTCCCAACTTCCGGCGATCCATTCACAGAACTACCTGTCACCTTCATTAGCGTCCGTTCTTGTCACCACATCACCAGCTTGGGCTGCTGTTTTATCAGGGTGGATATTGCGAGAAAAACTCAGAAAGATCCAAATAGCCGGCTTCGCCATAGCTTTTTTCGGGGCAGCAATAGTCATCATTTTTGGATCGGGTTCAGGGGCACTGTCTGTTGACAATCCATGGGGGGCTGCTCTTTGCCTAATAGCACCCTTCACATGGGCTATTTTTAACGTTCTGTATAAGCGAGAATTTGGAGATTTGGATCCCTTCAGCACAATAGGAATTTGTTTAATCATCGGCTCATTTGTGATGATTCCATTCTATAAATCAGCAGGGAACAGTCTCAGTGAGTTCTCAGGTTCGCAATGGGGTTGGATGATTTACACTGCGATAGGCGGAACCGTCTTGGCATACTACCTCTGGTATTGGGCTCTTCAACGACTTGAGGCGAACAAAACGATGTCGTATAACTACGCCGTACCCATATCTGCACTGCTCTGGTCATGGTTAGTTATGGGTATCTTCCCAAGCATAATATCCATATTGGGAGGAATTATTCTCGTCGGTGGCGTGTACTTAACTCAAACTCAACGAACAGTTAAACGCAAGGGCGGAAATCTTGAAATCAAATAAACTAACTTTTTCATATCTCGAGTGTGAGAGTCATTTACTCTATAGACGATTTTTAAAGCCTGACGTTCTAAATGCGAACGGTGATGATTAAACATGCTTTTCTGGGTGAATTAGAATGAAATATAGGGCAGGCGAAGCCGAGATCAAAAGATACGTCAAAGAGGGATGGTGGGAGGAGTCGAAAGGACTCGCCGATTTCGTTGAAGAAAATGCACAAAGAAATCCCTCCGGAGTTGCGTATCAAAATGGAGAAGATCAGATCTCTTGGGAACAGTATTATCAGAGTGCTAGATATCTAGCCCAATTGATCAGAAGAGAGTCAGGATTGGGTGATAGAGTTCTTGTTTGGCTTCCCGATAATGCAGATGTTCATGTATGTTATCTCGCCTGTGAGATAGCGGGGGTTGTCGCAGTCGGAGCAGGGTGGAAAGCAGGGTTACAAGAACTGAAATATCTTTCAGATGTAACAGGTGCTTCTTTATTATTGTCCAAGCTAAATAATCTGCTAGGAACGGTAGATGATATTTCAGAACACTTAGGAATTGACTATGTATCTGTCGAGGGTGAATTTAATGAACTCGACGCCGGTAGTTTTGAAACATGCCAAGGTAATGCTATTGGGCCATCTGACCTTTGGTTCTTGAATTCCACTTCGGGAACCACTGGATTGCCAAAGTGCGTGATGCAAACTCTAAACCGATGGTTCTATTTTCATAAAAAAGCCGTTGATTTCGGGAACCTCAACAAAGACGAGATTTGGATGAGCGTAGTTCCGGCCCCCTTTGGCTTTGGGTTGTGGACAGCGCATATCACCCCAACACTCTTAGGAGTTCCATGTTTGTTGCAAGAGCGCTTTGACGCACAGGAAGCTGCTAAACAGATAGAGAAGCATCAGGTGACTGTACTTTGTGCAGTCTCGTCACAATTTGTCATGATTCTTGATGCTAGTTCAAATATTGATATTTCATCGCTAAGAGTTATTTTCACGGGAGGCGAGTCAATTTCACCCGTGCGAGCGCAGGAACTTGAGGAGAAGTCTGGGTGTCGTGTATTGAATTTCTATGGTTCAAACGAAACGGGGACTCTCAGTGGAACTACGATTCGGGATCCCGCCAACAAACGTTATACATCTGCTGGGATGGTAATTCCTGAAATGCAGGTCCGCCTTTATGATCCTACAACTGGCCAGCGAATAGCAGATGTAGGGGAAGGGCAGCCGGCATGTAAAGGCCCTGCCCTATCCTTAGGTTATTGGAATGATGAGGATGCCAATCGTGAACTCATAACAGATGATGGTTGGTTCCTAATGGGCGACTTGGTTGAAGTTGACTCTGAAGGTTGGCTCAAAGTAACAGGTAGAGTGTCGGACATTATAATCCGTGGCGGCAAAAATATATCTGCAGTCGCCATTGAAAGGGAAGTAGAGTTGCATCCAAAAGTATCGTTAGTTGCTGTTGTGCCAAAGCCTGATCTGAAGCTCGGGGAAATAGCGGCTGCTTATGTGCAGCTTCATGCGGGAGAGCACCTAACGCTTGAGGAATTACGACACTTCCTTAGGGCACAGGGTGTCTCAATTGAATGGTGGCCTGAAACGCTGAATGTGCTAGAAAGTCTTCCGATTTCGTCTGGTGGTAAAGTTGCCAAAGGAGAACTTAAAGACCTGATCAAAAGCAAGGAGAAAAGTCAATGAAAGTTATTGTCACAGGCGGAGCTTCGGGTATCGGTAAAGAAGTCAGTGATTATTTAGCATCCGAGGCGTATGAGGTCATCAGTGTTGACTTGCAAGAAAACAATAACGCCAAAGAACTAGACGTTACCGATGAAGTAGCATGGACCGATCTCTTTGAACAGGTCGGTCCTGTTCAAGGCTTGGTGAATTGTGCAGGTATCAGAACCAGAGGCACGATAATGGAAACTTCGATGGCCACCTTTGAGCAACACTTGAAGGTTAATGTCACCGGCACATGGCTTGGAATAAGGTCTTTGTTTAAAAATCATGAAACTGGTACAGAAGCTTCGATAGTGAATATTTCCTCTGTCAACGCGTTAATTGCAGTTCCCGGGCAGGCCCACTATGTAGCAAGCAAGGGAGCAATCTCTGCACTCACCAAAGCTGCAGCGATAGAGGGCGCTCCGATGGGAATACGGGTTAATGCAATAGGGCCAGGCGCAATACGAACTCCAATGACCGCAGAGAGACTCAACGACCCTGAACAAGTTTCTTGGTTGGAAGGGCGAGTTCCGTTAGGGAGAGTTGGGGAGCCAAACGAAATTGCTTCCGTCGCTAAGTTTCTTTTATCCGCTGAATCTAGTTATATAACAGGTACCACTGTTTTCGCTGATGGTGGTTGGACATCAAACGGGGTTTAACATGTTTCCATTATCTGGTTTTTATCATTTCGGTCTTGTAGTAAGTGATTTTGATGGGGCGCTTGATGAACTTTCATCAAATTTAGGAATTGAATGGGCAAATGTAACCGAATTTGAAATTGTCTGCGAGCAGCCCAATGGGATTGTGACCGCAGATATGAAAGTGGTGTACTCAACAACAGGGCCACCACATTATGAAATAATTCGGGTTGCTCCCGGTACCGTCTGGGGCCAAGCAGATTTGGGGATTCACCACTTAGGTTTTTGGACTAAAAACCTTCAAGAGGACCATGCACGTCTCACTAATTCTGGTTACATGTGGGAATCAACATACTATAACCCCGATACCGACGGCCCATTCGGCTTTACTTACCACACACTTCGAAACACCGGCTTGAGGATTGAATTAGTAGACATAGCACGTAAGCCAGCTTTTGATAACTGGATGGCCGGTGGCGATTTTCCTTCCGCCATGGAGCCTGGGGGAATGGAGAGTTGAAAAATACTGCCGACATTGTTGTTATAGGAGGCGGGCCAGCCGGTGTCGCGACTGCTCTTGAGGCATCAAAAAACGGAGCTTCTGTCCTGCTTCTTGAGGCTGATACATTAATAGGTGGCAACGCGGCACGATCAACTGGCTACCTCGCTTTTCAAGGCTTTGCGATGCAAGATAAAGCGGGTTTTGAAGATAGCGCTGAAATTTTCTATGCAGACATGGTTGAAGAAATTAATCGCCAAAAAGAGAATTATGGCATTGAGTTTGATGCAGAACTCGCAAAAGTGTTCGCTCAAGAGTCTGCTAGCACTTATGACTGGTTGATAGATCTAGGGTTTGAGTTCAACAGGTTTCTACCCAGACCACTCCAACACTCTGTAAATAGAATGGTTGACGTGACAGACACGAGTATGTTCACAAAAGTTTTCTCTGATGTTTTAGAAAAAAACGATGTTGATATTCGAACATCCACCAGGGCAAGAAGGCTATTAGTCGATAAGAGTGTGATAGTAGGCGTTCAAGCTGAGAACGAAACTTTTCGAGCAAATTTGGGAGTGGTCTTAGCAGCGGGTGGGTACCAAGCAAATTCATCATTAAGAAAAAAATATCAACCAGAGAATATGGCATCAACCCCTTATTTAGGAACTCAATATGATGTCGGGGATGGACATATTATGGGGCAAGAGGTTGGGGGAGAGTTAATTAATATGACTATGATTCCGCCACTAATCATGGTCGGCTCTGCGCTTGTCGAAGACTCAATAGCGGTAAATGCCCTCGGTAGCCGATTTCATGATGAAGCAGGGCCTTATGACTACAGAGTCAAAGAATTAAATAATCAACCAGGTAGGTCAGCACATTACATTTACGACAATCATACCTATATGAAAAAAATGCAACTCATTAATGAGATGCCAGAAACTCCATCGACCGCTAACTCATTGATGGAACTTGCAGAAATAATAGGGTCTGACCCTAAAGGGCTAGATTCAGAAATTGCTCGATGGAATGATTTTCTTGCTTCTTCAGAAGAAAGGGACCCA
>CEPC01155943.1_pt1 | contig 21467 bp, 17 predicted proteins | sample 530651 | NCBI WGS metagenome assembly CEPC01 (sample SAMEA2620828, study PRJEB7988) | marine metagenome | biome: marine biome (ENVO:00000447); feature: deep chlorophyll maximum layer (ENVO:xxxxxxxx); material: "saline water (ENVO:00002010), including plankton (ENVO:xxxxxxxx)" | depth 65 m | reverse complement strand
TGCAAGAAAAGCCTGCCAAGCTAATTGGAGCTGTCACTTTGTCACCTCGCCGGGCGGTTGCCGCAAGGATATGGAGTTGAGCGCGTGTTGTTCCTCGCACAGTTCACATCTTCTACAAAACAGCGCCTGCTTGAAAGTCTGAGTAATATGAGTGCAGCCTGTCAATGTTTCACAACTCCTGCGACTGTACCGAACCTGAATGTCGGCCGTCGAGGTAATCACGTGAGACTGACTCCTGGACACCGAAGAGTAATTCCGCGTGCTGTCCAAGAGGGAGAGATACGGAAGGGGTCAATAAAAGAAATACCTGAAATACACGCCGAGCTACCTTTTGCTCCAGAACTGTGGACCACGTTCTTCGAGAAGTACTGGCAGAAAGAGCCGGTGGTCATACGCGGAGGTCTGCCGACTGAGCTATGCACGCCAGTTAATAACGACGAGCTCGCTGGACTTGCATGTGAGACGGAGTTCAGACCACGAATAATCAGAAAAGGAGATGAAGGTCCATCAAGTTGGTCCCTACAGATGGGTCCTTTCTCTGAGGATGAACTTGAGAGCCTTCCGTCTGATGGGTCTTGGTGTCTATTGCTCAACGATTTAGAAAAACACGTTTCTGAGTTCATGGATGTACTTAACCTGTTCGACCGCTTTCCACGTTGGCGCGTGGCGGATGTTCAGGCGAGTATATCTAGTGACGGTGGTAGTGTTGGAGCACATTCTGATCAGTTCGACGTGTTTCTTATTCAAGGAACTGGCCATAAGCGATGGTCAATTTCAGATTGTGCAGAGTACGTGCCTGACAACGACGAAGCTTTCTTCCCAGATGCTGAGGTGAGGGTATTGAAGAACTTTCAACCACAATCTTGCAGCTTACTCAAGCAGGGCGACATCCTTTACCTTCCTCCGAAAGTTGCTCACCATGGTGTGGCTGAGTGCTGTAAGACGATTTGTACCACATTCAGCGTCGGGTTCCTTGCACCTGCGCACGATGAGTTGGTGCTTTCCTACGCTCAAGCTTCTGTAGACACTCATGACGGTTCACAACGCTGGCGTGACCCATGGCTGAAACCCCAAGAACATGTCGGCGAAATATCATCAGAGGCAGTAGCTCAGGCCGCCGAAATCATTCGGCAATCAATGCCCAAGAATGATGCAGAAATTGCGTGCTGGTTTGGGTGTCATGCAACTCAAAGTTTTGGTATTGACCCTTCGGAAACGATACCAGCAAAGGACTTATCTGCTGATGAACTTGTCGTCCAATTTGCTGAAGAGGGTTCGTTGCAACGCCGTGCGGATGCAAAGTTTGCATTCGTGCAGGAAGTCAAGGATGGTAGTCTAGAAGGTGGACTGTTCTTTGCAGCTGGAAACATGTGGCCGTTGCAATCAGCTGCAGGCATGGAACTCGCTCGCCACATTGCAAACTATGACGAAATTATCGCCGATGATTGGATAGAAAGTGGCGATGCAGCTGAGTATGACATGGATAGCGAAGCAAAAACACTCTTGCACGAACTGTTTAGCAGTGGACTCATCTACTTTAGTTAGTGTGAAGGCACCTTCATTTAGCTAGCTCTAGCTACTACTAGTAGTATTTCGAAGCAGAAATTTGTGATCATTAATCTGCCTCTCCCAGACCATCTTTTTGATCTTCCCGAGATGTTGGTTGAGCCGACTTGACGGCCTCAGCATTCTGTCTCAACACATCACCAGGCGAGGGAAGGGGTCGAGAGCCACCACCAGTTTTCGTCTTTTTATTTGTATCGATGCCGCTGCCCCAACCGCCGACTGGTGCATCCGAATAACTTGCCGGGTCCATTGGATCTATGCCTCCAGATGCTGCTTTTCGTGCTGCTCTTTGAGCTACCTGAATTCTGCTGTTTGGAATTGGATTCACAACCTTTGGGATCGGGCGAGTCGATATGCTTGACGGCCCGATTCCAGGACTGTCGGCATAGATTCCTGGTCCCTTTGCCACGACTACCACGCTCGGTTTTTGCTTCGGAGGTGGCTTTACTTCGAGCGCCTGCTGTCCAGGAGGCGGTTTGTTCAAAATCCTGCTGCAGTGTAAGCAGAAGCCGTGCGCGTGAACCAAACCGCGGCCAAAACCACCGCAGCCGCGACACCGTTTCATCTTGGCGACTGTCGCGGCATCAACCGGTCTCTCCCATGACGTGGCTGATGTGAAAGGGTTGCAATAATACGTTTGGCCTGTCTGTGGATCTAAAGCTGATTTCCACCCAGGAGGAAGCGGATCTTCCTCTCCCTTCCCGCTCTGTTCTGCGGCCTGTTTCGTGGGGCAGGTCCATGAGGAAATGCCTAAAGCTGTATTGTAATAATAAGGCTTCCCGTACTTCGCGTCTATAGTCTCCTTCCATCCGGGTGGAAGCGAAGATTCCTTAGCGCTATCATTCGCATCCTCATTGCCGACTTTGATGCCCCTCGCCAAAAGTCGCTTCTTCAGCAGCGGTGGGAGTTCTTTCTGGGAAAACGGAAGCTTGGGACAATCAGCCGGGTGGTGCAAAATCTCGACTTGTATCGGGTATCGCTGAAAGCCTCGCTTACCTTCTCGACTTCAGTTTCGGCCGTGGTCGCGGTGTGTACGTCTGCTAGGTCATCCGGTCCTCTCTTCATCGATACCGACTGGGTGTCCGGAGCAGTGACGTCGCGCCTGAAGAGCAGCCCGTAAAACTTGATAAACACGAAACTTTTTTTCTTTCACGGAAAACCTCTCGGACTGTTAGGAACTGTCGTTAGAATGGGAGCGAAAGACTTTAGTTAGAGTGCATAAGTTTGTCGCAGCTTGGTGAGGCGGTGACGACGCGCGAGCATAGAGCTGACAGCTTCACGGCTGGAGAGACCTTGGTCAAACGTATCTCTGACTCTAAAGATGCCAAAGAGGAGTAAGATGCTTCTGATGCTTCTGGTGGTGTTGCTTTGCCGTCCACGCCCTTCTCGGGCCAACGAGGGAGACAAAAAGTTTCAGCTTCAAGCCATACTGTGCTCGACCCCTGAGTGGTCACTTCTTGAGACTTTGGTGACAGCTCCGTTGGTCGGTAGCTACAACGTTCAGAATTCTTCTCCTCTCCAGAAGCTCCTCTCCCGTTTCATCCCCGTCTCTGGGACTCTCGAGGTGCGCGCAGACAGTTCAGCCAAACTCTTCCTCCTTTTCGTCCACTTGCCACTTATCGCTCCAATCCCTCGCGCCCCAATCAAAGTATACCTGCAGTGATGGCAGCAATGACGAGGACAGCGGCAAGATGACCGTTGACGCGTTTCTTCAAATGGACGACTCCACCGCGCCAATGAACACACTGCGGTATTCGGCCTTTGCTCAACTTGCTAACAGCTCCACAGTTGTTCACAGAGTCCATACGTCGACCCATAGCGACTACATAGGAAAAACTTTGGTGCGTGACATCGAATTCCACAAGAACACGTCGAAGCTGGTGCTAACCCCGCGAGAAAAGTTCCTCGGTGCTGCATTCGCCCTCGTCTGGATCCCTTCACTCAGCTAAGAGAAGGTACCTTCGAAGGTCGCAAAATAGGAGTAGCTTCTCCCGAACAAAAAATCCTCATATGATAACCCTTATAAACCAAAGACCCGAAAAAAGTTGCGTGTCCGTTTCCGGCAGGTTGTCTCAAAACGCCCCTTCGCCCCCGGCCGAGAAATTTACTCGGAAGGGCACCTCCTGCAGGCGGGTTCAGGCGTTGAACTGCCGAGAGAATATCATCACACGCTCCAGATAGTATGGCGGAGCTGCCCGCTCCGCCGTCGCTTCTCGACGAGGTGAACCCTCGCCTTGTCGTGGCAGTAACGCGCTCGCAGAAAAGGAAGAGAGAAGAAGAGCAGGCCCTCGTCTCGGTGAGTTCGTTATTCGGCGCCCCATCTTTTAGCCCGGCTGGCGCCCGGTGCAGCCTTTGGACTGGAACAGGGTTCGCGCGCGCTGAAAATAACAACGCCTGAAGCGATGCGCTTCGTATGCGATGTTTACCAGACGTTTATTCGTCTCGATACGACGTCCTGGTAGCCTTTAACTCGGTAGATCCTTTTTCCGCCCCTCGTCCCTAAAAACGCGTTTTCCCCATGTTCGACGTAGGAACGCAAGGCTTCCGGCGCGTCGGCTGAAGCTCTAGATTCTTCTGCGAGGGCTACTTCATCGAAAGGTGCAGGTGGCTCTGTGAAAGTCCATCAGTCACCTCCGCACCGCCCGGACAGTAAAGACGGTCACTTGCAGTATGAGCTTGGTGAAAGCATTACGCCTGTGTACAAGATTCTTGCACCGCTCGGTGAGGGCACGTTTGGTCGTGTACTGGAGTGTTGGGACAGGAAGTCTCGCCGCTATTGCGCGGTGAAGATCATTCGAAATGTACAAAAGTATCGAGATGCCGCTATGATAGAGATTGATGTGCTTAAGACAGTGCAAAAGTCGGATCCAGAGGGTAGGTACAACTGCATCATGCTAGAGAACTGGTTCGACTACCGCGGGCACATCTGCATGGTTTTTGAAAAGTGTGGCCTGAGCCTGTTTGAGTTTCTAAGGAAAAATCATTATAAGCCGTTCTCTGCGCATCTGGTGCAAACGTTCGGTCGTCAGCTCTTGCATGCGGTGGCTTTCCTGCACACACTCAAGTTGGTGCATACAGATCTGAAGCCAGAAAACATTCTGTTGCTGTCCAGTGCGTACCAGCGGGTGCCTGTGTCCTCAGGTAGTAAGTTCACCAAACGCGTCCCAATGGATTCGACCATCAGGCTGATTGACTTTGGGAGCGCAACTTTCGAGAACCAGTATCATTCCACTGTCGTGTCGACCCGTCATTACCGAGCCCCGGAGGTCATCCTTGGGATGGGATGGTCGTACCCCTGTGATGTTTGGAGTGTGGGTTGCATTTTGATTGAACTGCTCACGGGTGACGCTCTTTTTCAGACTCACGAAAACCTCGAGCATCTCGCTATGATGCAGGTGGTACTCGGACCCATACAGCGAGATGTCATTAAGCGTGCCGACAGGCACGCACAGAAGTATTTCAGGAATGGCGGGGAGCTCAACTGGCCCGAAGGAAGTCAGAGCGCTGAGAGCACACGAGCAGTCGAGAAAATGAAGAGTTTACAGGAAATCGTCTGCTCTCGACTCGATGGCACGCCCGCTGCTCACTTCACCGACCTCTTGCTCAAGTTGTTGGCATTCGCGCCAGAGGATAGGATCACGCCTGACAAAGCTCTCGAGCATTCGGCTTTTCGCATTGAGCTTCCATCGGAGGAACTCATTATGCCGGCTAATGTCCATCGGACGTCTTCTCCTCGGATAAACCAGTCGAGGAGTGGAAATAGTCATCAGCGCGCGAGCAAGCAGGGAACCGCGCCGCATCCCCCCCCAACAACTTGTGACACTAATGCTTACGCAAACGCTTGAATTTTGTCGTGATAGGAACTTGTTTGATGTACATTGCTACTGCATGCATAACCCTAAAGATCATCGTAGTCGTCGTCTTCGGCTAGTGAACCACCCAACGACCCTAAAGTTCCTTGAAGTGATGGAGCCTGTCCAGCGCCTTCACCCAAAGAGCCCGCAGCAGACTCCACGGCTGGATCAGCTGCCGGTTCAGAAGCTTCGGCTGCACGAGCAACCTTGGGCTCCTGTTCTTCATCATAACCGTCATCATCCAAGCTACCCACCCCGAGAGAACCACTCGCTGCAACGTGCGACCTTGACCGCTTCGAACTATTTTTCCCGCCAGCAGCAGCATCCGCTGCGATCCCAGCGCCTGCCTCTGGCGGAGGAAGATCTGGAACTCCCTCCACGACGTCTTTGAGAAAATCGAACTTTTCGTTGCCCATGATGCTGGCTCGCAGGTGTCCGGCGCTCACCGTCTTAGCTCCATGTGCGCTGGAAATATCTGTGGTCGATTTCATGAGTTCCACCATGAACATCTCGAGCGCTTTCGCTGAGTATGATGAAAGGAAATGAAGCGTGAAAGTCAGAAAGAAGAGTCAGGGTTGGGGAGGGTGATGCTCAACGTACCCATCAGAACGGGAGTTGCCTGCGCGATCTTTCCCACTTCCTCGTCAGCCTGCATGAGCTTCTTGATCCGCGCGGCTATGGGATTCTTCTTGGGCCCCATGTTGCTTGTTGGCCGGTTTCACGCTTTCCGTCTGATTCTTTTGAACCCGCGCTTGTTTTCAGGAGTGAAGAGACCACCACTCAACTGACACTGGCCAAACTTTCTGCCCTTGAAGTTCGTTCTGTTTCTCCGTCGTCGTGTCAGCACTGATGTAAACGATTCCATCAGTAGAGGCGGTACTGCTTCGGGCACGAGATTATGGACCCTCATTAAGAATATCTAGCTAGTAGCTTTCGCGGCGAGATCTAAGGGAAATGTCATGTCGGCCGTCGCCGTTGAATACGTCTTCAAAAGCAGCGCGGCAGGCGAAGGCGAGGTGGTGAGTCGTGCGTTTTCCAGCCTGAAATCGTCTCACGAGCCCTTTCTGCAGGTCGTGCGCGCCGAGCGTGCTGCTTTGTTCCCGGAATCATCGTCGACAGTCCACCACGATGAGACCGGACACGTCGCATGGCAAGCTATGCCGGTGCTTTGTGAATTTCTCTTATCTTTAAGGGGTAGGCAGTTGCTCACCTCTGCAAGGGTTCTGGAGTTAGGAGCTGGCATTGGGATACCTGGCCTTCTGGCAGGTCGTGTGTGTACCGAGCTCATCATCACTGACAGCAACGATGCGGTGGTGGAACGCCTTAGGCGAAACGTCGAGCTAAACATGGGTGAGATGAATTGCTCCGGTGACGCTATACGAGTGGAAAATGTGGTATGGGGAGCTGACCTTTTCCCATCGAGCCTTGCGCACAGCGTTGACATCGTCTTGGGCTCGGACGTCATCTATTCGGCCTCCAGTGCAAAATCATTTCTGGAGACGGCAGAAGCTGCCATGACGCAGCCAGATGGCATCATCGTGCTCGCATACATTCCAAGGTGGCCAAATGTTGATCGGGCACTTTACGATTCTATAGCTGTGATGAAGCTTTCGGCTGAAGTTGTGCCTCTGTGCTCCTTCATGTCTAAGAAAACTTCCAATGGACACGCTTTGCCAAAAGGAACTTGTTTGCTCCTCTTGCGACGTATGCAGGATGTTGATGATCCAGCAGAAGTGTGCACAGATCCCCCTGAGATCACCAGACGGCAGTACAATGACGATGTTAGAGAAGTTTTTGATGTTTGCATCGGGCCAGGGAACATCACCGGTGATTTGTGTCATAGGTTATCAAGTGGCATAGGTTTGGACTGCGAGGGGAAGCAGCAAATTTGCTTGGTGATTGATGCGACGGGGCCATTTTCATTGACAACCGGGAAAGCGAGACTTTTATCCGATGTCTTTAGGGTCCCACCACTCATAAACTGTACTGAACTTAAGTTGAAGGAATGTTGGCTAAGCGACGGATGGGCAATTCTGACTCCGGGCTTGCTTGACTGTGCAAACAAGTTGTCTCGATTGATTGTCGATGGAGATGAGATTGGCGTTAGGGCTGCGAAGGAAATCAACAAGCTTTTGTTGCACTGCTCCGATCTCAATTTCCTAGGCTTACTCCGAAATCCTCTAGGAAACGATGGGGCTACCGCAATCACTGGAGGTCTTTCATCTTGCTCCATGCTTCACTCTCTTGTCCTCTCTCACTGCAGAATCGGTGATGCAGGAACAGCAGCCATTGCCCGTGCATTTCCACCCACTCTACAAGAGCTGGATCTTTCGAACAATGAGATTAGCGCGATTGGAGTGGCTGACATTGCGAATGCCATGCGAGATTCTGTACTGTCAAAGCTGACCATCCTCAACCTAAGTGGAAACGACATTGGAGCCAGCGGAGGTGCCGAGCTCGGTGAAGTGCTGGGTGTTGGTGTGCCCAAACTTCAACAACTTGATTTAAGAGGGTGTGGGATGACTAGCTCTGGTATCACATGGCTGTCGCCTGCAATCCCAGCCTGTGAAGATTTGCGCGTTCTTCACCTTGGAAGCAACGGTGCTGGAGATGAAGCGATGAATGAACTTGCGCCGGCCATCTCGAGATGTAAGAACCTAAAACACTTGAGTCTCGCGATGAATTCAATCACAGGGGAAGGTACATGGGTTTTGGTTGAAGACTTAGTCGACTGCCTTTCCATCACACATATCGATATGAAAGGCAATAGTCTGGGTGACGATGGAGCTGCCGCGATTGCAGACATTCTTGCTGAGGTCAAAACTTTAGAAGTTGTAGACCTGTCAAACAATGAGATAGGAGAAGAGGGTGCCATTGCATTTGCTGAAGAGTTCGAGAAACCTATGATGGAGGAACCGTTTTCTTGGCCACGAGGTTTGACACTACTGCTCGAAAATAATCCCGAGATCGTGGGCGCGGCGAGGAGTAGGCTTGAGAAGGCTGTTGAGGACAAGAACCCACAAGTTGTCATCAAGGTGAAACTCTCCTCAGTAACCGCTATGGAGACAGGCTTTGGACGGTAGCAGCTAGCCAGGCTAGATGACGGACTGTATCAACAAGGACTACTAGGAGCTACTTTATGCTAACGTAGCGCTCGATTTTTCCTCTTCGGTTTGCTGCTGCCAGTACGTTCAGACAGCCAATTGACGATGGCGGCGATGATATCATTACTCGTCGGCTTCTCATGCATCAAGTCGTGGAAGACATTCTCGACCCATTGCAGGGTCTTGTCACTCGACGAGGCACGATCGTATAGCATTTGCGAGCTTGCTGGATCCGTCATCTGGTCATCTTTTCCGTGGAAAGTGATGAACGGAATCTTCATCTTATGCATCAGTGTCTGGGTGCGTTTTGTTCCGATGTAATATTCGGCCGCAACGCGGCACCTGGTCCGCATCACGCCAGACGGGTAGGTCAAATCATCCATCTCCACCTCGAGCTGAGAATGGGGAAACTTGATGTTTTTTGCCGTTTCCGCGACCGGAAGGGTAGGTAGGAAAGCGGAAATCATAGTCAAGAGCGGTAGCAACACCTTATTGATGCCCCTGGCCGCCAATCGGTCAAGCGACAACATCGGTGCGAGGAGCACCACTCCGTCTGCCAGGTTCTCGTCCTGCATAGCGGCGTTCACCACGACAAAGCCGCCCATGCTCATGCCTAAAAGGAACGTTGGGAGCTCTTGACCTACTTCTTGTCTCACGAGCTTCACGAAACGCTTGAAATCGTTGACGAGGTCCTGCACCCTCTCGAAGTAGCAGCGCTTGCCCCGCGCGTAATCCGATCGGCCGTGACCCTGGTGGTCCAGCGCGAACAGGCTGTAGCCGGCCTTGTTCAAGCTGTCTGCCCAAGTTCCAGAGTACTCAGTTCGAATACCCGGGGATTTTGGGCTATTTAGGAGCTCGAACGTGGCGTGCACACCATGTCCGTGGCTGAAGATGACGACCCCCTTGGGGTTCGGCACTTCCCAGCTGTAAAACGCGATGGATAGACCCGCAGCGTTCTCGAACCTTCCCATGCGGGTCAGCTGACCTGTGCTCAGGCAACCATTGTAGTCATATCTTGACCACTGATCCTTCGGAAAGAAGTCCATGATACGACCCACTATGCCAGATGGAGTAGTACACGGCAGCCTCTCGTGGCCCCAGAAGCAGTGGCGCACGGCACTTAAGGTGTAGCAAAAAGATCTTTTTGTTGCGGTTTGGCGGAGATCCTGCCTTCAGATTCCTGCCTTCTCCGATGCTCATTTTTAGTTGCCTGGTGGGTCGCAGTGAGACACAAGTGAGCCCGCGACGATGAGAAGATTACAACGGGCATTCAATTTTCGCACGTGTCTGAAAGTATGGGCGACCTGTGGCGACGCCTCGACCTCCACGGTCTCGTTGAGGAAGGTTTCTACACCTTTTCTCGCCCGAAACCAAGGCGAGCTGCGGTGGATGAGCACGGTAGTGCCTCCTGGCAAGACGCTTGGCGAAGTTACTCACGTGGACTTACTGGAAAAGGAGAACCCAGATGACATTGCCACCATATGGCGTCAATATCACGAGGGAAAGAGTGGTAGAGTCGGTTTGAAAGTTGAGCCCGAAGCGTATAGGTCTCTCGAGAAGCGCTCTGGGCAGTGCCCCATTTTCGTGATGCCCCTTCACAAGTCCCCGGGCAGGTTTCTCTCGCTGGTGATGCAGACCAAGTTACCATACGTATCTTTCACCGCCATCGACGATTTCCGGAAGCTCCAAGAAGCAGCGACGCCTGTTATGGTCGCGGCGCATTACCCAGAGCTAATCGACTCGAAGGGGCTGGCGCTGGTTCAAGCTGCGCACGTTGATGCCACAACAGCAGGCGCAGTTGAACATCTTACCGGGCAAGAGGCTGTGAGGCTCGTAAGGTTGTGCCACATTTTTTATGGCGATGATGAGCTGTATGAGAAGTTTGTCAAACCTTTCAATCACAAACAGAAGGACTTTGACTTCGATAGCCTAGTTGCAGAAGTGAGCCGGAGGACATGGGGGGATGATGTTATTCAGTGAGTTGTTTATTCTCGAAAAGTTCACAAAATAACAGTTTCATCAAGAGTTGCGAATCCATTGTGTCGAATGCGTGGCAGGTGACCAATATATCACGTTCCGGCCATTAGCTGCAATAGCAAGGATTCCACGTAATGTCGTGATTGTATTTCGCGCATCACAAGAAACAAAGTCAACTTGAAGTTGTGAAACTCCATCTGAAGAGATCATGGCTGTGCCTATCGCTCGCTCCCATCGACAACCCAACTTGCATGTCTCACAACCTGGAAGTTGAGCTGTGACTTCTAATCCGTCGACTGTTTCGACCGCAGAAACTCGGATTGAGCCCATTCCAGCTCCGCCGCCGTCTCCTGCCCATGTTCCAGTCAACTCACTCTTTAAGATTGCTTTGGTCATCACAGACGTCTGAGTCGGGACCGGAGGAGCTGGGCCTGCTGGGACCGGAACATAAACTGGGACTTGCTGCACCACCGTATTTGGGGTCTGGTACGTCATGGCACGGCCGGAGAACATGGATGGATCGTAAAATCCGTCATCATAGTATCCAAATCCGCCCCAACCTGGATACAGAGTTGACATGCCGACAAGCCGAGAGCCGTATAGACCCCCTCGAGAGAATCCGCCGAGAAATGCATTTCTGCCTCCCCAGTAGTTATTAATGTTGCCATTCCAACGCCGACCAAAACCCCGCGGTGCCGCGAATGCCCCGGCGCGACCATATCTACCACCACGACGACCGACACGCCCTCGCTGCAGCAGTCTTCGTCCAATGTTAAGTTGTGTCTCCTCGGGTGCCGTTTGAAATGGATCAATGAACACGGTGACACGATGAAGAGTTGGAAAGCCGTCATATGATGCATTTGCATACCCTTTCCGCAGATCTTGAAATAGCTCGTCGTCGACGATATCTACGCGTCCGTTTTCTCTGAATATGTCCATACCGGCGGGAATGTCAAAACGAAGCTCCGATGGTTGCTGTGAATCCCATTCGGCGGCCCCCAAGACAGTTCCCAAGAGACGTCTATACGGCATGGAGTCAGATTCGTTATGGCGCTGCAATCTAATATCTTGCGGCAATTCTCCGGTGATTATGGCGTTTGGTGGGTTCGGGCCAGCGAAGAAGTCCTGGACCAACTCAAAAGCGAAGAAGTCCTCAAGACTGAGCATGTCCATCGTTCGGTACGGTCTATCAGCGAAGACGACTATCTGCGCGAGTACCTTTCTAAGCAAAACCTGACCCCCAATCAAACCGCCATCATTCGCGGGGACAAGCGTCACGGAGCCGGCTTGAAGGACAAATAAGAGGTCAATGGGATTAGGTGCATTTCCGGTTGCATTCGGTTCGCCGGCGAGCAGCCCGCGAATGTCTACATCCGGCCAGAGAGCAAGCTTGTTGACTTCCTCGTTCGAGGCTGTTGTGGCTACTGGTGAGGGACCAGAAGCAGCGCCTTGGGCCCGGACGACGTCGAGGCAAAGACAGATGAGGGCGATGCGGGTGAGAGGGTTCATCATATCGTGGGTGTCGTGAGACGCCGGTGTGCGGTTCGTGATGTTGTTGCGATCGACTGGACGGGTGCAGTCGTTGTTTGGTTTGCACAAGCCAAGAAAAAACCTCGGTAAAAAATGTTGAGGATGAAAAAAAAAGGGGAGGAGACAGTGCCTCACCACCATACTGAATGAGCTGTGCCTGAGCTCGGTCACGCGTCTGCAGACTTGGTCCGAGGATCGAGAAGTTCGGCATGCAGAGAGTCACAAGTAACTCGATTCGACTCGGACCAACGCAGATCTTGGAAGCTGCGTGCGCTGCCCGCGACCTGGCGAGAGTGGAGGAGGCGATGTTGACAGTGATGCGTGCGGGGCGGTCTGATCCCCAAGACGCTGAGCTACTCAGCACCGCGGCGAAAGTCGTCTGGGACATTGTGTGCGACAGTGGGACGGTGGATGAGCGAGAGAGAGCTAAACTTACTATCCGAAGGGCGGTGCAATGGCGCGTGGAGGCCGGTAATCTGGAAGGTGCCTATTCACTAGCACATATCACAAGCGATCGCGTCACCTTGGAGGATGTACTCGTAGGCGCAGCACGAGACCGGAAGTACAATCCCAGTGCCGCTCGAGTCATGGCAGTGGTGCAAGAACGTCTTGATGGAGTGTAGAACCGAAGGATGAAGGCCGCAAAAGTCTGCTGCTGCACTAGCTAGTGGCTATAGAGATCTAGTTCCTAATAGGTCATATCACATGACAGAGCACAACCGCGACCTTGAGCCCGTGCTCGGATGCCCACCTCCTCGAATCGCGGCAAGACGTGCATCAAAAATTGTGGTTTTGATCCGCGCGACCACCGGAAGGTGGTCGGACGTCCTGATTCCCTTGGCTGAGGTGTAAACGTCAGCTCCGTCGTTGCACCGCACCTTGCCGCCTGTCTTGGTCCTCCAGAGGACGCGATCGGTCCACGAAGGAACTCGCTGCTTAGCTGAGGTGTCGTAGACATCTGCAGTACCACGATTCAGCTTGTACGTCGGCGGAAATTTCAGTTCAGCCTCGGACCAGCCAGAAAAGGCACGCCCGGCGGCTTTTTCGATCCCGAGCTGGTCATTGGACAGCATCACGTCCATCATGTCATTCTCCAGGAGCACGTCCACCGCCCGTCTGTTCCCCTCGACTCGATAGTTGAGATCGCCCATGAACACACACATATCAAATCTTTCCGCGGCGGTCCACGCACGGCGCTTGAGCAAACCCCCAAAACGCGAGGGAGTTTCTGGAGTCGGCCGATGCGGGTCGATTGGAGTATGTGGTTTCAACGCACCAGTTTCATCGGGAGCATCTGCGGGGGCCACTGCGTTGGCCTTCGCCTTAGGTTTTCGCACTGCCTTCGATGATGAGATGCTCCCATTCTGACTTCCAACTCTGGGCGCAAACATCGTCCTCACAATGCGATGGTAGTCAGCGTTGCGCTGCTTCACTTTTTCAGTGTGTGCCGCAAGATGCGCGTTGAGGAAGCACAGTTCCGCCCCTGCGCACGTGAACGCAACTCCGACACTCCCCTTGTTCCCGAGCACGTTCCCTATTCCACAGCTTACGGCGTCTCTTCTCACGTCGCTCACCAGGGGGAGCAGCTCTCGTCTGAGGAATACCTCCATCTGTATCCATCCACCAGGCTCCAGCGACACCCCCGCAAGATGCACAAACTCATCGTCTCCACCGAGCGCTGAAAGTATACCTTCTACGAAGCCGTCCATTGCAGCGGCTTCCTGAACACCGATTACCACTATATCGCACGGAGTATCTATTCCGTCTTCATCATCATCCGCTGCCGACCATCCACGGACGACGTCGCCATCGTCGCCACGGCCAAACAGAGGCGCCAGCATGGGCTCCAGGTTGCTCGGGAACTTCCTTCCGCACATGTTCCAGGTGACCGCGCAGACACGTAGCTCCTTCTGTGCAGGTTTCCTGCCGCTGGTGTTCGCCGTGTCATCGTAATTGTATCCGTCCGTCGCTGGAGCGCGAGACCTCACACTCAGCAGGCGAGGGGGCGGGACCGGGTCGAAAGGGACGACCGTCGGATCGTTCTCCGACGAACCGGAAGAACCATCGGAGTCCCATGCCTTGACCGGCGACACGGCCTTCGGTTGCGCACCGGGCTCCGTTGGCTTCGTGTTGCGCGCTCTGAGCACAGCGGGTGGGCCCGCCAGCGGCTGGCTCGAACCCTCCGGCCCTTCCATTGCGCTGTCGCGCGCGGTCAACTGCAGCTACCAATGCTCTGAAGTCCTCTAAGTTCGTACCCCTGACTGGAGATCGGTGACTCTTCCATCAGACCAAATGGATTTACGAGTTATTTCCTCTCTCCTCATGAGGCAGTCACACCCAGAAAGGACGAGGTAGGAGGGTGGCAGGTGTTGGACAGCGGCTACAATCTGTAAAAAATTGGCGTCTAAATCTACATCTGAAAGCTCCGCGCGGCGCTTACGCAGACTTAATGCGAAGGTTGAGGCCGTTCATCACGCGCTCGTACTCTGCCCGGTCCTTCTTCATAAGGTACTTCATGAGCCTAGAGCGCTGACCAAGAAGGATGCGCAGCCCCCTCTGGCATGCGTAGTCCTTCTTGTTGACGAGCAGGTGCTCGGTAAGACTCTCGATACGCTTGGTAAGGAGGGCGATCTGGAGCGAGGAAGAGCCGGTGTCGTTTGGACCGGTCTTGAACATCTGGATGGACTCGTCGTCCAGGTTGGGGCGGGTCATCTTGTTCGCCGCAACAACCTGGAGGCTCTGAGCGCGCGAGGCCACCGGGCGCGCGCACACGTTGAGGGAAACCGGGGTCCCACGAGCAGCCACCTTGAACCCTGCGATGCGAGGAGACAAAACACGGGGAGATCGAGGATCAGCGACAGGTTCGGCAGGAGGAGTTGGGGAAAATGTTGAGCGTCGAAAGAACCCCAGGCGCACAGGGCGTAGGGTTTCGGCTGTCCGCCGGGAGATGCACGGCGTCAATTGGCGCAGCGAAGCACGGATGGCGGAACGACCGTGATACGATGTTGAATCGTTGTTGTGACATCACGAAACCGTTCCGGCAGCCTCGACGCTCGCGTCGTCCTTCCGGGCTGGCTCCGCGCCGTGCCGCCGCACGGTCCAGTCGACGGGTTCTTTTTCTCCCAAGAGATGGGCTGGGTTGATTTCGTCTCTCACCAGTCACGCCGGACGAGGAGGTGGCGGTGGCGCGAGGCGCGCCCGCGGGCATGGCCATCGCAATAGTCATCATGGTAGCCATATTTGAGTGAATATGGAAGTGTTCGACGTTCGCGTGTCCTTCGACGGCGCGAATCCGAGTGACCGAGACACGTCGATTTTCACCGCCTTTCCTCCGCAAAGCGGCCACATCAATCTGCAATTGGATAAGATGGTGTAATTGCAAGGCAACGTATGTGTTTGTGGTTTGATCCTGCGTCTTAATTGATGAAATAGGATTTTTTGACTAATGAAGGGTACATGTTTATTTTGGGATCATGTGAATTTTTTGAAGATAAATCTGACTGTCAAATTGTTACAATTCCTAATAGATAACGTGCTATAATCTCTGTCAGGCAAACAACCTTACCATCCCCACACCCGTGTGACCACACCCTGGGGAACGGGCGAGTGGGAAGTGGGTAGATTGCCGTACAGTTCCGGGTGATGAATTCCTAGTCCTAAGTCGCCCTGAGCAGCGAGGGTTTCCGGTAAGGTCATCTGAGACCCGCCCTGGACTCCCGCCGTCGAGGCGCCAGGCAGCAGCCCCTCGACCAGTCCCCTGCTCAGCAAGCCGATGTCATCCCCTCCTCCGTGGTCAACGTTGGCCAGCAGGGAGCGCGGCATCGCGGGACGTTGTGAAGCCTGTCGTCGCGCGAACCAGTTTGTCACCTGGCGCGTTGAGATCCCAATCGCGGCGGCGATGGCTGCGCGCTTGTGCATGTCCGGCGCACAGTCTTGAGAGTACGCTGTCTCCAGCATCTCCCTTTCATGTTTGCTGATCCTGCTGGTTTTCAGTATGTGTGAGGTCGTCGCCCTGCTGTCGTTCATGGCCGATGACACCTTCGTGGGCTTCTTGTTTCGCCTGTTGTCGAACCATCTGTACGCCTGGTCAGCTGTCACCTCTGGCCCCATCGTGTTGAGCACCTTGAGCAGCTCAGCACACTCTTTCGGCTTCCACCGCGGCTTTTCCGCGAATCTTTCCTGCATGTACTCGGTCTGCTGAGCGGATAGTCGCGTCTTCACATGCCGCCCAGTATCCTCTGAGATCAGTACCGGCTTCTTCTTCTTCGCTGTCAGCGTGGGATTGCCGTCCTCATCCAGCAGGGGCTTCTTCTTTCGCTTCTTGCCGAGGATGGTCCCCACGCCAAGAGGCTGCAGCTGCTGACGTATAACGGGCCGCTGAATAAAGTCCACGAGAAGCTGTGCCGCATCCCCTGACAGCCTATCACCTGTCAGAGATGCAGGCTTGAAATCTGGGGTGTTCGCAGCCTTGTTGAGGAGCGCCTTGCGAGAGCGAAGGGACAGCAATTAGTACCGGGTCGTTCCTCGCGGACGCGGTAGGGGGCGTGACGCTCGTCGTGTGTTGGGCCGGCCAAGAAACGTGATATATGCACACCTCAAGTCTACGCTGGCCGTCTTGTCGCGTGGACCATGTATTCTGGCAATAGGGTTTCGCCTTCCAACCCCGCCCCTTCACTTTAGTTTGGACGCCTTCGCTCGTGCTTTGCGCCGTGCCACGTGTCAACCCGCCTTCGGGTGGGTGGTCGTCGCCGATGACCAATTGGTACGCGGGTGTTGCCTCACCCGAGTCCATTGTCACCTTATGAATCTGCCCACCGTCGAGCACCCACCGGGAGGAGACCCGCACTGCATACTGGCAGCCTGGTAACTTACCTCGGCAAAACAAATTACCGACGTCGCCAGGCTTGAAAATTGAAACCTCCAGCTCCAACTGCACTCAGAGACGCCAGGCGCGGGAGTCGATTTGGAACGCCGTGAGTGTTCGCAGGATGACCGAGGGTAAGCCGGAAGAACCGGCAGCCGCCCTGAATCCTTCGGCGGCCGCGTTCACCTTCAAGGCGACAGCACCCTCGTTCACGCCCGGCTCCACAGATTCACGGCCTGCCGCGGGTGCCGCTCCTTTCTATCCTCGCCCACAGGCGCCACCCGCGGAACCGGAGTATCCTGGGTATGATGAGTTCGACGAGTATCATGATCACGAACAAGATCAAGTCGTAGACCTGCCGAAGAAGAAGAGCCTCGCGGATCTGGGCCTGGACTCCCTCGGATTTGTGTCGGACGGCTCGGAGTCGGGCCACGACACCCCGTCTCCCATGACGCAGATTAGGCGACAGCAGGCTATGAGACAGAATGTTGGGGATGGACAAGATATCGGTGGCTGGTACAGCGGTGAAAGCGTGGAGGGGGTCGCCGCGGAGTGGCAGCACACCGTGTCATACCAACCGCACGACCAACCTATCCCTGGGTTCGAGGGTGAATACGTTCAACAACTCGCAGCGTACAATATGCCGCACTATCCCTACTACCCCGCAGGAGCAGGCGGAGGGCTCTCGGAGTATGACGAAGGTGAGTTCCTAAAATTTCTACAGGAGAGCTTCCCCGGGTACAGCCTGGATAGCCTCCAGGAGCTGCTCGAGGCGAACGGCGGGGATGCCAATATCACAGTGGAGATGCTGCTGGAGATGCACAGTGAGGTAGCGCCTCCAGAGCCTCCTAGACTGGATGACGAGTCGAGTTTTCCCACGCTCGGCGGGAGTACATCTACTGGAACGAGCGAGAGTCAGAAACCTCCCGATTCGAAGCCGCCCGAGGAGATTTTCAAGTCGTTCACCATCTCAGGCGGTGTATCAAATATGCGTCTGCCCGGGAACAATATCGCTTCCAGATATACCCACGGCGACTTTGCCGACAGGGTGAGAACCACGCAGCCACGTGCACCTGCTCAGTCACGAGGTACGACACAGGTAGGATATGGCGCAGGAAGCTTCTCCGGGAGGAGAGCCGCCGCGGAGCAGCAGTGGGTGGACACCGGAGACACGGTTTCAGCTATGTATGCCACCAACAGGGAGGATGCTCGGGACTACATGCGGCTCAGAAATATTTGCTTCCAGCAGGCCACGCAGGCGTATTTATCCGGAAATAAGGCTCTGGCCAAAGATCTGAGTCGTCAAGGCCGTCAACACGCGATGAACATGAAAGCTGCACACGAGAGAGCAGCTGCCTTTATTTTCCAGGAAAGAAATAACAGTAACGTCCAAGGTGGTACACCAATGCTCGATCTGCACGGTCTGCACGTCGCTGAGGCAATCAATGCTCTTCGGCGGGAGCTCCCAAATTTTAAGGCGGCCGGGCGAGTTGTTCACATTCTAGTGGGGACGGGGCACCACACCAAGGAACGTGTTGGAGGAGCTCGTTTACCGTCAGCAGTCGCCGAATACTTGCAGAATGAGCGCATTCGTTACTGGGAGCCACAGCCAGGGTTATTAGAGGTGAATTTAAATTGAAATAGTACAAGGTATTCTAAAGCTTCGACGTCAGTGTTTGTTCCTGCGCGACGTCGGCCTCTCGCTCGACAGCCTTGGCAGAGAGGTGTTTGTCAAAGAATTCACTCGTCTCTGCGAGGGTGTGACAGACAGATTCAAAAGCGCGTGTCGAATGGGATTCATGTGGAAGGAGCACGAGCCTTGCATCTGCGCCGTTTCCCTTCAACGCAGCGAAGAATCGTTCCGACTGGATAACGTTGGTTCCGCTGTTTGTGTCCTCTTCGCCGTGGATGAGCAGAATTGGCTTCTTGATGATATCAGCGTGCATGAAAGGGCTCATTTTCATGTACGTATCCGGCGCCTGCCACAGCGTTCGCTCCTCAGACTGAAACCCAAACGGCGTCAGTGTTCGATTGTACGCCCCTGAGCGGGCGACTGCACATGAGAATAAGTCTGGGGCGTGTGCCAGCAGGTTGGACGCCATAAACGCGCCATAGCTATGACCGCCGACGCCAACGCGCTGTGGGTCAGTAACACCTCGGCGCACCACCTCCTCAACTGCCGCTCTCGCACCCGCCACCAGCTGCTCTACATAGGTGTCGTTTGGTTCAACGCCCTCCGCAGCGGATCCGATTATAGGCAGCGAAGGTCCCTCTAGAACAGCATATCCACGAGACAGCCAAACAAGCGGCGACATGGGAGAGATTGACGTAAATCGAAAGGGCGAATCCCTCAGCTGACCCGCAGCCTCGGCGCTGTTGAACTCACGAGGGTACGCCCACATTATCGTTGGGAGAGGACCATCGCGTTTGGCATCGTACCCAGGCGGCGTGTATAATGTTGCGTTTAATTCAACGCCATCGGCACGTTTGTACCGAAGGATTTCCTTGGGTGGATCGATCAGCCCCGGATGGGGATGAGGAAAGTCGCTGATGCGGCGCGGCATGAGCGTGCCATCGGATCCGTTGAGCTCTAGGGAATAGTACTGCGGGTTCTCGCTTGGTGTTTCCCTCGAGAGGAGAATTTGCATGGTGTCCAGAGTGATTGGTGCGCCATTTGTGTCACTGATTATCGATCCCGGTCGTTCGAGGGCACCATCTTCAGGACACTGCCAAATTCGCTTGGTCGCTCCTGTGTCGAGGTTGAGGAGGTCCAAAAACGGCCTATCCCCTTTGTCACTCGCCCCTTCGCCCTCTAGTACGAGAATCATGCCCGTTTTCCACTGTAATGGCCCCGGTGCCATCCGCGTGGCACCATTCTTGGCCTCCTCCGCCATCACCTTCGCCGGCTTCCAACCGCTCTCGGGGATTGATCCGGTGACATTTGCAATTAAGTATGTCCCGTTGGGCATCCTTCGTGACAGTGGCGATCCTTGGTCGTTATATGAGTCTTCGTAATCACGATCATAAAGGAGCCGCGGCGCGCGGTCGGTGCGTCCGTCCGTGTCCACCACCCAGGCGCGGATAGTTCTAGATTTGTACCAGGACTCGTAAAGTAATCCAACACCCTCACCGGCCCAGGACACACCGCCGTACCTCAGATCTGTCTGGAACGTAGCAACGCCTGAGGCAGTGGGATCAGCGTGCATGTCCGCCGTGTATGTTATGTCCCTGGGCGATACATCCAATCTCGGGTCGCCCCGATCCTGTGCCTCTGTCCAGTAAAGCTCCGCTGGCCTGTCCGGTCGCCAGTTGATTGACCTTGGCCCCTCACGGCACGAGTTGTGGACAATTGGAATGTTGTCTGCCATCGGCAAGTTGCACACCTCTCTTACTTCACGCCCATCGCGGTCTGTGATCCACACGCGCTTAGGGAAGCGGCCGCAGGGCACGGCGTACGAGAATGGCCGCTGGAGTGCTTCCATGATGACAAAGTTTCCGTCCGGGGAAGGGTCAAGTCGCGTGTGTATCGCGGGCCCTGAACCAAACGGCGTCACCTCTCCCGTCAACACGCTCACCTTGACAAACTCAGAAGAACTGAAGTACTCGAATAGGTCCCCATCGTGCGAATCCTTCAGCAGATCGGCATACGTTCGTGCCTGAGCCACGTTGCCGCCGAAATTCGTCTGTACGCGCGGTCCTGGAGGGGTTGGCGGACGCTGCGGACGCGGCGGGCGTCCCGCAGGCACCACGCACGCCACGATGGTGTCTTTGTCCAGCCAGCTGTAGCTCTCGAACAAGGTGTTAAGACCACGGCCAGGGAGCAGCGGCCGGCACGCACGCGTCGTGACGTCAGCAATCCACAGCTCGGGCGGGGCACGATCGGTCTCCTGCACCTCGGGACCGGCGAATCTGACTGTAAACGCGATGTGCCTGGCATCGACACTCCAGCTGACATAGTTTAATGTGGCCCCGTCTGGGAGCCCGTCAAAGTGCTCAAACGAGTTTATTTCCTCCTCAGACGTCGGCATTGGGCCGATTGCGATACCTGTGTTGCCCGACATTCGCGAGCGGCTATTTTGGGTCTCGTCGATCCGCATACCTGCGAGCTTGAGCTCGGGGCGGGCGAGCTCGCTGACCAGAGGATAAGGCGGTGGACGCATTAGGTACAGAAGCTGGTCTCTCATTGGCGAGATGCTGATGCTCGGATTCTGAGGCCGCTCAACGAATTGAGCAACCTCCGGTGGAGGCATCCTGTATCCCTCGTCTTCGGTGGTCGTCTTGGAATCATCGCCGCTGCTCGCGGTGGTCGCGACACGAACGAACCGGGTGCCCTTCAGCATCGGAAGTTTGTTCACACGCGGATGTGCAACCCCTCCCACGACCGCCTTTGCGGAGGAACTGGCAGAGCCGGCAAGGCGATGAAGGCCGCGCGGTCGTACACAGCCGCGGGCTAGAGTTGCGGCGAGCCTCAGGGACGTCATCACTCGAAAGAGCGAATCGGTCGCGGGGCGTTCAGTGTGGCAAGAGTCTTCCGGCGGTCTTCAGAGTCCTGATGTTTTACACTTTTACCCG
>CEPC01018658.1_pt1 | contig 22626 bp, 20 predicted proteins | sample 530651 | NCBI WGS metagenome assembly CEPC01 (sample SAMEA2620828, study PRJEB7988) | marine metagenome | biome: marine biome (ENVO:00000447); feature: deep chlorophyll maximum layer (ENVO:xxxxxxxx); material: "saline water (ENVO:00002010), including plankton (ENVO:xxxxxxxx)" | depth 65 m | reverse complement strand
AACGGTGATGGAGTGACGGGGTTGTCCTTTCGAAGAAACAAATGCCGCAATCCAATATGCATGGCTCATGGGTGAATGAGTTCAGAAAGACCACAAGGCACAAACTTAATCAGTTGACGCTGGGCATACTGGCGCAGAATTTGTTGATTCCACGTTACCAGAACGTGCAAAGTCGGGCATAAACCTATATATGTGTTTAATGTGGTGTCAAAGAAGTGCAGTTTCTTCCAGAAATGGCCGCGCAGCTGATTTTTTACAACATGAGTCTTGTCCTGTTTGCGTCCTGCTTTCAGTATGCAATTCTCGGTGCATACAACCTTGCTAGAATGGACATGTATCAGACTGCCATTGATTACTTTATACTCCGCTTTCAGATTTTTGTCTACGGATCTGCATATGTATTGTCCATCTGCCTGCTATGCCTGCAGAAATCAGAAAGCGATAAAGGGTCTGAATCAAAAGGAGACCTGATCAAAGGCCAGTTTTCTGTGGATTTGATCTCGCTGTGTACCATTTCAGCGATTTCAGTGTTGGCGTTGGTGGGCGATAGCATCCTGTCTTGCTACACAACATCAAACAAAGGGTTTTGTGTCAACACATGGGACGGCAACTACCGACTTGCGTTTGCGTTTTTCTACTTCTTGATTGGAATGACGATACTTGGATCACTGCAGATTGTGCGCACAAAGACAAGGTCTGCTCTCTATGCAGATGGGGCCAGGAGAAAAACTTACATTTTTGTTTTCTATTGTCTTTATATTGCGTTCATCACCAACTTTTTCCAAAAGTTTGAAGAAGAATGCGGACACAAGAACCGTCAGTCCAGCCTGCCAGTGACTTCGCTTGTTATCATGACCCTGGTACTGAATATGATTCTTGAAATCCTACATTACAATGACTACGACCGGAACATGTCCGGTGCGGTGTTTCAGTTTAGTGTTCATGGCCAGTATCTTTTACACCTCGCGCTGTATGCCACTGTGTTCATCACTTACGACGGAATTTTAAACGACTACATCCTGCTCGCGGTCACTGTTTTTGTCTTTCTGTTTGAGATGCTGGGATTTGCTGCAAGCTTATACCACGACAAGAGTGATGATCACAAAGAGGCGGACCGGGGCAGCAAAGAGCATGACAGCGAAGAAGAAGACGACGACGAGCAGAAGAAATTGATCGCGTCAAATACAAATACTGCAGGTATGTTTTTTCGATCTCGAAGGGGGCAGTAAATCACCTTTAGGCGTTAAAAGTTGATTAAATTATTTGTACTACAAAATTGCCAAAATCCAGACACGTGAAACTTGTACCAAAAAAAGAGTTTTAAAACAGACAGTGTATGCCAAAAGTCAACTTGGTATTAAAGCCAGACCACACAAACGCATTCAAATCCACGCACCTCGACGGCACGAGTTGCGGATGCCCACCAAGGAAAAGAGAGCGGCGGTCGCGGTGCCACAGACGAAGAGGGCACGCACTTGCCGAGGTTGCAGTGATTCGTCCATGTCCGCGGAAGGCGCATTACCCGACACCGACAAAACTCAAGACGAAGACGACCTGTTCATCATGACCACCGTCGAATTCGTCGAAGATGGCTCTGGATCGGTGCGCGAGACCAAGGAAAGATTCTATACGTTTGAAGAGGTCATGTGCGCCTACAAGCAAGGCAAATGTGTGCAATTTCCGATGCGGTACAGTTTGTTTGAACGCCATAAGATGTTTGCAGCCCTCGGGCAAAAGCCAAACCTCACGGCGATTTCTACGAGAGAGTGCAAAGCTCTGGACAAATGGACCAGGGACAATGAAATCCACGGCGTTGCCTGCGCAACTCCTCATGGCCATCAATTCAAGAATCAAGCCCGCGATAGGCGGGTCACATACTCGTCGATTGTCTGTGAGATGGTTTAGGCCCTCGTGCTTGATTGTGGCTGGATCAAAGGCTTGGACTGCCTCTTTCTGCAGATGCTCCCATTGCGTTCACCAATAAACACCTGATCTTTCTCCAAGGACTTGACAAGGTATGGTGTCACACATATGATGAGATGTATTCAACGCTATTAAGGTAAATGAATAAAAAGATGGAATTAGAAAACACCGAACTCCACACGCGGAGATTCAAAAACTTGGGAACGTCGATGGCCTCCACCAGCGTAATGTAACAGAATATCACATTAATGATATGGCATATCAATATGATGCCACCGGAGCCCACCCCGCTATGCGAAAACTTTGACTGCAGCATGACATGCGCTGCCCATGAGATCATGACGATGATCTTGACGTGTTTTGGCAAGTGTGTTGGGCTACACACCACATACAATAGCAACACATACTGCAGAGACTGCCAAGCAGACAATATTGGAATGGTCACGGCCGATGCGATGTCGAGAACGATAAAATTGAAAAGAAACTGAGTAAACCAGTACAAGCTGTCAAACAAGAGCAGGTCCCCGTGTAGGCATTCGTGCAAAGGCGTGTCGTCTTTTGACTGCTGTGTCATCAATTTTGAGTAGATGGTGTAAAACAGGAACCCCAGGCAGCACAGCGCAAGAGAGTAGAATAGAATCGCCGAGTCCAGGCTCTCAATCTGAAGTTTCCAAGGAAAAGCCTTTGATATTGTGCCTTCGAGAAATTTCTGAATTTCGATATTCATGACGAATCTTGAATCCAGCATACCACTGTACATGTGCAGGGCCGGACTGGACCTGCTGACATAAGACTCGAGAATTTGCTTTAACTCATCCCCTGAATTGGAATTGATGTTTCTTCTGTGCCCAAAAAGACCATTGGAGATGTTTAGAGGAATCATCGGGTCAGTTTGCGAAGGCGGGTACGAATCCTCGGAAGAACTGTACATCTCCTGTCGCAGGTTCTCGTTGTGCCAGCTGACCAACTCCCACAAGGTGGTGACCTTGATGATGCCAGATACGTCCGTATCTTGCTGATACACGTGGTAGGTCATGCACCTGAACATGCATGGTCAATGTTTGTATGATACCAGACCCGTAACAGCAGAGGACAGAACAGCCAGGTAACGGAAGAGGAGACACCTGAGATACGAGCTAATGGTGAAAATGACAAAAACGGCCTGAAACACAAGATACGACGTGGCAAATCTGGCGGCGTGTTTGGTCGTGAGAATGCCGTCTACCGCCATCAAGTCAACAATATTTGACACAGACAGGGACAAATAATATATAGATGGCGGATTATATAAGCAAAAATATAATTGCGACCAAAACATGGAAAAAATCAAGATTGGTTTTCATATGTCGACGTCCTGGACGGACCCTCCGATCAGGATCATGTGCCTGCTGCCGTGTGGCGTGGCTGCCGCGTCCATTTCCCTCGCGAGTCTGAATAGCCTGTGGTATGAAAGCAGCTGGCTAGCCACGGTAGGGGCAGTGTTTCCGTGGTTGGTGTCATACTGCGCTTGGAATTTCATCTACCATCCTTGGTGGGACGAGGCAGCCGTTGACACGAGGCCGTTTGTCTTGTGGAGACAGCCCGACAGTCCTATGGCAATCAGATACCGCCACAAACGCATACCCATGGCATGTTTGTATGAATACTACATTGCGGGCGACCTCGACTTCAACCCCGAATGTGAGGGCGGGGACTGCTACTTGATCCTCAACCGGCACCGCGACAAGTTTATCAACTACAAAATAACCTGGAGTCAGGTCAGATGGCTGCTGCAACAATTCTTGCCTGCTTTCGTGACAGGCTCAGGGCTGGGGTATGGGTGCTCCTCTGGAAAAACCGCCAGGGAGACTGAGAAGGAGATAAAAGAACACTACGACAAGGGAAACTCTGTATTTTCGTGCATGCTGGGGCGGTCGATGGTGTACACTTGTGCCTTATTTGAAACGGCGCCATTTTTTGCGTCGGATGTATACGACGGAGACTATGCACGTAGCGCCGCGGACGGTTCGCTGGAAGCAGCACAGCACAACAAGATGCGGACGATATGCGATAAACTGCACCTCAAGCACGGAGAGCAATTGCTGGATATTGGTTGTGGGTGGGGAACCCTAATGCGACACGCCACTGCTTTCAAGGGTGCTGAAAGCACTGGCATCACTTTATCCGTGGAGGGGAAGCGCTACTGCGACCATGCCAGCCTCAGCACTAGCATCCCAACCAAAACGATTTTGTCTGACTACCGTCTCATTCCAGAATTGGATCATCAGTTCGAAAAGGTAGCATCGATTGAAATGGCTGAGCATGTCGGCATTGCAAACTTTGCGAATCCTTACTTGGAAAAGGTGAAAGCTTTCATGAAAGGACCCGACAGCAGATTCTGTCTGCAAGTATCAGGTTTGAAGCAGCAGCCATCGTTTGAGGACCTTGCCTGGGGGCTTTTTATGAGCAGGTATGTCTCAGAAGCAACTTTTGCGTTGCTGACAAATTCTGATCGAATCCGCACTGTGGCAGGTATATTTTCCCAGGAGCTGATGCGAGTACGCCGCTGCATTGGTACATCAAGCAGTGTGAGCTCGCTGGGTTTGAGGTCGTTTCTACCGAAAACATAGGAGGACACTACAGCCACACGCTGCACAAATGGTTGTCGTTGTCTGTATTGAATTGCGAGTTGTACGACACATTACTGACACTAACACACAGGTACGACAACTGGATGAGCCACAAAGAATCAATTCTCTCTGGCGAAATCGACTCGATCACAGAACATTCAAGAGGGCGCCATATGTTTCGCCTACAGGAATTTTTTCTTGCGTGGTCCACCATCATAGCGCAACAGGGGTCGGCCACGTGCTACCAGATCATATTGAAGCCTAATACTTACGAAAGCAAACGGTTTCACGAATCACTCGCGCCTGACGAGGCGGAGTCCGTCGTGCGAGAGGCAGCAAAAATGCTATGCGAAATATGCCCGCACTCTGAAACTGATGAATACAGGAAAAAAGTTGACTAGGCGATGGCGTCGGGTTTTATCATTCATACCGACAAGATTAATCCAGTGGTAGACATGAGCAATCCGCGACCGGTGGGGGGCAAGGGCAATCCCTTTTGAGCATTCAATGTGTGTTAATGAATGATTTATATATAAAACACATGAAAAGGAGCAAAGACTACAATAACAAATCTCGCAAACGACGGGTGTTTCTGTGGCCGCTGACTGGGTTAAACATCCACGCCTCTTCCAGATTTTGCACCGAGGTGCTGACCAAAATAAGATTGCGACTGAGATTCAAAACTTGAATGTTGGTCGCATTACGCATGCCGGAAATGATGTAGTCTGATTGCATCAAAAGGTTGTCCTCCAAATCCAGGCTCGTAAGATGATTGAAAGCATGCAAATCTCTAAAAAGGCCGTGGCCATCACAGTCACACATCCTTGCACCGCGCAGTGAGAGCTTTTGAATTTGCACGCACTTTAAAAGAGGGCATATCAAGTCCATGGTGGCGAATGATTGAAAGTTTTGGGATAGATCGAGTGACCGTAGTAAGGTATTACCCTGCATATGTTCGCAGAATACCGACAACCCCTTGTCTTGAATGTTATTTTCACATACACTAAGAGACGTGAGAGTAGAAAATGAGGGAAGCTGCCTCGAAAAGACGCGAAACCCTTCGTTGCCGAGATGAATCTTGTCGAGGTTAAGCGTATGGATTGACTTCGTCCGTGACATGATTGTGCAAATGCTGTGAATGCAACGCATGTCAGCAATTTTCAAAGGTCCTGCTGTGAGGGGATTGTCGGACAGGTCAAGAGACTGCAAGCTTGGCATGAGCGCAAGTCCTTCGATGCACTGTCCACATCCCGTCCTCAACCCGTTTCCGGCCAGCGACAGCTGCTTCAGGCTCGTCATTTCTCGTAGCTGACCTACGATACCACCATGAGGTTTCAAGCCATAGATACGACCGAGAAACTGAATATCGTTGTTTGAAAGGTCAAGTACTTCCAACCCGGAATGAACGCGCAGGGCATGCACGATGGAATGAGCCCCGTGGAAAGTCAATCGGTTGTGGCTCACGTCCATGCTCCTCAAACATGAACACATGCAGAGCGACCTGGCGAGTATGTCTGCCGCATAAAAGTCCACCTGCGAATTTTTCAAAATGATTGACGTCACACATGAGAATGATGAGTACACCTTGATGAGACTGGCGAAATCCTTCGCATCAATGCCTCGGTGCATCTTCATCTCTGACTTCAACCCCTTCCCGTTCCCACTCTGAAAGTCGCAAAGCATGCGGTGAATCTTCTTCGAGGTCATACGTAACATGGAAACGCACTGCGGGGCGCATATCTCGGACCAGATGCATTCCGGCCATACACCAAACCAACCACCGTTTCTCAAGTCGTGCATAGGCCACCCACAGTCAGGTCGACGTTTCACCCCATCGTCAACATCGAGCCGCCGCCCCTGCTCCTGCTGTTGTGGCGCGAACGCCCTCGACGCGTTCTGCTCGTGCACCATGCCGATGTGCTCGACGCACTCACAAATCACTTCAAACAGACACTTGGCAGGTACAAAAGAAACGCAGTACAAATAATCGAATACTCGTTTCAAAACAAAGCAAAATGTCGTTCCCTTAAAAAAATAAAACACAAAGTTTATTGCCAAACACAACTCTTCTGCTCAAACCACTTCAAATTGCGCGCACCGTCGTGCACGCGCGGAGGGCAAATGGCGGACGTGTACGACCCGACATTCTGGTGCAAGTACACCTTATGCCCAGAGTGTACTGAAATACTACTGGATGGTCGTCGCATCCGACCCGGTCAAAAATTACCCAGAGATATGCGACAATGCCTGCGCCCCATGCCAGCTCAATTTGTTGAACTTTATGGGACCGCTTTTTGGACCTGTACACGCAACAGTGTGCAGTGGTTGGATGCCGACGGATCATACCTGGCTGCGAAATATCCTGGCCTGGAATGTAGTAATTGCTACAATACACCACAAGAAGGCGAAACCCGATGGATTGGGTGTTGTCGAACGTCGAGATCAAAAAATGTATGAGGCAGACAGAAAGGAAGAAATCAAGCACGGTATCATCTGCGTAAAGACGTCCATGCTTGAATTATGGAAAGATTGAGCATTAGTATATATTTGATTCAATGACTTTTGAACCTCATGCTGAAACCTACTGAAGACAAGGCACCCCGAGCAACTGACCATGGCTCGAAAAGCCTTGTGGAAATCAACAAGGAGAGAAAACTGGCGCCGATTTTTCAGGGCAGACCTGCATCACTCTCGGTTCACGTACAGGACCCTGTAGTACCCGTATCCGTTGAACCGACTAGCAGCGCTTCTGGTGTATGCACCCATGTCAGCAAATAAAATTTTGTCATTCACTTCCATTGGCGGCATGTTGGTGCATTGTACGACGACGTCAATGCTGTCGCATGTCGGCCCAAATATCTTTGTCTTTTGAACTCTGCCCTCTGCAGTTTTCATGATGAACGAATCTGGTATAATCGTTGCATGATCGAATACCGCGCAATTGAAACAACCATAAAGTCCGTCGTTTATCCACAAGGCAACCTCAGCCCTGTCCGCGCTGTCGTGCTCACTGGATCGTTCCAAACTTGGTCGTTCGATCGCGTCTGAATCCACGAGATGCTCCTGTAGGACTGCGCGCTTCCCGATGACGCTGACTGCGTATGTGTGGCTTTTGGCGACAAAGAAGCGTCCTGGTTCAGCAAACACGTTGACGCAATCTCTTTCCGGAAAGAACTCATCCAGTGCAACATTGATTGCGCTGGCGACGACAGAAAACTCAAACGTTGCCGAGTCGCTTCCTGCAAAGCCCCCGCCAACGTCAAGGTGTTTGAAATGATAACCATAGTCCTTTGCCAATTCAAAGGCATTCTTTGCCATCTCGATGGCATCAAAAAAAGCTAATGGCCCACTACCGCCAGAGCCGACGTGGAAAGAGACGCCGCACAAGTTGATGCCAAGTTCACACGCACGTTCAATGAAGGGACACCATTCAGATTCAAACAGGCCGAATTTAGAGCTGAAGCGGCACCTGGCCTCGCTGTCGTTGACTGCTATTCTCATGTACACACTTGCTTCGGGATAGAGCAGTGATATTTTTTCAAGTTCCGATAGTGAATCCGCCACACATCGCGTGATCCCCTGAATCTGTGCATATTTTATATGGCTGTTTTCTTTGACCGGGGCCCCAAACAGAATATTTTCCCTGGGCACCCCCCACTCGACACACTTTTGCATTTCATGCTTGCTTGCAACTTCCATCCCAACTCCGTGATCTATCAAAAGCCTGCAGACCCTGTCGTCGTCGTTTGCCTTCATTGCATACAGAGGCCTTACACGCGGCAAATGTTCCTCCCACAACAGCAGTTGCTTCAAAACCACCGATAGGTCCACAATGAAAAGCGGGGAGCTGTCATCCTGCATATGCCTCCTTGCAATTTCCGAGGTGGATTCTGTCAAAGAAACGAGTTCCGTGTCCTTATTTATCTCGGTATGAGCGGCCATAAGCAGACAGGGTTTCGGGTCATCTCTATTTTTATAATACCAAAGCGCGAAACGGAGAAAATAGGTAATGGGCTACTCGGTGGAGATCAAGGGAGAGAGATCAGGTGTTTATTGGTAAAACAAATGAAAGCAGCTGCAGAAAGAGTTGCCCCGAGCCTTTGATCCAACCTCAATCAAGCACCAGGGCCACGCGCTGTGCGATGCCATGCGGAAGGCTAGAGGAGAGAGATCAAGTGTTTATTGGTAAAACAAATGAAAGCAGCTGCAGAAAGAGTTGCCCCGAGCCTTTGATCCAACCACAATCAAGCTTGAGGGCCGTGCGGAAAGGCTAGGGGCAGATCAATCAGTCCTCTTTTTTCATGCTCCGATAAGCATTCTTGGCCGGAAGGCATACGTAATTGTCAAACGCCGTGCCTTCTAAAGGTTTTCGAACGTATCTCTCCAGCATGACAAGCGTAAAGTGCAAGACGTCTGCTTGTCTCACACAAGCGCTCATTTTTTCATACGCGTGATCGCCAGCAATATATATAGATTGCAAAACAAAGTTATTCCGCATCCCAACAGGCTACGAATGGATGGCGTTTACAGTGATACCGAAATGATGGCGGACACGGACGAAGACGGAATGCTACCGGAAAAGAACTGGGGCAATCATGTTCAACCAAAAGTCAGTGAAGAGGGAAAGAAGTACATCACAAAGACAACCAGGGTCATTGAGTACGTCGGGGGCAGAAATAACCGCAGTGTCATTTTTTACAGTGGATCCTTTATGCAGATATGTTTGTTTATGGAATCATTAATCGTGGCCCCACATTTAACAGAGATTGCAAGAGACTTTGGGTTGTCAGATCAAGACCGGGACTTGAAGCTGGGCGGGGGGTTGCAGCTCTCTTTGTTTTTGATCGCGCTGCCATTCTCGCTGATCACAGGAAATCTCGGGGATCGATTTGACAGGAAGAAAACCATTCTCTCGTTTGGCATTCTCGGTGCGCTTGGAAACCTTTTCATGTTTTTAGCGAAAAACTATGAGCAATTTCTTCTTTTCCGATGTGTCGCGGGTGTGTCGTGCGGGACCTCCAATGTTTTTATGAGCATAGTCTCAGATCTGTACAGCGAGCACGAGCGTGTCTCTGTTTTGGGACAATACAACGCCTCACTGGGAGTGGGCGTGGGAATCGGAGTTTTGATTAGCGTGACAGCAGGCGACGCTTTTGGTTGGCGGGTAGCCTTTCTGTTTGTCGGTATCATACAGGGACTCTCAATTGTGATTTTTGCGCTCATGGTTCCCGGTGAGGAAGAGGCTATGCCTTCCACTGCAAAAGGGCGTTCTGAAAAATTGAACACTGGTGCTATTGTGACTGCAATCTTTGGTCGATGCAGAAACATTTTGATCTTTGTTCAGGCGGTGTTTGCTGGCATTCCCATCGCGACCATCGGCGTGTTTTTGCTCGATTTTCTAAACGTCGATGTCAAGGCGCCGTCAAAGCTGCAGGCGTTGTTGATTGTGACCTGTTTTGGGATCGGCCTTGTCCTGGGACAGACAATGATATCCAAACTAATTGCATGGCTCAGAATCCCATGTTTCGTGGACGACGCCGTCACATATTACTGCATATCTCTCTGGTACACTTTGCCTATCATTCCACTTTTCATGGTGTGGTCGTGTGACTTTTCTCTATGGATGAGTGCAGGCATGATTGTCTGTGGATTTTTTTCAGGTCTAAACATTGTTGCAGTGCGGACGGTCTTGATGAACAGCAACACCAGCTCAGTGCACTCGAGCATATTCTCTATTTTTTCAATCGCAGACGCTTTGGGGCGTGGACCTTTGATCATGGTAATTTCCTGGGCTATCAGCAAGGTGGGAAGGCAGATAGTCCTGTCCTACACGTCGTTTTCTTGGGCAGTACCTGCTGTCATTTTCTTCTTTCTGTTTGCCAATGAAAAACTCAAGTGATTTGATCTCTCACGACCTTACCACACACCCACGTTCCTCAATGTCCAGCCACGCCACCAACGCTAAGAAGGCAAATGCCAATATGTACAGACATACACATTCCAACTTGATCTTTGAAATATCAATGCGAAAACCAAAAGGCATTTGTCTCTTTACTATGCTCAAATATATATGTCTTTTCTCGTGTGCAAACTCCGCGATGCGCACCCACACATATTAGATTTTAATGCCCAAACCCATACAACGTCCTGCCTTGACGCTTCAAGGCGTACACTACATCCATGGCAGTGACGGTTTTGCGGCGAGCATATTCGGTGTATGTTACGGCGTCGCGAATGACGTTCTCCAGAAAGGCCTTTAGAACTGAGCGTGTTTCTTCGTAAATGAGGCCAGAAATGCGCTTGACGCCGCCGCGGCGAGCAAGGCGACGAATCGCGGGCTTGGTAATGCCCTGGATGTTATCGCGGAGGACCTTGCGATGGCGCTTTGCTCCACCTTTGCCCAGCCCTTTGCCTCCTTTGCCACGACCAATCATGGCGTGCCGCGGGTGATGTGATGGCAGCGCGTTTCTTCTGCTTTTATAGTGCAGCACGAGCTTCGCGTCAGATTTGATTGCGTTTGTGCACGCGAACTGTAAATAAACCTATTTTTGCTCGTGTGGAAAAAAAAGAGGCATTTCAAAACAAACCAAAACAAATGAATTTGCCAAGACGCCGCCACCCCGATCACATGGCCACGCCCTCCATCTTCATGATTACCTCACCCGACCACGTCCTCGAAGTCAGGCTCATGCGCAGTCAAATGAACCTATCCGACAGAAAGAATCTTGTGCGACGCAAACTTTCATTTCTCAATGGCAGAGAGGTCGTTGAGATGAAGTCCAGGGGGTTTGTTCTTCCGAAAACAAACCCGACACTCGTCGAGGCCTCCAAAGCTTCGCTGCTCAATATGGTGTCCAGGAGCTATCAGGTGGTGATACACTCCGACGGTACCGACATTTACAACGAGATTAACGTCGACAGCAAACCAGAACTTCCAATCAACGACCAGCTTTCTAAGGCGCTGGGCGGAATTTTCGAACATGGTGTCCGTGGTGGCATCGTCGTCGAGGTCTTGCCATCAAGCACCGACTGCCCATTTTCGGTCCCGAGCGTCGACATTCGAACCATGGAGCATCTCATCCGCGTTCCACCACAGGAACCCATGCGTGTGCATGGTGTAGTTGGTCGCGCTCTTGCCATGTGGACGCATGCACGCCGGTGCTCACTGCGAAACGGTGTTCACGAACCAAAGGCCGTCACCAGGCATAGCCTGCCAACGCAGAAGGAGGGTGCCGTACGACGGGTAAAGAGGATATCATCATGCAGATTCGACCATGATTCGTCTGCATTCATGAAAGACTAAAGGCACACCGCACCATCTCTGTCGTTCAATAAAACATGATTATGTTTATTGGTTTCGGAAAGCAAACGGTGTCTAGCCTTCCGCGTAACCCTTTCTGCCTGAAGCCAATCCAAACGCCCCACCCACTGCAGTGGACGCTGAATGATATATGCCCACACATTTTTACGGCGGCTGAATGCGAGGTTTTTTCATCGAAAAAAGACGCGCCTCGAGCCTTTCACGTTCGAGACGCAGCTCGTGGCGGCGTTTGGACAAGGCATCATAGTCGCATTCGCCTCTCGCCCCACTTTGCTCCACATCCGCCTCACGTGGAGCAGAAACCTTACAAATTTGCTTCAACAGACTTCTTTCCTCCGTCCATTCCATGCGACACTTTTCGTCGCGGGTCATGCTTTGAACATTGATGGTGGCCAATTTCTTGTTTCCCTGTGTGGTGCGAGAGAGACTGCCAATCTTCCACAGAATAAGGTCAATGGCTTGCAACATTTTCACGTCGACGCTGTTCAAGACTAATGCACGGTTCCTTTCCTTCTGGTATTCCGTGTCGAACGTACAGAAAATAGTCTTGATAAAGTGAAGGAATGAACGAATACTCGCTTGGTCGTCGGACGACGGACGCTGACTTGACGACAGACAGCCTGCCGATGAAAACGAGGCAACGCATGTCGCGAGGGCTTCCAGGGTCGCGCTTTGGCATCTCTGCGATATGCACGAAAAGAAAGAACAAGCACTGAAGGCCAGGTTACACCCCACATACATGTCCCTCGCCCTTGTGAGAGAGAACGCATCACAGATTTCACCCTTTCGAAGCGAATCAATCAAGTGAATGTAGTCCCCACAGCCCCCAAAAGATTGCCCGGGACACTCCATTGGGAAGAAGTTAAAATGGCCGTCCATGAACAGCAGCTCCTTAAAAACCATCTGCAAAAAAATAAACGTTGGCTGCAATTCGAAAGAGACGTCAAGAAGGTCCCCGACAATCAATGTGTTGAATATTTCTTTGACGACTCGATGCGCACATAAAGGTGAAAGGGTCAACCCCCCAGCGCGTGTCTTGAGAAAAAGAGGCGAAAGATTGACCTCGTTTGCCCGTGGAAAAAGCTTCTGAATCATGGATATGAACGTGTACAATGTAGCGGCGCAAGCCTTGATTCCGGCAAATGTAATGCGTGCAGCGGGGGCGACTCTGTCTTGCGTAATGTGCGGGCAAAAGAGATCGTAGTCGACCCTGGCCAGACAACAGAAACTCTCTGCGCACGGAGTGTAAAAATCGCCCGTGCACGACTTGATAACATCCCGGGCGGTGATTTCGCCCTGCATGAGATGCTCTGCAGACTCCTGACTCATGGACCCGTCAACAAGTAAGGCATCCGCACAAAAGCGCGCAAGGGCATCATCGGATACCAACTGCATCTTGGAGGCCGCCAGTGAGTTGACTTTCTGCCACTTTTGCAAACCCGCATACATGACTCTGCAGCATGCAACAAATGAACACTCATGCGATTTGTCTGCAGGCATCACTGCTTTGCAAATGTTGCATCGAGGGGACGTCAGACACGGAACCGTTTCCAGAGATTCGTGTGCTTGCGGGCACAGCGGCAAATCTCTGTGCATGTGCAAGACAACAGAAACGTGCCGGAATTGGCCCAACTCGTCGGCAGCAACACCTGACCTGGAAAAGATCACGGACTGGCTGCGCGAGTAGTCACTGTCCGTCGGTCCAAATGGCACAAGCATGTCAAAGTGCACCTCCAACAGCGATTCTGGCAGCCCAGACGCCAGAAACATCTGTCGCGCAAGAGGCGGCATTCGCGGAAACAGACAACTGAGATTCATGGACACGGCGTCATGCGCCTGCGAAAGGTCGCGCAGACTGCGAAGCACGCACGGTTCCCGCTGCATTGCTGCACTGCTTTGTTTCAAAACAAGACCGTTTCACAACACACGAGCTCAAAATCGTTTTGTTTGTTTTTGCGGTAATCAAAATTTGTACTGCATACGAAAAAACAAAGAAGTCTGGACAAAAGCTGGAGAAAGCCTGGAACCAGCCTGGATACCACGCAACAATGCGAACCGTTGCGTTATTCTTAATTGCGTTTTGAAATTGCGCGATTCAATTTTTAACCGCCGTTTCGATTTTAAAACTCATTCAACCGCCGATCCAGTTTCATCGGTTTTGAGCAGCGACACGCCGACGATGCATAAGCCGTGTACGCTGTCTATTGTCATTCCAGACAGCCCCCTAGATCCAAACATGATGATTCCACCCCGAAACATTTATGCGGTTCCGCTAAAATGGGTATATGGGCCGCGCGAGTTGCCGCGAAATCGGATGGAGGAAAAAATCTGGAGTCTTGTCATCGAAGAGAACCGAAAAGACACACGCAACCGACATGCGACCATGCACCAACAAAACGTATATAAGTAGTGGACGTGACATGTCACAGGTATGCAGTTCAAACGAGCACTTTGTGTGCTGTTATTCGCGCTTATGACGTCTTGCTCGGTAACCGATGCAAGCAAGACAGCACACGACAAAATATCAGGCAACACTGCAAGCTTATTTGAAAAACAACTGAAAAGGGTCACGATGCCTTCTTTTTTGAGTCGTCCTGTTGGTTCACCTGCAAACTCCCGGCCCAAAATCTTGCCGTTCTTCAATCATGTAAGAACGAAAAAGTGAGAATCAAGTGGACTCGCACAAGTGCTGCGATGAGCAGACTATAGTTGCTCTCTTTCCGCACGTTGGTTTCCTACATGTCCAGCGCATCCAACTTAGCTTCGAACCAAGTTCCAGCCACTGGTCAATAGACTATGTATTGGACCAATAAACACTTACTGCCACTTAACACCCCGCGCTCGAAAACTTCGACTCCGAGCGAGTCAATCATCAAGTGTTAAACTCAGAACAGCCCTTGCACTGCCTGGAGACAAAAGCCTTTTAATTTTTTTCCCATAAATATATAAGCGTATGCTCTATGCACATTGTCTCAGTTCAATCCATGAAAAACTTTAATTTTACTCCGATATTGAAAGTTGTGTTTTTTGTGGGTTTGTGTCGTCTGAATTTGATCGCAGCCGATTGCCCGAGCGGCAGCTACGCTGATGTCTTGAAAAATTTTGCTCGCAAATGCGGTTCAGCGCAGGATCAATCCTGTCCAGCCACATCTTCCTCTCCTTCCTTTTGGGGGGCAGCATTGGCTCCGGGTAAGATCAATGATGGTAATACAGGCACCTTTTGGCATAGTGGGGGTGAAAGTGAACCGTTATATCTAAAAATCGACCTAGAGCGCGTCGTGAATATGCAGTACGTAACAATTACGCCTCGTCAGAATGGACACCAAGGGAGATTAGCAGATCTTTCAGTGCGTGTCGGGGACAATCCTAATGCCTATGATAACACTGTCTGTGGTGATGTAGGATCATGGTTAGACGGTGACCTCGCTAGTCGGAATATTCCATGTGTTGCAAGTGGTAGATATATATTTTTGACGGATGGCCCCACTGATAAGGTGACGAATGTGGCTGAACTGGAAGCATGGGGGAGTGACTGCATCAACTGCCCATCCAACGCACCGTACACCCCCGTCGACCGCGGCGCGACGGATGTGACCGAGTGCCAAGACACGCCCTGGAAGCCTGCATGTGGCGAAGGGGTATCGGTATTCTCATACTGGTCAATCAGAAAGTGTTAAACCCAGACCAGCCCTTGCACTGCCTGGAGACAGAAACATTTCACATAGTTTTGTAAATATATAAATGACTCTTCTGCAGTCTGTCTCACTTTAATCCATGAAATACCTGCCGTTCATTTCGATATTAATTTTGCAGTGGGTGGTTGTTAGGACTGACACACCCAGTTCTTGTGTGGCGGGGGATGATTTGCTGGGAAAGTACGACCCCGCCACTGGAGAGTCCAGGGTCGGTCATGCGTTGATAGATTCAAAGACCTTTCACTTGAATACTGCGGGTGGATTCACAGGCGTGTTGAAGGTCCGAAAGTCAGAGCTGGACCACGAGCACTTTTTTCAGGCTATACGTACCGCTGGAAACTATCAATTCTATTTTGGCCAGTATGGCAATGATGCAAATTTCCGGCTTGAAATGCGCGACAAAAATAATGTCTGGTGTAATAGCGATGCCGTTGGAACATTGGTGTTAAATCAAGTACATGAAATCGTCTTTTACTTAGTTTCCACGACTAATTCCATAATGGTCGCCATTGATGGCACTGCATACGAAACCAAGTGCCCTGCAAACTTTCTGTGGGAAGACCTCGAGACGTTGGGTGCTTGTTTTGGGGGTCGGTGGAACAGTGGAACGTCATCCTTCACATGTCAAAGTCACGCTTATGGAAGCACTTTGGGTGCGCATTACTACGACGGCGTTTTGAGGATGGACCAAACCCGACAGATTCTCGACAGTATTCTCGTCGATGCACCGGATTCATGTCCGTCCTGCGCCAGTGGCAGTTCTGCGCTCGTGACAATACCAACAAATAACCTCGTGGTGTCAATCGACGACCATGTGTTCAAGACAGGATCGGCAGGAAGTTCGACTTGGAACGTCTACTCGGGAAGCTCCGTGGTCAACTTCGGAGAAAAGACCTGGAACATCTTCAGCAATGGCGGCTTTACCTTCATAACCAAGCTCAAAATCGACTCATCTATCCCGTTTGCGTACACACAGCCCCGAATCTTTGTCGCGCACGATGGCACCAGTGTAAATCCAAACGGTTTTCGCTTTCAACTACAAGGAAGCGCTACATCACCGACCATTTACCACATTTACGGACAGGGTGGCAGTTTTTGTGGTACTTATAACATTCCCGTGCCCACGGATCAATTTTTGAGTCTGGTCTGGCGATATAAACTTGGCAACGATCGACCGACTCTTGAAATAAATGGTGCTTTGGCGACCGGAACCAATACTGGAACTTGCGGGGCTAACTTCCTCACGTCTGATCGCACACTGACAAACAATAAAATGAACCAACAAGAGAGCGGGACCATTGAAAACTTTGCCGGTGAGATCGCGGGTTTTGTTGGATGGGATCGATGGCTCGACGACACGGAAGCACAGACGGTGCTGGACTCGATTCTTGTACACGAGAATGACGTCTTGCGCAATTGCGTGTCCACATGTGAAGATGGAGTTTCGGTCTCCTACTGGTCAATCAAAAAGTCAGTATGCCCCTGATACGGCAGAATGGAACTTGTGCTGGCTCTTTATGCAGTTTTTCTCTTTCCACAGCTTGAAAGTTCTATTCTGTATTTGAAAATCTTATATAAATACAAAGGAATGATGACCACCACGGAATCATGACATTCCAAAAAAGTATGTTTTGGTTTTTTGCACTTGCAACGAACATAGCTTCAGCAAGTTTGACCTGCCCAGAAAACACCTACGCGTCATCCGGAGCCGTGCTCGCGTTCAACCCTTCCGGCGATGCAGAAACATTTGATCGAAGCATTCCGACTGAGGTAGACCTGGGCCCAGTGCAGTGGAATGTCCTAAACAACGGCGGAGTCACCCTGGTCGCCAAAATCAAGTTTTCTTCCTCGCCAACAAGATACGAACGCGTTTTTGCCGCCACCGACAGTGCCACAGCAGGGAACGCCTTGTTTCAAATCATGCGCCGGGACCAAGAGGAGAAAATGTTTTTTATATTCAACGATGGTGACACAAACTGCGTGTCGCCTGACATTGCTATTACCAACGAGCAGTGGATTTCAATGAAGTTTTGGTTCAACTCCGCGACGAATAATATGGAAGTGCAGCTCAATGATGGCGACATACACCCCACTGACTGCAGCGCGGTTTCTGGGTTTTTTGCACAAGACAGGCTGCAGAATGTAAACATCTTTGGTAGGCACGGTGGAAGCAGTCCCCACTTCCATGGGGCGATTGCAGGTTTCTATGGCTGGAATTCGTATCTCTCTGCAGAAGCGGTCGATTCGGTGTTGAATAGTATTGTCGTTGGCGGCAAAGACAGTGCGATCCTGTTGGAATGCGTTCCTTGTCCGACAGATGGGACGTTTGTTTCTGGCTGCACCTGCTCCTCAGGCACGTTTGGCAGCCCCGGCGCAGTCGTTGCGTTCAATCCAAGCTCCGCCAGCGAGGAATCATTCACAAGAGTGGCACTAAACAGCAAAAACGTGGGCGAGACCAGCTGGCCGCTGCAGACATCGTCTGGCTTCACGCTGATTACCAAGTTCAAATTTACGGGGACGGGAGCGTGGTTTGAAAACGTGGCGTACTTTGGGGATGCAGCGCAAATCGGCAACATCTGGCTGCGTCGATATGGCAGTGGAAGTGAAGAATTACTAGACTTCAGAATCTATCAAGGCAGCAGTGGTATTGCTACTGATTCCAAGTGCACCATCCAGTCCGCCGCTGGGTCAGTGCCACAAAACACTGTCTTAAACATTATCGCGCGATGGGATGGCAGTGTGATCGAGCTCGACATTAACGGTGTCAAGGCCAGTACAGACTGCAACCTTGTCATGCAGAACCGTGTGTTGTCACAGACATACATTGGGTCGTCGTTCATTGACACGTCAATCGGAGGATTTGTTGACAGTAGTAGGTTTTTATTGGGCGACGTGTATGGCATGTATGCATGGCCGCGACACCTGAGCGACAGTGAAGCCGCGCAAGTCCTTGCAGCAATCGAAATCGGCAGCCCGGACACACTGCCCGCGCTGCAGTGCTGCGCCGCGGACGGCAGCTACACGCCGGAATGTGGCTGCTCAGACTCCCACTACAAAAACTTGAAACCAGTCTCAGCAGAAATCCACATGAACACGGGAGTGAACAAAAACTGGGACGATGCGTATGCTGCCGCAGCAGCTGCTGGCACGCGCCTGTTTACTTGCACGGAGCTCAAGGAATATCTACAGCAAAATGGCCCAATAAATGCAAATTCTGGATCGTCATGGGTCGCGTGCACTGGTTCGTCTTCTTGCAGCGGGAAAGACTTTATGCAAGCTGGTCCGAGCCAGTCGGATCGCAGTACAGGGCAATTACACCAGGACGACAAAGGATGGGGTTGTTTAGGTACCACGCGATACCAATCGACACAAATTTTCATGTTTTATGTCCCAGAGGCATTTGAATGTGCTGCTTGCCCGACGGATGGAACGGTCGTAGAAGGCTGTCAGCCACCCTGTGTCGATGGGACATCTTTCTCTTACTGGTCAATAAGAAAATCGACATGTCCATGAGCGTTTTTTCTGAGGTGAAAAACTGTTTATGGTCTCTTTGCTTGTCAATTCATATTGTAATTCCAATGCAGCAATCTCATTGTCAGATCTTCATATAACGTCTTTTCTGAGTAAATACACCCGACCCCCACCGCCTGTGAAATATTAAAAATCATGACAAAGTCAAGGTGGTTGCACAAAGACAATTTACCATGGCCCACAGGCCATTTGTTCAAAAGTGGTGGAAACAGAACGAGAGTACATTTCTCTTCCCCCCTGCGTATCCTTCTCATGAACACCAGTGGACGAAGTTGGAGGTGGACTGTGTTGCTTGCCAGCTTTGTGGCATCGTGCATATATGCGACAGCAGCAAAAATATCGTCCCGTGCTGTTTGGAGGTTCAAGACGATTCCAGTCTTGTGTGCACGCTGACTGGACTGGTGGCAAAGACATCTTCTTTTTTCTCCGACTGCATCTCAACACGGGATTACAGAATCAGCTCGATATCGGCGCATGACAGAACGCCCGTCACCTGCAAAACGCAGGAAAAGACTAACGTGGAAAAGATTGAAATTATCCGCACGCACGCCGAAAACATGTTGAGACATCTCTTGTATTCGAAAGGCACCGAGGAGAGCAGAAAACGCGAAACTATGAGAATCTGCAAAAAGGTACAGAATGCCTTTTCCATGCGGTGCTCTGAAATGGTATCCAATAGGTCAAGCCATGGGGCTATTTGCATCATGGAGGCGTTGGAATCAAGCCTGGAAACATACGCACATTTTGACCGGGGCAACACACAAGCCTCCGTGCCAGAGTTTGACTACTGGGAATTTCTGATATCGCACATCTGCTTGGTCCTAACCTCCATCACTCTTCCAAAGCAATTCGCCATCACCCCGAAGAATGAAAATCTGAAAAACCTGATTCTCTCATTCATATACATGACGAAGAACGGACTCGTTGTTGATGAAATCACCTATATCCCCAAGATCAACATCATGGCCCAATTGCTGCCGCTGGAAGTTCACATGTGGAATTGCTTTAAGCTTCAACCAAAGAGCATCACGGAGGTGAGTTGGTGCTGCCATCGCGACACGCTTTTCAAATCTGACCTTGCGTTATCACAGGGCGAAAATTTGTTGAAGCGGTGCATCAACGCGATGACAAATAAGCAAAAAGAGGGGTTTGCGTCTGCTTTGTACGAACCGAATCGCAGAAAACGAAAGCACTGCGACTGTTGACAGATGATTGAACTTTGTGGCCGGATGAATAAAACAGCGTGATATATGCCCTTCTTATCAACTTGGTAATTCGTATATATGGACTGAATATTGGGCCGGCTCTTTTTGTAGCTGCTCCCTTTGGTTTCCAATAAACACCCGATCTCTCTATATATGGACTGAAACATACTTTCATAAGGCTGGAGCCCTGACCCTTGTTATGGAAGACTCCTTCCACGCCCTCGTTCGGGTAGACTCTGGGGTTGTGTCGCGAAAGCTCCGATTTTCTCAAATTTTGCAAATACACGACTTTGAGGATTTCAAGGCCGCGTGCGCGTTTGAGTCGGCGGGTCTGAATAACGACCGAAACAAATTCCTGTGTGCCATATGCCTGGACGAGATTGAGGCCGAAGAGGAAATACCCACGATCCCGTGCAAGCACAAATTTCACGCGTCTTGTCTCCACAGCTGGGTGACATCGAGGTGTGCGGCGTGTGACATGGCAAAGTGCCCCGTGTGTAATTTCATATTGTTTTCGCCAATTGTCTGTGCCAGTACCAGCCCACGTAGGCGGCAACCCATAGCCAGAAGAAGATGCGAATGCGTGCTGATGTGACGCTGCATCTCGCAACTACTTTGCGAATAAACTCACGGCATCCCTTGCGTGCACGCCAACAAACCACCCTACAACCCAGACATGTATATAAACATTCACGTGTATTTTTGAGTGTCATGTGTCAAACTGGTCACCGGATGCCGTTTCTTTTAGCCGCGGCAATACGCCTGTTCTTTATCATTGCACATGTACACGCCAATTATTTGGTGGACCCGCTAACAAAGAAGTTCTCAATCGGTGATTCAACGTTCTGCGCTCCAAACTACGTCTCAATGAGAAGCGAAAAAAAAGACACCGTACCCTGGAGGGCTACCCTCGACTCCGCCTTGTCGCCTGCGTCGGAAACGGACACGTGCCAATTGGCTGAATGTGACGAGGCTAAAAACCAACGGGTACTGGCTTCCTCGGACCTGAGCTCGCCAGAGCATGCCTGCGTGTGCAAGCCGGGATACCGTATTGCCAAAAATGGGGATTGTATCCTTTGCTCAAAAGACCGGATTTGTCTCGGGACAGACAGCGGCAGGTTCCACTGTCCAGAACACTCAACCAAGGTGTCGCTGATACCGCAATCCACGTCACTGATCACGACAAAACCATACTGCATCGCCGAAAAGGGCTATGTGTTAGCACCAAACACGTTTTCTGACTACCACTTTCGAATTTTCACAAAGGATTCCTCCTCCAACCTGTTTGTAGCCAGGAAAATCGAGGCAGAGCGCTGCGGCGCGTTTGAAGAGACAGTGAATGGAGTTTGCACATGCATGGATGGCTTTTACCGTCAAAGTGCACAACAATGCGAGCAATGCCCTGCAGGTTTTTTCTGCACGGCTAGCCAAAAGCAAAAATGTCCGCAGGGAAAGACATCCAATGCCCAGAGCAGTAAAGACATCCACTGCGATATCACAAAGTGCCCCCCGGGAGAATATCTGGCACCAGGAATTAGCATTTGCAAAGTCTGCAAAGTCGGGTTTTTCTGCTTTGAGAACCAAATGCATGCTTGTCCTGCGTATGCCAGCACGTTGTACGCAAACAGCTCTTCTGTACACCAATGCCGCTGCCTGACCGGTTTCGCGTGGGATGCCACACCCAATAGTCCACATGGATTCGTTTGTGTTTTGCAGAACAATCGGGTGCTGAGTGAGTCCCTGTCGCTGTCAGTGGCAGCATCTTCTGTGGACTTTCACGACGCCCTTGCGTGGACCAACACGGACGCAGACGTGGGGCTAATTGGAGCCATTGTGCGACTGAATAATCAGGAGTCCAGAATGGAGGTGATTGTAGTCGAAGATGAAACATTCCATAGGAAAGACACGTGCAACGTGAACGAAATCATCTCGAGCCAGGACATGTTCAATTGCACCCTCGACCAGCTGCACGGCGCCGCGGAGGCATCTGGCACGTCATTTGTGCTGAAACTTCACGTCTTTATGCTATGCCATTCGACACAATATCCATACGACGTCAACTTGTTTGCACCCATCAAGGTGTCGGCAACGGCATCTGGCATAACGTGCTCCGCGGCGTCCACTTCGTTCGAAAAAACAGAATCAGCAACATTGCATACTTTTCGTATAGCAGAGTCCGCTTCGTTCTTCCAGGTCGAGGTGCAGAGACGGGATTTTGTCGAGCAATATTTTGCCAACTCGTCCTTCATTGATCAGGCTTTGATTGAAAACATACAGGGGTCAGACGATGGCGCTAACATAGAGATCAAGTCCAGGTTTGTAAGCAATTTCCGCACCGTGCA
>CEPC01034613.1_pt1 | contig 23596 bp, 8 predicted proteins | sample 530651 | NCBI WGS metagenome assembly CEPC01 (sample SAMEA2620828, study PRJEB7988) | marine metagenome | biome: marine biome (ENVO:00000447); feature: deep chlorophyll maximum layer (ENVO:xxxxxxxx); material: "saline water (ENVO:00002010), including plankton (ENVO:xxxxxxxx)" | depth 65 m | reverse complement strand
GGCGGGGGGGGCGATGGGGCGATGGCTTCATCATCGTAGTAGAACTTTTCGACCCAGCCTCTTGGATTCACCACAACCGCAATGTGGGTCCAGCGATTGAGATCAACGCCAACGTCGGAGCTCATGGTGTCCTTGCAAGTGAGCTCGTTCGGTTTGCTGTCCATGAAAAAGCCCACCGCTCGCATCTTGTGATCACCGCAGCATCCAAATCCTGAGCCATGCGGGCACATGAGCTGAACGCCCCAGCCGAGATTACCAAGCATGGCAATTGTTTGCAGTCGCGCAAACTCATCACCGCTGGTGTCAGGCTTGATCCATGCCTCAACTGTAAGTGCTTGCGTGCTTGCGAAAGAAGTGAGGCGCGGTGTCGAGTGAATCTTGCCGTACGATGCAGAGCCATCAAAGTAGATTGCTGTGTTTCCCTCGTTTTCGCGAGGCTCGTACATTCCTCGTGGTTTTGGAGGGGGTGCGGGAGGCAAAAAGGGCTCTGGCGGCGGCGGTGACGGCATCGGTGGTGGAGGAGGAGAGGCGGGTGGATCGATCGCAGGAGCAGCAACAGATGTGTTGGTGTCCCATATCTGATCCGTCCTGTTTGTCCTGAGCTCCACGTCGAAACCTCTGGTGTGGAAGTACTCGTGCGCGACGATCTCGTAACCTCTGTCGAATTTGTAGTAGGCAATGATGTGACCAGCATTCGGGTGCCAAGAGACCACGCCGTAATTCATGAAAAACTTGATATCCTTTCGAGCAAGCTCGGCTTCCCAAAACCTCACCTCATCGATGTGACCAGTGAAGAACAGGCAGCGAATCTTATCATCTGCACACTTCCCATGGTAACCACCAAAAGTGAGGTAGGAATGAAGCTCTCCGACGCGTGGATCAATGTATTTGGTGCCATTGGACATCGCCAGGCAGTCATTCGTGACAACCCGTGTGCCCTCCACGCCTGAGGAGGTGGTGTAGGTCCCTGCGGATGTCCCATTGATGTAGAACTTGACACTTTCTCCGCGGACTATTGTTACCGCGATGTGGTTCCAGGCATTTTTCATCACCGTGAAGTTTGACGCCAAGACAGCATCACAACCCACAGACTCGTGACCTTGATAGAATATAATCGTGCCATCCGAGTGATTGGTACACATCGTGTTTTGGTAATCCGTGGCGTTATTGCTCGGCAAATTGCAGGTCAAATCAATTGCCCAACCGTCGTTCGAGATGCCAACAATTTGCTGATATTTGTCAAGATTCTCAGGGCGGATCCAGGCCTCAAATGTGAACACCTCTTCTGGCGTCATGGCCGGATGATACTCGACGACACCCATAGAATCTTCACCGTTAAAGTACAAAGAGGCGCCATCAGATGCAGTCATACCCGGAGGAGGCGGAGAAGGAGGACTTGGGGCGGAATCGGGGACATTCATGTTGGTTGAGTTATTCCACATCAAATACTCCGCGTCAGTTGAAGTGATGACGCCTTGATAACCTGCATTTTCTGTGACGTTGTATGGGTCATTTCTGAGAGCTCTCCTGTCGTAGACCACCGAGCCGTAGGACCTGTCAAATTTATAGTAGGCAAGGACATCCTCAAAGTTGGGGTGCACGTTAACAAGGCCAAGATCCTTGAATGATTTGATTGTTTCACCAGCCAATGAGGCGTGCCACATGCGGACTTCGTCGAGGAAACCCTTGTACATCATGCATTGGCACGTGCCGAATCTACCGAAATACATCGCGCTCGGTTTACTAAGCTTGTAGTCCGTACCATTCAAGATGCGAATCTGATCTTTCTGTGGTTGGGCAGGGAGTGTCTCCTTCCACCCAGCGGGCTCACCGTCAATGTAGAACTTCACACTTGACGGCAGCTTATGGGTCCAGCCTGCATCATCCGTCTCAGTTGGTCTAATTGACACGACAACAGCGATGTGTTGCCATTTATTCACCGTTAAGCCTCGATTGGAAGAAATTGAATTCTCACAATTTGACGGGTCAGGACCTTCGTGTGTCCAAAAGGACAACGCACCGGGTTGATGTTTGTCGCAGCATCCAACGCCGTGGTTGCACATCAACGATATCCCCCAGCCGTAATTGTCAATCGCAGCGATGAACTGGAGCTTGTCAATAGTGGATGGTTTGACCCAAGCCTCAAAGGTGAAAGCATCTTGGGGCGCAAAATGGTTTATCATTTCATCTGTGTTGCTCGAGAAATCGAACTTGACTTGGGTGTCCTTGCCATTGAAGTAGATGGCACTTGGACCAAGCTGCGGCGGGGGACTCGGCAGTGGCAGCGGTGGTGGTGAAGGCGCAGGAGGACCCGTCAAATTGTATGTGGGAATCGGAATGCCCATCATCTGTGTCTTGTTGAAGAATAGCGTTTGGTCTTGATCTGACGATTCGACGATTGTGATGTTTATCTTTTTGTCGCCAGATCCTTCTACTGCGTACTCTGAAGTGATGTTGCCACTTGGCAACCTGTGTGCCGTATTGAACTTCCAGTAGGCGATGATGTCGTCGAAATTAGTGTGCCATTCGACAGGCTCAGTTCTCCAGTGCAATCTGATATCTGCCGGAGAAATCGCGGCATTCCAAACGCTGATTTCGTCGATGAAACCTTTGTATTGCAAGCACTTGCATCTGCCACTCTGTCCGATGTGCAGGCCTGAAGGTGCCTTCTTGCTTTCTTCCGTTGTGAACTCCCAGGCCTCTTTGTTTATGTGCACGTATGACATTCCTGCAGATTCACCGTCGATATAGAAGCTCACCGTGCCGCCGTAAACATCAGCCACCACAGCCTACAGCAGAGGAGCAAGGAGGTTAGAGTTAAGTCGAGAAGATGGAAATTTTCACGATTGATTCAGGTGCTGGAGAGAGCAAAAACAGTTGACGCAGGAAATCGTGACACTTTACTCACCACATGCTGCCATTGACGTAGCTTGACTTGTTTTGTCGAAGTTGGCGCAACCTCGCAGTTGTCCTCACCTGGGAAGGGTGAAGTCCAGAACATCAGTGACCCGGATGCATGCGTATCCTCGGTGCCACAGCAACCAGCTCCGCTACCTTCAGGGCATGTCAGCATCACGGCCCATCCGTCGATGCCCATCATAGCAATCACTTGCGCTCTGTTGATCTCCTTGGGATATATCCAGGCCTGAAACGTGATGTAGTCAGACGGAGCAAGCGCGGAATCGAACGACGTCGCAAGCAATGTGTCGTATCCATTGAAGGACATCACAGCTTCGCCTTCCTGCGGCGGCGGCGGAGACGGAGACGGGGGAGGCGGCGGCGGCGCATAGATACTGCCCTCAGGTAACGCGGGGTGGTGAATTTTATTGTCCCAAATTAATTCCAACTTCTTTTGAGGATATAGTGTCATGTTTGTACCTCGTGATTGAACGTGCTGGCCGACTGTGTGATTCTTTGGGACAATGTTGACGCCACTACCATGGTCGAATCTGAAGTAATACATGAGGTGCGAGAGATCTGGGTGCCACGAGAGGACTGTATGATTGTGGTGAGTCTCCACATTGGTTTTTGACATCGCCGTTTTCCACAACTTGAGCTCGTCGATGTGACCCTTGAAATGCCAACAGTGATTCTTTTCTGTTTTGCCAGTAAAGGCACTGGAAAAATACCTCCCGCAGAAGCCGTGCCCGAGATGTAAGCCACTTTTGTCATTGTATCCGACTTTGTTGTAATCTTTGGACATGGGGAAGTGAATTCTCTCGTACTTCTCCGTCGTATAATTCCCGGCTGGTTTGCCCCCGATATAAAAATAAACGGATCTCACTAGGAACTCTGGCCGAGTGTTCTCTGGAGTAGCATGTGCATCCACCACGACGGCCTGCAGAAGAAAGGTGAGAGTTCACGTGAGCTAGTTCAATATGTAATATATGTTAGCTAGTTCAAAAGCGATAGCCATCGACCACACCGGGGCTGTAGAAATGCCTCCAGAGAAAAATGCGGGCCGGGTTGCGAAGTAAACGGCCAGGAGGGGCAGGGGGAAAGGTACTCACTATGTGTTGCCACGTGTTGCTTTGAAGCTTGTGTGTCGACGAATTAGACGAATAAGCCAGAGAACAAGCCAGAAGCTCCGTAGAACTTTTGGTTGCGACAAATCCAATGGAACCATCCGTGTGTTCTGGATCTCCACAGCAACCTGGCCCTCGACCTCTTCCACACATAATCGCGATACCCCAGTTGGAGACGTCGTCACTCCCTGAGACACCGACTGATGCGATGAACTGATACTTATCTACACGTTCTGGCATAATCCAAGCCTCAAAGGTCATGTAACCCGAAGGTTCATCGGCAAAGAAAGTGTCCCCGCCTGAGAAATTGAATTCTAGCGGGTCGTTCTGCTGTTCGCGGATGAGAGCTGAGACATCCACTCCATCAAAGTAAAGTGAGCTCGGACCTCGTTTCTTCTCATCGTAGAATGGTGGAGGCGAGGGCGGCGGCGGTGGGATTTGCGTTAATGAAACATAATCATCATTGCTCCACACAAACTGAGGAAGGTCACTGGAAAGAAGGACGCCATCAAATCCCTGGCGACCGTATAATTCCTGAATATTTGTTCCGTTCGCTTTGTACTCAGTGCGCGTGAAGGTGTAAGCGGCGATGGCATTTGGCAGGGAAGGGTCCAGTCGCATGCCTCTCCTATCCCAGATGTATTCCTTAGACCATAAGTCGTTGAAGATGCTAACCTCGTCGATGTAGCCCTTGTAGTTAAGGCATCCATCGGGGCAGGGGCCTCCACCAATCTTCAGGTCGCGCCTGAGGCTGCCCATGTTGATTGCAATTTTTGTGACATCATTTTGCATTTGGGAGCCTGCGTGAGTCCCATCGATGTAGAAGTGCACCTCATTGGAGTTATTGACTGCGACCGTGATATGATTCCATGTCCCGCGGGTGACGCCTCGTGTTGATGAGGGCTGTCTCTCACAGGCACGAGGAGAAGTCACGTTCTCGCTCCAAAAGCCGATTGAATTGGTCACGTGAGTGCCGCAGCAGCCCTTCCCAGTGCCGCCAGGGCACATGAGCATGATGCCCCAACCCCAAGTCCCCATCATGGCAATAACCTCGCCCTTAACATCCATGTCGGGTTTGATCCATGCATCAAAAGTTAAGAAATCTTGTGGCACTAGCTCCGCATGGAAAGGTATCATGACCCTTGTGTCATGGCCATTAAAGTATAAAGAAGCATCGACCGTCTGTCCCGGTGGTGGTGATACAGGTGGCGGTGGCATAGGCGGTGGCGCGGGGGCATCCAAAGCGTCCTTCAGCAACTCGGTGTCCCATATGACATGATCAGCATCAGATGAAACGATTTCACCAGATAAGGGAGGAGCAGATGGATTTCTTCTTTCAATGACCGCATCGCCACTCGCAGAGTCAAACTTGTAGTAGAGCGCTAGCTTTGCAATCTCTGGATGCCAATCAGCCACAGCAAAGTCCTTGAGGAAAACAATCTCTTCTGCTGTAAGTGCAGCGGTATAATATTTCACCTCGTCGATGTGACCCTTGTACATGACGCACAAAGGACAGCGCTCGCCCAAGCCTCCAATGTAGAAGTCGCCGATGCCATCATTCACAGAGACGGATGAGCCAATTGTGCGTCCAGCAACAATGCCATTGATGTAGAATGTGACTGAGTTTTCGTTGAAAGGTTTGGTCTCTGCGACAACTGCGATATGACTCCAGGCTCCTCGAGTCACCGTTTTGTTGGATGAAGGAATTGAAGCGCATGCTCCAGCGTTCGGGAAGATGTTAGCAGTCCAGAAGCCAAGCGAACTTTCCAAATGATTGCCACAGCAGCCGACGCCTTGTCCTTTGCCGCACATCAACATCACGCCCCAACCAAGGTCTCCGAGCATTGCGATTGTCTGTGCGCGCACCTCCATGTCTGGTCGGATCCAGGCCTCGAACGTGATTGCGCCGTGTGGAGTCAGACTATCGCCGTAGTCACTGCGATCGACTTTGACGTACGTATCACGGCCGTTGAAATAAAGGGAGCTTGGACCTTGCTGGAGCGGAGGGAACGGCGGAGAAGGTGGGGGAGCCGGTAGGCCTGGTGCGGACACCTGGTCTTGATCCGACGTCCACACAAGGTACTCAACCGGCACACCCGAATGAATTGCTCCATCGAGACCACCCGCAGGGCTGGAATCATACACAGTTGATGAATTCCCATGGCTGAATCGGTAATACGCGACGAGTTCGTTCCAGTTTGGGTGTGCTGCAGAAACCGGTATGGTCCTGAAGAGATCAAGTGCATCAACGTCAACAATCGTTTTGTAAATGCGAACCTCATCCATGTAGCCAAGGAACGGAGAGCAGTCGGGACATGCCTCAAAGTTGCCAAGGACAAGGTCTCCGCGGCTGGTGCTGCTGAGACTGCAAATGGACACATTCCACGAGACTTGGTTCCCGGCGAATTCCCCGTTGACGTAGAAGGTGATGTTCTTGAATTCGTTGTCCAAGGTCACTGCGATGTGATTCCACTCCTTGTACTTCACGGCTTGGGTAGAGGATGGAGCGTTTGCACAAGTATTGGCATCATCTCCATTATGCGAAAGTACTCCGATTGACCCGTCAGTATGATTTCCGCAGCACATGTGACCCTCACCTCCACAGAGAAGATACACCGACCAACAAAGGTCGCCGAAAGTCACGATGGGCTCGGAGTATGGCGTGGGGCTCATAGGTTTGATCCACGCCTCAAACGTGAGGAAATCATCAAAGGCCAACTTGGCGCTGTTAGGAACCTTGACATACTGATCAACTCCGTTGAAGTACATCGCGCTTGGTCCTTGCTTGGGAACGCCAACCAAATCAGTATAGCGAGGATTCCATAAGTACTGATCCTCCTCAGGGTCGAAAAAGGCGCCCGCCGTTACGGTTGCATGGAACTGACCAGTCTTGTCGTCCAACTTTGTATGGTCAGAAGCGTCGGGCCAAAAGTTGAAGTCAGCCACCAACACATCAAAGTATGGGTGTTTAGACTCGGCATCGCGTTGCATGTAAAGGGCAATAGACTTGGCATCGATCGGAGCCTTCCAAATTCGAAGATTATCCATGTACCCCTTATAGCGTGAACCAGGGCCGGCGCAGCTGCCAGAACCACAGCTTGAGTCGTCATAACCGCCAATAGTAAAATCGCTTGACTCAGCACCCTTACTGACGATGTAACCCGGGTCTGAGGAGCACCCTGCCTGTTCGCCGTTGACATAGAAACAAAGCTCTGGGTCAGTTTTGCGGGGGTTTGACCTGCTGAAAGGCGCTGCGAAGGTGATGGCAACGTGATTCCACTCTCCGGGCTCGACAGCCAGAGAAGAAGATGGCACACTAACGCAATCAGTATTGCTGTTGCCATACGCAAAAAAACCAATAGAATTCTCTGTGTGATTCCCTCCTTCACAACAACCAGCGTTGTCAGCGTATGATGCATCATAATTACACATCAACATGACGCCCCAGCCACCGATACCCATAGATACGATCAAACCACCCCTGGCTTTTTCATCTGGTTTTATCCAAACCTCAAATGTCATGGAAGATTGAACAAGGTTTTCACTGAAAGGAACTGAGACCAGGGTTTCCACGCCATCAAAGTAAAGAGCGTCAGATGTCGGATTTGTCGTCTTTTTGGGACCAAGTTCTCTGTTTTCTTCGATGGAAAAGGGCCAGAGGTGTTGAATATTAATACCCGTACGATTGAGATGATGCTCGCCCGCAGTGTCTTCAGAATGGCCGTCAAAAGCATAGCTGGCGATCAAGCTGCTAATAATGTTATCATCCTCGGGTATTTCATGATTCATCACAACTCTGATGGCTTTGGGTGTCAAGGCCGTACTCCAAATATGAACGTTATCCATCAAGCCGCTGTACATCATGCAGGTGTGAGAAGTAAGCTGACATTCCGGAGTTCCACCAATGAAGATCCCCATCTGCTTCCCATCTTCGATTGTGAATTCACCCGTGTGCGAGCCGGCTGCGGTCCCGTTGATGAAGAAATCAACATGCTTAGAACTGGGAGTGACGACGATCGCAATATGATTCCACTCGTTCCGCCTCACAGCTGTATTTGAGGTAGGAAAATCCATGCACGATGCGTCGGTGACGAGCGCGATGGTATTGTCCATGTGCGCAGACCCACTGCAGCATCCGTTTCCAGTTCCGTTGCACGTGAGCATCACTCCCCAACCAAAGTCACCGAGCATGGCAATCATCTGGCCCTCGATTCCAACATCTGGCCGTATCCACGCTTCGAGTGTGAAGTTGCTAGTCTTTAGCTGCGAGAGAGCATCAGTGTATGGTCCAGTATACATGATCGATCCGGAGAACAGTGCAGCCGCATCAGCAGACTCTGCAGGTATGCCAGTTTTGAGTTCACGCGTCTCGCTCGTGGAGAGTGCTGTGTGCCACTCAAACAAAGGCACGTTCAAGTCGTGCTTGTCGCCAACAGAATTACTGCTGCCACCGTCAAAAAGGTACTCAGCAATGAGGTACGGCAAGTAGATGTTGTCTTCATGGATGTAGTCAAACATGTTGGTCATGATGGCAACCTGCCCCAATGAAGCATTCCAGAGCCGGAGGTTGTCCATGTAACCGCGGTAACTGGCACATGATTCCTCCTCTAATTCAATCATTTCGCATGATGAGAAGCCGCCGAATCCAAGCATCACATCTTCATCGGTATTCTCGCCTCCGCCATCGCCGATGCGATAAGCATCACTGAAATAAGAACCAGATTTTGTTCCGTTGATGTAGAAGGTGATTTGTTTCCCATTTCCGATGTGCGAGACGGTGATGGCAACGTGATTCCAATCACCGCGATTCACATGACCGGTGGATGAGGGAAAATCTTTGCAATCCCCGTCATTTTCCCCAGCGAAGAAGGCAACCGAATCCTTGATGTGATCTCCATTTCCACAGCATCCAGGGGAAGTAGCGCCTTTCCCACACATGAGCATGACCCCCCATCCCATGTGTGGATCTCCAAGACTAGTGAGTACTTCTGCCCTGTGCTCATCAATTCCGATCTTATCTGGTTGGATCCAGGCTTCCCAAGTCATGGACTCAGGAGGGGCAAGCTCTGGGTGGAAGTCCACGCCATAAACAGACTTTCCATCAAAATACACTGACCTTGGGAGAGAAGGGAAGAAATCCTCGCCCACATTCAGCTCATCCGCGTGCCAATGAGTCGTCTGTCCTTGAATTAAATCTTGATCCTCGCCTGTAAACTCGATTTTGGCATTGAATTTCTGCGAAATGTCGACAACAATCCCGTTACCAGCGGCGCCAATATCGAAGTCGTAACCAAAGACAAGAGCTAGCCAATAAGGATGCAACTTTCCAAGGCGTACGTCCTTGTAATGAGCCAGAGTGTCACCTCCGAGTGTCATGGACCACAAGCGCACATTGTCCATGTGGCCATGATACTGCATACATGACCCTCCCTCGCAAGCAGAGCTCGTGTCAGGAATCCTTCCAAAAGTGATGGTACCATCATATGATCCGGTGCCGCTCACTGTGTAATCGAAACTGGAGAACTTCCCTGCAGCCATGCCGTCCACGAAAAATTTCACTGTCAGGCCACCACCACTCAGCTTCTCCGTCGTCACAGCAACGTGGTTCCAGACTCCACGTTGCACCGGTAAAGTTGACGATGGATATTCGCTGCATGGGCCTTGGCCATCAAAAGGATGGAAAGCTATTGAATCTTGCAGGTGATCGCCATCAACACAGCAATTTTCTCCTTCTGTGCTGCTGCACATTAGCATAACGCTCCAGCCCCACATGTCCTTCATCGCCAGAATTTCACCTCTGCTGATGTCGTTAGGTTTAATCCAAGCTTCAAAGGTCATGTTATCTGAGTTGAACCATCCAGGTTCGCGATCGCGCACCTCCATGAACATGCGGTGACCGTCAAAGTACAGTGCGCTGCCATGCACAGGGTGATCCACCATCGCAAAATTTTCGTAATCGAGGGATGCAGCTCCGAGCAAATGCATATCTTGCGCCGTGCCTGCGAGATTTTCCACGATACCATCATGTTTACCCTTGACCTCAAAGTCGGCGACGATATGCTCGTAGTTGGGATTCACCGAAGCAGGAAGGTAAGCATACTTATTTGCAACTGTGTCCTTATCCACGGCGGCGTTCCAAATGCGGATCTTATCCAGGGTCGCATTCAACATCATGCATGTGCTCCCACAGGTTGGCAGCGCACCGATGAAGAGTCCGTTCCCTGTTTTTGCATTCTCACCACGAGTCCTGAAGATAGGCCGAGAGTAAGCTGGGTCTGTAATGAGACCTGTCGCATTTGATAGTCGTTGAAGTTTATTGTCGATGTACATGTGAACGTAAGAACCACTTTTGACTGTCACCAGGATGTGCGTCCATTGACCAATGAGAATCGCATCCTCCGTAGAAAAAGCACTGCTGCAAATCCCATCAGTTGAGATCGACTGGCCTGGAAAGAAGGCAATGCTATTGTGTCTTCTTCCTTCACTTGCTTGACAGCATCCAGACTCGATTCCGTGAAAACCCTGAGAGCACAACTTGAAAACTCCCCAACCGTTTTCATCCATGGCAGCAATTGTGCCCGGTTTATGATCATTCGCCTTGATCCAAGCCTCAAATGTGAGCTCGTCATCGAATTCCAGGTCGCTGGTGTAAGGCACATGCCCGTACGCAGTCAGGCCATCGAACGATATGCTCGCGTTGCTTTCATCGCGCTGAGAGTAAAAGTTTGTGAGCAACCCACTCCTAGGTGAGTCGAAAGCAAATTTCACGTTCACCAAATTTGCATCCGCACCAGTCGCCGACCCATCCTGCAAGGCCTCAACTGTAGCATTCGTGGCGTCGTATGCGAGAATCAAAGAGGCCTCCACGTAGTCGCTCATACGATAGCTTGCCACGAAGTATCTATCCTCGCGAATATCAACAATGGATCTCGTTGTGTTCCAAAGTCGCACACCATCCATCAGACCAGAGTAGCCCAGGCATTGAGAGCCAGAGGTCCCTCCACACGATGCGATGCCACCGAGAGTAAAGCTACCATTCGATGTGTCATCCTTAATGATAATTTTGGATGCGTGCGGCGTGCTACCGGCATCTTCGCCGTTTACATAGAAGGACACTTGTCTTTGGTGCACGTCAACCACGACAGCAATATGCGACCACTCATTTTCCTGAACACCAACCTTCGAGGAGGGTGTTGATTTGCATTCACTATCCATCCAGAAGCCAATCGAACCATTGACGTGGTCTCCACAGCATCCCAACCCGGGACCGCCACACATCAGGAGCACTTGCCAGCCATCTGTTCCGAGGGCAGCAATAGCCTGTGACACATCAATACTTGTTGGCTTGATCCATGCCTCGAAAGTAAGTTTTCCAGCCAAGATCACCGGCTGAATACCATCGCCTGATGTCGTCGCGATAGAATGCTCGTTGCGGTCAAATTTGAGGGACCAGCCATGTCTATCCTTAGAATGCATAAGTGCGGACCAGTTGGTGAACACGAGTTCGCCAGCAACCTCAGTGTGACCCTCCTCGTTTACAAGGTGCGTGTTGAAATCATAATGTGCTTGTAAATTGCTGTAGTCAGGATGTGTATTGTCCATTCTCATCATCCAGCGCTGGATGTAGGGCACGTTCACCGCCTTGTTCCACACCCTTACGTCATCCATCATACCCACGAAACATCCGCAGCCCTGTGATGGGCAATTCGATTCCAGCTTCATGCAACCAAGAGTAAATGGTCCATTGCTGTTGTCTGGAATGATAACGTTGGTGTCATTGTGACCTGCGTATACACCATTGATCACGAACGTGACGTTCATGCTGGTCTCCGACACAATCACCGCAATGTGGCTCCATACATCCAGCTCCAGGCCCTTGTCGGAAGAGGGCATCCTCTCACACGCTTCGTTTGATGAATTTCCGGGAACGAAAAATGCCACTGAGTTCAACTTGTGCGAACCACAACAACCGATTCCATCCCCAGCAGGACACATCAGCATGATGCCCCAACTTGGGCTGTCGCCAGTTCCCACGAACGCAAGAGTTTGCATGCGCCCGGAAGTCTCAGGTCGGACCCAAGCCTCAAATGTGAGCTCCTCGGATATGTTCCAGTTGAGCTCACCTGGGGAAATTACTCCAGCGTTGACGCCGTCAAAGCGGACAGCATTCATCCCCAGCAGCCCACGGCGTCGTCGATCGCGCGCATCTACTTGCTTCATTGTGTCGAACACTTCATCGACCGTCTCTTCGACGTCCGAAGCAACAGCGACTCGGTCATTTGCAATGTCTGACTTCTCAAATCCTCGCGGTTGTGGCGTGCGCGCATGTTTCATGGCCTCCTCCAACAGGCGCTGCCCCTCTCCTGGCTCGGCAATGCGCTTGTGCGTAGACATCTGCGTCTTCAGACTTTCCGCATTCATGTCGGATGTCTCTGATTCCGTCCCATCGACGGCAAGAAGCCTGCGTCTGCTCTCGATGTTGCGACGTGAGCCAATCACATTACGCTTGCACGCCTTCCACTCGGGCATAGTCCCTACCCAAGGTAGATCGTCCCTTTCGGTGAGAAAAATGTTCCCCACAACGCGACCCATGTAGTCACCCTTGATGGCGATGAACCAAAGCGTATCTGGGGGGACGTTTACGGTCTCGACGTGGTTTTCCTTGATCTTGGTAAACTTCCGGTCCTCCTCCCACCAGCAAATGTCTGGGAAACCCGCCTTCTTTGCCTCCTCGTCGCGCCGACAAAGGTTCCACGTCGCCGACGACATGAGCGCCCGAGGGGAGTACAGATCGTCCCTAAAGTCCGCTCTGACCTGTATCAGCACCGTGGTCAGGTTAGTGTTCGGGCCGCAGTCTGATCGGCATCCAAACCTCCCATACGCTGGGAACTCGAAAGGCTCGTTGCAGACCCCGTCACCACAGACCTCATCGATCCAGACCGGGTACGCAGTGCCCACGAGCCAGTTCAAGATATCCACCGGCGAGCCCATCTTAGTAAGCGGTCGTCCGTCAGTGTCCATTGGCACTACCGCGTCTCGAACCGACGACAGCACGTTGAATGCGTTGAGTGCGTCTGACTGGATGTAAACAACCAACATGTAGAACAGGCAGAAGAACAGGTACTGGCAGAGGTTCATGTAGCCAATATTACGCTTGCGCTTCTCCCTCAGACTTGCCCGCAACTCGGCTGCGATGACACTGACATCGCCATCGATCTTGGTCTTGGCTTCCCGGTCCAAGTCCGAGTCCGAGTCCGAAGCACCGCCGTCCACATCCCACCCGTGGCTGGGCTGAATTTTGTCCAAACTCTTTCCCGGGGGCGCCCCGACCTTCACCCTGGAGCTGCCGGGGCCGACATCGTCATCTTCGCTGCTCAGGTCGCCGAAATCGACTGGTACGCGTGCGAGACCACCAGCATCGCGATCGCTGCGCGCTCGGCCCGATCCAGAGAACCTGTATGGGTGAGAAAGGCAGAGGAAGCGGGACGGGTCAGGTGTTGATCGCCACGTTTTGCAAGATGCGCCGAAGGCGGCCTGGCCGTCGGAAAGCGAGGGGCGACGGGGAGCAGGGTAGATCCCCGAGCACACGCGGGCGTGTTCCGAGGAGGGTGAGATCAATGAGACTGACGCTTTCGACGGAAACCGGCAATCCATCGCCAAAACCGGGTGCGGGACAGAGGCCAGCTGTCCAAGGAAGAGGGAGATTCGACACGAGCAGCTCCTTGTCGGTCAAGCTTGAATGCCTGCTCGCCGTGGGGGCCTCGCGCTCGGCCAGCACTGTGGGCGCGGGGTGACCGATGCCGAGGTGCACTCACGTGGACATCGTTGCGTACTCTTCAATCCGAGTCGAAAGGCGAGGTTTCCGAACCCCCGTCGATGACTTCGCTCAAGGGCGAACGGTGTACACCTGCTCGCCCCCACGCGTGGTCCCTGACCTGGCCCAGTTGGAAACTCCTTCCAAGACCCTTCTCCACGGGACTCCACGCGACGCGCTGCTGGCCTGGAAGAGCTAGCGAGGAAACTCACGACGCACGCGGGAAGACGCCTACGCCCCGCCTGTCGTTCGATCCTCACGGCCGCTGCGGCGCTGTTTGCGAGCTCGCGGGGCCGGGGTGGACCCTTGACGACTCCAGAATTATCAAACCAGTTCTTCTGGGTTTCAGACCAGGGACCGTGACGTAACTCTCAGAACTGAGTGTCATGCTCATCGTGACCTCTCAGATTGCTAATCAACTCGACGTTTCACGGCGATGATTTTTCGACCGTCTAAATAGACTGGCAGAAAAGTAGTCTTCTTTTTTTGTGACGGGTGTTACTCGATGGATACCTTCGTAGACTACGAAGGTAGACTACGAAGGAAGGTACCTTCGTAACTCGTACCTTCGTAGAAGAAGAAGGTAGACTACGAAGGTTCAATATTTTTTCGAATTCGATGCGATGGGATTGGTCCCATCAAAAGCAGTAGATCAGGGTTTAGAAATCGAACTGTCTTAAAAAAGCTCCACACTCTACCTTCGTATTACCTTCGTAGACTATTCATTAATGTTCGCATCGGGTTGCTTTGTAGGGGGGTTTGAATACTCATCGCTTGAATAGGAACTGAAGGTCCTCCTCTGTGAGCTGCGCCAGCGCCTCCTGGTTTCCATCCATGCATCCCTCGAATACCAGCTTCTTCTTCTCCTGCAACTGCATCATGCGCTCTTCTATGGTGTCTTTGGTGGAGAAGCGAACTGCTATGACCCCTCTCGTCTGCCCAATGCGGTGTGCGCGCATGATGGCTTGCATCTCAACAGCGGGGTTCCACCACGGCTCTAGCACAAAAACGTAGTTTGCCGCCTGCAAGTTGAGACCTTCACCTCCGGACTTGAGTGACATGAGAATCACCGAGACGTTGGGATCCTCCCTGAATGCCTTTAGGTTCGCCGCGCGCTGGGTGACTGGCATGCTGCCGAGCAGCTTGGCTACGGTGAAGCGATCCTTCTTCAGCCGCCAGTCAACGATCTCAATCATGGACGTGTATTGACTGAACACGATTGCCTTATTCAGATGGCCATCTTTCCCGGAACGCATATCGTTAAGGCCTTTCAACAAGGCGTCGACCTTGACGCTGCTGGTGTACTGGGATAGATCGAGACGTGACAGGATGGATTTTGAGGGCAGCTCGTCCTTCTTGTGCTGTGCTGCTGCGTTGCGTGGGGGCTTATTCGCTCCGGACAAATCACTCGGCTGCAAGTCAATGGTGAGCGCCACGCGGCACACAGGACATGTCACCTTTTTACCCTTCTCGGGGGCACAGCTTGCGTACTGCATGATGCACTCGCGGTGAAACACGTGTTTGCATCCGGAGAGTGCAGCATCTTCTGCGTCAACAACCTCCTCCTGGCACATGCCGCACCAATATTTGGGTTCATTGACAGCTGCCACCATTATGGCCTCATCATTATCCGAAGCCTTCGCACCACCACTTACTTTGGCGCGTTTATTTATGTCCACGTCTGGAAGAGTCTTTGTGGCGTTATTTTTGGAGTGTACTACGAGGTAAGGGTGATCACACGCCTGCCGGAGTCTGGAGAGTAGTTCGAAAATGTGGGCATAGTTGTGAAGCACAGATCCCTTCTTCACGTACCCGTCAAACTTAGCACGAGTGAGCATGTAGAGAGACTCATAGAAATCCCTTTCAACCTCGTCCATCTGGCAGACATGTACTTTGATAGTGAGCGAGGGCAGCTTAACGTCCTCCGCGCGTTCAGCTTTTGTGCGTCGAAGCTGCGCAGGCAAGAGGATGTCCTTCCGAAGGGTCAGGAATCCCTTGCGACCATCGCCCACATAACCATAGCGATTGATTGGATTGATGACGTGCTGATTGAAGTGACTGAAATGACGTGGTGACGGGTGTCCACACTGCGTACACGCTTTTTGGTTCGGTCCAAAGTTCCAGCACAGGCTCTTGCACTCACAACCTTTCACCTTGCAGAAATAATATGCGTGCGGGTCCATGCGTAGAAACCTGACAAGTGAGTACAGCTCTCCAACACGGTTCTGCAAAGGAGTGCCGGTTAGACACCACTTTGTCGTGGACTTCAGCGCATAGATGCACTTTGCGGTGTTGGTCGTGCGAGCCTTTATTTTGTGAGCCTCGTCGAGGACGATTCTGTTCCAATCAACAGTGTGAAGCAGAGAGTCAGAGAGGTCAACGTCATCATCTCCAGGTTCAGCACCTTCAGAAGATGCCGAGGCGGTAGAGGAGCGGCGATTCCCAGCATCCACGGCCCCACACACGATGACGTCGTCGACATCATGGCCCGATGCAACAGCGCGAGCTATCTGCGCATCATGCTCCTCTTGAGCACTTTCTGCCGCACCAGGGGTCCAGTCTTTGTCGTCGTCGCTGTCATCGCCTGTGCGAGATTTGCGCTTGCCCACAGCTTTGCCCTTGGTATTTCTGCCCTTCGCACGACCTCTGCTGGTGACGGGAGCCTTGTTGATATTCTCATTCACATTTCTCGGCTTGACACCCTGTCGCGTATCTTTGCCTTTCACATCATTCGTGTGCTGTCCAATGGTCACAATGGGATCATCCTGCTCTTCTTTCTTCATTTGTGTGGCCTTGCTGTGGGCTCGCTTGACCGTTGACTCGACCCCAGATGATGCTGCCTGCACGAGAGCATGCGAGCCAATCACATCCGAATTCTCTGTTACCGCCTTGACCGCGCGCTTTCGGGATCTTGAAGTCTTTGCCAGGGCGTTTGCGTCCACCTTGGCTGCTGCAATCCTTCTTTCTTCTTCCTCTCGCCTTGATATCTCGAGCACGGCCATTAGCACCGCATCTTCCTCCTCTACCTTTGCCGGAGTCTCGCCCACGATGACAACATCAGAGTCAGACGCGTCATCTACACTTTCGACGGCAGTCGGGTCTTTGGGGATCTGACGCGCCTTGATGGCACTGTCGTACATGGACATCGCCGGTCGCCCAGCCTTTGACATCAGCTCACGGTAGAGATTACCAGGTGTTGGCAGTGCAGCCTCAACCACATCACTCGCTTTTCCTTGCTTAATCTTCAGTGTCCGCATGGCTTTCTCGTTTGCGACGTTCTGTTTCTTCTCCCGCATCGCAAGCTTCGCCGTTCGCACCGCGTCGGGCCCGCAGAAATATTTCTGGTGCACCACCAGGGACCTCGGTAGAAGCTTCTTGCCACAGTACTCGCACTCCACCATTGCACGATTGATCACCTTGCGCCACTCGCCCTCCACCACCGGGTACGTTGTCAGGACCACGTCAACGCCCTCCAGCGTCTCCTTCGACATTGTCTTTCGGTCACTGTAGTAGACGAGCACGCTCAGCGAGCCGGGTTGGGTACAGTTCCGGATTTCATCCTCCCACTGCACGAGCGCTGACGTCGGCACCACGATGAGGGTCGGGCCTGGTCTCTCTGCGGCGGTGAGCGCCTTTCCCTCCTTTGCCGCCTCCACCGCAGCTTTGGCGCGCTCTGCCTTAGCGTGTAGCAGAAGCGAGATCGTCTGAATCGTTTTGCCCATGCCCATCTCGTCCGCGAGGATTCCACCACGCACTGCTCCAGCCTCGTTCGCAACCATCCAGCCAAGACCCTCCTTCTGAAACTGCAGAAGCGGTCTCGTGAGCGCGGCGGGGGCAGGAAGTATTGGAACGGGATCTTCGCGCTTGGTGAAAGCCGGGTCGTTCGGGTCCACCTCTTCCAGTTCGACTGCTTTGTCGCTGGTGAGCTGGTCGAGGACTTCATCCGCCTGTTCGTCGGTGAGAGCGTCAACGCCGTGCAGTTCGCGGCGGAGCTCGTCCCTGGTGACGCCTGGCACGCGCAGGCAGGCGGGATGCTGCCAGCTGGATATCCAGCCAAACAAACCCCCGCGCCACTTTATTGGAACACCGATACGCACGCTATCCTTGGCGATCAACTCGCTGCACCTGCGAGGTTCGAAGGGAAGGGGAAAGGGCGGGCACGGTCAGGCACGTCGAGATTCCGAGACTTTGAAGGAGGGTGGGCGCTGGGGTGGATCTGGCGCGCACTTGCGACATCTGGCCCGTCCCGACTTTGCAATCTCCACCACGTGGCTGTAAGTCAACTCATTTTCGTACTCAGCGAGCTTCCACTCGAACTTTCCCTCAAACTCCACGATTGTGAGGGCGGAAGGCATAGCGTCGGGAGTGCCTCCTCCTCTCGGTTCAGATCTGTCGAAGGTCGTTCTTCTCGGAAGCGGAGAACAGGTCGCGCGCGGAAAGCGGGCGCCGGCGCAGCCAGAGCCAGTCCAGCTTCCAGCTAGATGACAGCGCGCCGAATCTCGTTCGTTCGAAGTGCGGCGCAAGCGCCAGGTGCGCCTTGCGCACAGAGCGCGACCGAAACACGACACATCCCGTCACAGCGAATCTCGGATATTCTTGATCTCTTGCTGTGGCAGTCTGGCAGTGCACCGGTTGGAGTTTTGGGCCACGTCACGTCAACAGTAGACGAGCTAAGTGCTTAGTAAGACTATTATCCTTTCCTCCCAGCGAAGGGCCACAGTGGGAAGAGAAGGGACGCGACCAAACGCATGAGCGCCGCTACCGCCAGCGGCTCTGGCTCATTAGGTAGCGCGTTCATATCTCTGTGTGCCCGGAACCACCGCTCGACGAGCTTCGCCAGCGTTTCGGCTTCACCGGAAGCAGCTAAAAATCGCAGCCGCGTGAAGAATTTTGTGTTTGCCCGAGCCGAGGGTGTGCGCGCGCCCCTGAGCGGCGTGTCCCGTTCCAAGAATCGCGAGGACCTCGGAATCATGCTACGACATGGTCACCGTCACGGTTACCAACCTCGCTCAAGCATGGAGCCAAACGATTCTGAGCTGGACGAATCCGATTCAGGAGACCGCGTGGGACTGTTGCAGCCGAGGCCCGGGGGTGGGGGAGGCCGGCCGGACCAGGTGGATTGGAGGGTGACTGGCTTCGCGTTCCTTTTCCCCGCCATCGGCGGATTACTCTTTGGGTGGGACATTGGCACCACATCCGGCGCGCTCACCTCCATAATGGACCCAAACACGTCAGGCGTGGACTGGTATGCGCTCGACTCGTTCCAGCAGGGGATGGTCGTGAGCACCTCGCTCGCGGGTGCGCTACTCGCATCCGCGGCGGCGGCGGTGAAGGTGGGCGACGAGTTCGGGAGTAAAAAAGAGCTGCAGCTCGCCGCACTATTCTATGGTGCTGGTGCGATTGTCCAGGGCCTCGCGCCGTCGCTCGGTGTGCTCATTATGGGAAGATTCACATACGGTTTAGGAATCGGTCTCGCCATGCACGCCGCACCGATGTACATCGCGGAGACCGCGCCGCCGTCTGTCCGGGGATTGCTTATATCCCTCAAAGAGGGCTTCATCGTCGGAGGCATCATGCTCGGCTACCTGGGCTCGTATGTCATCTTTGGCCAGGACGAAGGGTGGAGGAGCTTGCTGTCAACCCCGGCTGTGCCGGCAGCACTGCTGATGTTGGGCATGTCTCGCCTGCCAGACTCTCCGCGCTGGCTTCTGCAGCGCGGTCGCCCCGCCTCAGAGGCGAGGGAAGCACTCGAGCAGGTACGAGGCAAGAAGGCCAACAGAGACATCGTGGATGCGGAGATGGCCCGGATGGTATCCTCCGACCACCATGTCGGCGGCATCAACGAGCTGTTCAGGCGCGAGAACCTGCGGCCCCTGTACATCGGCATCTCCGTCGTGCTCTTCCAGCAGATAACCGGTCAACCCAGCGTGTTGTACTATGCCGAGCAGGTATTCATCAACGCCGGATACGACCCAGCGGATGGTGCGGGCGTCGCTGTCATCCTTGGTTTCTTCAAGCTCCTGATGACTGGTGTCGCGGTGGCGTTTGTGGACTCCGCAGGGCGACGGCCGTTGCTACTCGGCGGCGTCGGCATTATGACACTTTCCGTGTTGACGCTTGCGGTTTGCAGTGAAACAATGGCCAGCGGAGACGTAGCGGGCACATCCTTCACTGCGCGCGCTTCAGTTGCTGCCATCTTTGCGTACGTTGGAGCCTACCAGGTGTCGTTTGGTCCGATTGCATGGCTGCTCGTCGGCGAGATATTCCCTCAACGGGTCCGCAGCGCAGCTGTTGGCACTGCGACGCTTACCAATTTCTTCTCCAATTTTCTCGTCTCGCTGTACCTGCCCACCCTTAACGAGAACTTGGGTACCGCAGGAACTTACTATCTGTTCTCCGTCATGTCAGTTGTTGCACTGTCTTCCATCTACCTGACTGTCCCAGAGACGAAGGGGAAGACGCTGGAGGAAATCGAGGAGAGCCTGAGATAGAGTTTTCATCACACCTTTTTTCCCACTCGTAACTCCGAAGTCCACACACAAAGTACCCAGAGGCACACACCAAGCAGTGAACAAAACTACACGCAGGTAACCTAGACTTGTAATTTCACAACTCTAAAAATAACGCGTTCCTGCTGCAGGACTGCGGCGTGTGCGCGAGTTTTCCAGCCAGATTCGCCCAGAGCAACAGACGACACCGACCATGGAGGAGAAGGCAGGAGAGAACGAACCTACTTGTTCTAGTCAGGAAGCCGGCGATGGAAATCGCGCATCAGAAGACGATTGCAACCGGAGCCCGGACTTCCTTTCCTCCATCAGCTGCCATATAAACAAGTTCTCACGCGCGTCGTTCGAGGTGGGGGAAGTTGTGAAGTTCGTCCATTCAAAGCTTCGCTTACATGAAAGCACAACGCCCATTTCTCTTACCAGGAGCACCGAAACTGAATGAAACACACTGCGTCTCAGCTCGTGTATTACATGTTTGGCTGGAGGCACAGAGCGCGCGCGGAAGAGAACGGGAAACCTTCTGACGTCGGAGTGAGTCCGACGACGAAGATCAAGTGATGAGGTAGTCTGGCAAACGGAAGCGCCCTCGCGTTTCTGGGAAGACCTCTGATTATATGGGACGATGGAATTCCGTCATATCTAGAGTTTGTGTTATCAGGATGTTAAGGGCGCCCTCAAGCGGCGAACACGTCGCGCAGATGAGACACTAGGTGGACTGGCTTGGCGCAGGGGCTTTCTGTTGGTGACTCAGCACTGCGCTTGGATATCCTTGCGTTCTTCCTTCCTGCCTTGGTCATCACAACGACTGCGAGAATGTGGAGCAATATTCGATCTCTGAGGATGAATCCGAACGCTCGCCTCAGTCTCGCAGGAAGCTTCTGATGCTTCTCTGGCTCCAAGGGACGCGAGCTTCTCTGGAACGAGTGCTTGCGCACTGCACTCAGTGAGGGCACCACCAGCGAATCGATCCAGCTCGCTTCTCCCTTCGCGTCGACGCTGTCGTCACACGGTGTTAAGTTGTTCTCCCCTTCCTCCTCGCGGTGTTGCTTCGTGTATTCTGCGTTTGAGCTCACCTCTGAGTGGAACGCAGAGTCGCATTTCGCAGTGTGTGTTCCACGCAGGGTCTGCCTTGCTGACTCCACCCGATGCACCTCAGCCTCGGTCTCGGCCTTAATTCGTTCTATCCTTGCACGCGACTCTTGCATCCACTCCTCGTGCATCCTTTCAGCCTCGGCTCGCTCTCTGGCGAGCTCCTGCAGTTTTGCCGCTGTGCCCACCTCGACAGCTGCCAAATTTTGCTTCTCTACTTCAGCGTCAATCCCTGATGACACCTTTTGCCAAGGCGCCGACGGCGGAGATTTCAATTGAATGTGCTGAGAGATGCGTCTGAGTTCATCAAGTCGCATTTTCTGACACTGCTCGCCAGCGCTTGTAGGAAACCGTGAGGAGAGGGCCAAGACCACTGCCCTCTCCTTCCAGTTCTCACTCCAACTTCTGTCGAATCCTTCGAGCATCACTCTCCGTGCGCGTCGGAGTCAAACCTGAATAGAGCGAAGAAGTTCGAAAGTACGGAAGTCTCGCGTTCCCAGATGGCCGTCGTGTTGTTGTCCGGTGGCTTGTCGTTTCGCCGCTTCCAAGCGAGCAAGACCGCGCAAAAGAAACGCACGTGCGGCGAAATAACGAAAAATCGACGCGCGTCGTTCCCCTCAACTGCACACCCTTATGAAACAGCTGAAAGAAAAAATTATTCACCTTCGTAGACCTGTATAGAATCACAGGCGAAATTAGAGTGATATGCGTAAAACGCCAACGCTAATAAACGAGTTGTGCTTCTGCCGCCCATGCCACACTAAGATTACTAAGGGTTTTATTGTCAAAAAATTAAAAAATTTCATGGGCCGCATGTGGATCTTCACGAGTCAGGCTGTCATCGAGCGAGGTCCGCAGCTGCAACAAGGCTTGCCAACCCTTCCATGACAGCCTCATCGTCGTGATTTATCCTCAGATCGAAACGCTGGTCCAGCTGTTGATGCACCCATGTTTGAACCTCTGCAACCGTAGCAGAGAGTGGCGCGCGCTCGCTGATTGGGATGCACTCTGCCTTCTTGCATATGCCCTCCAGTATTCTCTGTGCGCGGGAGATAACTATCGCGCGTGTCTTTGCAGGGAGGGGTTCCTTGATGGAGGACACCACGCGGCGCAGCTGCTCCATCACGCTGCTAAGCTTGGAGATTTCTATCGAGTTCTTCCTGCGTGCCTTTTTGAAGGCTTCACGCGATACGGGGAGATTGAAACGCTCATCCTTTGCCGCACCGACAAACCCACCCCAAGAGTGGTGGTGCTGGTTGGATAGTGCCAGACTTGCCTGCTCATTCTGCCACTGCCACAGCGCCTGACTGTTCGCCTGGCTACCAGGGTTTACTGACGCTCTCTGCATCATCCGATTCATCGCTTCATCGCCGACGGTTCCACTAGGAGTGTCTCCCGAGTACCCTGCGCGAACAGCTGCAGCCGCAGCCTTGGGCACGGAAACTGCCGAGCACCAACCCCGCGAAGGCCTCTTGAAAGCCGAGGTGGGATCATTGTGGAAGGATCGTTCACCCTCTCCCGCGCGGACTGACGGAGGCTGATGATTGTAGAACCTGGATACGATATCGCCCACGGTGGAGCGCCTGAGCTGTGCTGAGATGGCAAATGCCTGTACAACCGCACGCGACGCAGCCGCTGCCTCCTTTGACAGCGAGGCGAGGTGAGGCGACGGTTGCTGGTGGGGAAGGTAGTTGAGAAGATTGCGTTCCCCATATGTTTGATTGATAGCCTTCTCCTGACCTTGACTGTCGACGCCAGGTAAGGATGGATCTGCACCTTCGACCCGGTAAGAAGCGTAGATGTTTTCCTGTTCACGAGGTGTCATTTGGGAATCCATGACACCGTCCCCAAGACGGGCACCCTGCGCATCCCACGAGGAGCTGCGCTTCCACCCTTTACCCATGTTTTGGGTCTCAGGCGACGCGTTCAATTCAAGTGGTTTCCTTTGGCCGTCCGCTTTGTCCTCCTCGCTGCCGCCACTGGTATCTTCAATCTTTGTCACGCGTGTCGTCGCGATGGCTTTGCGCTTGCGAGGAGTGGGAACCATGTTACTCGCAGCCACCGCAAGCAGTCCTGCCGCAGCGAGCTCATCCAAATCACCTCCCTCCTCCTCGACATTCTCGGCATTCTCGGCATTCTCGGCATTCTCGGCATTCTCGGCA